>JACXTT010010330.1_pt1 | contig 12596 bp, 11 predicted proteins | sample 9270951 | NCBI WGS metagenome assembly JACXTT01 (sample SAMN15532306, study PRJNA645909) | rock metagenome | isolation source: weathered quartz diorite | place: Puerto Rico | collected 2017-06-21 | reverse complement strand
GTGCGCACCGATACCGATGGCTCCACCGGCGAGCTCTTCACCTGCACCGCCACGAAGTTGCTCTTGCGCTTACGGGGATGTTGCGCCGGCGGTAGCACGCCGCGCTTGCGCAGCAGCGCCACAGCGTCGTAGACCTGTCGCACCACCAAGCCCTTCGCCGTCGCGTAATCACTCAGTCCGACGCCTGCCCGCCGTGCCCCCTCGAACGCCTCCATCGCAACTCGTTGCTTCCGCGTCAGCTCCGTCGCCATCGTGCCCCTCCACGTCTCCGTGGCGGAGCGGTAAGTCCATCAGGCGCGCATTCGGGCGCTCATGGAGCGGCCGTCCACGCCGTCGACAGGCCGGGCGTGGAAGATTGGGTCCTCACTGTTTCTAAGGTTCGAGCACGACTAAGTCATATATCCGCAACTCAGTTATTCTAATTTGCGTGAATTGCCCGTCCCCATATACGGGAACTGAGCGGGGGTCGATATCCGGGGAAAGCAGTCGTGCACTTGCGAACACCCCATTCACTTTCAGGACGACATCGAAAACCGGCGTATCTGCATAGTTCAGTAAGTGCACTACCAGGCGACCGGTTTGAGACTGTCGATGGAAATTTGCTACTACAAAATCCGGGGCTGTCACGCTGCCCGGAGAAGCAGCCTCGAGTTCCGCTGGCATCACATTCTCGTATCGTTTCCAGCCTGAACGCACCGCCACCGCCGGTGCCGCAATGACGATTCGATATCTCTCGAGATTTTCTGGTGTGGCGTCCTCTTCAAATACCACGTCGTAGATCAAATTGCGCGCCGCAAGAGTGTTAAGGAATTCGATGTCTGTAAGCGTCGCATCAACTATCACGGCCACGCCCGCTATCGATCTAGGCTCCCGATAAAATTCCGCATACCTTTGAAAAAACCTGTTGTATTGCGCAACCGCCTCCCAGTTGTCCATCGCAGCTGCTTGGCCAAAGTACAGATCTCGCAAGGTCGCTGATTCGTGGTATTGCTCGTTTGCGGCGTGGAACGCAGCGCACTCGGCAAGCGCCAATTTCTGGTGGGCCGGGGAAAGCGTGTTGAGAAAGCGATCGCCCGAATGTCGATTACCATACTCGAGAGCCACGGGCCTGCCTCCTTGTGAAACCGCCCACAACGCGCGGAGCAGTCCTGCATTCAAAGCAAGCAAACCCTCAGACAGTCTCACAAAGTGCGGCGCTCCATTCCAGCGATTCGGCGGAGCACCTTGGGAATCAAAAATTCCGGGTTCTAACCCCTGCTCACTCGTGATCGCGCTCTCAGCCCTAGCTGAGAGGATCAAGTCGTTGGAGTAGTTCGAACTTAGCAACACCTCTGGATTCCGCTTGCGCGCATCGGCTAGCGCACGGGCAGTGAACTGCTCGAATAGTTCCCGACTGTAGATTGAGATACTGTTGTCAAACACTATAGCGTCCGCACCAGCATCCACGGCGGCGAGGACGCGCCCGAGCGTGTATTCCTGCCACGCTTCCAGGGAAAGATCGGCCATGTATCGAGTGACCCGCCCGACCGCGGCATAATCCGCACCAGGATAAGGGACGGGCTGACCGTTGATTTTCAGTATCCAGTCTCTCGATTCCGGCACGTGAAGGAACATGTCCTCCCAAAATATATTTGCAATCGAAATGTAAGCAGTAACGTGAATGCCGTGCCGGTGACATTCCTCGATATACTTCCGTGCCAGAACGTGCTGGGCTTCTTCAGTCTGATTGGAGAAGCCTACGCTCCACGTAACCCAAATCCAGTTCACATGGGCGCGCTCGATCAGTTCGATTGTCCCTAGGTCATACAGATTTTTGGTGGCGTAAACCACCTGAGGGTCGGGAACGACGAACCCGGGCCAACCGGAGAAGGTCCCCTTAGAAACCTCGATAGGACCGCCATCCCAACGGGCAAAACTGAAATCACCAGTGCGTGCCCATTCCGGAACGGTTCCGTGTGTGTTTTGCGCACCCCGCTGGCAACCGACTGTTATGAGCGATATGAGGCATATCGTAGAAGCTCGCGGATTCGCGCGTTTCAACTTAGTGTGCAGTGGCCTCTCTGCTGACGGAGCGCATTCTCTCGCCGTTCCGTGCTGGCGCGTCATGCCTCCCTCCGCCGCGCACACATCAACGAATACGTACCCCCGTGGTTACTTGCGACCACCAGTGTCGGAGCTACGCCAACACTCCCGCAATTGCGGGAGATCCATTGCCCCATCCAAGGGGCCAGTGCGTCACTTCCACATGGCACGGTCAATGCCAAGGGGAAGCGTGACGTCCATCCCATTTGGTCACCCGGAAGAGAACTCCTTTTCAAGAAGTGGTGCCACCCCATCTTGCCGGCTCGGTCGCACGCTGGCTTCCTGCTCGCGGAGCCACGCTTGGAACATCAGAATATCCCAAAGGGGGTAATGCCATGGATGGCCATTTTCGCTGAATTCGCGCCATACGGCACGAATCGGTGCGGGCTTGAGCAGTCCGTCGGAGCGTAGCACCGATTCAGTGAGCAGACTCTCGGCCCAGTCGCGCAGCGGGCCTCTTAGCCATGAACCGATTGGAACACCGAATCCCATCTTCGGGCGAGTGAATAGCCGTCGCGGCACATAACGACCGAGAACCTGGCGCAGAATCCACTTGTCCGTGCTGCCCCGTAACTTGAGATGCAGCGGAAGCTGTACCGCCATCTCCACGACGCGATGGTCGAGCAGCGGCCCCCGCACTTCAAGGGAGACCGCCATGCTTGCTCGGTCGACCTTAACCAGAATGTCATCTGGCAGGTAGGTCAATATGTCTAGGAGCATCATGTGCTGCGTGAAACCGTCCAGGTCGGTTGGGCCACCCGAAGCAGACAACGGCGTCGCCGGCTCAATACCTCCAATGACTAGGTCATCCGGCCGCATCCAATGAGATACGAAGCACCGATACACCAACTCGGGAGAACTGAACGACAATAACTCCGCTAGCTTGTGGAGTCGGCTCCCGACCGAAACGGGCCGCACATTGCGTGCGGCAAGCCACCCGAGCGGAGCCAACGCGCTGTTCCAGGTATCGATTGCCACGCCCCTCAGTAGTCGAGCCAGCAAGCGCCGGAGCGGCTCCGGAGTGATGCTTCGCGCAGACCAGAAGGTGCGCCACCTGTGGTACCGCGTATAGCCGCAGAAAAGCTCGTCGCCCCCATCGCCTGACAGTGCCACGGTCACCTGCTGGCGAGCGATCTTGGCGACGAGGTACGTGGGGATCTGTGACGAGTCCGAGAACGGCTCATCAAACATCGAGGGCAACATTGGGACTACGGCGAGTGCGTCCTCGCCCGTAACATATACCTCGGTGTGATCTGTTCCGAGGTGTCGCGCGACGCGCGCGGCATAATCGGCCTCGTTGTAGGCGCTTTCGTGGAACCCTATGCTGAAAGTCTTAACAGGTCGCGAGCTCTGCGCCTGCATCAGCGAGACGACCGTGGACGAATCGATACCCCCCGATAGAAACGCGCCGAGTGGTACGTCCGCAACCATCCGTTCCCTGACCGCTTCCCGAAGCAGCTTATCGGGGGCGTCGACCGCTTCATCTGGAGCCAGCTGGAAATCGGTCTCGCGTGCCCTGCTGAAGACGTCCCGGATTGACCAATAACTGTGTTCCGCGCTGATCTCCGGTGCGCCTGCACGAATCCGGATCCTCCGCAGCGTGCCGGGCCCGAGCTTCATCACGGACTGGTAAATCGATCTGGGTGCTGGAACGTAGTTATGACGCAGAAAAAGCGCGAGAGCGCCAGGATCGATTCGTGCCTGAAACCCGGGAAATCTCCGCAGTGACTTCAGTTCAGACGCAAAGACGACCGATCCTTGAATCATTCCGTAATATAGTGGCTTCTTGCCGAGCCGATCGCGAACTAGCCACAGTTCCTGCTCTGTTCGGTCCCACAGCGCAAAGGCAAACATTCCGGTAAAGCGCCGCACCGCACCTTCGACGCCCCACGCTTCGATTGCGGCGAGCACGACCTCTGTGTCGCTGTGACCACGAAACGCGAAATCCTGACGCTCCAACTCACCGCGCAGTTTCCCGAAGTTGTAGACCTCGCCGTTGTAAGTGATCACGTACCGCCCGGTGCGCGACACCATGGGCTGGTGTCCTTCGGCGCTCAGATCGACAATCGCAAGACGCCGGTGTCCGAGACCGACCGAGTTCCCGCGATCGAAATAGACTCCCCACCCGTCGGGTCCTCGATGGACCAAACACTCAATCATCGACTGCAACGTCAATGTCGCGTTAATCCGAGCCGTTGGCCCGAGGACAAATCCCGCCATGCCGCACATCAGGACACCGTCATTCGATGAGGCCGGCAAGCAACGTTGCCGATAGCGCTCTGCGCTTAGCCATCAGGATGTGCACTCGCGGCGGTCATCAATGTCTGCAACGATGCGTCAACCATGCGCGCAACTCCAAAGTTCTGAGCGATCCAGCTGCGCCGCGCGTCTCGGGCAGCTCGGGTATCGCGATCCAGCGCGGCAATTATGGCATCCGCAAGCTGCTCAGGCCTGCGGCGGGGCACTACGGCACCATGCTCGCCCACCAGTGCCGCATTATCACCGGCGTCTGTGACAGCGGGGATGACGCCACAAGCCATCGCCTCTGCCAGAGCATTAGAAAAGCCCTCTGCTACCGACGCGGAGGCATAGACATCCAAGGCATTCATCACCCGCTCAACGTCGGATCGCTCACCAAGCCATGTTATAGCCGCTCCAAGCCCAAGCCGTGCAGCGAGCCGATGGAGGTTCCCGCTGTATTCGGCATCGCCAGACCCAACAACTGCAAACCGGACATCGTGGCGCCGCGACCTGACGACGGCGGCAGCCCGTAGCAGCGTTGGGTGGTCCTTCATCGGATCGATGCGCGCCACACAGCCCACCAGCTTCTCGCCGTCGCTGATGTCAAGCTCCTTCCGTGCGACCATCCGGATCGTTGGATCCGGTTTGAACCTGACGAGGTCAATTCCGTTCGGAATGACGGTGATGCGTTCACCGACCCGCTGGCCCAGCTCCTCAACCGCCGCACGCGAATTCGATATCACATAGTCCGGAGCCGCGATTAAACGACGCTGTGCCCAATAGAGCAGCTGTGATGCGTAGCCATGTTGCTTGGTATCGACGGACGCGCAGCGCAGTCCCCACACGAGGGCTGTGCCGGTGGATCTTGCGACAGCCAGCGACAATAAGTTCTCAAGCGGAAGAAAAGAATAGATCACGTCGAACTTCTGCTTGTGCGCAACAGCGATGTAGCGGAACAAGGCGCCGAACACGTCCCAGCGACCCCCCTTCCTGAGGGAAATCACTGAGACGCCGTGCCTCCTGAGCTCCGCCTCCAAGGCTCCGCGATCATACAGAACCACGACCGACACGTCGTGATCGCGGCGTTTTAATTCGCATGCCAGGTTCACGACCTGGACCTGGGCTCCACCGCGCGTCAGCGAGCGCGTAGCGAGGGCGATTCTCATCCCGCACTTCGTCTGTCTTGTGGTATCCAGTGCACGGCATCCACAGTTGGCCACCATTCACGGGCCGCGAGGTCGGGGATCTGGTATGCGCAGAGCCCCCTTTCGGACGAAAGGGCTCCCAATCCAAACCGAAAACCCGGCCTCGTTGTATATGAGAACGTTGACACCGACGTTCCACGCGGCCATCGAAAGGCAACCTGCGAACGCAACGCCAAGGATCCCAAACCTTACGGACAGCAGCGTGGCTAGGAGGGCACAGCCAACTGCGGCAACGATGGCAATGACTGCGGCACCGCGTTGCAGACCGACCATCGATGCCACCGTGCCGGCCGGTCCGCCCGCTGCAATTAGCACTTGCCCCGCGAGCAATAGTAACAATACGTTATTGGCGTCTGGGAATCCTTTACCGAAGAGACCGAGCATCCAAGAGCCCAGCATGGCAGCAGCGGCTCCATAGAGCACAGCGAACCCCACGCCACCCCACGCTATTGCTCGTAATACGCGCGAAAGCCCGCTGAAGTCTTCGTTAACGTATGCCGTGGCGATCCGCGGGGAGGAGGAATACTGAAATGCGATAAGGCCCAGGGCGCCGACCGAGGCCAGTTGGCGCGATGCTGCGTAATGCCCGAGCGCCCCAGGGGCAACTAACACCCCGCCAACTAGAAGGTCAATCTGCGCTAACAGTTGTTGGGCGCCAGCAAGGACAACGGTCAACATCGATGACTTGATCCACGTCGCTCGGTCAGCGGCGACCGTCTCGAACGCACGGTCTGCTGGCGTGGCGCGGCGCAGCCAGTGCCGCCCGAGCGCGTACGCGGTAGCAGTGGCTGCAAAGTTCACCGCCATTGCATAAGGTGCCGAGGCCTTAAACCACAATTTAGCCATGACGACTGCGCCGATTCCGATGAGAGTCGGTCGCACAACGCACTCTGGTATTAGTGCCTGTGCGCCCCTGCCGCAGGCCAACAGCGCGGACTGTCTCAGTCCAGATGCTGCCAGAACGGGAATTATGATAGACGCCACAAAGGTTGCTTCGGACAGCGTGCTTCGCGGGCGGGAGTGTGCCTCAACCAGCGATAGGACCATCATAACGGACATCGCGGCAGCAGAACTCCACAGGACGGCCGAATTTGAGACCCTCAACAGGCTTGCAAAGCGTGTCCAGTCCCTCCCACCGACGAGCCCTCCGCCGAAGCGCAAGACCGTAATGTCAAATCCAAAGCGCGCTATCAGTACCAAACTCATTAACCAGGCGTTTGAGTATGCGTAGATCCCAAATTCTTGCGCGCCTAACGCTCGCGCCAAAGCCAGTTGAGCAAGGAACATCAATCCGAGGCCAGTGCACTGCAATGCCACCGACGTGCCGAGATATCGCGCGAGCACTGTGTATTACCAGTTACGTGACAGATCAGCCCCGCACGATGGGGTTGTCATACGTCCTCCAGCGAGTCAGGACTGCGATACTCGTACTGTGTCGCCATAGCGCCATCACGATCCGCGCCCGAATCGATAGGAGTTGGCGCGCGCACTTCGCGGACACATCGAGAGGAGTACGCGACACAACGGGCGCGCAGAAGTCAATATATAGTATGCCCTCCGAAAGGGACTGCTAATTGTCGCGCGGATTAATACAATTAGCGAGTCAGGCTCAGATATCGCGCGGATCTTGCCTAGCTTATGGAGACGAAATTGAGCGACCCTCGGAGGACGAAGTTATCGGGATCGGGGTCACATATTGTCAGCGTGGGGCGTGGGTCTTTCCCGGCGATTTACCCGAGGCGAAAGAGACTTGCTTCTTGGCGAACAGCCTTGGTACCAACCTCCAAGTAACAGTATTCCCCGTCGGCGGGAATGTCTTAGTGGCCCCGGCAGATGATCAATTGGCTGCACAGCGTCCTACACAATCCTAGGCTTGGGTGGGACCCAATATCAGCGGACTACGCGTCTGCCTACAGTCAAGGTGCGAGCTGTGACCAGCACGTAATTGGCCTGTTTGAGCGGGCGATCGGGGGTTACAGTCACAAGCGGATCGTTGATTTGGGATCAGGGCCAGGTCAATACGCAGCTGAATTCGCTCGACGCGGCGCGCACGTTACCTGCATCGATGTTAGCGAAACATATCTGGCAATGGTGGAAGGGCGCATGCAATCCGCGGGCCTGAAAGCTAACCTAGTCCTAGGCTATATGGATCATGTGACCCGGCTGACTGCCGGGGGTTTCGATGCCGCATTCAGTTCTGTCTCCTGGTCCTACTGCATGAACGATCTTCGCTTTGCGAAGAAAATTCTGGGCGCGTTGAAGCCCGGAGGAGTTGCACTGGTTATCACAAATACCGAGGCCTTTGCGCAGAAACGTTCTCGAGTTCGCAACCTGGTGTATTGGATCAATAGACGGCTCTACCTCAAACTCGGTCATCCGCTACCGCCCCGGGGCCGCGTTGCGTTCGCGTTTGAGCGTCTGGGCGGCTGTGAAGTCGACGCTGACTATAGCGACCCCGTTAACGATCTAGTGTTGACTCGTAAAGCTCTTTCCTGAGAGCTGCGGACGATCTATCGACGACTGCGGCAATGCGAGCCAGCTACATCGTTCGGTTCGACGACATATGTCCTACCATGGACTGGTCGGTTTGGAACCGGGTGGAGAGAGCGATTCGCCACCTTAGTATCCGCCCAATCATCGCAGTCGTTCCCGACAACCGCGATCCCCATCTTAGCGTAGCACCCGCACGCAGCGATTTTTGGGATCGAGTGCGGGAATGGGAGCGGCTGGGTTGGAGTATCGCGATGCACGGGTACCAGCATCTTTACTCCACCTCTGACGCCGGCATCGTGGGGTTGAATCGCCGCAGCGAATTCGCCGGTCTGCCGCGAGACGAGCAACTCAACCGCATAGACGCTGCGCTAAAGATCTTCGCTGAACAGCAGGTACGCCCAACTGCTTGGGTGGCCCCGGGACATTCTTTTGACTGGAATACAGTGGAGTGTCTAAAAGAGCGGGATCTCTTTGTAGTCAGCGATGGGTTCTTTTCGAGACCGGTGCGATATCGCGGTATGATTTGGGTACCACAGCAGCTGTGGAGGTTTCGGTCCATGGGCTCAGGAGTGTGGACTGTCTGCAGTCATGTGAACGGCTGGCATGACAGCAGCGTGACCGCGTTCGTGGCTCAGCTGGAAGCTTATCGAGACGCTATCACCTGTCTCGACGATGTTCTCAGTCGGCCAATCCGCGATCATCGCTCCGCCGACAGGGTGTTCTCCTTGCTATATGGACACCTCGTTCGGACGAAGCGAATGATATCGGGTCGCAGTTGAAAGTGGCAGGTCGAATCCGTGGCATCAGCAGAGGCAGTAGAATCGACGGAGCGTAGACGTTTCCAATTTGGAGCCAACTGGGAGCGTTTTCTCGCCCATGTGACGGACGAGAGGATTCGCTTAGCAGAGAAGTCGCTGCAAGTCATGCTCGGGAGCGAGGGACTGGCGGGCCTCCGCGTCCTCGATGTTGGTTCTGGCAGCGGGCTCTTCTCGCTGGCTGCACATCGTTTGGGCGCCGCCGTCCATAGCTTCGATTTTGACCTACACTCGGTCGCATGCACTGCCGAATTGCGCCGTCGCTATGCCTCGAACGCCTCCAACTGGGTCGTTGAGGAGGGTTCGATCCTTGATAGGAGTTATCTCAGGGGGATTGGTACGTTCGATGTGGTGTACTCATGGGGCGTGCTTCACCACACCGGAGATATGCGCCAAGCATTCGACAACGTGGCGACACTGGTTGCCCCAGGCGGTCGGCTGCTCATCTCCATTTACAACGACCAAGGCTGGAAGTCACGATACTGGCGCGCCGTCAAGGCCCTCTACAACGCTCATGCGATCGCGCGCGCTAGCGTGATCGTCTTACACCTCCCATTGTTGTGTGCCCGCATTCTGACCAGGACCATTTCTGGTCGAGTCAAGGACGAGCGCGGTATGTCACTCTGGTATGACTACATAGACTGGATGGGAGGTTACCCATTTGAAGTTGCAACAATTGACACAGTGCGTTCCTTCTTTGAAGAACGACACTTCCGCGTATGTCAGATTCGGGATGTTGGCACGCGCAGCGGTTGCAACGAGTTTCTCTTCGAAACGCCTTCGACCGCGGACCGAACATTAACACGCAACCAATATTTCGCACCCTGAGGCTGACCCCTATCCTCACCTGAACCGCCACGTCCCTGTAGCTGTGTGATGTGCCGCGATCAATGCGAATTCTCCACCTAATCACGTCGTTGGACACAGGGGGCGCAGAGATAATGCTTCAGAAGCTCATCCGAGCACTGAAGCCGCAACATTACAATGCATCGGTGATATCGCTCACATCGCTATCAACTATTGGCGCCGAACTGCAACGAGAGGGAGTTCCTGTCCTAGCTTTGGGCGGCAGAGGGGGTGTCCTGCTCCCCCATCAATTCTGGGCTCTCTTGCGTGCGTACCGCGACGACCGCCCGGATATTGTGCACTCATGGATGTATCATGCAAATGTCGTTGCACAGGGCTTAGTGCGCGTGAGGCTGGGCGGTGCTCGCCCATGCTTGGTCACGTCGGTTCGTGGTGCAATTCACGCGCCGCGCGCGCAGAAACGCGCGTTGCGGCTGGTTCGAAGAGTCGATGCCAGCTTGTCTCGAACGGCGGACTGGATCGTATTCAACTCTCTCCGATCGGCGGAACAGCACGCTGCGCTCGGCTACGATAGGAAGAAAATACGAGTCATCCCAAATTTGTTCGATACGGACCTGTTCCGACCTCTGCCATCCGAGCGGGCGCGCATTCGGCGCCAGCTCAGATACCCTGACGGCCTACTGGTGGGACTCATCGCCCGATTCGATCGCCTCAAAGGCCATCGCACGTTTCTCGAGGCTGCCACACTTGTCGCGGAGCGACGGCCGAACTGCAAATTCCTGCTTGTCGGACGTGGATGTGATGCCCAAAACGAGGAACTCTTGCGGTGGATTCGTGAGTTGAACCTCACGGACAGAGTCTTCGCCCTCGGCGAGCGGCGCGACGTAGAGGCAATCGATAATGCTCTCGACATTGCTGTGTGTGCCTCGATAAGCGAGAGTTTTCCAAACGCGATTGGAGAGGCGATGGCATGCGGGGTGCCGTGTGTAGTAACAGACGTAGGTGACTGTCCGTACCTCGTTGGGGATCCCAGATACGTGGTGCCCGCGGGAAATCCTCGAGCGTTAGCAGAGGGAATTCTCAGGTTGGCAGACCTGCCGGACGACGGTCGCACCGCACTGGGAGCAAGCGCGCGGGCTCGTGTGCTTCATGAGTTCTCCGCCGACAGGATTGCCCGGCAGTTCGTGGAGTTGTATGACGAGTGCTGCCGCCACTGAATCGCAGGGCGGCGCGACCCTCAGACGGTGGCCGGGTCGCGAGCGATGAACAATGGGGCAACAGCCAAGCGGTTGCTTATAAATGTCAACGTAGCGTGGTTCTTTGTTTCACATCGGCTGCCGATCGCGAAGGCCGCTCGTGATGCGGGCTACGAGGTCCACGTGACCTCAGGCGTTGAGTCGGAAGGCGAGGCGGATGCGATTATTCGCGCCGGCGTTGCCTTCCACCGTGTACCAGTGCGTCGGGGGAGTCTCAATCCGCTTAGCGATCTCCGCTACATGGCCCACCTTGCGCGTGTTGTTCAGCGTATAAAGCCCGACGTCATACACAACATTTCCACCAAGCCAATCGTGTACGGCAGCATCGTTGCACGCTCCTTGGGGCTGCGAAGGATTGTCAATGCGATCTCGGGCCTCGGCTATTCATTTTCAGGAGGGCAGGCAAGACGTTTCGTATCCATGCTTGCGCGTTCCGCCTATAGACTTGCCCTTAGCGACAGGCACACGCGCGTAATCTTTCAGAACCCGGACGATGTCAGGGAGTTTCTCGAGGCCGGCGTCGTCACCCCGGCGCAGGTGTGCCTAATCCGCGGCTCGGGAGTCGACCTGGAGGCATTCCCGACCAGCACCGAACCGGGTGGCGTCCCACAGGTCGTCCTTCCCGCCCGTATACTGCGCGACAAGGGTGTCGTCGAGTTCGCCCGGGCTGCGCAGATGTTGCGGTCGCAGGGAATTGCTGCAAGGTTCCTGCTCGCCGGAATGAGAGATGAGGAGAATCCAGCGAGCCTAGGGATGCACGAGTTGCAGCGCCTTCAGCAGGAAACCGGCGTCGAGTGGCTGGGGCATGTCGAGGACGTGGCGGCGCTGTATCGGAGGGCGAGCGTAGTCTGTCTGCCTTCATACCGGGAGGGACTGCCCAAAGCTCTCATCGAAGCGTGTGCAGCGGGTCGCCCGATCGTGGCAACTGACGTTCCGGGCTGCAGAGAAGTCGTAACCGACGGGGTCAACGGGCTGCTCGCAAGGCCGCGAGACGTGGCAAGTCTCGCCGAGGCATTGGGAAGGCTTCTGCGTGATCCGGAGCTTCGGGCCCGGCTGGGAGCGGCTGGAAGGCACCGAGCGCAAGCGGAGTTCGACGTGAGGCTGGTCGTGCGCGCCACGTTGGAAGTGTATCGCGCGCTGCTGGCATGAGCGTCGGAGCAGGTCGATGAAACGAGTCTTGGTGGCCGGGGCCGGTTCATCGGGTGGGTACTAAGTGGGTGCTGACGGGGCCGGCTCCGCGTTGCTCGCAATGCTCCGCACTGAGTGATTCGAGCTCTCCCGGTCACAGAGAGGAGCTCGTGGTCGGTGAGTTGGGCCCGATTGCGTAGCTCGTCTGGCTGCGAATGCGCACGATCGGGAATTCTCGGCGGCTGACGCCGACGCGTACATGTAGAGTAATGCGTGCGGCGCGGCCGCGCGGGCGGCTTCCGAGACGAGGAACTATGCAACCTCAGTGCAAGTGTTGATGGCGGTTGAAACCCGCGCGATTCTGGCGATCGACGCGTTTTGGCGATTTTCTGGCACGCCGCTTGCTTCTTTTCTTTGCTCCTCGATAAACAACTTCTTGAATCCGTTGGGGTACCAGCGTGTTGACCGCGAGCGGATTCGGGAGGCGAGGTTGCGCACTGGCCCCGTCCCTGTCGGAAAACCCGCGTACTGACCGCCAGAATTGCGCGGTTTCTCGCCGCCGCTAACAG
>JACXTT010010329.1_pt1 | contig 12597 bp, 20 predicted proteins | sample 9270951 | NCBI WGS metagenome assembly JACXTT01 (sample SAMN15532306, study PRJNA645909) | rock metagenome | isolation source: weathered quartz diorite | place: Puerto Rico | collected 2017-06-21 | reverse complement strand
ATCCCCCCCAGCACGGGGGTGCCCAGCGGTTTCATCACCTCGGCGCCGGCCGAATGGCTCCACATGATCGGCAGCAGGCTGGCTACCACCGTGGACACCGTCATCACCTTGGGACGCAGTCGCAGCAGCGCCCCCTCCCGCACCGCGTCGAGTAGTGCAGGACGCGTGAGCTGCCCTCCCAGCTCTGCGCGTCGGCGCGCTACCGTTTCCTCGAGATAGATCACCATCACCACGGCGGTCTGCACGGCGGTGCCGAACAGGGCGATGAACCCCACCCACACCGCCACCGAGAAGTTGTAGCCGAGGGCATAGAGCAGGTAGATCCCGCCGGCCAGGCCGAACGGTACGGCCAGAAGCACCTGGGCGGCATCGAGGAACGATCGGTAGATCAGATAGAGCAGCAGGAAGATCACGAGGAGGACCACCGGGACGACCAGTTGCAGCCGCTGCTTGGCGCGGACTTGATTCTCGTACTGGCCGCTCCACTCGACGTAGGAGCCCCTGGGCAGGGCCACGGTGTCTCGCACCGCCTTCCGGGCCTCCTCGACGAAGCGGCCCACATCCCGTCCCCGCACGTTTAGAAGAACGGTGACCACCAGGAGGCCGTTTTCGCTCGCGATCATGGCGGGGCCGGCGACCGGCCGGATCGTGGCCACCTGCCCCAGCGGCACCTGGGTCCCGTTGGGCGAGGCGACGAGGACGCTGCTGAGGGCCTCTGGCGTGCTCCGGTACCGCGGGGCGTACCGGACTCGAACGGGGAAACGCTGACGGCCCTCGATGGTCAGGGTCAAATTGGTCTCGCCCACCGCGGTCTCGATGACGTCCTGGATCGCCCCCACGGAGATGCCGTAGCGGGCCGCCGCCTCACGGTTCACGCGGATGTCGAGGTAGGGAGCGCCGGTCACCTGTTCGGGATAGACGTCGGCGGCCCCGGGGATCCGGCGCAGCACCTCCGCCACGGCCCGCGCCCGCTCCTCGAGCACGCCAAGGTCGGAGCCGAACACCTTGACGCCGACTTCCGACCGGATCCCGGTCGTCAACATGTTGATGCGGTTGACAATCGGCTGGGTCCAGATGTTGGATACGCCCGGGAGCGCGGTGGCGGCGTCCAGTTCAGCGATGATCTGCTCCCGGGTTATGCCCGGTCGCCACCGCGCCGGGGGCTTGAGACTCACGATCGTCTCGGTCATGTTGAGCGGCGCGGGATCGGTCGAGGTGTCGGCCCGCGCGATCTTCGCCACGACCGAGGCGACCTCTGGCACGGTCTGGATGGCCGCGTTCTGCATCTTCGTGATGGCGATCGCCTGCGGCAGCGAGATAGCGGGGTCGGTGATGGGCATGAACATCAGATCCCCCTCGTTGAGCGGGGGCATGAACTCCGTGCCGATCCTCGGCACAAGCGCCACAGCCCCGGCCACGACGAGGAAGGCCACCCCGAGCGTCAGCGCCCGATGCCGCAGGGCCCAGTCCAGGACGGGCCGGTAGGCCCAGACGAGCGGCCGCATCACGGGGTTGCGCTCCTCCGACCGCACCTGGCCGCCGATCAGCAGCGTGCACAGCACGGGGACCAAGGTGACCGAGAGGAGGGTCGCACCCGCCATCGCGAAGGTCTTGGTGAAGGCGAGCGGGTGGAAGAGCTTGCCCTCCTGGCCCGTGAGCGCGAACACCGGGATGAACGCGAGGATCACGATGGCCATCGAGAAGAAGATCGGCCGACCGACGAGCCGCGTTGCCTCGAGCACCGTCTTGAGCACCTGCCGGCGGTCTCGGACGTCCACCCGGCGCCGCTCGATGAACCGGAAGGCGTTCTCGGTGACCACGATCGCGGCATCCACGAGGACCCCGATGGCGATGGCAATCCCGGCCAGCGACATGAGATTCGACGTGATGCCAAGATAGCGCATGAACAGGAAGGCGGTCAGGACCGCCAGCGGGATCGGGATCGTCACGATGAGAACGGAGCGGACATGGAGGAGGAAGATGACGTTGACAAGCGTCACGACCAGCGCCTCTTCGATGAGCGCGCGCCGGAGGGTCCGGACCGCCCGTTCGATGAGCTGCGAGCGGTCGTAGAACGGCTCGATCCGGACCCCGGCGGGCAGCCCGGCCTCCAGGGCCCGGATCTTGTCCTTCACGCGCGCGATCACGTCGACGGTGCTGACCCCGTGGCGGGCCACCACGACGCCGCCGACCGCCTCGTCGCCCCCCTTGACCAGGGCGGCCGCCCGGAAGGCATCCCCGATCGTGACCTCGGCCACCTGCCTAATGAAGATCGGCACGCCGTGCTCGGCCCCGATCACCACTTGCTCAATATCCTGGGGGCTTTCGACCAACCCCAGGCCCCGGATTACCGACCAGGTCCCGCTCCCCTCGACCACGTTGCCCCCGACGTTACGATTGCTCCGCATCACCGCATCGACGACAACCGAGAGTGGGATCTTGAAGCCTCGGAGGCGGTTGGGATCCACGTCGATCTGGTACTGGCGGACCACCCCGCCCACACTCGCCACTTCGGCCACCCCGGGCACGGCGTTGAGCTGATACCGGATGAACCAATCCTGGAGGGCGCGGAGCTCCCGAAGGGAGTGCCCCGGGCCTTCGACCGTGTACCAGAAGACGTGCCCCACGCCGGTCGCGTCCGGCCCGAGCGTCGGCACGATCCCCGCCGGCATCGCCTTCGTGAGCAGGTTCAGCCGTTCCAGCACGCGAGACCGCGCGAAGTAGAGGTCCACGGAGTCCTCGAAGATCACGTTGATCATCGAGAATCCGAAAGCGGAGGACGAGCGCACCACCCGCACGCCGGGCAGGCCCTGGAGGCTCACCGTCAGCGGGTACGTCACCTGGTCCTCTACCTCCTGCGGCGAGCGGCCGGGCCAGTCCGTGAACACGATGACCTGGTTGTCGGAGAGATCCGGGATGGCGTCGATCGGGGTTGTCAAAAGGGCCCAGTAGCCCCAGCCGCCGAGGAGCAGAAAGGCGGCGATGACCAGCACCCGGTTGCGGAGCGAGAGCTCGATCAGCCGGTTGATCATCGCCGCCCGGTCGTCACGACCGGCCCGACGGCGGGACTGTTGGCTCTCGCCGCAGACGCCCGATCACGACCCACACCAGGACAATCAGGCTTGCGAGCAAGGTCAGACCGAGCAACATGCCCACCCCACCGATCAGCATCATCCCGAGGCCACAGCCATTCATCATCATGTGCCCCTCCTCCTGCGCGTTGGCAGCAGGCCGGCGCAGATGGTTGACATCGGCCGTAACGGCGCCGAGACCACCCCGCAGACCAGGGCCCAGAAAGCCCAGGAACACTATCCAGGCCTGGACAGCGGCCAACGCAACGGAACAGTTAGGAACTACTGGCTACAGCGAACTACGCAGCGGAACGGAGGGGCTTCGGAGGATGTTCGGGGGTCGACGGAATGGCGGCGACGGGGTGTAGTTCAACCTTGGCAAGCACCGAGATCACAGCATCCGGTGTCACGGCCAGCGTCGGGGAAGGCATCGCGCACGCCGGTTGCGCGCAGGGCAGCTCGCACCCCATGCAGCCGTCAAATGCCATCGCGACCGGCCCCAGCAGGAGCCAGATGGCCAACAGCGTGACCGCGATGAACCCATGCCTACTCATCACGCGCTCACTCTAGAGGCTGCCAAAGTACCTGTCAAGGATTCACCCGGCCGGCTGGCGGCCGGGCGAATCGACGTGGATGCTACCTTCGTGTTCACGTCTTACTTCCCCTTCGGTCCACGCGGGTCTGGGTTGGACGGAAACGCGGCAATCGGGCGTCGGCGATCACCGTCTTCGGTCTCGTTTCTGGGGATGACCGCCCCCTGGGGCTTTGAGCTCCCAACCAAAGGACAGGCTGCGTCCGCTGAGGAAGGCACCGCTCGGGTCGAGACGACCATTCTGGATGGTGCCCAACAGATTCGCCCGGCCGAACTGACTGCCGTCCGCGCGCTCGGCGTGCATCGCGATCTTCACTTCTCCGATCGTCGATACCTCGCCCGTCACTTTCACGGTGACCCCCTCCCGGGCGCCCCATTCGCCGTTGATCGTCCCGCCACCCACCGTCGCCTCCGCGTGGTAGCAGCGGGCCGGTTCGTTGTTGGGACTCGGCCCGTAGCAGACTTGCCCGGCGTAGACCCCATCGAGGCTGCCCGTCGCGCTCGGCGGCGCCGGAACCTCGCTCGCGTGTTGCGGCACTCCTGCCGTTCGCGGAGTTCCTGTGGGTCGTTTCGTCAACCTCACATAGCCAAGCCAGCTATGACTCGCGCGGCCGCCGGTCATGTGCACGCCGTCTATCACGACATCGAAAGGGCCGATCTTGAGTTCGTTTCCACGCAGCGTCCCTTCGACAGTTCGCGTGCGATGGGTATGGGCGTCCCCGCAGGAAACTCCGCCACCGCACCACCTTTCCTCAGTGGCAAAAACGCGGCCGCCTTCCACCCGCGTAATCGTCAGCACGATCGTCCCGGCCCACCTCCCGCTCCCCCTCCGGGATCGGTGCCCTGCCCGCTCCACTCGCCGCTGAGCGACTGGGGGTCCTCCGGTCGAAACGGCGCCGCGGTCTGGCACGCCCAGATCAGCAGGGCAACTCCAATCCAGGCGAGGAGTAGCAAGCGACCGCCAACCGAACGGCCCGTCATAACGATCCGGCCTCCACGGTGGTCAGTGATCGCTTTGGCCATAGTGGCGACTCCCCATCTAGGTGTGAGGATGGCCGGCCGTCGAATCTACCACCCCTGGCGGGCGTGGAGGGAGCGGAGGGTGTGGTTACTGCGTGCTGCGGGGGCTTGGCCTCGCGACGGCTGCTTTTCGTTCCAATCCCGGCCGCACGCGCACGCGTGCTTGTCACTATGCCCCGGACCCTTGCGGCATTGTGGGGCACGGGGGAACGGAGTCGCGCCACTTTGTACGCCGTGGCAGGGTCGTCATCGGGTTCCCTAGTTGCCCTACGCCCCGCGCGAGCCGCTGGTGTCGGGAAGGCACATGGCTTACTCGATCACCTGATCCGCCCGCTGTAGGAGCGACGGCGGGATCGTGAGGCCGAGGGCCTTGGCGGTCTTGAGGTTGATGACCAGCTCGAGCTGGGTCGGTCGCTCGATCGGGAGATCGCCCGGCTTCACTCCCTTCAAGATCCTCGCGGCGATGGACGCGACGTGCCGCCTCTCAGTCGTGAGGCTCGGTCCATACGCCATGAGACAACCCGCCGTCACGTTTTCCCGAAAGAGGGAGATGGTAGGCAGGCGCCTCGCGATCGCAAGGCTCGACAGCTGCGCGCCGCTTCGAGCAATGGTCGGCGACGACAGGATCACGACCGCCTGCGCGTGGCCCCGCGTCGCGGCCGCGAAGGCGCCCGAGAATTCGCGCGGCTCCCGCACCTCGAGCTGCTGGAGCTTGAGTCCCAGCGCCCGCGCGCCGGTCTCGATCGCTCTCACCTGAAGCATCGGGGCCCCCGCCTCCCGAAGGGCAGCCACGCGTGAGAGCCCGGGAACGGCCTCCTTGATCAGCTCGAGCCATTTCCCGACCAGCTCGGCCTGATCGAGAAAGATACCGGTGATGTTCCCCGCCGGCCTCGCAAGGCTGGCGGCGAACCCGGCCCCGACGGGATCGCTCTCGTCGCGTCCTTCGCGGCCGGGGCATCTCGGGCGAGCAGACGGCGTGCACAGAGTCGCTCGGCCGTGAATCTACCACTCCGGGCGAGCGTAGTGGGAACGGAGGATGTGCGTACTGCGCCGGGGTTCGGCGGCGGGCCGGAGTCAGATCCGCTATCATCCCGCCCGATGGAGAACGCGCTTTACTACACCCTCTCCACCATCGCCCAGACGTTGGCGGGGGCGTTGGCCATCTTGGTGGCGGTGGTGCTATTCAGGTTGACCGTTTTCGATCGGCAGATCGAGACGGTCAAGATAGTCCTTCGGTCCGTCAGCCTGGACCCGATCAAGTATTGGCCGATCCCGCGAGGAGCCCGTGAGTGATCGGCAGGCTAATGGGGCCTAAGCGATACCTCACTGAATCCCTGACCAAACCCCTGACCAGTACGTGGAGCGTCAATCGGCCCTGCACGGTAAGAATCTGATTTGAAATGGTAGGCGGGGGGAGGATCGAACTCCCGACCCCGGCCTTGTAAGGGCCGTGCTCTCCCAGCTGAGCTACCCGCCTATCGTTGGAATATCCGAGGCTTGCACGGATGATTCTATCGCGCAGGGATTGATTGTGCCCGGAATTGTGCCCGCCCCGGTCAACTCGGCTTCGTCTCCTCGTCCTTCTGTTCAGCGCAGAGGTCTGCCCACCCCGTCTCATTGACTTGCCGCTTGCCCTTCCGGTCCTTCGCTTCGAGCCGGAAGATGGCGATCTGCTCCTTCTCTCTCCGCACCAGGAACGTAAAGTCCTCGTGCCGCCCGCTATCCGGACCGTACACGCCGGCCAGGAAACGGCCCCCGACACTGCCCCGATTCGCGTCCAGGCGAGGTGCGGAGCCGATCCACAGGCCCACCTGGACCGTTTTTAGTTTGACGCTCTTCTTCCCAATGTTCGTGACCGTCACGCTGAACCTCGCCCTACAGGACTCCGTGTCAAGGTCGTTCGAGAACGTCACGAGCGACCTGCGCGTGAAAGAGCCGGCACAGGACGATCACGAGCACAGGCAGCGTCACCGGGTAGCCGGGGGCGACCTTGGCGTACTCCAACACGAGCGAGGCGACCTGCAGCCTCTCCTCGAACCTCATCGCGCGGGAGAGTGTAGCGGGGCGAGCAGGGACGGCCAGCAGGAGCAACTGTGTAAGCACAGAGGACCCGAAGTGGCGGCGAGGAGAGGGCAGCTCGTCCTCTTCGGGCGATTGGCGGGTGTGTCGGCTCGCTAGGATGGCGCGGTCATTGCCAAGCGGCCCACCGTCTGTTATGGTCCCGTCCCACCATGGACCATGCCTCGGAGCGTATCCGAGACAAGCTCTGGTATGGCGTTCTGCCGAATGTCGCGCCCGCCAAACGATGGGGTAGGTTCGGAAGCGGTCGCATGTGCGACGGCTGCGACCTCGTCCTCGGGCCGAAGGACATCGAGTACAATGTCGAGCTGCCGGACGGCCGGAGGCTCAACTTCCATCTCAACTGTGCCAGCCTGTGGCAAGTCTTGCGGACGGCGCTGCCCGAGTAGTGCCGGCCGACGCGGGAGCGAGACCCGAGGGGCCGGCCTCTTGACAGAGTGGCGAGCATCTTTTAGCGGGGTGTCCGCGGACAGCAGGACCATCCCGCAGCCGCCGTTGTGCTTGTCGAACTAGCGGCTTGTCGCGCGCCATGCCGAGTTCGCGGCCTCAATCCACCGCTCGACCGACTGGATCAGTTCGCCAAGATCCTCCCGACGTGGGAGGCCGATGCGCACTTGGTTTCGTCGAACGTTGGCTGCCGCGACGTCGAAGACGGGGTGGCGGGCGTGGTCGCAAAAGAATGCGATCCACCTCGCATCGGGGGCTGCACTCAAGAGCAGGACGGCCACCAGGGCGCCCCGCTCCTCCTCGAGACCAAACCCTCCGAGTGCGATCGGTCGCATAGCCGTCGTCGTCTTGGAGAGACGAACGAGTTCGCCTGTCGGTTGACCGCGCGGAAAGGTAGTCCGGGCTCCCCCCTTGCCACTCCGGTATGATGCCGGCCGTCATGGTCCCGCCGATCTGGGTGGATGAACACGGGCGCGGTCTGCCGACTCGGCCCTGTCCGGGCTGCGGTCGCGAGACGCCCGTGCATCGGCTCACGGCCGAGCGAGCCCGGCGGATCGGCTGGCGGCCCTGGCACGTCTGGAGCGTCGTCTCCTGGTGCGGGCACGTGCCAGAGGGGATCCCCGTGCTGGCGGCCGAGAGCCTCCGGGAGCTGATCCCGGCGCTGGGGGAGGCGCGGTGATGGCGGTTCACCTCATGATCGGGGCGGTGCTCTTCGCGAACGAGGAAAGCATCCTGCTGACCGACCGCACGCTGTTCGAGGTCCCGGCCGGAATGCGACTGCCCCACTACCACGCGGGCACCAGCCTCGTGATCGAGTACGAGCCTGTCGATGGCCGCAACGTGTTGACGCACCTGCCGGAGGTTCGTCGCTAGTCCCATGGCCGGCGTCTACGATGCGATCCGCGTCTTCGCGCTCGAGCACCGAGGCTGCGGCGAGCTCCTCGGCGACGCCGAGCCGATCACGCCCGACGGCTACGGGGTGTGGGTGAGCTCCACCTGTGGGGCGAGGCTTGAGCCGTGGGTCGCGCCGGCCGATGCCGAGGCGGATCTGCTCCGCTCGACGTTGCTGGCGTTCGAGGACTGATCAGAGGGTTGGACCCGAAGGGGGCGGCCTCTCGAGGGCGGCCCCTCCCCTCCGGGCGACCGTTCAGCCGCCTGCCTCAATTCCTTCTCCCAACTCGCGCTGGGTCTGGGTGTCGGCGCGACGCGCGAGTTCATGGCCCACGCCGATGACGAGGGCGATCGGCCAGTCAATCACCTCAAAGGCGGCCATGAGCGCGGGCCCCACGTACCAGGCGAGACGTGCATCGACCGCCTCGCGGTGTGGGGGCCGATAACCGAAATTGTTCGTGGAGCCGCTCGCGGTCGGTCATCGCTCCAGCCACGCCGTCAAGAGCCGTCCGCCGTAGTCATATCCCAGATTCGGTCCGTAGTTCTTCAGCGCATCGTCCCAGGCCGCGATGGCGATCTGGGACGGCGGCTGCAGGTAGTACTGCTGCCGCGCCAAGTGCCGCTGGAGCGCATGGAGGAGATCGCGTCGCTTCGCCGGGTCGAACGTGCGCTGCTGGCGCACGAGCAGGTCGGTCGCGACCGGATGGTCGACGTGACTTTGGTTCTTTTGCTCACCGGGGAAGTGCATGCTGTAGACGTAGCTGTGCGGGTCGGTGTATGGCGTCTGCGGGCCGTAGGCCAGTGTGTCGAAGTTGCCGAAATAACAAGTGGCGATGAAGGCGCCGTACTCCCGTTGGTCGAGCTTCACATCGACGCAGGCCTCCCTGAGCCCCGTGGCCACGAGCTGGGCCATGTCCGTGATGATCTGCGAGCCGTAGGTGGCATAGCAGAGCGCGGCCGGAAAGCCGTTCGGGTAGCCCGCTGCGGCGAGTAGCCGGCGCGCCTCAGCCGGGTCGTGGCGGAAGTAGCGGGCGCCGTCCCCGAGGCGGTCGATGGGCAGGCTCCACTCCTTGAAGGCGGCGGGCACAGCGGGGTTGAGGGCGGCGGCGCCCTCGAAGATGGCGTCAACGATGCCCGGGCGGTCGACGGCCAGCGATAACGCCTGGCGTACCCGCGGATCGTTGAAGGGCGGCCGGTCGGCGCGCATCGAGACGTGGTACTCGACATTCGACGGGAACTCGGCCGTCCGCAGCCGGGGGCGGCGCGCACGCAGCGCTTCCTTGATCTGCAACCAGTCAGCGCGCGGGATGATGCCACCGAACTCCCAGCCCAGGTCGTAGCGGCCCGCGAGGAAGGCGGCCATACGGGAGGCGTTGTCCTCCTCCACCACCGCCTCGACCCGATCAATGTGCGGCAGGCCCGGCAGGAAGTAGCCGGGGTGGCGGACGAAGGAGAGCCCGCGGTTTGGCCGGTAGCCCTCGAGCATCCACGGCCCAGTGCCCACGACCGACTCGGCCTTCTTGAGGTCGCCGAAGGTGTCCACGCACTCCTTGGCCACGATGGCGGTGAACATCGGGCTCGCCAGCATGTCCAGGGACCAGGCGAACGGCTCTGTCAGGGTGAAGCGCACCGTGTAGCGGTCGACCGCCTCTACGCGCCCCACCGGCTTGAGCATGTATGCGCTGGGGTTACCCTTCACGGTGAGGAATCGCTCGACGGTGTAGCGAACGTCCTCGGCGGTGAGCTCGCGCCCGTTAACCGGCGGCTTGGGGTGCCAGCGCACCCCACGGCGGAGCTTGAATACGTACGTGGTCTCGTTCGGCTGGGTCCACGACTCGGCCAAATCGCCCTCGATGGGGAAGGTGCCCGGAGCCACGCCCGGGCCGGCCCGGTGCCTGAGCAGACGGCTGTGGGTGAAGCTGAGCGGGATCTGCACGCGGTACGCCGTAGTGAGCATGGGGTCGAACAGCGGCGGATCCCAGCCGCGGAACGTGAGCGTCCCTCCGCGCCGTGGTGACGCGGCCCGGGCTGGGCGCGGCAGGCCGGCGATCGACGTGGCCGCGCCCAGCGCGCCGACGCCGCCAGCGGCTACAGCCAGGAACGTCCGCCGCTTCATCACTCGATCACCTGATCCGCCCGCTGCAAGAGCGACGGCGGGATCGTCAGGCCGAGGGCCCTGGCGGTCTTGAGGTTGATCACCAACTCGAATGGGGCGGGCTCCTCGATGGGCAGGGTTGCCGGGTTGGCTCCCTTGAGGAGTTTGTCGACGTATTCCGCGAGGCGCCGGTACAGATCCGCGTAGCGCGGGGCGTACGATATGAAACCGCCGTCGACCACGTGACCCTTCAATCCGAACATTGCGGGCAGCCGGCTCTTCATTGCCAGATCGTTGATTCGCCCCCGCTGTGCGTACAGCATCGGCTCAGGAAAGACGATCAGTGCGTCGGGGTGCGCTTTGCCGATCTCGACGAAGGCGGGCTCGATGTCCTGCGGGGCTCGCGCATCGACGCGCTTTACGCTTAGGCGCAGCTCCTGTGCTGCGACGACGGTTTCTCTCCGGAAGATGTCGTGTACGGGGTTGGTCGAATCTGCCAGCACCACCATGTGGGAGACTTTGGGGATCGCGTCTCTACAGCAATTCCACCCGCTTGCTTGCCGCCATCGCGGGTTGTGTACTCGGCACGACGATCACATCGACCTTCAGCCGGACGAGTTCAGCCGCCAAGTCTGGGAGCGGGCCCACTGGCCCGTTAGAGGACCGGTATTCAATAGAGAGATTCTTGCCTTCGACGTACCCTAACTCCCGGAGCCGGTCAACAAAGGCCGCCCAGATCGGATCGAAGCGACCCGGCACCGGGACCGGGCTGGTATTCAAGGACCCTATCCGATACATCTTTCCCGACTGCTGTGCCACGGCGGCGAGCGGGGTCGCGAGCAAGCCGCCAGCCATCAACCCAATGAACGAGCGTCGGTTCATAGGGGCCCTCCGTGTGGCCGCGTCGTCTAGGAGGGACGGAGCGGAGCGGCCAGCGGGGCGAACTTACACCAGCAGGACCGCAGTGCGGACTACTTCTTGACGGGCTCCCACCCGAGCGCGCCCCGCACCGTCCCCGCTTCATTCGGCGGGCTTCAGGGGATATTCGAGCGGCGGCCCTCCCATCCCCGCGTATGCCTGTTCATTCGATGTCGTGAAGGCCTCATCCACATCCGGGAGAAACGTTGCATTGAAGCGGTTGGTGATCTGACTAAGACCCACATTCAGGCAGATGTCGATGATCTGCGGCGTCGAGAAATGCTCGGCCAGCGCGCGGTAGGTCGACGCATCGATAGCCAGCCCTCTCGTCGCGCGCTGCGCATACCTGACCACCGCCGCCTCCGCGGGGCTATAGACGCCCTCGGGAAGCGGGTCGTCCCGGAGATGGCGCAGCTTCTCATAGGTGAGACCGACGCTCCGACCGAGCATCGTGTGGTGGGGGACTCAGTAGTGGCAGCGATTGGCGACCGATGCCGTCGTGTAGGCAAGTTCGGTGAGCGCGGGCGTCAGGGTGTTGCGGTAGCGAATCGCTTTGACGAAGTCGATGAGTGCTCTTGCCTGCTGGGGATGGTTCGCCAACAACCGGAGGGCGTTGAACACCTCCCCCATGGAGCTCTCGGCAGCGTGCAGGAATTCCCGAGCCTCGGGCGGGGTCGACGGGTCGTTCTCTCGGAGCTGAGGAATCCTGGCCATGGCGCTCCTCCTGTTCGGTTGCCCAGTTTGATCCCATCTCGAAGGTAGGGCCTAGTGTAACGGTGACCTCGCCGTCGAGGCTCGTCGCGCTCACCGCGGCCCCGCGATCTCGGGGAAGCGCTTCGTGTGATCCGTCCCGACCCGACTGACGAGCCGGATCGCGTTCCCGTACTTGTAGGCCACCATCCGCCAGCCGTCGTACTTCTGCTCGTACACCCAGTCGGGGCGGTGGAAGGGCTTCGCTACGAGGGTCGGCTGGATCAAGTTGACGGTCGGCACGGCCATGCGGCGACCGGATCGGCCCGTGCGACGTCCGGCGGCCGTCCTTCGCCTGAGATCAGGGGCAGGCGTAGTAGGAGTAGTAAGGCCTGCCGTACGCGTCGTAGGTCGGGATGCAGCCGCGGACCGCCCGCCAGTCCCAGTCCCCGATCGTCTGCGAGGTCGTGTACGCGTTCCCCATCGCGCTCCGGTTGTTCACCCAGTACTGTTGGTTCAGAGCTTCGCAAGATCGGGACCAGCCGAGGTGGTCGGGAAATCGGTCCCAATTTCAGCGGGTTGTGCCACCCGCCGTGGGGGCGCAAGGCTCCGATGCCCGACCGCACACGCGGGGTGCCGGTCGTTTTCCCCGGCGACCGACACCCTGTCGTACCGGGGCTCCTGCCTCCCGCGCGGTACGGACCGGGTCTGGTCTTGCGGGGTCTGACGGTCTCCAAGCCCCAAGCCCCGCTCCCGCTGGATGCACGCTCCGCGCCGACTCACGCCCACCTGCC
>JACXTT010010328.1_pt1 | contig 12597 bp, 11 predicted proteins | sample 9270951 | NCBI WGS metagenome assembly JACXTT01 (sample SAMN15532306, study PRJNA645909) | rock metagenome | isolation source: weathered quartz diorite | place: Puerto Rico | collected 2017-06-21 | reverse complement strand
CGGATTCCAGTCGGGCAGCCGCTGCGGGCCAGGCGAGACCAGCTGGACCTTATGGCGGCGCAGCCAGAGGTACGCCTGCTCGATGTCGCTCGTGATGATCGCGACGTGCTGGAACCAGGTGTCGTTGCTCCGGGAGTCGGCGGGAGCCGGGCGGCCGCGAGGGCTCAGGTACTCGTTTCGTAAGACACTAACGATTAATCAGCGCTTTGTTCAATGGGTGTCAACACGTGAACATCTTGCTTTTTCCCGCTTAAGTTCTTCCAAGGTCCATATGACACAATCTGTCAGGAATTCTCGCATTCGGGCGCAATCTGCGAGTGATCCTCCATAGGACGGATTTCGAAGCAGCGATCACCAAAGGGTCCGCAGACGGAAACAAATTTCTTGCCCCACTCAATCGCCTCATCGAGGTTCTCGCAATCGAGGAGATAGTAACCCGCCAGTTGCTCCTTGGTGTCTGCAAAAGGGCCGTCAACAATTACAACTTCATTGTCTTGGAGGCGTATCGTTGTGGCCGTGCTTGACGGTTTCAAGGGACCGGCCCCGCGCAAGACTCCCTTCTTGGCGGCTTCGTCCTTCACCGACACATGTCCCGCGATGACGTCTTTCCACGCCTCTGGGGACCTCTGCTCGCTGAGCACCTCGTCCGTGTAAACCAGCAGCATGTAACGCATGTCTTAGCCCTCTAGGCTTATTTTAACCTCCAAGAATTTGAGCGGCGTCCTCCCATCGCCCCTTAGCCCATGCCCCCGACATTAAGGACGTTTGAGAAATGCAAAATCGACAGGCCCCCACTTTTCTCGAAAGCGCGAGGCTTCGCCAACCCTGGGCCTCAGGGCAGCGGAAATGGCGCATAGATCGTCCTTGGGCCTTTTGTTCAGTGGGATTCGGCGTGGCCGGGAAGGGCGCCGAACACCTTGTCGAGCGTTCGAGACGAACGATAAACCCTTTGAAGATGGCAGCCGGCGTCGAAATTCAGCAAGCAGTGAAACGGCGCCTGGAGATGGACTACGATCGGCTGCGTTCAGAAGCAATTCATTCGCGCGTTTACGAGGGCGGCGGGGTTTACTTTGGCGGATTATCGCCTGGAACTGAAATGCACATCGCTACGTGGCTGGTCGCCGTTCCGTGGCGCAATTCCTTCATCTGTGCGTTCTCCGGAGAGTTCCAGAATCTGCGGAGCGACGCTTCATCTGGAAAACGAACCAGAGCCGTCCGCGCGCCAACAGGCCAGTTGCCTTCCAAGACCTCCTTGGCCTCCACAACATCGAGCACTTCGCCGCCGTATTTGGCGATCGCTGCGCTTGCGCTCGCCACGTAGGGCATGAACTTTTCCAGGTCATGGATGATGATTTGTCCGATCAAATACGCTGCCATAGTTTTTATGCCGCCTCACAGCAAGAGTTGGTATTGTGCGGATGGTCGCCGAAAGGTGTCGTCATTGTATGCGCCAACATTGGAGATTTAACGTTTGGACTCGCATAGCATCTCAAGACAGGCCTACGGCATTCGACAAGAACTGCACGAAAGGGGCGGTGGCGCGTAGCCTGTGAAGCATCAGATCCAGGAAGTCGTCGCCGGTTACTTCCCGGTCCCTCAGTGGAGTGCTGATGGCGAAGTCCTTGCGCTTGATGTCTTCGATAAACGGGTGAGCTGCGTCGTAACCGGCTGGTGGCCGCTTCAACGATTCGCCTGCCATGCGGCAGGTTGAGCCGAGGGCCCCACCGATGGTCGCTCGGCCCCACGCTTTGGGATCTCCGGCGATCTTATCTCGAATTTTTTTGAGCGCCTTGGGCTCGGGCTGCCAGATTCCGCCGCCGATCATGGAGTTGCCTGGTTCCAGATGAAGGAAATATGCCGGAGCGGCCCCGTTTTTGCCCTTGGCGTGCCAGAAGTGCGCCCCGGCGTAAGTCTTGTAAGGACTCTTGTCTTTCGAAAACCGTATGTCGCGATAGATACGCATCATAGAGCCGCCATTGGGACTCGGATCGGCGATGAATCCGCCGCCGATCTCTTTCAGCGCTGGCGCGAGGTCCGTGATCAGACGCAGGAACGGCGCCTGGATGTCGGCCTTGTAGCGCTGCTTGTTCGCCTCGAACCACTTGCGCTCGTTGTGAGTCTTGAGATCCCTGAGAAAGCGGAACAGACCTGGCCCGAAGTAACCCTTCGTTGTCATGGCTTGCTGAGACATCTGAGCCCCACCTTTATGTTCGCTCCAGGTATCTTTGCAAGGCTTTGGCGAGGTCGCGCAGGTTCTTCTTGCCCATCATGCCCATGAGGGGGCTGAAGATCTTGAACACCCCCTTCGGCATCATCTCGAGTTCATGATCGATGCGGGTTTTGTTGCCTTCAGCTGTAAGAATGAATCTGTGGCCTCCAGCCACCATCTTCATGTTGGGTACGAGACGAACTTGTTTGTTTAACCTGAATTCTCTGAGCTCTTGCAGCACGTTGCCGAAACCCCTGATTTCAAGTTCGAATTGAGTGCCCTCCCCAGTTCCGCCAGGTGTGAGTTTTCGAGCGTTTGGCGTTGAAGGGTTCCAGCGAGGGAAGTTGGCGACATCGATGATAGTGCTGAAGACTTCGCCGATCGGTCTATCAATAACTTGAGTCAACTTTTGAATGGCCATGTCGGGTTCTAGGACCTTAGCCTGCTTTCTTCGCGAACATCGCAGCGAATGGACGCGCGTCGAACACGATGCGGACGTGCGCGATCTTTTCGCCCTTGACTTGATACCATTCGCAAACAAATGCGGTCCCGACGGGGGTGTTGGTCACCATGTCGTAAAGGACGCATACATCGTTGCCATCGGCGAAAACCTTTTTCCTATCGATTCGCTGAATGATGGGATGCAGTTTTTTCAGGGACTCGAAATATGGCTCGGGGCTATGAAAAGTGTCAATGGGGCCCTGGAACGACAGATTGTCGTGCACGAGTTTCCTGGCAGCGACAAAGTCCCCTTTGCCCAACGCCTGCTGATAGTCGCTAACGATCTTGCTTGCATTAGCCATCGTTATCCTCCTACGTAAGGACGTTTGAGAAATGCAAAATCGACAGGCCGCCGCAACTTTTTTCGCGACAGATAGGCTTCGCCAACCCCATACCTCCGCGCGAGAAAATGGGCGCATACATCGCTCTTCGGCCTTTTTTGAAGTTCAGTGGGATTCGGCGTCGCCGGAAGCCTTGGCGAAATCCCCTTCGCTCGGCAGTTCGGAGAGGCGACGCCGAAGGTAGCCCTGCTCGACGCTATTGGTCGCTAACGAAAGTGCCCGGCGATAGGCCTCGGCGGCCCGTCCCCACTGACCAAGCCGTCGCAGGATATCGGCACGCGCGGCGTGGAGGAGGTAGTAATTATCGAGCTTGCCGGAAGCTTCCAGTTCGTCAATCCGGCGGATTCCTTCTTGCAATCCCGCGCTCATCGCGACTGCCGCAGCATAGTTAAGACCGACGACGGCCGACCGGTTGAATTCCAGGAGCTTCTCATAAAGTCTCGCGATCCGCACCCAATCCGTGTCCGCCGCCGTGGGAGCTTGCGCGTGCAATGCAGCGATCGCGGCTTCAAGTTGGTACGGGCCGACACGAAGCGTGCTTAGGGCTTTCTCGGCGATATCCAGCCCCTCTTCGATCTCGCTCTGGTCCCAAAGCGAGCGGTCTTGTTCCTCCAGGGTTACGAGTTGCCCCGACGAGTTCACGCGTGCCCCGGCACGGGAATCGTGTAAAAGCATCAGGGCCAATAGGCCCAGATTCTCAGGTTCCCCGGGGAGAAGCTGACAAAGTACGCGCGCCAGGCGGATCGCCTCCTGACACAGCTCCCTTCGAATCAGGTGATCTCCCGATGTGGCTGCATAGCCTTCGTTGAAGATCAGATAAATCACAGCCCGCACAGATGCGAGCCGGATCGGCAGCTGCTCCGCTGGCGGCACTTCGTACGGGATTCGGGCCTCGGTAATCTTGCGCTTAACCCGGACGATTCGCTGGGCAATCGTTGGTTCGGATGCGAGGAATGATTTCGCGATCTCCACGGTCGTTAAGCCGCCGAGTGTCCGCAAGGTCAAGGCAATTTGGGCCTCTCGGCTCAGGGCCGGATGACAGCATGTGAAAATCAGACGCAGCCGATCATCGGGGCCATCCATGGAAGGTTCCTCCATCGCTCCATCCCTCGGCGCAGTCATTAGCCACTGGTGAGAAAATGCGTCACACTTCTTCCGCTTTGTTTGCTCGCGGCGCGCCGCACTGATGAGCTTTCGAAAGGCAACCGCAATGATCCAGGCGGCCGGATCGTCCGGGACTCCTTTTTCACGCCAAGAGGTGAGCGCGGAGGCAAAGGCATCTTGGAGCGCGTCTTCCGCCAGGTCGATCGATCCGCAAATACGAATCAACTTTGCAATTATGCGGCCAAACTCGCGCCGGTAGGTTGACTCGGCTATCGATAAGATTTCACTCAATGCGCACTCCTTGATTTGGCCCCGAAACGTGCGACTTGACACGGAAAGTCATTCCAGACTCGAGCCGGTTTGCTTGGCCCGCGGCAAATCTTCACCTTTATCGTTCGATGATAACCTTCGGAGTTCTCCTTTGGGACCCTTGCAAGGACAAAACCGGACGTCACCGTAAGGGGCTTAGCATCATTTCTTCAAAGGCGTTAGGGAACGCCGCTAGGCCTTCGAAGCGGACCTTCTCGAGCGACAAGTAGTCTTCGACAGCGCGGGAACGAAGTGCTCGAAACTGAGCAACCTGCGCATTGCAAGACTCCATAAATGCCCCATCCGCATGCTTGGCTAACGTAGTACGCCTTACGGAAAGCGCTTCCGCCCGGAGCTTTAACATCCGTTGCCTTTGCGTTCTCAGGCTTCATGCGGAGTATCCCATCGGCTCTTTCATAAATGCAAACCAGCCATATCTCGTAGGTCGACCGCTCGCTGCTGTCACCGATTCAGCGCTTTTCCCTCGAAGCGATCCAGTTACCCGCGCACGTGCATTCGGCAAGGATGCGGCCAATCACAGGGGATTTCCGATGGCAGGCACCGACAACTCGCCCACATCTCCATGAATGTCATGCACGCTGAGTTGCTGGTGCCCGTTCAAGTCAAGGATGAGTTGCTGACGCTGAATTGAGGGCCGGCGGCGCCTGCCCACACTGGCCGCGTATCTGCAGCCAATGCAAGTAGGCACACAAGTGTACCTACTTGACAGGTTTTGCTTGGAAGAAGAAATTCTCAGATCAACGCTTAATGTGTATTTGCAATTCAAGGTGCGCTGGGTCGGTGCTGCGAGCTTTGGGGGACTTTCGTGTCGGCATCAAGCAAGCAACCGCGCGGTTTCATGAGCCACGCGATGGCATTTGCCGCGTTTCTCGTTTTTCCGGCTTTTCTACAGGGCCAGGCCTTAACACTGAATGAAGCCATCCATCTGGCTGAGGCTCATAATCGGTCAATTCAAATCGCGCAACTCGATCGGCGGAAGGCGGCCGACGAAGCCGGCGTGGCCCGAAGCTATCGTTTCCCGTCGTTTTCGCTGACCGCTCTTGGCTCGCAATCGCTCTCCCGACTGGGTCTCACGGTTCCGCTGGGGTCCCTCGGCACGTACCCTGGCGTCGGCCCTATCCCGGGCAAGACGACAACACTGAACGGCCCGCTTAAGCCCTCGGGAATCTTCTTCGCTAACGCAACCCAGCCGCTCTCACAACAATGGAAGATCGGATTGCAGACCGAGTTCGCTCGCCTGGATCAGAGGGTCAGCGAGCAGCAAGCTAGGGCTACGCGACAGGCGACAGTAAACGAGGTTCGCCGCCTTTACTACGGGATCCTGCAGGCCGAAAGCGGCAAGAAGAATCTGCAGGCCACGGTAGAGTTCCTGCGCGAACTCGACCGGAACACTAGCCAGGACGAACTGCAAAGAGTGGCTTTGCACGCGGACCTTTTAAACGTGCAAGCGCAGCTCGCTCAAGCTGAGTACGAGTTGCTGAAAGTGGAAGATCCCTTACAGACACAGAAGCAGCAGCTCAACCGCGCCATGGGCCGGGGGGTAAACACGCCGTTTGAAGTAGATCCTTTGAGCGTTGCCGCGGCAGAGGCACCCGATCTTGATGCGGCCTGCGCACGAGCTCTTGCGTCACGACCGGAAATTCTGCTGGCTCGGCTGAAGGTGCAACAGGCGACTTTGGGACGCAAGATCGCGAATGCCGACCGAATTCCCGACGTAAGCCTATCGGCCACGGTGGTAGATGCGGTGAATTTGAGCAACATTCTTCCCAATCGACTGATCACTGCAGGCATTCAGGTGAATTGGGACGTTTTTGACTGGGGAAGAAAACGCAAGAAGGTTGATGAAGCTCGTTCCAGCGAGGAACAAGCCTCCCTTCAGCTCAAGGACAGCGAGGCGGCTGTGGTCATCGAAGTGACTCATCGCTATCGCCAGCTGCTGGAAGCAAAGAAGGAAGTGGAGGTAACGGCGAGGTTGCAGTCGGCCGCACAAGAGTTGGTTCGCGTCACACGGAACCAGTACACGCAAAAAGCTGCGCTTTTGAGCGATCTCCTGAAGGCGCAATCTGGCCTGGCAGACGCGGATCACCAGGCCACTCGCGCGCTTCTCGATCTGGCGACGGCGCAAGCGGATTTGGAAAAAGCGATCGGCGGGGACGAATGAACAAGTACCCGATCGCCTGCTCGCTGGGTTTGTTGGCATTTCTGGCCGCGGGATGCACGACTCGACATGTGGCTGCCGTGGCTGGCGAGCCACCGAAAGCCGTGCGCTTTGTCACTGTGCGGTACGCGAACGCCGCGGAACCCAAGAAGTATTCGGCGATTATCGCGCCCGACGCTCAAGTTGAACTGTCGTTCCGAGTTTCCGGCTACGTTGTCGACTTGAAGAGTGGCCAAGCGGCCGACGGCCGCGTTCGTGCTTTGGAACCGGGAGATCTGGTAGCGGCCGGCAAGGTTTTAGGGCGACTTCGGCGCACCGAGTTTCAAGCAACTGCAGATAGGGCACGCAGTGGGCGCGACGAGGCGCAAGCAGCTCTGACGCAGGCGGAATTGGACTACGGGCGGGTCGCCAAACTATGGGAACAAGAGAGCATCACGAAGCCCGCTTACGATGCCAGCAAAGCCAGGCTCGACATGGCTCGCGCCAAGCTCGACGAAGCCGCGGCGCAGCTCAGAGAAGCGCAGGTCGCGCTTGATGATACGGATCTTCGCGCGCCCTTCGAGGGCGTCCTCGTGGATCGCAAGGTGGAATTGGGAACGCTCGTTGCGGCGGGAGCGGCTGCATTCACGGTAGCCGACCTGCGCGTGGTGAAGGGCCGCTTCAACGTTCCGGACTCGGCTCTCGGCGACTTCCAACTGGGTCAGGATCTGGAAATCAGCGTCGATGCCCTACCTGGCCGGCGTTTCAAAGGCCGCGTGATCTCAATGGCGGCATCGGCGGATCCGCGAGTTCTGTCCTTCCAGATTGAAGTGTCGATCGCGAATGCTGACCTCAAATTGCGGTCAGGGATGATCGCTGCCGTCGAACTTGCCGGATCAAGGGAAAAGAGCCATCCGTTGCAAGTGCCAGTCGATGCCCTGGTGTACGACGCGATCCGCGATCGCTACCTGGTTTATGGAACCGAGCAGAGAAGGGGGTCGACCTACGCCAGAGAGATCCTCGTTCGCCCGGGTCCGCTGTCTGGCAGCTCCGTTTTAATTCTCAGCGGATTAGATCCGGGCCAGCGCGTCGTCGCTTCCGGCGCGAATCTTCTGCGGTCCGGCGACCCGATCCGCGAAATTGAATGAGAGGCCTCGAATCCTAGATACCACCATGACTTCCGATTTCAACACAAAGTCGCCGCGGCATAACGTGGCCCGTTTCTTCGTCGAGAATCGGCACATCTCCTGGGTCCTTTTTGTCGCCGTCCTGGCATGGGGCGTCTGGGCCTACCGGGTAATGCCCAAGAGAAAGGATCCGGATATTCCGGTGCGGCAGGTTGCGGTCGTAACGCCTTGGCCGGGCCAGAGTGCCCTTCGGGTCGAGCAGCTAGTCACTCGCAAGATCGAGGAAAAGCTCGCACAAAACATTCACCTCTTCGAGATCAAATCAAGCTCCCGCGCAAGTCTCTCCGTCGTTTACGCGGAAGTCGATGAGCGCGTCACCGATACGGCAAAGGAATTCGACGACTTCAAGGTGAAGCTGGATTCGCTTACCGACCTGCCCGAAGGCGCAGGCCCCATTCAATACATCAAGGAGTTCGGCGAAACATCGGCTCTCATGCTGACCGTCGCCAGCCCTCCGGCGACGGATAGCCAGATCGCCTTACTTGCATCTGAGATCGGCCGGACGTTGGTTCCACGCACAGCGACGACCGATATCGTTTTGTGCAGCGCAAGCGGTGTAGATCCTTCATTCTTACTTGAGGCAGCAGAACTCCTCGACGCCCAGATCCGCGGCCGGGGCCTTGGTACCGGATCTCGCCTGATACTGGGCAGCAGCTTCGTAGCGATTCGGTTGTCGTCCGCACATTTGACCAATGATTTGCCGCAGACGATCGAGCGAGCGTGGGAGGAGATGCCGCAGCGGGCCGACGTTCATCCCGATGTGTGGGACCCGATTGTCCTGCCCGCGGGTGCCGAAATTCGCCAAGCGCTTCGGCGGAAAGCGGGCCCTAAATACTCCTATCGGGAACTCGACGATTTCACCGACAGCATAGAAAAAGCCATCAAGGTCGCTCCCGAAGCTTCGAGGGTTACCCGTGTCGGTGTGCTCGAAGAGCAGATCGAAATTCAGGCGGCGCAGAACCGCTTGGCGGCGTTTGGCGTGCCTCCTCCCGCTCTGCCGGGCATTGTGCAAGAGCGCAACACGACTTTGCCCGCGGGAACACTGAGTACCGGCAGCCGCGACTTGGAGATCGAACAAACCGGGGAGTTCCGAACACTCGACGATATAAACGGGGTCGTACTTACTCAGGGTACGAACGGTACGCCGCTTTACCTAAGCAATCTCGCGACAGCGCGGCGCAGCTATCAGCATCCTGCGGGCATGCTCTCGTACTACACCTGGCGAGATCCCGGCGGCAGCTGGCAGCGCGGCCGGGCGATCACGATTTCAACCGAGATGAAGAAAGGCGAGCAAATCGACCAGTTCGGCACGGCAGTCGAGGCTCGCCTCGCCGACATTCGAAAATCGCTTCCGCCGGACTTGGTGATTGGCTCAACCTCGGACCAGAAGCGGCAAGTGCGCGAGAAGCTCGATCTGTTCAATCGAAGCCTTATTGAGGCAATCCTCCTGGTCGTGCTTGTTTCCTTGGTTGGGTTTTGGGAGTGGCGCTCCGCCTTGCTCATGGCGTTATCCATACCGATCACTCTCGCGATGACCTTCGGCTTCATGCAGATCTTGGGCCTCGACATTCAACAGATGTCCATCGCCTCGCTGATTATCGCGCTTGGTTTGCTCGTGGACGATCCAGTTGTTGCGGGCGATGCAATCAAGCGCGAACTGGCTGCAGGTACGAGCCGAACGGTTGCCGCGTGGCTGGGCCCAACGAAGCTGTCGAAGGCGATCCTCTATGCGACCATCACCAATATCGCAGCGTACCTGCCGTTTCTGTTGTTAAAGGGCGACGTTGGGCGCTACATCTACAGTCTTCCAGTTACGATCGCCTGTTCGCTCGTTGCCTCCCGTCTGGTTTCCATGAGTTTCATCCCCCTGCTCTCCTACTACCTGTTGCAGCCGAAAGCGGAGGCGGAAGCGCAAGCTCTGCGGAATAAGGGATTTGGAAAGTGGTACAGCCGGACGGTGAGCTTTGCGATCGCCAAGCGTTGGAAAGTGCTGGTTTGTTCGTCGGTGCTGCTGGCGATGGGCGCCTTTTTTGCCTCCCGCCTTCATCAGCAGTTCTTCCCGAGAGATAACTTTTACATAGCCTACGTGGACATTCATCTGCCCGAGGACGTGCCGATCTCCGAGACCGATCTGGCTGCGAGCGAAGCGGAGCGGGTAATCCAGGATGTCGCGAGTGGGTTCGATCGGCGGCATGCGGATGATCTTAAGGGCGCTTCCGTACTGGCCTCGATCACGTCGTTCGTTGGCGCCGGCGGACCTCGATTCTGGTTCTCGGTTACGCCTGAGCCTCCTGCACCGAGCTATGCCCAGCTGCTCGTTCAATTCACCCGGAGCGAAGACACCAACAAATTTGTCGCCGCCCTACAAACGGCTCTCTCCTCGCTGGTCCCGGGGGCCCGGATCGATGTGCGCACCGTCGAGACGGGACCGCCGACGTTGATCCCGCTTTCCATCCGAATCTTGGGCCCAGACATGCGAATACTGCGGACAGAGGCGGAAAAGCTAGAGGCGATTCTGAGCTCCTCTCCTCTCGCGATAAACGTTCGAGACGACTGGGGTAATCAATCACTTCGCGTGCGTCTTGAGGTCAACGAGGACCGTGCCAGCCTAAGCGGATTCTCCAACCGCGATATTGCGTTCGCGTCGTACTCCGCGGTTCGGGGTGTTCCCATTGGGACCCTCAGAGAAGGCCATAAGAACATTCCAATTGTTCAGGTGATGGATTACAGCCGGCATCAAAGCGCCGAGGGGCTGGAACAGCTTTACGTCTACGCCGGCCAAAGCCCGAACCGAGCGCTGCTGGGCCAATTTGCGGCTCTCGGATATTCGCCTGAGCCCGCTCTGATTCGCCGCGTGAACCAATACCGGGCGATTACCGTTTCGGGTCTGCCCGTGCCGGGGCATCTGGCGTCCGAAGTGACCACTCCGCTGATGCCGAAGCTTCGCGAGTTCGAGAGAGACCTGCCTCCAGGCTATCGCCTGGAGATCGTCGGGGAGCTGAAGGAGCAAATCAAGGGGCAAAAGCAATCGCTCGATGTCGTGATTGCATCGGTACTGGCGATCTATCTGGCGCTGGTTTTCCAATTCAAGAACGCCTTCAAACCGCTCATCGTGTTTGCCGGTATCCCGTTTGGAGCGGTGGGAGCACTGGCTGGCGTCTGGATCATGAACATGGCCATGGGATTCATGGTGACCCTTGGAATCACCAGCTTGATTGGCATCATTGTGAGCCACGTAATCGTACTGTTCGACTTCATCGAAGAACGGCACGGGCATGGCGAGCCGCTGCGCGATGCGCTGATTGATGCGGGCATTCTGCGTATCCGACCAGTCCTCATCACGGTTGGAGCCACTGTTTTGGCCCTGTTTCCACTCGCGCTCCACGGTGGCCCTCTCTGGGAAGCGCTCTGCTATGCGCAAATTGGCGGGCTAACCTTTGCGACTGCGGTCACTCTCCTTATTGTTCCCTTGATTTACTCCGTTTTCGTACTCGACTTGAAAATCATCCGATGGGAGGAATCTGACGCAAACGCAGATGCACCCATCGAACCCGCCGCACGTCAGGTGGAAACGACGGCTGCGGAGGTTCCCCGATGAGTCTCACCGCCATTGCAGAACGATTTGAGGAGCTGGAAAGGACGACTTCATGACCAAGGAATGGCCGGCGTTCCGCTGGGCTGAGACTAACTATGCCACCTAGCTCCGATAAACCCCCTAAGGCCTTCGCAGAGCATGCGCTTTTGTACGTCGTATCGGCATTTGCCTATGCAGTTCTAACAGGCGCAGATGCCGTAGTCGCTGTTCTTGGCGGCGGGTTGCTCGACCATCGTGATCTCAGCATGGTTAGGATCGCGTTACTGCCCTTTCTTTGGAGCACGTTTCTTTTTGGCTGGACCTCGGTAAAGGCTCTAGGCGAATTCGCTCGACCGGCGGAGCGCGGAAATTGACCATGCACAGATCACGCTTGCGCTTGTGGCTGGCTTTCATCGGCTGGTTGATAGGCGCAATTAGTTTTGTTGAGTTGGACTACATGCGCCGCACATCCAGGCTTCTTCCCGCCGATGTGGTTGGTGCTGCAGTCTCTGTCGTTGTGAAACCTCGTCCTCGAAAATACAGATTCGAGTTTGTGGCGCCTCGAGGACCGGTTTGCAGTACGTGTGCAAGGCGATCACACGATGTCATGGCAACCAAGGGCGATGGATCGTCGGGTGGGCAGAGTTGCGATTTCCGAGCAAGGGCTGAGCGGCTGGGTTCCCCCGTTCGCCAAGGCCGGCGCTTACGGATTTGCAATTGACGGATGCTGGCAAGATTCGTCCGAAGATCGAGCGGCGTTACCGCAAACTTTCGCTCGTTCTACATAGTCAAGCAGAAGGAGTGTGGATGTCATTATTTCTTGTCGCTTTCCTCGCCGCGGGCGTCGGACTGTGGCTGGTTTCTTTTGCCGTGGAAGCTTTGCGGCCGACGGCAAGGGCACCAAAAGTCCTAAGCTGGGCGCCCGAGATTGCAATCGCCTACGTCGATGTTGGCGGCTGCAAACTCCGCTATATCAGGGCTGGTTGGGGCCCGAACCTGGTTTTACTCCACACATTACGCACTCAGCTTGATCTGTTTCAGAAAGTAGTTCCATTCCTGGCCGAACGCTTCACAGTCTACGCGGTCGATTATCCGGGCCACGGCTTTTCGGACATCCCGAACGGGCGCTACGATGCAGACTTCTTCGCTCGCTTCATTGAAAAGTTTTTGGACCTACTCGATCTCCGCGATGTAACGCTGTGCGGAGTTTCCAT
>JACXTT010010327.1_pt1 | contig 12598 bp, 9 predicted proteins | sample 9270951 | NCBI WGS metagenome assembly JACXTT01 (sample SAMN15532306, study PRJNA645909) | rock metagenome | isolation source: weathered quartz diorite | place: Puerto Rico | collected 2017-06-21 | reverse complement strand
TGCCGCGGAACCAGGCGTCGAGCGGGACCGAGAAACCATGCTTGGGCTTGGAGAGCGTCTCCGAGGGCAGGACCCCACGAAGCGCTTCGCGAAGGATGAACTTGGTGGCGCGGCGGCGCACCTTCCAATCGCCGGGCAGGGCGAAGACGGACTCGACCAGGCGGTGATCGAGGAACGGCACGCGGGCTTCGAGTCCAACGGCCATCGTCGCCTTGTCAACCTTCTCGAGGTAAGTGTCGGGCAGCCAGGTTTTGAAATCTGTGTAGAGGAGACGGTTAATGGAATCGCCATGCGAACGGCGAGACCAGGCATCGCTGAAGGGCGCAGCGGGATCGAAAGATTCGGCGTGCGAACGGGCGGCGTCACCCAGAACATCTCTCAGCGTGTCACCACGAAAGACGCTGAACCAGACGGCGTAACGCTCCACGGGCTCATCAACGGCGAAGGCCTCGAGCGCCTTTTGGCTGCGACGCAGGGACGAGCCGGGCGCGAAGAAGCGGTTCATCACGCCAGCACGGAACGCGCGCGGCAGCCAGGAGTAGAGCGGCTGCAGGAGCTCGGCCTGGTAGCGGCGATACCCGCCGAAGACCTCGTCGCCACCTTCCCCGGAGAGCGCGACCTTGACGTGCTCGCGGGCGAACTCGGCGAGCAGCAGGGTGGGCAGGGCGGCCGGGTCGGCGAAGGGTTCGTCATAGTGCCAGACGAGGCGTCGCAGCAGCGACTCGGCGTCCATGTCGGTGACGATGCGTTCGGCGTGCTGGGTGTGGAAGGCGCGGGAGATGCGGCGCCCGTCGTCGAGCTCGTTGAAGGCGCCGCCCACGTCGAAGCCGATGCTGAAGGTGCGCACCGCCTCCTTCGTCGCCTGCGACATAAAGGCGACGACCGCGCCCGAGTCGAGGCCTCCGCTGAGGAAGGCGCCGACGGGAACGTCGCTGACCATGTGAGCGCGGACCGCGTCGGCCAGCAGATCGCGCACGTGACTGGCGGAGGCGGCGAGGTCGCCGCCCTGCTCTTCGCGATCGGGAACATCCCAATAGCGATGGAGGTGCGCTCCATTCGCATCGCAGAGCATGAAATGGCCGGGCGGCACCTTGCGGACGCCGCGGTAGATGGTCTGGGGCGCGAAAGAGTGGCCGTAGGAGAGGTAGGTGAGCAGCGCACCGGGGTCGAGGGTGCGGTCCACACGCGGTACGAGCAGGAGCGCTTTGATCTCGGACGCGAACCAGAGCGAGGCGCTGTCCTGCGCGTAGTAGAGCGGCTTGATGCCGGCGCGGTCGCGCGCCAGCAGCAGCTGCCGCTCGCGCGCGTCCCAGAGTGCGAAGGCGAACATGCCGCGCAGCTTCTCAAGGCATCTCACGCCCTCGCGTTGGTAGAGGCGGACGAGCACTTCGGTATCGCTGTGCGAGGTGAAGGTCTCGCCGGCCTGCTCGAGCGAGGCGCGCAGCTCGCGGAAGTTGTAGAGCTCGCCGTTGAAGACCAGCTGAACGCTGCCGTCGGGGCTGGACATGGGCTGGCGGCCGGAGTCAGTGAGGTCGAGGATGCTGAGCCGGCGATGGCCGAGGGCCACCGCGCCATCGACGTAGATGCCCTCGCCATCCGGGCCGCGATGGCGGAGCAGCGTGGCCATGCGGGCCACGAGGGTCGTGTCGGCCGGACTGCCGGAGAAATCAAACTGTCCGCAGATGGCGCACATGGCGGGGCTTCAGCTGCGCGGCCGCATCATGGCCGGGCCGGGATGCGCGATGCCGGGACGCTCCCCGGACAGGGGCCGGCTAGCCGGCACACGTGCCCGTCTTCGCGCAGCCTCGGGCTCCGCATAGAGAAGCATCACCGCGAACGGAAGCAGCATGACACGCTGGCGTGTGAGCACTCCCAGGTTGCCGATTGCGCCGGCAAAGGCAACGGCGAACTCCGCTGCGAAGATGCCGACAAACGCTGCAAAGATATTGGACTGCCATCCGCGCAGCGTCGTCATGATGCTGCGGCGATACCGCCAGAAGAGGTACAGGAAGAGGAGCCCCTCAAGTGCGGCCAGGAGCGAGACCGGGTTGTGCACTTCCCAGGGAAAGGGACGGAACAGAATAAAAGGCGCCATCACCACCCGGGCGGCCAGCGACCCGCCGCCGGTCGCCGAGCCGCCCGCGTTGCTGTTCTCATTCCACTGGTTGATCGTTGTGACTCCCTGGTTGAAGTCGCGCGCGTTCACGAACTCACTGGCTTGGATGGCCAGAAAGTAGGTCCCTGCCAGGACGAGCGGGATGCCGATCATGCGTCCCAGAACGCCTACCACGCCCTGGCGGTTGCGCCCAGTCAAGTACGGCACGGCGGCAGAGACGCCCAGCATGCCCGCGATGTGCGGACGGACCATCATGGTTCCCAGCGTGCCCACGATCGCCATCAGGTAGGCAGCGGGACCGACCTTGCGCAGCATGCGTGCAAAACCGTAGGTCGCGAGGCCGATGAAGAACAGGATGAGGGCTTCCTTACCGATGGTCGCGGTCCAAAATGCGATCGAGGGCAGGAAGAAGAGCAGCACCGCAACCATCTGCGATTGCCCTTCGGGAAAGGCGGTGGTGAAGGCGCGGTACAGAAAGTACTGCCCCCAGAAGGAGAACATCGAGAACGCAATGACCAGGGTGGGAAGCGAGGCACCGGTGACGAACATCAACAGTGCCGTGGCCATGGTGATGAAATTCGTTCCGGTCACCGGAGAGAGAAGGAAGCCTTCCCCGCGGGCCTGAAAAGTATCCATCAGAATCCGGCCGCTATCGAAGTAAGCCAGGACATCGCCACCTTCCAGAACGTTGTAGACCAGGAACAGATAGCAAGCCGCCGCAGCCACTTTCCAGATCATGGCAATGGGCAGGAGAGTGCGCAAGAAAGGATCGGTACGGGTGGCATGAAAGACCAGCATCAGGTTCAGGAAAAGGATGGCTGGGATGAAGAAGAGTGCCGCACCGAGCGCATAGTTACCGGAGAAGAGCAGGGCCGATGCCCAGAGCGGCGAAGTGAGGACGCACAGGACCCCAGCGCCGCGAATGACCATGCGCTGGATCCCGTCTCTGTTTGGCTGAGGAAGCATGCCGCTGATTTCACGCTAGAGCATTCCGCAGTCAAAATCAATGCGCGTGGGTTACGGAAGTCACCCTGGAATCGCCAGCGGCGGCTCGCTCTTCCCGTCCCAGCGCAATCCAGCCCTCACTCCCAGGAACAGGTAGCGCCAGCGCTGCCACTTCTGCGGCCGCGCCACAAGGATCAGAGCCATCTCCTGCAGGAAGCGGTAGGCGGCCACGGCGAGGAAAGAAAAGCGGCGGCGGGAGCGGCGGGTGGCGAGGATGAGGTTGCGCATGTGGTAAAAGGTGCGCCAGTCCGGCTTGTTGACGACGCGCAATCCGGAGGCGGCATACTCGTAGTCGTCGCGGAAAACGGCGTCGCAGACGATCACCTGGCGGAAGCCGGCGTCGCGCAGGCGCCAGCCATATTCCAGGTCCTCCCAGCCCATCCACATCGCCTCCCAGGGCAGGATGCCGCGCCGCGCGGGCTCGAGAGCGTAGAGAGCGCCGTTGCTGCTGCTCCAGTAGGCTTCGAGCAGAGGTCCGGAGGGCGGTCGCATGACCAGCTTGGCGGGCCAGGGGCGCTCGCGCGTGCCGGTTACGTTATAGCGGCCGGCGCCGGCGAGATATCCGAGGGGATAGGCAGCGCCGAGATCCTCAATCGAACCGGAAGCCTTGAGCAACGCCGCGATCACAGGCGGTGCGATGTCGGCATCGTGATTGAGAGCATAGGCGTAGTCGGCTCCCGCGGCGGCCGCCAGACGCAGCCGCTCGCGCAGGTTCGCGCCGGAGCCAAGGTTGTAGTCATAGGCCTGATAGTGGACGTGGTTCCAGCCCTGCTCCTTGATGAAGGTGGGAACGGCGCCGGTGACCTGGGAGTCGACGATAAGGACGCTCTCAAAGAGGGCCCTTGCCTGTTCTTCCTGCGCCTGATGAAGCAAGCGGATGACGTCGGCGTCGTTGCGGTAGGAGGAGATCACCAGCCAGACCTTCATTTTCCCGCTGCGCCCTCCCATCCCAGGCTGCGATAGACGCGGCGATAGCCTTCGCGTCCCACCGCGCGCATGGAGAACTCCTTCTCCGCCACTTGGCGGCAGCGCGCCCGCACCAGCGCTGGGCTTGCAAGCAACGCATCCATCTCCCCAAGGGCTTTTGTGTAGGAGGCTGCCTCAAGGCCCGCCAGCAGGACGCCGACGCGCTCGCGCGCAAGGAGATCGTCCACATCACCGATGCCGGCGTTCGCGATGAACGGCAGGCCGGCGGCCAAATACTCGCCGACCTTGGTCGGGGAGGAAGCCAGCTTGGAGAAGCAGGGCTTGATGAGCATGAGTGCGAAGTCAGCCATCGCGAGATGCGCGGGTACCTGGTCCGGCGAAACGGTCACCAGGGTCGCCTTGCCGTCGGGGATGCCAGACTCGCCTAACGCTTCGGACATCATGCGGTGCGGGCTCTGAGTGAGGACGAGCAGATGCATGCGGGGATCGCGGCGGAGAGCAGCGGCGAAGAGCTCCGCCATCTCATGTGTGAGATACCACCCACCGAGGCTGCCGGCGTAGACCATGACGCGCCTGTTTTCGAGCGCGTGCTTCTTCCGGAGCTCACTGCCGTCGGCCGCAAGATACTTTTCCACCTGCACGCAACAGGGGATGACCTCGATCGGCGCATGGCCCGCCTGAAGGTGCGGCGAGGTCGCGGAAAGGACCTCGCGGGCCTTGCGGGTAAGCATGACGATGGCGTCGGCGCGAAGGAAGGCGCGTCTCTCGACCCACTTGGTGATCCGATAGGCGGGGCTTCCCCGCTTCCAGCGGCCGGCGTCTACGTACTCTTCGGCCCACAGCCCGCGCAGATCAAACACCAGCCGAACACCGTGCAAGCGCCTGATGGCCAGCGCCATCGCGGCCGGGACATGGCTGCGGGCGTGGACGGCATCGATCCCCTTGCGACGAACGAGGCGCGACGCCAACAGAGTGCCGCGGAGAACGTCCCATGCTGTGGCGGGAAGCGAGGGTGATTTGTGGTAGCGCAGCCAGTGCCAGTCGATTCCCGACGCCGCGAGCGATCTCTGCATGGAATCGCGCTGACGCGATTCCTCCGCGGCATCGGTGGACCTCTCTTCGAAGGTCAGCAGGGTCACGTCCATGCCGTCGCGCGCGAGGCCCTCGAGGTAAGGGATGACCTGCGTCTGGCTGAGGTGCTTGAGGGCGCCGAAATAGCTGATGTAGAGGATGCGCACGTATCGCGTCACTCATGAGCGGTCAGAACGGATCCGCGATCTCGAACCGTTTTCTCCCAACGCTGGGTCCAGCGCCAGAAGGCATAAACCAGCCACATGGGATGCGCCATGCGCTCCTGGCCGCGCTGCAGAGCCTGCCACATCTTCGGGGCCTGCGGCGTGACGGCCCGGATATCCTCTCGCTTCGCGATCTCGACGATAGCCTCCTCCACCTGGGGACGCAAGGGCCCCAGCAGCCAGCTGGCAACGGGCAATCCAAAGCCGTATTTTCGCGGCTGCAGCAGCCCGGCGCCAAACTCTTTGACGAACAGGCCGCGGGTGAGGGGCCGGCGCGTGCCGCCTGCGACCAGGTCGCTCTGGGCAAGGCTCCAGCTGATCTCCACCAGACGATCATCGAGAAAAGGAGAACGCAGTTCCACACTGTTGGCCATGGACATGCGGTCGGCTTTCACCAGGATGTCGTCGGGCAGATACAGCGAGAAATCGAGGCGGCGAAGGATATTAACGAGATTGAGCGCGGGCGGTTCGCCGAGACCGGCCAGTTGCTGGAGGCGCCGGGCAGGCATGGAGCCTCCGTCGGCGCCGCGCGTCATGAGACGGCGATAGATCTCGAGCGCGATCTCCAGGGGCGAAAGCTTAAGACGAGAACTGCGCAGGCGTGCATAGACCTCGGCCAGCAGACGCCGCCCTCCAGCCGCCCAGAGGTAACGGCTGTATCCGCCGAACACCTCATCGCCGCCGTCGCCGCTCACCAGAACGGTCACGCGGGACCTCGCCAGCCGGCAAACGGCATAGGTCGGGATCGCGGAATAATCGCCGAAGGGCTCGTCGAGGAAATCGAAGATCGGATCCACCAGCGCCATCGCCTCGCTGACCGAGAGCGTGAGCACGGTGTGCGGCACGCGCAAGACCTGGGCGATGGCCGATGCCTGGCGCGATTCGTCCAATCGGGGGTCTTCGAATCCAATGGTGAAAGTCTCCAGCTGGGTTTGCAATCGGCGCGCGAGCATGCAGGAGACCAGGCTGGAATCGACGCCCCCGGAGAGCAGCACGCCGACAGGAACGTCACTGATCAAACGCCGGCGCGTGGAATCTTCGAGCAGCTCCTCCACTTGCCGCGCGGCTGCGGCAGGCTTCCGCTCTGGTTGTTGTTGGGCCGCCGCCTGGATCGTCTCTTCCAGGGACCAATAACTCGTCTCCCTGGGCTTCAGGTCCTCACTGAATTCCATGATCCGTCCCGGCCTGACTTTCATCAGGCCCTGAAAGATGCTCATCGGCGCCGGGATGTAGGTGAGTTCGAAGTAGGCGTGGAGGGCCTCAGGATCGAGGGGAAGGGGCTGCTGGCACACGCACAAAATGGCCTTGATCTCGGAAGCAAAGAGCAACCTGTCAGTCTCCCGCAGAACATGAAGCGGCTTCTTCCCCAGCCGATCACGGGCCAGTGAAAGTGACTTCTTGTGGCAGTCCCACAAACCAAGGGCGAACATACCACTGGCCATCCGCAATGCCTGCGCGAGTCCTAGCGCTTCGACTGCAGCCAGCAGGACTTCCGTATCGGAATGCGTACGGAAGCTTTGCTGCGGCCGTCCCAACCGCCGGCGCATCTCGTCAACGTTGTAGAGTTCACCGTTATAGACCAGAACGTAGCGGCCCGATTCTGAGACCATGGGCTGGTTGGCTTCGGAAGAGAGGTCCTGGATCGAAAGCCGCGCACTGGCGAGGGCAACGCGGCCGGGCGCGTCGAGCCACACTCCGGCATGATTGGGTCCGCGGTGGTGGAGCGCGTCGTTCATCGCGGTCGCCGAGCGGCGCAGGCTCGCGCCGTCCCCTGCGCTTCCCTTCATGATTCCTGCGATCCCACACATCTCAGGCTCCCGCCTTGACGGGTTTTTCCGCCGCTACGCACAGGCCGCGGTCCGCGGTGCGCTCGATCTTCTCCATGCCCGCCTGGTGGAGGATGCTGCTCACGTCCTCCAGGGTCTGGGGCTGGTCGTAGCGCGGCGAGAGCATGTCGAAAGTATCGAGCAGGGCCCAGCGATAGCGTGCTCGCAGCGTGAGTTCGCGGGTCTCGACATAATTGGCGACGGGAATCGCGAACTGGAAAAAGCGCCCCACCCCAGGAAGGCGGAACAGGATCTCGGTCAGCGGAAACAGCAACGGCATGGCGCACTGGATCAGAAAAAGCAGCAGGCGCTGGTTCATGCGCCGGGTGATGGGCCGCAGGAGGTATTTCCCATTCCAACCAGTCAGGCCGCGCTTTTCATAGAGCGTAGCGGCCAACCGTCCGCCCGGCGCAAGCACAGGAGGCAGGGAGGCGAGCGCCGAGCCGGGATCAGGAGCATGCTGCAGGACCCCGATACAGTAGCATCCATCGAACGTCGCCTTGCGAAAGGGGAGGGCGTAGAGGTTGGCCTGGACGATGTGCACATTGCCACGTCCCTTCAGGTTCTGGTGGGCCGCCTCGACGGCACGGCTCAAGTCCACGCCGACGACTTCGGCGCCCGTACGCGCCGCCACTTCGAGGAAACGACCCGCGCCGCATCCGGCATCCAGGATCCAGCGCCCGTGCATCCACGACTCGCTCCATCCCGTTTCGCGGAAGAAGCGCTGTTCGCTGAGACGCAACCCGCTGACCGAATCCAGCTGCTCGCTTCGAAAGCGGTTCCATTGCAGACCGAAGGAAGCAGCATAACCTTCGTCCTCGGCAAAGCGCGGGATGCCTTGGAGGATGGGGTAGCTCGCAGCGCACGATGAGCAGGAAAGACTGCCGAAAACGATCTCCGCACCGGTGGCCGTCTCAGCTTGCGAGAGCAGAGGGTTGCCGCCGCACCGTGGACAGACCAAGATGGGGAGCAGTCTTGGCTGCATGCCCCTACCATATCATCCAAAGATGGACTTGCCCGGCAGCAGAACTCAGGCAGGAGCACCGACTTTGGCTCTGGTCCAGCGACTCGCTAGTCCCTGACCAACTTGAATCAACGGTCTCTCGACCCAATGGTATGCCAGGACCGGAAGCAACACGAGAGAGGCGATCAGCACCGGGGCCTTGATCCATGCAGGCTGCGACCTGAGGACTTCGAAAGCAAACCAGAGGCATAGGGAATGAGTCAGGTAGATGCCATAGGAGTACGTGGCAACCTGGAGACTGACTCTCCGTGCCCAAACCGACTTGATTTCCTGGAACATTGGGAGCATGAGCCCAAGCGCCAAACATAGGACCCATCCCAAAGAATCATTCGGAAAGGCCAGATACACCAAGAGCAGCAGCAGAATGAACACAGGCCAAAGCCAACTTCTAAGGACCGGGCGCCGCGGCAGCAGGGTGAACGCCATCACCCCGGGAAGAAAATACGGAACGTAGGGAAGGATGGAGAGCAGATTGATTCCATGGGATTCCACCAGCTGGTGCACGCGCGGCTGCATCCAGCCTGCAGCCACACTGGCGCACCAGAGACCCAGCAACGGCCAGATCATGGGCTTTCCGCGGATCCAGAGAAACAGAAACGGGAGAACAACGTACATCTGCAGCTCGAAGGGCAAGGACCACAAGACGTCGGGATTCGATTTCACCCCCAGGAGGTTCTGGATCAGGAATACATGGGCAAGGGTCCCCCTCGCTGACAAGGCCACGGGATGATAGGTGAGACCCTGGACGCCGTTGACGTCCGAGTCCAGGCGCAAAAGCCATACGATCAAGACTGTGATAAGCGCGAGCGGGTAGATCCGGAAGACCCTGCGCGTATAGAAGCTCTTAACCAGCGGCGCACCTTCAAGGCTGCTGCGCTGCATGGATAGCATCAACACCAGGCTGGTGTGGACGAAAAAGAGGAACACGCCAAATACGCCCGGAGTCCGCGAGGCCAGCCAGTGTAAGGTCTCAAAAGGCAGCTTGAAGAACAGGTGTTGCCCCAGGACGAGAAGGACTGCGATCGTTCGCAGCAGGTCAAGGTTGGAGGAGGGAGCTTCCGTCATGGCCTGACTTTAGGATCATCGCCTTCAGCCGGGTTCGCCGTTTAGTATCTCCGCCACAACGTGACCGGGCTCGATTGGTAACGGCCTTGGCTGGATGCGAATACCATATCATCCAGCGATGGATTCACCATGGGCCATCAGGAGCGATTTGGACATAGTTTTGCTCTGGTACCATTCGGATAGGCCTCGATCTTTTCCGCTGCCAAGGAGGAAGATTGCCGGGAATCGCGAACTCTGCGCGCTTCTGGGACCAACTCCACGTTCAACCCCGATACCGTCCCGTCTATCCGAGTGACCATATGGTGCGATTCCTCATGGGACACTACCGGGCGGCCTTTGACGGTATCGCCCGGGGAGGAAGGGCCCTGGATATCGGCGTGGGCGGAGGACGGCATGCCAAACTTCTGAACGAATTCGGGTTTGAAGTCAGCGGCATTGATATCTCGGAAGAGGGCTTGCGCCAAACAAGAAATGTCCTAGAGAAACTCGGGATGCATGCTGCCTTGCACAGCGCCAGCATGGCGGCGCTTCCTTTCGAATCCGAGTTCTTCGATGTTGTGGTCAGTTATGGCGTGTTCAATTACGGTGCATCCGCTGACATGGTTTCGGCGATTCGCGAACTGCACCGCGTGCTCCAGCCCGGCCGACGGGCCTTTGTCGTCACACGCACCACTTCCGATTACCGCTTCGGCAAGGGCAAGGAACTCGAGCCCGGAACATTCCAGCTTGACATTTCGGACACCAGCGAGGAGGGGACGGTCCAACACTTCTTGTCGGAGGCAGACGTTTATCATCGCTTTGCCGCCTTCTCCGAAATCCGGCTGGAAAAAACCGAAACCACGTTCGCCCTGGGCAAGAAAACCAATTCGGACTGGCTGATCGACTTACGGAAATGATTGTCTGCCGCCGGGAGATTCGGGCGAAACATCGGAAAGCTTTAGAGGGGTTCCGCTTGGAATATCGCGCGCCGCTTTGCGTCCGAGAACTTCCGACAGATGACGAGGGTGCAAACCATCCGCCGGCCGGATCGAACGAACGTTACGGGCCGTAAACAATTCTCCCTTCTTCACATCTTGCACAACGAAGAGGGAGCGGCGAAAGCGCAGATTGGGGATTTCCCCGGGGGTCGGCCCAAAGCGCGGCTCTCCGAGGGCTGCTTGGGCAGCGCGTGCGGTGTGCACCAGCGCCGCGAAATCATCCGCAGATATGGAAAAACCGGCGTCCGGTCCGCCATCGTCGTGGCCTAGCGTCAGGTGCTTCTCGATGACGCATGCGCCCAAAGCTACGGCCGCGAGCGCCGCGGTGGAATCAACGGTGTGGTCGGAAAGCCCGATGGGGCAGGCAAAGCGTTCACGCAGCACGGTGATCGCGCGCAGATTCATCTCCGAAGGTTCGGCCGGATATCCGCTATTGCAATGCAGCAACGCCACGTTGCTTGCGCCGGCGTTTTGCGCGGTCCTGACCGCCTCGTCAATCTCGTCCAGGGTCGCCATGCCGGTCGAAAGGATGATCGGCTTTCCAGTGCGCGCCACGGCTTGAATCAAGGGCAGGTCGACCAGCTCGAACGAGGCCACTTTGTAAGCAGGTACATTCATCGTTTCGAGAAACTCAACGGAAGTCACGTCGAATGCGCTGGAAAAGAAATGCATCCCCAGACTGTCAGCAAGGGCCTTGAGCTTCGGCTGCCACGCCCAGGGCATGGAAGCTTCGGCATAGAGTTCATAGAGCGTCCGGCCATCCCAAGCCGTGCCTCCCGAAATGCGGAAGGGCGCTTCCTTCGAGGGCAGTGTGATGGTGTCGGGCGTGTAGGTTTGCACTTTGACGGCATCGGCGCCGGCCTTCTTGGCGGCAAGGACCAGCTCCTGGGTGCGGTCGAAGTCCGAGCGGTGATTGGCGGAGATCTCGGCCACGATGTAGAGGGGCATGCCTTCACCGATTGCTCGTCCTGCGATGTTGAATGATGGATTCATGGATTCTGAGTGGTCTTTGCGCGCATGGCCCCTACGCTGAGGGGTTCACGCCGCCCGCTACGCATGATACCCGCCGAGCGGTCGCCTTCGTTAAAAAGCAGATCAAGGCCACATGCAAACGGCACAAAAGGCGGAAAGCGCTGTTGGTACTCAGGATGGATGTAGTGGTGAAAGAGGACCGAAATGTTGCGTTCGTGAAGCGGTTCCAAGTCTTCCAACAAGTACGACGCCGACCCCACGGGTGACAGATACTCGGTCGTCATCAGTCGTTCACAGATCTTACCCAGGAGTTCGCAACGCTTCCCATCGGCCCCAATCCCAGAGGAGCGCAAGCAGCGCGTCTTGATCCCCATGGTCGAAGCCATCCAGGCGATGGCAGTCAGGTTGACATCCACCAGACGCCCTGAGGCTGCGCCACGACGCAGGACGGCGGCAAAGGGCTCGAAGTATCTCTCAAAATGCGGGGCGCGACGATAGGCCAGCTCGATGGCCCGCAGGTGCTTGGTTGGAAAACCAAGGTCACGGATCTCGACCTCCTGGATGGGTTCTCCAAAGCGCTGATGGATGGGCAGTGTGATCCATTGCAGTCCACCCTTGACCTTGATGCGGTTCCGCTGCTGCCACGATTGCTTCTCGAACTGGACTGAATCAAGGAATACGAAACAATCCACCTGGTCCATCAGGTCGAAGTAGCCGATCCACGGCAAGTAGGTCGGCTGCATGATGGCGACTCGCATGAGACCTCACCCGGAGTGCTCGGGCCACTTCAGCCAGCGCACGCTCCACAGCATCGCCGCGCAGAGCAGGAGGCCGGCCGTCAGGACCGTCCAGTGCAGCATACCCGTCCAGAACATCTGCGTGGAAGCCAGCACCAGGGCAAAGATGCCAAAGGCAGCGAGGACGCGGGCGCGCCCCAGGGGAACGGGAAAGACACGCTGGGCGATGACGTACATGACCAGCGCTTCGAGCAGATACCCGGCGAAGGTCGCGATCGCGGCGCCGAGCATGCCCCACATGGGGATCCACCACAGGTTCAGCGCGATGTTGGCGAAACAGGCGGTGATGCTGGCCGGCAGCAGCAGCGCGGAGCGGCGTTTCTGAAAGACCGTGAGATGGAAAAGGCTGAAGAGCCCGTGAAACAGGTAACCGCCGATGATCCAGGGGATGAGCGGGCCGACGGCGTGATAGCGAGCGTCCAGCATGAGGCGCGGGACGTCGGCCGAAATGAGAGCGCCGATGCAGGCCACCGCGGTAAGGAAGACCAGCAGGCTGGTGGCAAGGCGGCCCAGCAGTGGGCGCGCCGCCTCCTCACGGCGCGCCAGATCGTAGAACATCGGGAACCAGGCCTGCGAGAGCGAGTTGGTCACCAG
>JACXTT010010326.1_pt1 | contig 12598 bp, 7 predicted proteins | sample 9270951 | NCBI WGS metagenome assembly JACXTT01 (sample SAMN15532306, study PRJNA645909) | rock metagenome | isolation source: weathered quartz diorite | place: Puerto Rico | collected 2017-06-21 | reverse complement strand
GTCGCGGGCCGGGCACCCGCGGAGGGGGCTGGGGACGTGACCGCAGGAAGACAGTCCCGAAGATCTCCTTAACGTCGCAAAAGTCGATCGTCCATCCCAGCACGCGGTCCAACGGCGCGCTCAGATGCAGCCGCAGGCCGTACGTGTGTCCGTGAATGCGCCGCCCCGAGTCGTCCGCGGGAGCGCGCTTCAGACGCAGCGCGCTATCCAGCGCGAGTTCAGTCCAGATCCGGTAGCGCTCGCCGTCGAAGTGCGCGCCGCACGTCGCCGTCTCGTATACGGTCACCGACGACAATGCCGCAAGCGACGGCTTCAGCCGACCCCAGATCGTGCTCGCGATTACCTCGCTGGTCGGGTTCTCGAGGCCGGGAATCTCGTTCAGACAGGCCCGGTGGAATTCCGCATGCAGCGGCAACCAGCGGCGGTCCAGCTCATCACCGTCGAAGCCTGCGTCGCGCAACCCCGGAGCGACCTCCGCGTGCAGGGCCACTTCGAAACCATGGCCGTGCATCCGACCACACTTGTGACCTGGCGGTACGTTGGGCAGGCGATGCGCCGCCTCGAATCGGTAGCGGCGCCAGAGGCTGATGCGTTCGTTGCGGTGCCAAGCGACCCCGGACCGCGGTGCGCTCCGAATGCCGATCTGCTCGACGCCGGGGACGTCGAGTCGCGCTCCAATCCACCGAGCCAGGTTCTCGTCGGTCGGCTGCTCGAGGTGGTCGTTCAGCAGTTGATAGTCGAGCGGCCCCACGCAGCGCTCGAGCCGCTCGCGCAACTGGTCGACTTCTGCACCGGGGAAGCCGGCCCAGCCCGGCGCGAGAGCGGCCTTAGCCGTCGCCAGGAAGCCGTGGCCGTGCAGACCGCGCGCGCGGTGCCCGTCCGCAAGCGCGCCGATCCGGCGCGCCGATTCGAACGCGGCGGCAGCGGTGAACAGAAGACGTTCCGACATCGTGCCGGATTATCTCGCGGGAGCGCGCGGCCCCGCGCCGCGGCCACGCCAGAGGCGCGCGCAATACGCACGCGGGGTCAATCACGGATACAGCCGCGCGAACGCCAGGCCGCAGCGCTGACGGGCGCGCGCCAACACATCGCGCGCCGCTTTCTCGTGTTGCCGCGCTTGTGCACGGTATGCCTCGACCACCACTGAACGCATCGGGGTGTCCGGCCATGCCTGTTCGATGCACGAGGCCGCGCGTTCGGCATTCTCGCCGGCCGTGGTCGCGCACGCATAGGCCATCTGGACCTGGGCCGTCAGCGCAACATTCACGATCCGCGCCGCGAGGTTGCACGGCAGTGCGACCGCGTAGGGACGGCGACACGCGGGCAGCGCTCGAACCGATCCATCGATCGTCATATCGATCATCAGGACGCTCCTATAAGCTCATACTGCACCGCAGCATAGCGCAACGGCAGGTGGCACTGATAGCAGGGAAAACCCACAGATCACGGGGCTTTTGCACTGCACCAATCGGGGGCTAGCGAGTGATTCGGTCCAGTTCTGCCCGCGCCCCACCCGATTCGTTGAAAGTCTTTCGGCAGTTGCGCTGGGCGTCCTCGAAAAAGCGCAATGCCTGGGCATTCTGGCCGTGCAGCAGGTGCCATTCGCCGACGTAGAAAGCCGCCTCGCACTGGCGGTCGTTCTGCGCGCGGGGGTCGCCCTGCTGTGCGGCTTTGAAAACGGAGCCCGAATCGCCGCGACCCAGATACAGCTCGATGACCGGCGCAGGCCACGCGGCATCGCCGCCGGCGGAAACACTCTGAGCCAATTCCTTCGCGGCAGCTTCCGCGTGTCCGCCGCGCGCTTGCGCCAGGTAGCGCCAGATGGTCACATAGGGATCGGAGTGGAGCAGATCGGCGGCGCGCGCCAGATCGGCGTGCGCCGCATCGAACTGGCCGCTGTAGAAGTTCAACGCCGCTCGGCTCTTGTAGGCCGGTGCGAATTCGGGCGCCAGCCGGATCGCCTCGTCGAATTCGCCCTTAGCCTTCGTCAAGTCGTTTGCGACGGCCCACAAAACGCCTCGGTTGAAGTGGGCCTGCGCCAGCTCCGGATCGAGCTTCAGCGCCACCGTGCAGTCGGCCGCGGCCCGATCGAACGCGTCTTTGATCAACCAGGTGTTGCACCGGTTGTTGTAGGCAGCGGCGAACCCCGGATTCAGGCGGATCGCCTCGTCATAGTCGGCGATCGAATGCGTGGCGTCGCCCTGCTGGTCCGATAGACGGCCACGGATGACGAATAACTCCGCGCGGTCCGGCTCCAATCGGATCGCCTCGCCCAGGTCGGCGATCGCCTTGGCCAGATCCCCCTTCGCCTGCCAGGCGGTCCCGCGCTCGACGTAGGTTTGCCCGTGAGGTTCCAGTTTGATTGCCTCGTCCAGGCTCTTGATCGCTCCGTCGAGGTCGCCGCGGGACCGCAACGCCAGACCCCGATTTTCGTGCGCCTGGGCGAACCCTGCGTCCAGCGCGATCGCGTGGTCGAAGTCGCGTATCGCCGCGTCCAGATCCCCCTTGGCCCCGAGCACGGCTCCGCGGTTGTTGTAAGCGTTCGCAAGGCGCGGGTCGGTCTCGATGGCCCGGTCATAGTTCGCGATCGCCTGGTCGAGATCGCCCTTTGCTTTCCAGGCGACGCCGAGGTTGTTGTAGGCCGTGGCTCGATCCGGCGCCGCCACGTTGCCCGCCTTCAGCGCCTTGGTACAGATCTCGATGCGCTGCTCCGGCGACACCGAGACGCGAGCGCAGGCTTCCAGGTCCGACTTCCATTGCGCCAGACCGGGTAGCGCAAGCGCGCTCGCGGCAAGCGCAATCAAGCCCCGGCCGGATATCGCCGGCAGGCGTCGAAAGTCGCGTCGGATCGGGACGCGGGAATCACCGGGTGGCACCACGTTCGGATGTGTTTAAGATTACCGGCGGGCGCAATCTAGCAGGTTCGAACCCCGACAGCGCCCAGGGCGAGGCGATGGCAAGAGTCACGTTCGACTTCTCGGACACGACCTCGGTTGTCACGGGTGGCGCAAGCGGGATCGGCCTGGCCGCTGCCGAGACCATCGTGCGCAGCGGCGGCAACGTCGTGATATCGGCCAGTCGCAATCCGCGCAAGACCGTAGCCGCGCTCGAGCGCCTGCGTGCGGCGGCGCCGGATGCCAGCGTCGTAGCGCTCGCTTGCGAAGTGGGCCGGGAAGAATCGGTTGCGGGCTTCTTCGAGGAGGCCGGGCGCAGCGCGCGCAACGTCCGCTACGTGGTTCACAGCGCCGGCATCTCGCCGAACACCGAGTTTTTCAAGCAGACCCAGGCCGAGTGGGATGCGGTGCTCAATGCGAATCTGACCGGAACCTTTCTGGTCTTGAAGTACGCCAGTTTGATGATGCGCGACAACCCGGTCGTCGACGAATGGAAAGGCAAGATCGTGCTGGTCACGTCGTCCAACGGAGTCAACGCGTACGACCCGGTGTCTGCGCATTACGACGCGTCCAAGGCGGGCGCCAACCTGCTGATGCGCAACGCGGCTCAAGAGCTGGCGCCGATGCGGATCTGCGTGAACGCTCTGGCGCCGGGCTGGATCGAAACCGCGCTGAACGACACGTTGCCCGACGAGGTGCGGGCCAGCGAAAACGCGAAGATCTGGATGGGGCGATGGGGCACGCCGCTCGAGATGGGCCAATGCGTGGCCCATCTGCTCACGGTGCCTTACCTGGTCGGACAGATATTGATGCCGGACGGGGGCTATCGGTAGGTCAGGCTGTTGCAAACAACAGCCTGACCTACCAACGCTCAGTCCTCCCAGTGCGATTGGGGCGGCAGCGCCGCGGCGTCGGCCGCGGTGATCGTGCCCGTCATCGATCCAGGTGTCCCGAGCGCGCCCGCGACCGTAGTGTTGGGCGTGATCGCCGCAAAGAAGCCGGCCAGGGTCGGCGACGATCCGGCACCCATGTAGAAGAGCCGCGTGCTCGAGTTCAGCGTCACCATGATGCCGGCGATCGTCATCGTATCGGCCGACGGGTTGTCGGCGCTGACCATGCCGATCACCGCGGCCTGCGGCGAGCTTGGAGTCTGAATGCGCTCGACTCGCGTGGCGACGTCGCCGCTGCTGGACGGGTAGCCGGCGACGATCACCTGGTCGCCCATCATCAGGACGGTCGAGAAGTTGGTCGAGTTGAACGGGCGAACATCGTGCGCAAAGTCGCCGAAGCGCGTTGTGCTGTTCACGCTGAAGCTCTGGCCGAGCACCGAGAAGCCGGTGGTCGACACCGAATCGAGCGCTCCCATCATCAGGAATGTTGCATGCCGTTCGACGGTGATCGAGGTCGCCATCAGCGTGCCGCTCGAGGAGATCGTGCCGGTTACTTCGACGATCTGGTTGTTCGACAGGCCCGCAACGCTGGAGGCGATTCCAGACGCATCGACGCTGATGCCACGCACAACGAAGCTGGTACCGCTGAGCTGGGTCACCGGTCCTTCGATCGTAACCGTGCTGCCGGCCGCAAAAGTCGGCGCCACCTGCCGCAGCTTGACGTCGTCGGCCGTCAGCGTCAGCGTGCCGGCGCTGAGGGAACCGGTGGGCGCGGTCTTCGAGCGCACCGATACGAAGTCCCCGTTGGCGAACGTGCAGTTCATCGTGTTGCAGTGGGTCGGCGACATGCCGGAGGTCACGATGTCAACCGTCAGGCCGTTGATCGTGAAGCTGCTGGTGCTGGAGCTGTAGTTGGTCACGTAGCCCTGCGCCCGGTACTTGCCGACCGAGGCTGGCTCATTGACCAGCGTCGCAACAATGTCGGTGGCTCCGGACGAGCAGCTCGAGCCGGTGCACTCGAGGAATCCGAACACGACCACGTAGTCGCCGACATGGACATCGCTCAACTGCTTGGGCGTCGACCCCGCCGAGCTGTTGCCCACGTTGCCCGCGAACGAGGTACCGCTCGTGATCTGCACGGTCTGGCCCAGCACGGTCAGCGTGCTCGCCATCGTGTCGACCGCGTCGACCTCGCCGCGAACCGCGCTGGTAAAGCGCAACATCGTCGCGGTGCCCTCGTCGGCGTCGACGTCGACCGTCATGCCGACCTGCAGGCTCGCGGTCGATGTGGCCGCGTCGTCGTTATCTCCGTCGAGCACCTGGGTGTTGGAGTTGGTCGCAAATTCCTTGCCGTTTACAAACACGCTGCCAAAGCCGGTGATGACGCCGCTTGCGCCCGCCATCCCGGATGCGGATGTTCCTGATGAGCTACCGGAGCCGCCGCCGCATGCAGCCAGGATCGTGGCGGCAGCCAGCGCAACCGATAGTCCTGCAATCCAGATTCTGCGTTTCATCGCGCTTGTCCCTTCCTTCTGGTTTCTGCCTCGGCGCATAACCCGTGGACGATCCACGGCCGCAACATCCGGCCCGCCGCCTTGCGGGGCTCCGAGATGCCAAATCCACTGAATCAGGGCAAACGACACCCTCACTTCACGCGGACCAGAAAAACTATCGGCCATCGTTCGCGCACAGACAATCGCGCATTTCCCGTTCGCCAGTTAGTCCCTTCGAGCGAGCGTTGAAACAATTTGAAAAGAGTGAAAAGGTTTGTCGCAGACGACCACGTGCAACGCAGGCGTAAGACCCGAAGTCAATTCATTCGAACGCAGCGAGGGAATTTCAATCTATTCCACTGTCGATCACGATGACTTGAGGCAGCGGAAACCCGTTGAACTGGCTTGCATAGGCAGTCGTATACGCGCCTGCATTCAACACGTAGACCGAGTCGCCCGCGGCCATATTCTCGGGCAGCAGCAACTCGCGCATGCACACGTCGACCGAGTCACAGGTCGGGCCTGCGATGTCCCATTGAACGTCGACACCCTCGCGCTCCGTGTGCACGTTGTAGCGCAAGCCGTCGATCGTCTCAAATAGACCTCCGAACACGCCGGCATCCCAATGCATCCATCGCTTCCCGTTGCGTACCGCGGTGCCGATCACATGGGCCACGAAGCATCCGGCATCACCCACCATGAAGCGCCCGGGTTCGGCGATGGCCTCGACTGCCGGTCCGAACTGCTCGAGCTCCTCGCTGATCAACGCTCCGATCGCATCGATCGTCGGCGCCGCCTCGGCCAGTTGAACCGGATAGCCGCCTCCCAGATCGAGAAGACGCGGCCGTAGTCCCGCCGAAGCCAGCCGCTCGAACACGCCATGCGCCCTCCGGATCGCCGTGCGCCAGTTCTCCGGATTACGACATTGGCTGCCGACGTGAAACGTCACCCCGGCCACATCCAGATCCAGTCGCACGGCTTCCTCGATGATCGGATCGACATCGGAGGCGGCAGCGCCGAACTTGCCGCTCAATGGCCAGTCCGAGCCCTCATTAGGCGTCTCGATCCGCAGGTACAGCTTGGCGTCCGGCTTGACCATCGCAAACTTGGCGAGCTCCTGGGTGCAGTCGAATGCAAACCACTCGATGCCCCGGCGCATCGCATACTCGATGTCAGCAACGGATCGCACCGGATTGCTGTAGAAGACCTCGGACCCAGGCACGCCGATCGATCGCACCAGATCGAGCTCGCTCGAGGATGCGATCTCGAATCCGGCGCCCTGCTGCGCCAGCGCCAGCAGCACGCGCCGGTCGGGATTGGCCTTGACCGCATAGTGGGGGCGTACCGAGGGCATCGCAGCCGCGAAACGCCGTACGTTATGGCGCACGCGGCCTACATCGACCACCAGCACCGGGCGGCCATCGCCGAAACGCGCCACGGCCTCCTTCACGCGCGCCAGCGCGACACCGCTGAGCGCTTCGGCCCGCTTCGGCATCGCGGTCTCTTCGACCGGCTCGCTCCTCCGGAGCGCCTCTAAAGGCAACAAGGTGTCCATCCGAATTCTTTCGTGTTGGCCGACCGCGCGCGGACCGAGGCCTCAGGAGGAATGATCGCCGAGCCAGCGGTCGATTTCGGCCAACCGCTGCTGCTTGATCGTTGACAGATAGCGGATGCTCGCGATCGCTTTTCGGACCTCGCCCGGGTCGCACGCCCGCCCGACCCGCTTGGAAAATTCCGCCAGGTGTGTCGCGGTGTCCGGGTCGTCGGAAGCCGCCGCGATCTTCGGCGCGAAGCTGCTCTGAAACTGGGGAACCAGCAACGGCGTGATCCGGTCCCAGTGGGACGCGAGAAAGTCGAAGGTGGCCGCCGCGTGGCGCACCGCGACAACCCGCAACATGCCTGACGCGGCCGTTGGGGGCGGCTCGCCCGATATGACCAGCTCCAAGGCGCGCCGCGCCAGCGCCGGGTCGCGGGTGCTGCTGAGGATCTGATACATCTGGTCCTGCTCGAGCGTGGACTTCAAGGTTCGCGCCATCGCGTGCAGGCGTTGCCAAGCGGTCGGATCGGCGTGCAACGCGACGATGCTCAGCACGGTGCTGCGCGGGTCGCCCGTCAGCGAATCCGGCGACGCCACGAATCGCTCGAAGCGGCTACGCGCCTCGGCGATTACCGGTTCGTCATCGGCTTCGGCCAGCGCTTTCAACAGCTCGGCTCGCAACGCCGTCGTGTTGTCGCTCTCGCCGGGTTGCCGGTCCCAACCCACGCGCGCCAGCACCGGGGCGAGCTCGGTGCGCACCCAGCGGCGATAGGCGCGAGCCTGCACCCCCTCGTCGTAGCGCCGTCCGAGTGCAGTCAGCTCGGCGCACACCGCGCCCCACACGGCGGGGTCGGCGTCCGCGGGCAGCGCCGCAACCACCTCCAGCAGCGACGACATCGGCGAGTAGCCGGCGCTCGCCAGCGCCGCGGTGTCGCCGAGGAGTCCCAGTTGATCCGCAGCGGACAATTGTGGAAGCCGGTCCAGCAGCTGCCGCAGCAACCCGGGCGCGTAGCGCGAGACGAAATACCCGGTCTGCCCGGCATTGACCAGCCACGCTTGCCCCACCGGCAGCGTGACCGGCTGCCGACCGGCCACGATCACCCGTCGCACGTCGCTGCCCGCGGCGGCGGCAACCGGTGCGGCAACGACAGGCACCCGCCAGGATCGGACCTCGCGCGAGGCAGGGTCTATCCCGAAGCGATCCTGCGACAGCGTCACCGTACCGTCGACATCATTCACGTCGATCATCGGCACGCCCGGCTGCAGCGTGAAATCGTCGGCGATCCCGCCGACCGGCACCTGCACGACCGACTCCAGCTCGCGCCACAAGTCGGCGCTGGCCGTATTGGAGTGCGCATAGCGCGCCATGTAAGCGCGCACGCCGTCACGAAACGCCTCCTCGCCGACGTACGCCTCGATCATCCGGATCACGGCCGCCGCCTTGTCGTAGGTAATCGCGTCGAAGGCGGCATCGGCCTGGCCCACGTCGCGAATCGCAGTCACGATCGGATGGGTGCCGGCGCCAGCATCCTCGGTCAGCGCGGCGCGCCGACCCGGCTCATCGCGCAACCAGACCTTCCATTCCGGATGGAAGCGATCCATCACCTTCTGCGACATCCAGGTCGCGAAACCTTCGTTCAGCCACAAGTCGTCCCACCACGCCATCGTGACCAGGTTGCCGAACCATTGGTGCGCCATTTCGTGTGCGACGGTCTCGTACACGTACTGCCGGTCCGATTCGGTGGAAACGCGCGGATCGAACAGCATGTCGTGCTCGGTAAACAGGATCGCGCCCCAGTTCTCCATTGCGCCGAACGAATGGCCGGCTGGCGCCGCGATCAGATCGAGCTTGGCCAACGGATAGCGGGCCCCGAAATAGTCGTTGTAGTAGGGCAGGATGTGCGTTGCTGCATCGAGCGCGAATTCCGCCGTGCCGAGATCGCCGCGCTTGACGATCACGCCAACGTCAACGCCTCCGATCCGCCGGTGGCTGCGCTCGAAGTCGCCCAACGCGAAAAACAGCAGATACGAGCTCATCCTGGGCGACCGCGCGAAACGTACCCGCTTCAGCCCCTTGGGCAGCGCAGCCGAGCTGGCGATCGGCGTATTGGAGACCGCCGTCAAGTCCGACGGCACGACCGCGCTGAGGACGAACACGGCCTTGCGGTCGGGTTGATCCCAGCAAGGGACAAACCGGCGCGCATCCCCGGCCTCGAATTGGGTGTACAGCGCGCGTCGCTTGCCTGTCGGCGTTTCGTAGTCCAGCGCGAACAGCCCCGCCGCCTGCTGGTAGATCCGGCCGTGGTAGTCGATCGACAGCGTGTGCTCGCCCGCCGGCAGCGGGGCACCGAATCGCAGCGTCAGCTCCTGCCGCTCGGCATCCAGCGCGACCTTGGGCGCCGCCCGGCCGCCGTCCAGCCCGACTCCGTCGATCGTCAGGTCGCGCGCGTTCAGCTTGAGGCGGGATGCGGGGCGGGTGACTTCGATCCGAATCTGGACCGAGCCGCGAAAGGACAGGTGCGCAGCGTCCGGACGGATCTCGATGTCGTAGCGCCGGGGTGCGACGTCGTCCGGAAGGACCACGCGGTCGACGAAGGCCGTCCCGGACGTCGTTTCGCCACGCGACTGCGCCAGCGCGCCTCCGGCCAGCAGCCCGGCCAGGCCGGCCAGCGCCCATATGGCGGCCCGTGCGCGCGCAACTCGCGCGCCTGGAAACTTGCTTTGCATGTCGTCGGCACGTCCCGTGCTCGTCAATGCGGGCCCGCATTATGCAGCGCCGGCGCCAGTCCGCGGAACTCCAGCAGCGGACCGATATCGGCCGGTCCGCCGTAGAACTGCTCGAACAGCTCCTTGGGCTCCGCGGTGCGTCCGCGCGAAAGCACTTTGGCTCGGTAAAAATCGCCGTTGGCCCGGTTCAATCCGCCGTGCCGGTGAAACCATTGCTCGGTGTCGCGCGCCAGAACTTCGCTCCATGTGTAGGCGTAATAGCTGGCGTCATATCCGACGTCCGTGAAAATGTGCAGAAAATAGGGCGAGTGATAGCGCGGAGGCACCTGGGACAGATCCACCTGAGCCCGCTGCAGAGCTGCCTTCTCGAACTGCATCACCTTGGACGGCGGCGGCGCCCGCTCGGGCCCGATTTGATGCCAGGACTGGTCGACCAGCGCGGCGGCCACGTATTCGGTGGTCGCGTAGCCCTGACCGAACTTCTGTGATGCCAGCACCTTGTTCAGCAAGGCTGCCGGCATCGGCTCGCCGGTTTGGGCGTGGTGCGCGTAGTGTGCCAGCACGACCGGCTCCCGCGCCCACATTTCGTTGAACTGCGACGGGTATTCCGCGAAGTCCGGCGGCGTGTTGGCCTGCGCCAACAGCGGATAGGTCACGCGGGAGAGCATTCCGTGCAACGCGTGGCCGAACTCGTGGAACATCACGGTCGTTTCATCGAATGTCAGCAGCGTCGGCTGCCCCTCGGCGGGCTTGGGTACGTTCAAGTTGATGATCACGACAGGCTTGGTCCCACGCAGCGTCGACTGGCCGACGAACTGATCCATCCACGCTCCCCCGCGCTTGTTGTCGCGCGCATACAGATCCGCCAGCAGCAGCGCGAGCGGCGTTCCATCGCCCTCAAAGACTTCGTAAATTTTCACGTCGGGGTGATAGCGCGGCAGATCGGGGCGTTCTTTGAATGTCAGACCGTACAACTCGTGGGCGGCATAGAAGGCGCCGTCGCGCAATACGCGGCCCATTTCGAAGTAAGGTTTGACGTCGGCGTCCTGGAACTGGAACCGGGCCTTGCGGGCCGCGTCTTCGTAGTACGCCCAATCCCATGGCTGCAGCTTGAAACCCGGCTTGTGGTTGGCTCGAGCCTCGGCGTCGATCAACCGCTGCAGTTCGGACGCTTCGACACGTGCTTTGCGAGTCGCGGCTTCGGCCAACCCGCTCAGCATCTTGTTGACTGCCTCCGGTGTCGCGGCGCCTTCATCCTCCAAGGCGTACGCCGCGTGGCTCCGGTACCCCAGCAGGCGGGCGCGTTCGGCGCGCAGCTTCACCAGTTCGGCGATCACTGCGGTGTTGTCCGCATCGCCGCCGTAGGCTCGCGCGACCGAGGCCCGGTAAACGCGCTCGCGCAGGGCGCGGTTCTTCAATTGCGCCAGCATCGGCTGGATCGTCGTGTTCTGCAGCTCGATCAGCCATTTGCCTTCGAGGCTGCGCGACCGTGCGGCCTCCTCGGCGGCTCCGACCTGCTCGGCGGACAGCCCGTCCAGCGCCGCCCGGTCGTCGACCAGGACAGCGCCTTCATTCGTGGCTTTGCGCGCGTTTTGTTCGAAGCGCGTGCTGAGCTCGGCGAGCCGTTGGTTGAGCTCGCGCAGCTTGACGCGGTCCGGCGCGGCCAGGCGAGCACCCGCTCGGATGAAGATCTTGTGAACGCGCTGCAAGAGCTGGGCCGACTCGGGATCGAGCCCCAGGTCGGCACGCCGATCGAACACCGCCTCGATGCGTGAAAACAAGGCCTGATTCAAGAAGATCTCGTCCTGGTGCGCGGCCAGCTTGGGCGCGATCAGCAATTGGATTTTCTGGATCTCCGGGTCCGTGTTCGACGCGTTCAGGTTCGTAAACACGCTGGAGACCCGATCCAGCATCTGCCCGGACCGGTCGAGTGCCACCACCGTGTTCTCGAACGTCGGCGGCTCCGAATTGCGGGCGATCGCGTCGATCTGCGACCGCTGCTCCGCCATGCCCGCCTCGAAGCCCGGCTCGAAGTCCGCGTCCTTGATCGTGTCGAAAGGCGGCAGCTCGTAGGGCAGCTTGCTTTTTTCACTGAACGGGTTCGACGCGCCGGGCGAGGCCGCCGGCGTCGAAGGCTCATCTGCGGCCGAGAGCGGCGCAGCCAGCGCCCAAAGTAGCGTGATCAAGGCGAGCGGCTTGTGCATTGCGGTGATCCTCTTGAAACGGAATTCTTAGCGAACAGCTCCGAATATCACCCGAATACCAGTCCAAAAGCGCTTCACCCCACGAGCGATCCGGGCTACTGTACGACCCGCGGGACGATAGGGGAATGGCGGAGCCCCATTGCTCCGGCCGCGCAACACCCAGCCCGATGATTTCCACAACACTTCCCGAAGCCGCTGCGCCGTCGATCGCCGACCGGCGCCAGCCGCGTGCGCTGTGGAACCTGTTCCTGACCGAGATGTGGGAGCGCTTCAGCTACTACGGGATGCGCGCCCTGCTCGTCCTGTATCTGGTCAACGCGCTCGGCTACGCGCGCCAGGACGCGCTCGCGGTGTACGCGGTGTTCACCGGCCTGGTCTACTTGACGCCGCTCGTCGGCGGGTACATCGCCGACCGCTTCCTCGGGTTTCGCAAGGCGATCCTGACCGGCGGCATCGTGATGATGTGCGGCAATCTGGCGATGACGCAGCCGGCGCTGCTGCATCTGGCGCTCGGCTTGCTGATCCTCGGCAACGGTTTCTTCAAGCCCAACATCTCGTCGCTGGTCGGTCGCCAGTATCGAGAGAAGGATCCCCGGCGCGATGCCGGCTTCACGATTTTCTATATGGGCATCAATTTGGGCGCGTTCGTCGCGCCGCTGGTGGCCGGATCGCTGGGCGAGCGAGTGGACTGGCGCTTGGGCTTCGGCTCGGCGGCAGTGGGGATGGCGGTCGGCCTGATCCAGTTCACTGCGTGGCAGGCGCGCCTCGGCACGTCCGGACTGCCCCCGGGGCGCGAGGGTCCACCGCGCCTGCCTCCCGTGTACCGGGTGCACCTGGCCCTGTTGAGCCGTGT
>JACXTT010010325.1_pt1 | contig 12599 bp, 14 predicted proteins | sample 9270951 | NCBI WGS metagenome assembly JACXTT01 (sample SAMN15532306, study PRJNA645909) | rock metagenome | isolation source: weathered quartz diorite | place: Puerto Rico | collected 2017-06-21 | reverse complement strand
CCAGACGTGTTTGAAGCGTTATTTGAGTATCCGGGTTTCCTGGTAACGTGGTCCAATCGCGAGGTCACTGGACGGAGATCCGATGTTAGAGAGGGTCTGGAGATCTGCGGGACGCGAGGAACGCTGCTGATTAATCGCAATGGCTTCGAGGTATTCCCCGATCTGGAGATATCTCCTGAGGAGCAGATTCCTCAATTCACGACTGTGCGCACGCCCCGTAATGTGCAGCGATATCGGACGAGCGCCGTCAAGAGTGTGGGTTATCAGGAAGTGAAAGACCAGTTCCAACCTCACGTTCGAAATTTTCTGGATTGTGTGAAATCGCGCCGTCAACCGACGTCGGATCTTGAGAGTGCCCACAAGACCGTTACTTCCTGTCATTTGGCCAACATTTCCATGAAGGTCGGCCGGACAATCCACTGGAACAGTGAAAAGGAGGAAATTCCTGGGGATCCGGAAGCGGCACAGCTGTTGACCAAGGTATATCGTGCACCATGGGATCGGGAGTTGAAATCCGCTCTTCGTCAAGAGTCCAACAAGAACTCAGTGAGGTAATCGATGAGTGAGCTTTGGAATGAATCAGGCTTAGCCTCGATGCCATTAACTCCGTCGTACCCTGAGCCGACCCTCTCAACCTTTTCCCCTCCCCTGAAACGGGGGCGAGGGAAAGGAAAAACAAGGGTTAACTCCCTCGCCCCCATTGTGGGAGAGGGTGCCCGAAGGGCGGGTGAGGGGGTATGGGTGAGGAACACCACGACGCGTCGTGATTTCCTCTGCTCGTTTCTGGCTCTCGGCGCCTCTCAGATTGTCAAGACCAAAGAGACAGGTCCGCCCGGCGCTTTCGGCATTGCTTACACTTCATTTCCCATCCGGACGCGACAAGCCGGTCAGTCCTTATCCGAGGGAGCTGATCCGATTATCGTAGCGGAGAAGTTTATTGATCTGTGCAAGTCATTTGGTGCTGACGGTTGTCAAATGGACTTCGCGCAGCTCAGTTCGACGGACGAGACCTACCTGAAGCGCCTCCGCGCGATGGTGGAAGAGAAGGCGATGTTTCTGGAGCTTTCAGCAAACGCCCGAGTTCTCGAGACTCCGGACGATTTGGCTCACCTGGCCGAAACAGCTCATGCCTTGGGAGTCTCCCGTTTGAGAATGGCAATTAATGGTCGCCGCTACGAAGAGTTTTTCGAAATGAAAAAGTGGAAGGATTTTGCTTCGCACTGGCAGAACTCTCTGGAGCAGGCTGAGCCACGGCTGAAGCAGCACCGTCTACTGCTGGGCATCGAGAACCATAAGGAGTGGCTGTCTGATGAACTGGCAGAAATGCTCCGTCATATCAGCAGTTCCTATTTGGGAGCTTGCGTTGATTTTGGCAACAACCTCGCCCTGCTGGAAGATCCATTGGAAGTTGCCCAAAAACTGGCTCCCTATGCGGTGACCACACACCTGAAAGATATGGCGGTCAATGAATACGAGCAGGGATTTCTTCTTTCGGAGGTTCCCCTGGGCCAAGGGATCTTGCCGCTGGCCAAGATCATGGAAGCCTTACGACGCGGGCGTTCGGACATTCACTTTTGTCTGGAAATGATCACTCGTGATCCTCTGCAGGTTCCTTATCTGGATGACACATACTGGGCCACTTATGAAAAGCGAGATGGCAACCGAATCGAAAAGTTCAAGTCACAAGTTCTGAGCAAAGCCTCCTCAAAACCGTTGCCCAAGATCAGTGGCACGAGCAGCGCCCGCATGTTGGCAATTGAAGACGATAATATTCGCCGCTGTGTCTCCTACTCCAAACGCACCCTGGGTCTGTAGTGAGTAGCAGAATTTTGCAAGTGACCCTCAGTCCCCGATCCCTGGAGGTGTAAAAAAATTCGCCCGGAGGGGCGCCGGGCCTCCAACGCAATCGTAACTTGTTGCGGGTAATTGGAGGCGGCGCGCCCTCGCGCCGTCTTTGAGAAATTCTCACAGCTTCAGGGCGAGGGGAGGGTAGATGTTTAGGTTGCACCGTCCGTCAACTTCGACGTGACCGCTCGCAAGGCCGGTAAATTCTTTCTGATTTGCGGGCTCGCGTGCTAAGATAGTCGGTCGCAGCGGAGCTGTTTTTCTCGCAAGAGAGGCTCTGGGCAAGGCATTCGCTGGCGACCAATCTTTATCCTCTGGCTTAACTAACAGGTCGGGTGAGCGCAGGTGCTTGAAAATTAGATAATGAAAAAGATTGGATTTGTAAGCTTGGGTTGTGAGAAGAATCTGGTAGACAGCGAGGTGATGCTGGGGCTGCTGAGCCGCCATGGCTATCAGATCACGCCGCATCAAAATCAGGCGGACGTTGTTGTTGTCAACACTTGCGGTTTTATCGACAAAGCCAAACAGGAAAGCATTGATACGATCCTCGAGATGGCGGAGCTCAAGAACTCCGGGCAGTGCTCGAAATTAGTGGTTACCGGCTGTCTGGTAGAGCGATATCGGACGGAGATTCAAAAGGAGATTCCCGAAGTCGATGCAGTTCTGGGCACCAACGAAATCGAGTCAATTATTCATGTCTGCGAAGGACGGTCACTGCCCGAAATCGCCAATCGTTATTATCTTTATGACGAAAGAACCCCGCGGCTCCTAACCACGCCTTCCTACACCGCCTACCTCAAGATCGCCGAAGGATGTGACCGTCCCTGCTCCTTTTGCATTATTCCCCAGATGAGAGGCCCGTACCGCAGCCGGCCGCCGGCTTCAATCTTGAATGAAGCCCGTTTTCTGGCGGCGAATGGTGCGAGAGAGATTGTCTTGATTTCTCAAGAAACTACAATGTACGGGACCGATCTGGCATTGAGCGGTGGGCTCCCCGAGTTGTTGCGGCAGCTGGCTCGAATAGAAGGTTTGCATTGGATTCGCTTTCTCTACTGTTTTCCTTCCCAGATCGACGACGCGCTTCTCGTGACTATGCGCGAAGAGCCAAAGATCTGCAAATACCTGGATATGCCGCTCCAACACGTGAGCGGACGCATCCTGAAATCGATGAAGCGCGGAGGAAATGCCGCAAGCTTAAAACGGCTGCTGCATCACATACGCCAGCGGGTGCCGGGAGTTACCTTGAGAACCTCAATGATTTTAGGCTATCCGGGCGAGACCGAGGAGGAGTTTTCGGAACTTTGCAACTTTGTCAGAGAAGTCCAGTTTGACCGGCTGGGAACATTTGAATATTCCGACGAAGAGGGAACTGCCAGTTATCTCCTGGGCGATAAGGTCTCGGCAAGAGTTACCCACCATCGTCGATCCAGGCTAATGAAGTTGCAGGCCAAGATTTCCAAATCGAAAAATCGGCAGCGTGTTGGTGGGAGATACCAGCTCTTAGTTGAAGGACAATCAGCTGAAACCGAGCTGCTCTGGCAGGGGCGACTGGAGTCGCAGGCTCCCAGAATCGATGGCGTGGTGTTGATTAATGACGTTGACGGAGATCCTCCTGAGTTGGGAGACTTTCGCACGGTTGAAATCACTCAGGCGTTGGACTACGATTTTGTGGGCAGATTAGTTTAGTTGGGGATCTCCGGCGGCCCCAGGACTCCCGGAATTGTGCTGCTTGAGATGTCTTGGACGATTGTCCACGCTGGTCAGCCATCTTCATTCGCGCCGATCATTCTTTTCCAAATGAAATGTCCTATTTGCAAGAAAACAATTGAATGGGAGGATAACGTTTACCGCCCCTTTTGCAGCCGGCGTTGTCAATTGATCGATCTGGGAAATTGGGCTAGTGAGAAATACACGCTGCCATCCGAAAATGAGCTGGATGGTAAGGAAGATGAAAACGGGATCCACGATGAATGAAGCTCATGGCGCCTTCGCCAGTCTAGTGCGTTAGAGGGTTGGACGAGGTTCAGAGACTCTTCTGGTTTCGAGGCTCGCAAGGGTAGCCACCCTGAGCGAGGCGGAGCGTGGGCCTTCTTAATTTCGGATTTTGGATTCTAGATTGCCGATCTGTCAGACCAACAGAATCCGGAAGCTCTCAGGTTCCGATTCCAAGTTTTCGGTTGGAAGTCTAAAACGGACTTACCTTGCGACAATCCGAAATTGAAAAGCGCACTGGTCGCATAGGCCGCTCACCGTGGATATCAGCTTGGTCGCCGGTCGGAGACTGCCTCCCACGATGCGAGGGATTGACAACGAAACGATTACAGCCCGTCCAAATTTGACCGACAAAATTGCGTTGCTGGTGGCAACGGGGTTGGGCGTTGGCTACTGTCCCGTGGCTCCCGGCACCGTGGGCTCGTTTTTGGGAATCATCCTGATTCTGCTGCTCTCTCGAATCGGGTTAATTGGTGGGCAGAGATTACTTTTTCACCTGCTCGTTGTTACAATAATCACCTGGGCAGGGATTTGGGCGGCGTCGCGATCCGAGGTCATCTTTGGACGGAAGGACCCACCTCAGGTGGTGGTGGATGAGATCGTCGGACAGCTTTTGACCTTTGGTTTCATTTTCAAGAATCCCCGTTTCGTGCTGTTGTTGATGGGGTTCGCTTTTTTCCGACTATTTGACATTGTTAAGCCCTTTCCCATTCGAAAACTTGAAAAAGTTCCACTCGGTTTTGGCATTGTATTGGATGATCTGGCTGCCGGGTTTTACGCGTCGCTCATCATTTTCGTGGCCCATCTGTATTGGCCGATTTTAACGTAGTCCTATGATCAAAATTCTCGATGTTCAGCCTCCAGCTGCTGTCAGCGGGGGCGAAATTCACATCCGTTGGTCGGGCGAGATGCGAGGCTTTGTCCGGCCCGATGTTCTCTTCAAGAATACGAAGGCACACTTGATCTCCGCCTCTCCGGAACTCATCGTCGTTCAAGTTCCGGAAGAGGCGTCGAGCAGCGAGCTTTGCATTTCGATGAATGGTCAACAGAGCAACAGGTTTCCCTGTGAAATCGGCACTCTCTTTGCTTCTAATTTGCATCCGGTAGCAAATCCGGCGCTGGATTTGGAAGGCAATCTGTTCAGTACTCTTAGCGGTCGGCGAGGCGAGAAAGTAGCCCACTCGATCTTCAAAATCGATCCGAGCGGCAGGGTACAACCGTTTGTTTCAGACTTGATGAATCCGACAGGCATCGCCTTCAACAGTCTCGGTGAGATGTTCGTTTCCAGCCGCCACGACGGCAGCATCTATAAAATCTCCTCCTATGGAGAAAAATCAATTTACGCCAAGGGCATGGGTGTGGCCACCGGAGTGGCGTTCGATCACGAAGATAATCTTTACCTAGGAGATCGCACTGGAACAGTCTTCAAGATCGACCGAAAGAGAGAAATCTTCGTCTTTGCGACCATCGAACCCAGTGTGTCTGCTTATCATCTTGCCTTTGATGACGAGCAAAACCTCTATGTTGCCGGGCCGACCACCTCCAGCTGCGACCATGTCTACAAAATCACTTCTGACGGCAATGTTTCCACTTATTTTAGCGGTTTGGGAAGGCCCCAGGGGTTAGCCTTTGATGCGGAAGGCAGCCTTTACGTGGCGGCTTCGCTAGCGGGGCGGAGAGGCATTGTTCGAATTACTCGCGACCGGGCTGCCGCGCTTGCGGTAGCGGGCAACAGTTTGGTTGGTCTTGCTTTTGGTTATCACCGGGACTTATATCTGGCCAGCACCAGCTCAGTTTATAAACTTAACTTCGGTGCGGTCGGCCGGCCTCTTCCCTAGCATGAAAGCAGAAATAATAGCCATTGGATCGGAGCTACTCACGCCCAGCCGGGTCGACACGAACTCGCTCTACCTGACAGAGCAGCTCAATTCGATTGGCGTTGAAGTTGAGCTGAAGACGGTGGTGGGCGACAACGAACACCGCCTGGAACAGCTTTTGAAAGAGGCGGTGAAACGCTCGCAACTCGTGGTGGCCACGGGCGGGCTCGGCCCAACCGAAGACGACGTCACCAAAAAAGTGGTTTCCCGGGTCGTCAGGAAGCAACTGGTCCTGGAAGAACGCATCCTGGAGCGCATTCAGGCGCGTTTCAAGAACCGCGGACTGGAGATGCCCGCCAACAATGCGAGGCAGGCTCTCATCCTGGTTGGATCGAAAATCCTTGAGAATCCCGTAGGCACCGCCCCAGGTTTGTGGATCGAACATGAAGGCTGTCATGTCATCCTGTTACCAGGGCCTCCGCGTGAGCTAAAAGTTGTGTTTGAAGAAGCGTGTATGCCGCGCCTGGCAGAACTTTCCGGAGGAGTTCGACTTTTCACTCAGGTCTTCAAGGCCACCGGTCTAACCGAGTCCAAACTTGACGAGATGATCGCTCCGATCTATACGCCCTATAAGAATCCCACCACCACAGTGCTAGCCGGGGCGGGAGAAATCCACGTCCTTTTGACAGGTACGGGAAGATCTGAGGACGAGGCCAGAAGGGTCGTGTCGGAGGTAGCGGACAGGGTCGAGTTCGCGTTGGGAGACTACGTCTTCTCGCGCGGGGAAGAGAGCCTCGAGCAGATTGTAGGCTATTATCTGATGATGCGGCAGATGACACTAGCCGTCGCAGAGAGCTGTACAGGTGGGCTTGTTTCCCAGCGGCTCACCAGTGTCCCGGGGAGCTCCAACTATTTTCTGTGTGGTGTCACGTGCTACAGCAACTCTTCGAAGATTGATCTCGCGGGCATTCCGCCCCTACTTCTCGAAATGAACGGTGCCGTAAGCGCCGAGGTCGCCAAAGGACTTGCTGAAGGTATTCGCCTGAAGACAGGCGCAGCGATTGGGCTCGGCATCACGGGGATTGCGGGACCTTCAGGGGGGACTGTGCAAAAGCCGGTCGGGTTGGTGCACCTGGCCCTGTCTCTCAATGGTCTTACTGAACATCAGGAACATCGTTTTGGTGGAGACCGAGACCGCATCCGCCTTTGGGCATCACAGGCAGCCCTGGACATGGTTCGTAGAAAATTGATCTGAGCGGTCCCGGCAGACTTTTGGTCGGTCCGGGCGCCTTCAGACCATACGCCACTCTTTATGACCACTGTCTGGTTGGGCACGTCCGCGGCGGTCCTGGCCTATCTGTTAGGTGGCATCCCGTTTGGTCTCCTGTTTGTCCGCCTGAGGCATGGCAGGGATATTCGTGAAATGGGTAGCAGGAACATTGGTGCCACCAACGTTCTGCGTACCTCGGGCTGGACCAGCGGCTTGCTGACCCTGTTATTGGATGTGGCCAAAGGCTTCGTGGCGGTGCTGACCGCAGGTCTCTTGACTCATCAGAACAGGACAGTTGTGGCGCTGGCGGCCGGGTCGGCCGTACTGGGGCATGTCTTTCCCTTATACCTGAGCTTCAGAGGAGGAAAGGGCGTCGCCACCAGCGTTGGAGCCTTTCTGGCATTAACCATTCCTTCAACAGCTGGTGCCGTTCTCGTTTTCCTGGTAGTCCTCGCACTCTGGCGATTCGTCTCTTTGGCCTCTCTTCTGGCCGCTGCCTTTTTTCCTGTCCTGTACTTCCTGATTGATTATCGCCATCAGCCTTCCTTGCCTGTTTTGCTGGCGGTCGTCTTCTGCTCTGGTCTGGTGATTTTCCGACACCACGAAAATATCAAACGGCTGGTTAACGGGACCGAGAATAAATTAACTGGATTAAAGAAATGAGGCGCATCGCTATTATCGGAGCTGGTACTTGGGGTACTGCTCTATCCCTTGTCCTGGCCAAAGCCGAGCACTTGGTGCGCCTCTGGGTTTTTGAGGAGGAGCTTGTCGCGCAGATTAATAGCACTCGCCGAAACTCGCTCTATATGGGGGAATTCACGATACCGCCCGGCGTGGAGGCTTCCAGCTCTCTTGAATTTTGCTTGCAGGAGGCTGATATCATCCTGTCGGTCGTCCCGTCACATCATTGCCGGAGCATTTTTGCCCGGATGCTTCCCTATTTGAAGCCATCAATGGTTTTCGTCAGCGCGACCAAAGGCCTGGAAAATGACTCGCTGCACCGGATGTCGGAAGTCATTCATTCCGTATTGCTGCCTGCTTTCGCTCCGCGCCTCGCCATAATATCCGGGCCTTCCTTTGCAAAGGAGGTTGCTAGAGGAGACCCAACTGCCATAGTTGTTGCGAGCCAGGACAGAGAAGTCGCCGAGTTGGTCCAGCGGGAGTTCTCCGGTCCTTCCTTGAGGCTTTATACAAACCCGGATGTTATCGGTGTCGAGCTGGGTGGGGCCGTGAAAAATGTGATCGCGCTGGCTGCAGGGGTTTGCACCGGCCTCGGTTATGGCTCAAACTCGATGGCTGCCCTGATTACACGAGGGCTGGCCGAAATGACTCGCCTGGTGCTGGCTTGTGGTGGCAAACGGGAGACTCTGGCGGGACTGGCAGGCATGGGTGATCTGGTCCTTACCTGCACTGGAGCGCTCAGTCGCAATAGGAACGTTGGTGTTCAATTAGGGCAGGGACGTAAGCTCGCCGAGATCGTCAAAAACATGCGGATGGTTGCCGAAGGGATCCTGACCACTCGAGCTTCTCTGCAGCTTGCTCGCAGGCATCACGTCGAAATGCCCATCACGGAGCAGATGGATTTCGTATTACACCGAGACAAAAGTCCACTCGAAGCGATCAGAGATCTGATGGACCGTCGTCTTAAAGACGAGTGATCACTGCGACGGTGCAAAAATCTTTCGGGAAGCCGTGGAAACATCAGCTACTTTGAGGATTGGGCTGACCCCTCACCCCCTGGCCGTTCCCCGTTGGGGCGAGGGGGAACCCCCTCAAGTCCCCCCTTGTCCAAGGGGGGACCCTGGAGCACGGTGGGTGGTGAACCCCATGGCCCCGCTGGAGGAGAGGGGGGCCCGAAGGCCTGGTGCTCAAGAGGGAACTGAATGCTTCATCCTGCGTCAATCAACATCATAAAGTCTCTGATTATTTGAGCCGTGAGGCCCCAAACGTCGCGACCTCTGAAGTTGTAAAAATATACCGGCAAATCCTGATCAAACCTGCGCCTGATCTCGACCCGCAAGGACGACTCGTCCCGGAACAGACCCAACGGCACCTGAAGTACTTCCTGAACTTCGTCCGGATTTGGATTCAGGGCAAAAGGGGTGTCGAGCCTAGCCACAAAGGGAGTCACTATCAGGCCTGTTACCGAAGGGTACTCATCGAACTCTCCCAGAATTTCAAGCTGGTCTGACTCTAAGCCAATTTCTTCCTGAGTCTCACGCAAGGCCGTGCGAATGAGAGTCTCGTCGCTTGTTTCAGCAAGACCTCCGGGGAAAGAGATCTGGCCTTTGTGAGTTTCTACAGTGTGAGTTCTTTGGGTTAGCAGGAAAAAGTAATCCTCTCCCTGTTCAAAAATCGGCATCAGGACCGCAGCACGACGTTGCTGAGAATACTCGAGCTTGCGAGGCGCGCGCGAATTTAGGAGCCGCGAAATTTTTTGGTAGAAGGCGAGAGAGGGAGGTTCATTCATCATTAGTCAGTGTTACTTTTGGCATAGACACTTGGCTTGTGGCGGCAGTACAGCCCTCACCCGCCCTTCGGGCACCCTCTTCCCAGTGGGGACGAGGGAGTTAAATTCGATGTTTACTTTCCCCTCGCCCCAACGGGGAGAGGGGCCAGAGGTGAGGGGGCAAGCGGGATAAGGTCAAATCGTTGATGCTAATTTTCCTTGCCTCCCTTCACCTCATCCCTTGTTCAGGATATTATTGCTCTCGGAGCCGGGATTCATCTTAGAGGAAGGCAGGAAAGGAGGTCAATCGTCATGACTTCGATTTTCGTTTCACAAATTGATTCGCCTATTGGCCGGATGCTGGCTGCTTGCCGCAACGAGAGAGTGGTTAGAATTGCTCTGCCAGCCGAGGCGGACAAGTCCTTTTATCGCTGGCTTCAAATTCGATTTCCGCAGGAACGGGCGGAAGTTCATCGTAGCCCGACTCTGGACAAATTTCGTGATCAGCTCTCAGCTTACTTTGACAAGCGGCTACAAGAATTCGACCTGGCTCTTGAATTTTGGGGCACGGATTTCCAAAAACGGGTATGGACAGAACTGCTACGCGTAGCCTACGGCGAGATTATCAGTTACGGCGAACTGGCGCGCCGGCTGAACAAGCCACCGGAAGCATCCCGCGCTATCGGTGCCGCCAATGGCGCCAATCCGTTGCCGATCGTCGTTCCCTGTCATCGGGTGGTGGGGCATAACGGCAAGCTGGTAGGATACGGAGGAGGGCTGGAAACAAAAGCCTGGCTTCTCAGCCTGGAGGCTCGGCAGGAGCCTCTGCCCTTCGATTGCGATCTGAATCAAAAAGATTCAGGACATAAAGCAGGCAACCCAGACAAACCGCGCCGGCAACTAGTAACAACTGGGTGAGGCTGCTCTGCGAAAGTAACCAGAGGCACAGCAGGACACCAACGTAAGGTACGGCCTTTGCAAATGGCATCTGAAAACGATTCTCAAGGGGCCGGACCTTTTTTCTTAATGTGAGTAGCGCCAGGCAGGTTATCGTGTACTGGAGAAGCCTTGCAATGGCCGCAAGGCCTGCTAGTTGAATAAAGGTCCCAGAGAGGGTGAGCGCTAAAGAGACCGCTCCGTAAAAGAAAATCGAGAAAACTGGTGTGTGCCAACGTGAGTCAACCTTTCCAAACAGGCTGGGTAGTTGTTTGTGCTGAGCCAGGGCATAGGTTAGTCTCGGACCTGCCAACATCAATCCACTGTTCGTGCCAGTTGTTGAAATCAGAGCCCCGATTGTGATCAGCATTCCGCCCCAGTGACCGAGAAATTGAGCACAGGCTGAAGCGAGTGGGGTTTTAGACTCGCCCAATTGGGCAAATGTGCCCGTGGCCACAACCTGAATCAAAACATAGGTGATTGTGACCACCGTCATCGTGGCCAAAATGGCTTTGGGAATGTCCTGCTGAGGGTGTCTGGCTTCCTCGGCCGGAATCGTCAAAATTTCAAATCCGCCGAAAGCGAAAATCAACAGGAGGGCTGCCTCCCCGAACCGCCCCGCTGAACTCCAGACAAGCGGGAGGAGATTTTCAGGTTGCAGGTGGAAGATTCCTGCAACGACGAAGATCCCCAACGGCAGGAGTTTGCCCAAAGTAAACAGGTTTACCAGACAGGCTCCATAGCTAACTCCCAGCAGGTTTGTCAGCATTAGGGAAAGTAACACCGTGCTTACAACGACTGCTTGGACTGAGTCCTGGGCAGCGGGAGGCCACAAGTAGCCAAGGTAAATGGCGAAAGCATGTGAAACGGCTCCTGTACTCGTCGCCCTTACCAGCCACGTGATCCAGCCAGTTTGGAATCCGACGAACGGCCCAAAGGCCTCGCGGGCGTAAAGGTAAGGACCGCCGGCCGTTGAGAAAAAACTCGCAGCCTCCGCAAAACAGAGGGCGATAAGAAACACGACCATTCCCGAGAACAAATAAACCAAGGGTCCGGTGCTCCCGACTAGGTGAGCGACAGTCGCGGGCAAGATGAAAATGCCTGCGCCAATGACCCCATTGATCCCAAGAGCTGTAAGGTCGAAACGCCCAAGAGTTCGGAGAAGCTTCGCTGTCATGCGGAGCCTGAAGAAACTGGAGTGGCACTACACCGCACTTATAATATAAAACTCAGAGGCTGACACTGAAAAATGCCAAGAATCTTGCTGTAACCACTAGCTGCGGACCAGGTTCGCAAAATAGTCAGATTTCTGTTCTCCCTCGCCCCACGGTGGCGTGGGAAGGGATTCAGAGGGTGAGGGGCCGCAAAATGAGCCACTCAGCCTGTCGGCGGTATGAGGTCGCTCGTTTTCGCTAATTATGTAGGTGAATCGAGAAGGGGAGTGTAGAGGCGCCCCCGGCCGAAGCCCGGGCCACGGGAGGAGGAAGGAAAACTCTCTTGTGCTCAACTCTAAAGTTCGCTACCTTGATCTTTGCGACATTCGCTTGTGACCATGGGTCGCCTTCCAAATATGCCGTGAATGCTGAAACCAAAGACATGATGGGCCGGATCTTCTCCATTCAGCTCTGCCCAGGCAGCCGCCAAGCGATGCAGAGAGTTCAGCAAGTCAGGGCCATTGAAGACTTTGGTTTGGAGGGCGACAGCCATGGACGATCGAGGAGTAAGAGGCAAGTGCTGCTGATCGAACACGAGACTCTGGCAGCGCTGGGCATTCCGGTATCGACTGTCAAGGAAAACATCACAACCGCAGGTATCAGTCTGATGAAGCTCGCTCGGGGAGCGAGGCTTCAACTGGGCGATGTCGTTCAATTGGAATTGACCGTGCCATGTGAGCCTTGCAGCCGAATGGAGGAAATCCGACCTGGTCTACAGAAAGAGTTGAACGGAAAAAGGGGGGTACTGGCAAGGGTCGTCTCCGGTGGCCTGCTTTCGGTTGGAGATGTGATTAGGGTGATTGAGGAAACTGGCTGATGCTCTCCCGGAATGAGAACGTGCTAAAAGGAGGGGCTTCTCGCCCACTTTTGTCAAAGCTCATCAAAGCTACATCCTCGAATGGGCGCAGGAATGTAGATATCGCGTGTGTTTCCCCTGGCTGGGGGTGCGGGCGCTCCGCGGACGCCGACTAAACGCCAGCACGGGGAACCGCTTCATGTGCGCATTTCACCGTGCTAACATTAGCACTCGCCCACATTTGGGCAGAGAACGTGTATGGTCACAAACCGTTTTGTAT
>JACXTT010010324.1_pt1 | contig 12599 bp, 10 predicted proteins | sample 9270951 | NCBI WGS metagenome assembly JACXTT01 (sample SAMN15532306, study PRJNA645909) | rock metagenome | isolation source: weathered quartz diorite | place: Puerto Rico | collected 2017-06-21 | reverse complement strand
GGGGGCCGGGCTGCTCGACCCGAGGATGCTGTGCACCTCGCTGCCCGATGCGCTGCGCAAGCTGGCCCCGCTGTTGACGGTGCGCAACCCGGTGATGTTCGTGGTCGGGATCGGCGCGGTGTTCTCGACCGTCTCGGCGATCTCGCACGGGAGCACCTTCGCCTGGACGGTCGTCGTCTGGCTGTGGCTGACGGTCCTGTTCGCGAATCTCGCCGAGGCGGTCGCCGAAGGTCGCGGCAAGGCTCAGGCAGCCACGCTGCGCAAGGCCAAGACCGAGACCACGGCGGTGCGGATCACCGGTCCGGGACCGGTCCCCGGGTCACCGGTCACCGAGGAGGTGATGGCCAGCCAGCTCACGCTCGGTGACGAGGTGGTCGTGGTCGCCGGCCAGGTCATCCCGGGTGACGGCGACATCATCGACGGTGTTGCCAGCGTCGACGAGTCCGCGATCACGGGCGAGTCCGCTCCCGTGATCCGCGAGTCGGGTGGCGACCGCAGCTCGGTCACCGGCGGCACCCGGGTGCTCTCGGACCGGATCGTCGTCCGGATCACCGCCAAACCCGGCGAGAGCTTCATCGACCGGATGATCGCGCTCGTCGAGGGCGCGAGCCGGCAGAAGACGCCGAACGAGATCGCGCTGAACATCCTGCTCGCCAGCCTGACGATCGTGTTCGTCGCGGCCACCGCCACCCTGCAGCCGTTCGCCGTCTACTCGGGCGCCGGTCAGTCGGTGATCGTGCTCGTCGCGCTGCTCGTCTGCCTGATCCCGACCACGATCGGTGCGCTGCTCTCGGCGATCGGCATCGCCGGCATGGACCGGCTGGTCCAGCACAACGTGCTCGCGATGTCCGGGCGCGCGGTCGAGGCGGCAGGTGACGTCAACACGTTGCTGCTCGACAAGACGGGAACGATCACGCTGGGCAACCGCCAAGCCGCCGCCTTCGTGCCCGCTCCCGGAGTCGATGCCGCCCGGCTCGCCGATGCTGCCCAGCTCTCCAGCCTGGCCGACGAGACGCCGGAGGGCCGTTCGATCGTCGTACTGGCCAAGGAGCACCACGGGCTTCGCGAACGCAACGAGGGCGAGCTCGCCCGGGCGTCCTTCGTCCCGTTCACCGCGCAGACGCGGATGTCCGGCATGGACGTCGACGGCAGGCAGATCCGCAAGGGTGCCGCAGCCGCGGTGATGACCTGGGTGCGTGAGAACGGTGGCACCCCGAACACCGAGGTCGGCTCGGCGGTCGACGCGATCTCGGCCAGCGGCGGTACGCCGTTGGTCGTCGCCGAGGTCGTCGACGGCACCGCGCACACGCTCGGCGTGGTCCATCTCAAGGACGTCGTCAAGGACGGCATCCGCGAACGGTTCGCCGAGATGCGCCGGATGGGCATCCGGACCGTGATGATCACCGGCGACAACCCGCTGACCGCCCAGGCGATCGCCGAGGAGGCAGGTGTCGACGACTTCCTCGCCGAGGCCACCCCCGAGGACAAGATCGCCCTGATCAAGAAGGAGCAGGAGGGCGGTCGTCTGGTCGCGATGACCGGCGACGGCACCAACGACGCTCCGGCCCTGGCCCAGGCCGACGTCGGCGTTGCGATGAACAGCGGTACGTCGGCAGCGAAGGAGGCCGGCAACATGGTCGACCTCGACTCCAACCCGACCAAGCTCATCGAGATCGTCGAGATCGGCAAGCAGTTGCTGATCACCCGAGGAGCGCTGACGACGTTCTCGATCGCCAACGATGTCGCGAAGTACTTCGCGATCATCCCGGCCATGTTCGCCGGCGTCTACGGAGGCCTCGACAAGCTCAACATCATGCGGCTCAGCAACCCGGAGTCGGCGATCGTCTCGGCGGTGGTCTTCAACGCGCTGATCATCATCGGGCTGATCCCCCTGGCCCTGCGCGGCGTCCAGTACACGCCGTCGTCGGCCGGCCAGATGCTGCGTCGCAACCTGCTGATCTACGGCGTCGGCGGGATCGTCTCGCCGTTCATCGGCATCAAGCTCATCGATCTGCTCGTCTCGCAGATCCCCGGCCTCCGCTAGTCGTCACGCCAGAAGAAGGGACACGTCCGTTGTCAACTCAGTTCCCCGCCAGCTCTGGCCCTCGCTGCGAGCCTTGCTGCTGATGACCTTGCTGGTCGGCATCGTCTACCCGCTCGCGCTGACCGGCTTCGCCCAGGTGGCGGTGCACCACCGCGCCAACGGTTCGCTGGTCACGGTCGACGGGAAGGTCGTCGGCTCGTCCCTGCTCGGACAGTCGTTCGACGGCAAGCCGCAGTACTTCCAGTCCCGCCCGTCCGCCGCCGGTGCCGGCTACGACCCGCTCGCCAGCAGCGCGTCCAACCTCGGACCGAACAGTCCGGTGTTGCTCAAGGCGATCGAGGAGCGCCGGGCTGCCGCCGCCAAGCTGGACGGTACGCCGCCGCCCGAGGTGGCAAGCGATGCGCTGACGGCGAGCGGCTCCGGCCTCGACCCGGACATCAGCCCGCTCTACGCGGCCCAGCAGATCGACCGGGTCGCCCGCGTGCGTGGGTTGACCGTCGCCGCCGTACGACGGCTCGTGGAGGAGTACACCTACGGACGTACGTTCGGCTTCCTGGGTGAGCCGCACGTGAACGTGCTCGAGCTCAATCTGGCCCTGGACCGCGCGATGGGCAGGGCAGACTAGAGACGTGGGAACCCGAGGCAAGCTCAGGGTCTACCTCGGTGCTGCACCGGGGGTGGGCAAGACCTACGCCATGCTCGGCGAAGGTCACCGACGCGCTGCCCGCGGGACCGACGTCGTCGTCGGCTTCGTCGAGACGCACGGTCGTCAACACACCGCCGACATGGTCGACGGACTCGAAGTCGTCGCGCGCAAGCAGATGACCTACCGCGGTGCCGAGTTCACCGAGATGGACCTCGACGCGATCCTTCAGCGTCGACCCAAGGTCGCGCTGATCGACGAGCTGGCGCACACGAACGTCCCGGGCTCGCGCAACGAGAAGCGGTGGCAGGACGTCGAGGAGCTGCTCGCCGCGGGCATCGAGGTGATCACCACCGTCAACGTGCAGCACCTCGAATCGGTCAACGACGTTGTCGAGAAGATCACCGGCGTACCGCAGCAGGAAACCGTCCCGGATGCCGTGGTGCGTGCGGCCGACCAGATCGAGTTGCGGGACATGACGGCCGAGGCGCTGCGGCGCCGGCTGGCGCACGGCAACGTCTACGCGCCGGAGAAGATCGATGCCGCGCTGTCGAACTACTTCCGCGCCGGCAACCTCAACGCGCTGCGAGAGCTGGCACTGCTGTGGACCGCGGACCGGGTCGACGACGCGCTGCAGGAGTACCGCGGGCAGCACGACATCGACAACACCTGGGAGACCAGGGAACGCGTCGTCGTGGCGCTGACGGGAGGTCCGGAGGGCGAAACGCTGATCCGTCGAGCCGCCCGCATCGCTGCCCGGTCGACCGGTGGCGACCTGCTCGCCGTGCACGTGGCCCGGTCGGACGGCCTGGCCGGTGTCGACCAGGGATCGCTCGCCCGCCAGCGCCTGCTGGTGGAGTCGCTCGGCGGGAGCTACCACCAGGTGCTCGGTGAGTCAGCGGCTGAGGCGCTGCTGGTCTTCGCCCGAGCCGAGAACGCGACCCAGCTCGTCCTCGGTGCGAGCAGGCGTCCGGTCTGGAAACGCCTGCTCGGCCAGGGCACGGCCCCGTCGGTGATCCGCGAGTCCGGGGACATCGATGTCCACATCGTCAACCACCGCCAAGCCGGTCGCGGTGTCGCGCTGCCGGCGGCGCGCGGAAGCCTGGGCCTGCGCCGTCGTCTCCGTGGCTACGCGGTCGCGGTGCTGTTCCCGCCTCTGCTCTCGTTGCTGCTGATCCCCGTGCGTGGCCACCTGAACCTGGTCAGCGACATGTTGCTGTTCCTGTTGCTCACGGTCGTCGTCGCATTGATCGGCGGCCTCTCGCCGGCCCTGATCGCGGCCGTGGCCGGCTCGTTGCTGCTGAACTACTACTTCACGCCACCGCTGCACACGCTGACGATCCGGGACACCAACAACGCGCTGGCCCTGATCGTGTTCATCCTGGTCGCGATGCTGGTGTCCTCCACGGTCGACCTGGCGGCTCGTCGTACCCGGGAAGCGGCGCGGTCCGCGGCCGAGTCGCGGACGCTGGCCAACCTGGCCGGCAGCGTGCTGGCCGGGTCGGGCGCGTTGAGCGAGATGCTCGAACGCGTGCGCGAGACCTTCGCGCTCACCTCGGTCTCCCTGGTCGAGAAGGGTGAGGAACCAGCGCCTCCCGTCGTCCGGGCGTGCGCCGGGCCGGTGCCTGCGCACCCCGGGGAACCTGACAGCCAGGTCGCCGTGGCCCCGGGAATCGTGCTCGCGCTGCACGGCAGGCTTCTTGAGGCCCAGGACCAGCGGCTGCTCGGCGCGTTCGCGGCGCAGGTTGCCGTCGTACTGGACCGGACGAAGCTCGCCGAGGAAGCAGCGGCGGCGGCTCCGTTGGCCGAGGCCAACAAGATGCGTACGGCGTTGCTGGCGGCTGTCGGCCACGACCTGCGCACGCCGCTGGCTGCAGCCAAAGCCGCGGTCTCGAGTCTGCGCAGCGCCGACATCGAGCTCGAGAAGGCAGACCGGCGCGAGCTGCTCGCTGCCGCCGACGATTCCCTGGACAAGCTCGCCGGCCTGGTCGACAACCTGCTGGACATGAGCAGGCTCCAGGCTGGCGCACTGGCCATCGACGTGGAGCCGGTCGCCCTCGACGAGGTGATCGCGCGGGCGGTCGACGACCTCGGTGACGGTCCGGACGCAGTCCGTCTCGACCTGGCCGAAGAGCTGCCCCTGGTGCTCGCCGACGCCGGTCTGGTCGAACGGGTGCTGGCCAACCTGATCGCGAACGCTGCGCGGTACGCACCTGCCGGGTGCCCGCCTCGGGTCACCGGCAGCGCACTCGGCGACACGGTCCAGGTCCGGGTGGTCGATCAGGGTCCGGGCATCCCGATCTCCGACCGGGAACGGGTCTTCCTGCCGTTCCAGCGGATGGGCGACACCGACAACACCACCGGGATCGGCCTGGGCCTGGCCCTGTCGCGCGGCCTGACCGAGGCGATGAACGGAACCCTGGAACCCGAGGAAACCCCCGGAGGCGGTCTGACGATGGTGATGACCCTGCCGGCCGCACCCGCCGGTGTCCGGGCGCCGGGCCGCCGCGAACGCACCGAGGCCAGCACATGACGACCGTGCTCGTCGTCGACGACGAGCCGCAGCTGCTCCGCGCCCTCGGGATCAACCTGCGCGCACGCGGGTACGACGTCCACGCGGCTGCCTCGGGAGCCGATGCGCTCCGGCTGGCGGCGGCGCACCCGCCCGACATCGTTGTCCTCGACCTGGGGCTTCCTGACATGGACGGCACCGAGGTGGTCGCCGGACTGCGCGGCTGGACCGACGTACCGATCCTGGTGCTGTCGGGTCGGACCGACAGCGGTGACAAGGTCGACGCGCTCGATGCCGGAGCCGACGACTACGTCACCAAGCCGTTCGGGATGGACGAGCTGCTGGCCCGGTTGCGCGCGATGGTCCGACGCAGCGTGGGCAAGGACGAGCAGCCGGTCGTCGAGTTCGGCGCGAACACGGTCGACCTGGCGGCCCGCAAGGTGACCCGTGACGGTGAGGACGTCCGGCTCACCCCGACCGAGTGGCACCTGCTCGAGGTGCTCCTGCGCAACCCCGGCAAGCTGATGAGCCAGCGGCAGCTGCTGCTGGAGGTCTGGGGCCCGGGCTACGAGACCGCCCGCGGCAACCTGCGGCTCTACATGGGCCAGCTGCGGCGCAAGCTCGAGGTCGACGCGGCGCGGCCGGAGCACCTGATCAACGAGCCAGGGATGGGTTATCGCTTCGAGCCCTAGCCACCGTTGGCGGGCGGGTCCTCGGCGCGGAGCTTCTCCAGCCGGGCCGCGAGCAACCCGGTCCGGTGCCCGTTTCCGTGCAGCTCGACGTACCGGGTGCCGAAGACGGCGAGCAGGGCGTCGTCGAGGCGGCGTACGGCGCCGGGCGGGTAGCGGTAGCCCAGGCGAGCGTTGATCGCCGTGCTGTCCACCGAGGTCAGCAGCCCGGCGAGCTCGTCGAGCGAGGTGATCCCGAGCTCGAGCAGCAGGCCGGAGATCCACGCGTAGTGGTCGGTGCGCGACCAGCCGGCGTCGGCGTACTGAGTGGTGAGGAAGGCGGCCAGCTCACCGGCGCCGATGCGCGGGTCGTTCGGGTCGTCGCCCTCGCTCGGCGGGCCGCTCGCCGCCTGGATGCTGGCCCGGATCTCGGCGAACTCCCGGTCGGCGAGCTCGAGCAGCCCGGCGGCCAGCGTGAAGCGCCGGTCCAGGTCCGGCGCGTACTGCTCCGGCACAGTCCCCTTGTAGCGGATGTCGTGCTCGAACTCGGCCCACGCGTGCTGCAGGACCGTGCGCACCTGGACCGACGCCGGTCGCTGCTCGGTGCCGTCGGGGTTGCGGGCGCCGTCGGTGACGAGGAGGTGCCGGCTGGAGTAACCGAAGCGGCCCTCGCTCGCCGTCTCCAGGCCCATGTCGCGATCGTCCAGCACAGTCATCTGGTCGGCCAGCAGGTCGGCGACCGCCGCCACGTCGCTGAGCAGGTAGGTGATCACCCGGACGCCGACCTGGTCTGTGATGCCGACCAGTGGATCGCCGTAGGCCACGCTGCCGCCCGAAGCCCGGGTCGCCTTGGCGGCGAACGACGCCACCGACTTCGTGCGACCGGAGATGGTCAGGTAGTTGATGCCCGCCTCGTCGAGCAGGGTCTGCACCAGGGCGACGTACCGCGCGGTGACCGCCTCCAGGCCGGGCTGCAGCTCGGCGTACTCCTGGACCGCCCGGTGGACGGGGTCGCCGGGCACCTCGGGATCACTCACCCCGCCATCATGGCGGGTCCCGCGCCGCTCAGCGACCGACCAGGCCGTGCTCGTGGGCGAACACGACGATCTGCACCCGGTCGCGCAGCGCGAGCTTGCGCAGGATCGCGCCGACGTGGGTCTTGACCGTCGACTCGCTGGCGAACACCAGACCGGCGATCTCGGCGTTCGAGAGTCCGCGAGCCACGGCGTCGAAGACCTCGCGCTCCTTGTCCGTCAGCCCCCGGTACGACGCCGGGGCCGGTGTCGCCGGGGTGAACTGGACCTCGAGCAGGGCAGAGAGATCGGTCGGCGCCAGCACGGCATTGCCGGCGTGCACGGTGCGGATCGCGTCGGCCAGCAGGGCCGGGGTGGTGTCCTTGAGCAGGAAGCCGCTGGCGCCGTACCGGATCGCGGTGGCGGCGCGGTCGTCGAGGTTGAAGGTGGTCAGCACGATCACCCGCACCGGCTTGGTCCGACGTGCAGCCCGGTCGGAGGCGAAGATCTGCCGGGTCGCCTCGACGCCGTCCATCTCGGGCATCCGGATGTCCATCAGGACGACATCGGGCTCGAGCTCGTCGACGAGCCGCACCGCCTCGAGCCCGTCGGGAGCAGCGCCGACGACGCGCATCCCCTCCTGGGCATCGACGATCACCCGGACGCCTTCGCGGAACAGGTCCTGGTCGTCGACCAGCAGCACGTCGATCTCGCTCATCGTGGCCTCACCGGGATCCAGGCGGTCGCGGTGAAGCTGACCCCGGCGGCCTCGTCGCGCCGGCGTACGTCGAGCCGACCGCCGACGACCTCGAGCCGGCGGCGCATCCCGTCGAGCCCTTGCCCGCCGCCGACGCTGCGCTCCACGTCGTCCGGGCTCCCGACCAGGTTGCGCACCTCGATGCGCAGGTCGCCGTCCGCGTGGGTGTCCCAGTGCCGTTCGACGGCGACGGGCTGGTCGCGACGGCCGTACTTCAGCGCGTTGGTCAGCATCTCCTGGAGCACCCGGAAGGCGACCGCCTCGAGCTCGGGTGGCATCGGTTGCGGGGACCCGACGACCGTCGAGTCGATCTGGTGCCCACTGCTCCGGACCCCCTCGATCAGGGTGTCGAGCCCGCCGGCGACCACGCCGGGCTGCTGCGTCTGCGAGAGCACCTGGCGCACGTCCTGGAGCGACCCGCGGGCCGAGGTCGCGATGGTGGCCATCGTCAGCTTGAGGTTCTCGGTGTCGTTGTCGGGCAGGTACTGGGCTGCCTCGGCCTGGGCGAGGATCACGGCCAGCGAATGGCCCACGACGTCGTGCACGTCGCGCGCCATCCGGGCCTGCTGCTCGCGCAGGCTGGCGATCTCGTGCGCCTGCTCGGATTCGACCTGGGCCCGCTCCGCGACCTCACGCGACTCGGTTGCGCGGGCTCCGAAGCGGACAGTGAGTCCGGCCAGCCACGGCACCCCGAGCAGTCCCATCCCGATCACCGCCGAGACGAGCTGCCAGGTCCCGCCGAGCTGGTGGACGGCGTCGAAGACGCGCTTGTACTGCTCGACGCTGGTCACCACGCCGAACATCGACGAGCTCGCGTAGCCCATCGCGAGGATGCCGGCGGCGGGGATCGACAGACCGCTGAGCAGCACCGTGACCGGCTTGCCCCAGCGGGCGGTGCCGAACGCGACGGCGGCGAAGGCGACCTCGACGTAGAGGATCTCGACATGCCGGTGCACCTGCCACCCGCAGGTGAGCCAGACCAGCGCCAGCGCGGCCGACGGAAGCTGTCGGGTCAGCCCGACAGCGATCGCGGTCGCGATCACGACGAGGAGCAGTTCGAGCCGGCTCGTCGTCAGGTAGCTGGTGGTTGCCGCTTCATAGGTCCCGAGGGCGAGGACGACGAGCCCGGCGAGGACGTCTGCTGCCCACGGCGGCAGGTCGTTCCTGGTCATGCGGGCACCGGTTCGCGAGCGCGCTGCTGGAGCGGTGCCTCGACGAAGCGCCAGCTCAGCGACGCAGCGACGAGGGTGAGGACCGCAGCGATCGGACCGGCGGCGTACCCGAGTCCCGGCCGCAGCCACAGGGTGAGCGGGTAGTTCCAGAGGTACGCCGCGTAGGAGACCGTGCCGAGCCGGACCAGCGCACGCAGGACAGGCGCCTCAATCTCGGTCCGGGTGCGCCACGCGAGCAGGAGTACGCCGGTCAGGGCAGCGATGGCGGGACCTCCTGCGAGGTAGGTGAGGGCATGACCCCGCAATGGAATCACGCTCAGCACGAGCAGTCCGGACAGCGCGACCGGCACCGCCCACGCCGGTGGAGCGAGGCGGTCCTGATGGACCCGGGTCGCTGCCCCGATGACGAAGCAGATCGCCCAGGAGCTGGGAAGTGCGTAGGCAAGGTCGGGATGCGCGTGGAACCAGACCACGGTCACCAGGCACGCCAGCAGGCAGCCGATCGCGACCAGCACCAGCGCTGCGTCGACGCGTCGTCGCACTGCAGCCCAGGCCAGGACGGCCGGCCAGACCAGGTAGAACTGTTCCTCGGTCGCCAGCGTCCAGAGGTGGAAGGTCGCTGCGCTCGCATGGCCGAACGGCAGGTCGCCGGTCCAGGTCAGCGCGAACAGCACGGTGCGGCCCAGCTCGGCGCGATCACCGAGGGGGTCGAGCGTGAGGGTCACCACGACGACGCCGAGCACCAGGACCACGAGCGCGGGTACCAGTCGACGCGCCCGTCGACGGTAGAAGCGGCTGAACGAGACCCGGCCCGTCCGCGTCGTCTCCGCCACGAGCAGGCCGGTGATCAGGTAGCCGCTCAGCGCGAAGAACATCACCACCCCGACGACGCCGGCACCGGTGAACGGAGTCGGGAAGGCATGGCGCAGCATCACCAGCCCGATCGCGATCCCGCGGATCAGGTCGAGCCCGGCGATCCGGGTTTTCGAGACAGGCGCCAGAGCGCCTTCCTCAACCACCGGTGGGGGCCAGTACGTCGCCCAGCAACAGCTCGAGCAGCTCGGGGTACGAGACCCCGGCCGCGGCGAACATCTTGGGCACCTGCGACTGTTCGGTGAACCCGGGCATCGTGTTCACCTCGTTGAGCACCGGCCCGTCGGGGGTCAGGAAGAAGTCGATCCGGGCGACCCCGGCGCAGCCGAGTGCGTCATACATGGCCAGAGCCGCGGCTTCGAGTGCCTTGGACTCGGCCTCGGTCAAGGCAGCCGGGACGCGCAGGTCGGCGCTGCCGTCGTACTTGGTGGCGAGGTCGAAGAGCCCGTCGACGACGACCTCGAGGGCCGGTGCGACCACCCGGCTGCCGTCGGGGCGGCCCAGGACGGCGACGTCGATCTCGCGACCCACGACGACCTCCTCGACCAGCACGCGGTCGTCGAGCTCGAAGGCGGCGACCAGTGCGGCTTCGAGCTCGGTCGGCGTACGGACCAGCGAGACGCCCTGGCTCGATCCGGCAGCGACCGGCTTGACCACCACGGGGTGGCTCCAGCCGTACGCCGCCGCGGTCGCCGGCGTCAGGAGCAGACCCGGCGCGGTCGCGATCCCGACGGCGTTCGCGACAAGCTTGGTGACCCACTTGTCCATCGCCAACGCACCGGCGCCGACTCCCGAGCCGACGTACGCGACACCGGCAAGCTCGCAGAGCGCGGCCTGGGTGCCGTCCTCGGCACGGGGTCCGTGCAGCATCGGCAGCACGGCCGCGCACCCGCCGAGGACCTCGACCGCTGCGGAGAACCCGATCAGTCCGGACTCGTCGTGCCAGGTCCCGTCGCGGCCGATCGTCAGCCGGACGACGTCCCAGGAACCGTCGAGCGCCGCGGCAACGGCTGCCGCGGACGCCAGCGACACCTCGTGCTCGCAGTTCTGACCCCCGCCGATCACGGCGACCCGGATCACGGCAGGCTCCGCAACGTCGTCGGTGCCGGCACGTGCACGCGCTCCAGGCGGGGGCCGAGCCCGGTGACGATCTCGTGCTCGAGCACTCCAGCGGCCACCGCCCAGTCCCGGACGGTCGGCTCGCCGGCATCACCGGGACCGAAGACGGTGGCGGTCGCACCGGCAGCAACCGGCAGGTCGCCGAGGTCGACGACGGTCATGTCCATCGAGATCCTGCCCACCACCGGCACCCGGCGTCCGGCCAGCAGGACCTCGGCACCGTCGGCACTGCGCGGCAGCCCGTCGGCGTACCCGAGCGGCAGCAGGCCGAGCCGGGTAGCCCGCGGCGCTCGCCAGGTGTGGCCGTAGCCGACCGGGGTGCCGGCACGCACGGATCGGACGCTGACCAGCGGTGCGGTCAGCGTCAACGCCGGTCGGAGAACCGTCGTCCCGGTCGGGTCGATCCCGACCAGCCCGGCCCCGACCCGACTCATCGTGTGGTGGGCCAACGGGTCGAGCAGGGTGGCAGCCGTGGCGGCGAGGTGACGTTGGGTCGGGCGCAACCCGGCGGCACGTGCGACCTGGAGGCCCCACGCGAACCGGGTCCGACCGGCACTGTTCGACGGATCCTCGGGGTGCTCGGCGCAGCCCAGGTGCCCCATCAGCCCGACGACCTCGAGCTGCCCGCGCTGCTCTGCGCGACGGGCCGCCCGCACCAGCCCGGCCCAGCTCGCCGGACTTGCGCCGTCGCGCGCCATCCCGGTGTCGAGGTGCAGGTGCACCTTCGCGCCGCGACTGTGCGCGAGGATCGCGTCGAGGTGCTCACGGCTCGGGACGGCCAGGTCGATCCCGTGGCTGACCACGGTCGCCCAGTCGGCGTCGATCGGGTTGAGCCAGCTCAGGATCGGGGCGCGCAGGCCGTCGGCGCGCAGGGCCAGGGCCTCGGCGATCGAGGTGACGCCGAGCCGCAGCGCTCCGGCGGACAACGCAGTGCGGGCCACCTCGCTCGCTCCGTGGCCGAAGCCGTCGGCCTTGACCACCGCCATCAGCTCGCCCGGAGTACGGCGCACGAAGAGCCGCGTGTTGGCAGCGATCGCGGCCAGGTCGATCGTCAAGGTCGGGAGCGTCGGGGTCGCGTGCCACTCCACCGGCTGCAGCCGGGTCATGCCGCGCTCCTCCTGGTGCGGACCACGTCAGCGGGGCCGTAGTGCGCCGTACGGGCGCCGGTCATCAAGGCCCAGTAGCGGTCGCCGTAGGACCAGTGCCACCACTCGGTCGGATAGTTCACGAAGCCGGCGAGACCCATCACGTGCGCCAGCAAGTCCCGGTTCGCGCGGGCGTCGCGACTGATGTCGCCGGCGTCGAACCAGCACCGGTCACCGGACTGCTCGGGGGTCGCGTCGATCGGCGTGCCGAGATCCAGCTCGTCACCCTCGGCATCGACCAGGGTCAGGTCGACTGCGGCGCCGGCGACGTGCGGGGCGACCGCGATGGGGGCGACGAACCGGCTGGTCAGCCGATCGAGCTCGTCGGCGGAGACTCCGGGTCGCAGCGCGCAGACCTCCGCGGAGTACCGGGCGATGATCGCGAGCTGGGCCTCGACCGGTCGGTACCCCTCGACCACGCGCAGCGCGATGCCGGGCGGCAGCAGGTCGTCGGCCAGCGCCAGCCGGGCGGCGAGCGACGTACGGACCTGGGCACGTGCGGGACCGAACGACGCGGGCAGGGCGACCAGGCGCTCGCGGCACTCGAGGACCGGTACGGCGGCGACGCGGGGGTCGGCGAGGAGGATCGTCATGCGTCCACGCTCGCCGGTTCGCCGACGGCGTACCTCCACCTCAGGTACTGAGCTGCTGGC
>JACXTT010010323.1_pt1 | contig 12601 bp, 11 predicted proteins | sample 9270951 | NCBI WGS metagenome assembly JACXTT01 (sample SAMN15532306, study PRJNA645909) | rock metagenome | isolation source: weathered quartz diorite | place: Puerto Rico | collected 2017-06-21 | reverse complement strand
TCCCATAAAGACTGGGTCTTGAAGTTCGCGTTTCGAATCGGCGATCCGATCTCCGATCTCCTGCATGACGATCACAGACAGTTCGAGCAGGCGCTGGGCTACGACGGGCCCCCGATCCCGGCGTCGCCTCCAATATCCTCTCCTTGGCAGATCCCCGACGGTGCGGACTATGGACACGGGGACTATCTTCCACCAGGCGATGCGGTTCAGGATGCACAGACCATTGCAGCGTCGCGGTGGTTGCGGGTGGCTGGCTTCGCGACCAGAGCATTCCGGGGTCAGCCGCAGAGCTGGCCATAGATCCGGGACAGTGTTGCTTCTTACTGCGAAAAGGCCTCATCGCCGGTCGGTTCGTAGTGCGGAATTGCGTTCATTTCGTGCCGAAAGGTCGAGAGCGCCCAGTACATTCTCTTGCGGGCGCGACTTTGATTGCCGAGCGGCCGATGCTCGGGAGTGCAATGCCAGGGGTTATAAGAGAGCTGCTTCTCGAAGTTTATCTGCGCCGGTGAGTCAAACACCTGCCGCGGAATGCGCAGAGTGGCGACGGAGACACGCGGGGACAGTCGCTCGGGCCAGAGCACTGCGGCGTTCTCGATCGGCATGAGGAACGGGTCGGTCTGGAGCTGCACTCGAAAATCGAGCTCGACATCCCCGCCGTTCAGCGCACGCACCATCGCCTGACGCAGGTAGTCGTCCGGCGGACGCAGCGGCAGGCGCGGTATGGGCGTTCGCTTGGTGGTTTTGGGCCAGAATGAGTACTGCATGGCCTGGCCTTCACCGAGCAGGTACGGCACGCAGCTGAAGTAGGGTGCTTCGAAAGGACTGCTCTGCGTCTTGATCCACAGGCCCTGCATGATGAAATCGAGTAGATGCGAGTGGCCGAAATTGACGAAATAGAAGATCGAGGCGTTCTTGAGACTCTCGTGCTGTAGTTGCGCATTGGCGCGCACGTCAGGCGTCACGAAGGTCGGTGTCGATACGCCGAACATGTCCTGTGTTAACTTCTCCTCATCCATGAGTTTCGGCCCGGGCACGCCCATGAGTTTGACGGCAATGCTCATGAATCCGACGTCATCGATATCGGGGGTGATATAGGGCCCGGGTCCCGAGAAGCGCACCCACGCACGATAGGTGCGCGGCTCGGCGAAGATGCCACGCCGAAACCGCGGTTGCAGCCCGTCGTGCACGATGAACTCGGCGCGCACGATACCGTGTGTCTTGGTATTGCCGCCGCGCTCGAATCCCTTGGGGTTCCACAGCCCGGACATCTGCTCGCGGAAGGTCGTGATAATGGAATCGACGAATTCCTCTTCACCCGGAATGGGTCGCTCCTCGGCGATCTTCAGACCTTCATCTCGGCGCCGGCGGTTGATCAGCGCCGTCACCAGGCGCGCGGTGGCATCGCGCAGGGTTGCATCGAACGCGGGTCTCAGCCAGGGGTCGAAGCGCCGCTCGAACTGCAGGGCCTTGAGCGACGCATTCGATATCAGGTTGAGGACTACCGAGCCGGTGTTGGCTGGTGGGACCGGTCGGCTCTTGTTGGAGTCCATTGCAGCGTTCATGAGGGCGCTCCTGAGAGGAAGCGCAACGCCCGGATCCCGGGCAGAAAGAAATACGCTCCTCCGAGCACCGACACAAACTGCGGCAAGCCGCTAAGACGCTGTCGGGGGCCGTTAGCCTGTGGCATGGAGAAACTGTCCGTGACTGCCGCTGCGGTCGGCAGACGGTTGCCGAGGAGCGGATCGGCTTCGTCACGCAAACCGTCAAACTTTGTATTCATGATCCAGGCACTCTGCAGGAATTCGAACTGACGTTGAATGTTGGCACCGAGACAGATGAACTGAAGTCCCCGATCGCCCGCGGTCGCTTGACCCGCGAGCGCCTGCGCCGGTGTGACCGCAACGCCGTATTCGCGGCCGCGCCGCAACAGCCGATGAAAGCGCGTGGAGGCGACGAGATCGTGTTCCCGCGCTTGGGAGTTGAACCCCAGGGTGCGTACCAACCGGGAGACGATTCCCGCGCCACCCGGGGGCAGGTCGGCATTGCGCGGGTTGGTTCGCCGGATGTGAGCACCGAGCGGACAACGTATCCCCTCCGGGTCGGAGAGGTAATTGAACTCGTTCAGCGCTGGCTGCGGGGCGCCGGGGCCGGGGGCAGCGGGCGAACTCTGCGCTGCAACGAGAGGCTCCCCGCTTAGGCGTCGGCCCACCATGGCGCTCGCGAGCTGCTCACGCAGGCTCGCCGCGCTCCCGGCGTAACGGTCGAGAGCCTGCCAGAACGTGGACACGTCCTGACTCAGTTGTCGCATGACGAGGTAGGTGCCGTTGCGCCCCAAATCGCAACTCTCCGGTGCCTCTTCCGCTCGTGGCAGGATTCCGCGCGTGTCCCGCGCGGGATCCAGGAGGGGACGGGTGGTATACAGGCCGTACTCGTTCGGATATCCGAGCAGGAATTCGCCGAGACAGCTCAGGTTGAGGTAGGTCATCTGGGACGCATCTCGCGCCGGCCGTTGCCGCTGCCAGTCGAGCTCGGGCTGAGAGATGCCGTCGACGAAACCAAAGGGCTCGATCCCGCCCATATCTGAGGTCGCAAGCCTGTGCGTCACCTCAAAGCCGGCCTGAAATTGCGCCTCGATGGCCTGTTGCAGCTGGTTGAGCCGGCCGGGCAGCGCGTAGAGCAGCACCACAACATGGGGTACGTGGTTGGCACCTCCCCACTGCCAACGCGACGGATCGCTCGCACCCTGATCGCCCAGACGTCTCGAGCGACTCGTGTCGCCCGCCATTCCATCAACGAATTCCGCAGAGAAGGCCTTGATGAGGTCGTTGGCGACACCGAGGGCGCGCAACCCCTCGCTGGTCAATCCGACCTGCAGCGCGGTGCTGGGGACGGGATCCTGAGTGACCGCATTCGTGACCGCGACCTGGGCCAGCCATGCGCGCGCTGCGCCGGCGTCCTTCACACACAGCAGCAGAAATACCGCTTCGGTGTGGTGCTTGTACGCGAAGCGCACGAGTCCCTGGATATCGTCCAGCTCGACCGCAGCACCCGTAGCCGGCGGCGGATTCAGAGCAGCTTGAGCCATGCCAATGCCTCGCTGTCGCTCATCCGTGGCTGTTCCAGCCCTGCCCGGATGCGAGCGTTGCGGGTCAGATCGATCAGGGTGAGGCCAGGGTACGCCTTGTACCAGACCTGGGTCGGGAGCTGATGTCGTCGCTGGTAGTACTTGAACTGCAGCTCACGGCGGGCGCCGCGGGTGATGAGCCAATCGGTGCGCGGCCAGCCGATGCCGTTGCTGAATACGAGGTTCAGACCCCAGGCGACTTTGTTGATGAAGTCATCCATGTAGGCTTGGTGTCCGCCATCGTAGTTGCTGGTGAACATGACCCGGGTCTTGTTGTCGAGAAACACCCAGCGCGCGAAATGAATCGTCTGCACGCGCGCCAGATGGCCACGGGTGAAGATGTGGCGGCAGGTGAACTGTATGGCCACCAGCACCAAGGTCAGCAACCAGCGGCGGAACCACCCAGGTTTCGCCGAACCCAGCGCGGTGTATTGATTCGTGACGTCGTAGTCCTCGATTTGCTGCAACTCGAGGAGCGCGGCGGGATCGGGGCGGGGGCAGATCTCCGCATCCATGGTCTCGAGGTGTCGCAACAGAATGACCAGGAGGGGCAGCAACACTATGAAGAACGGCAGGGCAATCGCTGCAACCAGCAGAACGATGATGGCATTCGCGATCTGTGCGAGTCGCCAAAGAAGCGGGGTCGGCGGTTGAGGTGACAGCGACAGCCGCCCGGCAGCCTGCTCCGAGCGGACGTAAGCGAGGAGCTCACGCCGCCGCTGTTGCGCCTGCGCGGGGGTGGCGACGGGCGCGCGGTCTACCCTGGCGGCCAGTGCCTGCTGCAGGACGCTCTCTTGCCTGATCTGCACCACGGTGCGTCCCACCCAGTTCACGTAGCTGGCGGCGACTGGCTGGTCGTGCGCGAACATCCAGGGAAGCAGAGCGGTGCCGTCGAAGCCCGCACAGTGCTCGAAGATCGCGCATAGTCCGGGTCCGGCCCGCTGCGCAAGCTTGGCGAGACACTCGCGTGCCGGGCCGTCGCAGTCGCCAACGAATGCCAGGTAAACCGGCGGTCGCTGTCGTGGCAGGCCGTAGGCCTCGATGTCACCGAGGGTCGGATCGTCGAGTAGCACCAGGCGGGCGAAATGCACCTGCTCGACCTCGCCAAACGGCAGAAGCGAATTCATCGGGTCGGCCATCCCCGGCTGCGAGGTCATCGACGCCAGGAGCTTCCGCAGCTCACTTTCGTGTCCGGCGAGGACCGGTGCCACGACCGTGAATTGCGACTGGGGCGTCACGAAATCAGAACTGGAGGCAGAAATCGATCAGGCGCTCCTTGTCCCAGTAGACCTTACCCAGATAGAACCCGGTACCGATGAGGCGGATTTCGTCCCGTATCCAGTGCGCCACGATCGAGGTCTGCGAATAGTCGAGGACGATGCATTCCTTGTTATCGAGCCAGCTCGGTGCTTTGTAGACCTTGGCAATGATCGCCTCGAGGCCGAACACGAGAATGCGGTTCTTGAGCGTCCCACTCTTGGCGTCGAAGACTTTTCCCTGCCAACCAAAAGTATTGATGATCTCTGCGATCGGCTGCGAATACTTGGTCCCCGGCGCAATGATGGCCGTGCCGGCGGCGGTGCCATTCGGAATGTCGCCGGGCGGGCTCGCGCGAAAGAGATCATCGAGCTGGGCCTGGGACATCGCGAGTAATTGCGGTGCGTCGTATGCCATTGCCATCTCCTCGGCGGTTGTTGCTGCGATGGGTGCGTGAGGTCGTGCAAATCCGACTCAAGCGCTCCTCAGGACGGTCTCGGTAGCTTTTTCCCCAATCAAATGCTCCCCATCAAATGGCTGCGTCGATATGACCCACGCTCCGCTTCGCTTCGCGACGTCGCCTCAGCTCCGCAGCCAATGCATCGCCGATAACGCCACTTGAGAACACATCAGCGTACTCGGACTCCGGCAGAACTGACCGCCCTTCCTGGCTTTTTCTGTAGGCAATCTTGCGAGCGAGACCGAATTCGGTCTGCGGTTCAGTAGTGCTGTTGGTACGATCGCGAACCCAGTTTCCGGGATTGGCGCCCATCTCGGCGGCGAGTGCCGCCCACAAGACAGCCTCGTCACTTCGAAGATCAGACCTCGGAAAGGTAGCGCGCCCGACGAGGCATCGACGTTCCTGCCATGGCTTGGTCAGTTCGAGCAGGGACGTGGCCTGCTCGTCGATGAACGGGAGCCAATACAGATCAAATTCGACTGGGCCTCTCGCCTGACGCTCACGCCATTCTTCGGTCAGATGGCGCGGACCGGCGGCAAGGCCTCGAAATTGATTCTCGTCCCGCGTTGGGGCGAGCACGCACTTACCTAGGGCACCATCGGCTTCGACGATGCCCGTCCAGTAGGACTGGTACGCCGTACTCGATAGCGCAGTGCGCAGAGTCTGCTTCGTCACATGCCCAACGATCTGGGCACCGCGAGCGAGCCCGAGACTGCGGACCAGGCTCAGGCCGAGCGTGGCCTCGGACGCCACGACGGCGCTGCCGGCCGCTTCGGCGGTCCCGGCAAGGAGCTTCATGAATTCGCCCTCGGTGTCAGTGGGGGCGGCGGGATCGTTGATTGCGACGAAGTCAACCCGCGCACCATCGGGGGTGCGAAACGCCAGCCTCAGGCCAAGAAAGTCCGGGGCAGTCTCTGCGTGCGGACAGCCAAGTCCGGTCGAAATTCGCCCAATGCCCGTATATCCCAGGCCTGACTTGAATAGGCCGACCCCGTCTAGATTTTCGGCAAGCTCGCTGCAAATCCTGAGCGACACCTTGCCGCCGGCAATCTGGTACTGATGTGCGACCCGGTCCGCGAATTTCATGGTCTTGGAGGAGTTCGTCAGGCAGGTTCGCTGAATTGCCGGTATCGCCGCAACCTCGGCAGCGATGCGATCGATGTCCTCTGGCGTCCAGCGACCCACACTCCGCGCACTCATGCCAGCAGGCCTCCACTGTCTCCCGCCGCGTGAAAATGCAGCCCGCGGCGTGGGAACACAGACGGCAGCGACCGTGCGCTCATCCCAGGGGCATCGACGACCAGTCGGTGCTGCACGAGCAGACTCGCCAGCGCGACCTTGCAGACCAACAGGATGAGGCTCTTGCCCGGGCAACGCCGGGCGCCGCCGAGAAATGGATCGAATGAAGACACCGGGGGCTCGCTTCGCATCCAGCGATCGGGATTGAAGCATCGCGAATTGATATCCTCGCCAACATCGCCAGTTGTGAACAACGGGAACAGATGCATGATTTCCATGCCGGGTGGAATGCGCACGTTACCCATCGTGGCGCCAGCCCATGCGCAATGAAACGTGCGCGTTACCGGAGGGTACAGATGCGCGGCCTCGAGGAGGCAGGCCTCGAGAAACGGCAGCGCAGCGAAGTTGCCTCCGTCGTCGAGCGGTCCAGCCGCCTGCAATTCAGCCAGCACGCGGGTACGGACAGCCGGAGCCGAACTGATGAGAGCCAGCGCGCGCGTCAGCAAATCCGCCGCTGATCCGGTAAAGGTGAACATCCAGTGTGGGATTTGTTCGACCAACTCGGTGCTGTCGAGCTGTGCCGCAGCTTGGCGGGCCATTCGGAGCAGGCTGGGATTGCCGGCAGCGTCCTGTGCCTTCCAGAGCGCGCGCAGTCCGTCGTAGAAGCTCGCACGGCGCAGGTAGGCCCACGGTGCGGTGAGCACACGCTTGACAGGGTTTTGCACGACTTGGAACAGCTTCTGGATATCATCCGCGAGCCGCGGCGGCGCGCTTCCTGCAAAAATGACAGCGAGCATCGTCCGACTCATGGCGGCCCGCAGCTCCGCAACGCTTGCAACCGGGGAGGCGAACGCCCTCAGCGTGGCGCGAACAAAATCCTGTGCGAGCTCATGCGGACGCCCGGGCTCAAGCACGGCTTCGTTGAACGCGCGTCGCCGACGCCAGTCATCGTCGTCGCTGATTGTGAGCGCGCGCGCCGCAAGAAAGCCCATGGCAGATCGTTTCAGGGAGCCCGTCGAGAAGCCGTCGCGACTTGGCAATTGGCTCAGAATGTGCCGCGATAGCTCACGAGACCCGACGAGCAGCAGCTTTTTCACGCCGAAGTTGACGATGATATTTTCACTCGCCAGACGAGCGGACGTACCTCTAGCCCATGCGCGGAACGCCGCGCTCGGACTGAAGTCGAGTGGATGTCGTGCGCCTTCGACCGCGAGGGCCGCACACAGACGCATGAGGTCAACGACGCCGGTTGAGGGGGGCGGTCGCGGCGCGGTTGCGGGTGCGCTGGTTATGGGAGCCATGTAGCAGCCCGGCCGCGTCATTTGCCGGCAAATGCAGGATCGGATTCCGCGCCCGGGCGCGGTTTCCAGTCGAGCGAGTAGTAGTTCCCACGATCGCGCGCCCACGGATCGAAGGCATTCGCCACTGGCGCGAGTTCCGACTTGAGTTCGGGAATAGTGCGCAGCAGCACGCGCTTGAGGGGCGACACCGGCTCGTTGCTGTGTCCGTTGCTCGGAGTTGTCTCATGCATGGGCGCGGGCCCGTTGTTGTTGACCCAGTCGACGCCCAGCTGCGTGTAAAACTCGGGCCGAAAGCTCGAGGTAAAGAATCGGTCGCTGTAGAGGCGGCGCGAAGCGTTCAGGATGAACACCACGAACTGCGTCTCAGAAATCGCAAAGCCATGCGGCCGCGTGGACTCTGCAAGCCAGCCGACAACGGTGTCGAGATCTTCGATGTTGTCAACCATGGAGCCGTCCGGCTTGCCGAGGCAGTCGTCGATCTCGGTGCCATCATTGTTGCGCTGAGCGTAGGTAATCTTCTTAGTGCGGTCGCAGCGATGTTGTCCGTAGACCTCACGCATCAAATTAGCAAGCTTTGCCTGTTCGGCTTGCGCGAGCGGGGTGTCATTCCGGTTGATGAAGTCGTCGAAGCTCGTGAGCTGATGCAGCCCGTACTGGCGGCGGAACTCGTTGAAGCGCGGCACCCCGCGCTCACGATCGCGCAGTATGTCCAGCGCGGCGACATCGATGGTTTTAGTCGGACTATGAAGCCGGTCCATCTTCAGGTTCTGTAGGAACCGGGGGTGGTTTTGCAGCGCCAGCGCGCCGAGCCGCTGACGGCCCATGCTCAGGCCCCAGTTGGCGAGCCCGCGCTCGTGCATGAACTGTGTGGCACGTCCACGGAACGTTTCCACGACGGGGATCTCACCGTTGATTGTGTTGGCATCGTCGAGAACGCGGTAGTCGATCAGATCGGGCACCAGCGCGTGCAGGCGATACACGGTGACAAATTCCTCCGGGAAGTTGAAGGGTGAGCCGAAATGGTTGGTGCCACCGTTCACGAATTCCCGTAGTTTGTCATCGCCCGCCATGCTCCAGCCGGGCGCGGCGCTCTTGAGGCCGAAGATGCCCGGACCGGCGGCGAGGATGGAGTAATACTGGTTGGCCTCGATCGAGCGGTTGCTGGCCTTGAGCCGAGTGACGACATCCGCAAGCTCGCGCGAGAGGAAACTGGTCTTTCCCAGGAGTCCGTTCCAGTTTCCGTTCATGCCGCGGTACAGCGGCTCGTTGTACAGGAGTTGCGTAGTCCACTCTATCGTATGAATCTTGGCGATTTCCGCCGCGATCACCAAGCGGGCCACCTCGAACAACTCATCCGGCGTAACGTCGCGATAGCGGATGACACGCTCGGGCGCGTCCGGGTCGCGCAGTCCGCAATCTGCGTCGGGCGTTTTGTTCGTGCGAAGACGGAACTCGTCCACGAACTGGTTGTGCTCGCGCGCAAAAACGTTGTGGAGGAAACTCAGGCCAACGGTCCAATTGTCGGCGAACGCAACGGATTCCTGGCCAGTCCAGTCGGGATTCTTGGGGTCCGCATCCTGCAAGACCGGCAGATAGCCCTGGCTGTCGCCTTGTCTATTCGCGCCGGGAAGCTGGACCATCAACAAGCGGGCCGGATCGTGTGGATCACGCTTGACCCGCGCGCGTGAGAACGCATCGAAGCCGTAGATTTGTGACGCATCCCACCACGCCGTGTTGGTATTGCGAAAAGTCTTCGGCGCCCGCGCGTAGTAGCGCTTGTCTCTCGACAGGAACGTGGCGGGACCGTCCGCGCTTGCGACGTAGGACCTTTCCATCGCGTCGGCCGGCCGGCAGCCAAGGCGCGCGATGTCCGCCGGCGTGAGTGGGGTCTCGATTCCATTCACTTTGTGGGACGCGCAGCCGACGCTCATGTAATCCGCGCTGTTGTGGCCCTCTTCGAGATGGGAGAACCAGTCATGAGTCATGAATTGGATCCAGAAGGCGGCCAGGACATTGAAGAACGAGGCCTGTTTGTAGTCGCAATGCGAACCCTTCGAGAATCCCGGCTTTCCGTAGCCGTCGTTGCAGGCGGTCGCATCGGACTGTTCGCGGGTAAACAGCTTGCGGCTGATAACCTGAGGATCGGGGGTCAGAAGGGAGATCCGTCCAGCGTGGCGGTTGGTTGTCCGGTCTCGCTCATCCGCAGGCGCATCGATCTGCAGATCCGAGAACGTCGTTTCAAACTGCACGTTGCGAGCGAACAAGGTGCCCGTGGAGCCCATCAGCGGATTGGTCAGGTCGTTGCAGATGCCGTCGAGCGTCCGAGCACGTATCAGCGCGCCCTTGCAAAGCTGTTCGCCGGCACCGCCGACCGCAGCGAAGTGTGGATCGCTTTCGGGCAAGCGCATCTGTGGCCAGGGCTTGTGAGTTGCGACTTCCTTGCCCGCTGTTTCGCGCTGGTATTGCTCGAAAGTGCCGCTGTTGTCGAATAAGTTGAACTTGATGAGTTCCGCGCGCTCGTACTCGAGATCGACGAGCGCGCCGCCGACGCCCCGGAAGTTCTGCGTAGGGAACCACGACTTCGAAGTCTGATCGCGGGTGGCAAAGTAATTGGCCCAATCGACCCAGGGCAGCGAACGCCGCGCCGCGGCGAGCTCGCCACCCCGACAGAGAGCGGTCTCTTCCGTCACCTTTCCCTGGAACCTGGCATCGCGTGTGGCCGCGATCAGGCGAAGGCGGTCAGTCGCTTTTTCGGCGCAGCTGAGCGGACTCAAGACGAGGTCGGAGTCCCTGTTACACGAACAGACAAGCGCCCCGGCCAGCAATGCTGCGGGCTGATACCAGGCAATCTTCACTTTTGCTCTCCCGGTTGTCGGTCCGAAAGTGAGCTATGGAGGGTCGAGGTGGCTGCCTCCGCTGGCCCCTGGAACCGGGTCCGCGTTTAAAAGAGAGGTGATGCGGCGACAGATCTCACGGAGATTGCTGTCGCGCTGCTGTGCGGCGTCGTTGAATGTCGACGGCTTGAGATCACCGAGCAGAGAAGTTCTGAGTCGGCCGGTTTCCGCGTGCAGAACTTCGTTTAGAATCACAGCACCGAAGGGCGCGGGATCCTTGCGGGCAGCGACCTCATCATCCCCCATCCCGCCTCCGGCGTCGGCTTGTTAACACCAATTCCTTATTTTTTCGAGCCCCAACCAAGTTACACCCGTTGTAGGAATACGTCACGCTTCACTCACGTCTCAGTGATTCCGGGTTGCGATGGGTGTCGGCACATTAATCTCTGTCGCCTGCCTCAGCGCGATCCCAGTTGGGAGGGCACAGGATGATGGCCATGTGTACGGCAGCGGATGTCAAGCTGACGCTGTAGCTCGCAGGCAAAGTGAACGAGCTCAGGTGGGTTACAGCGCTACGAATGAACGTTGTCCCTCAGTTCCCTTCCCAGCTCTTTGATATCGAATCGGTCCGGCGCCAGATGACTGTCGAACACTATGATTCGAATCTTTGGCTGCAGCTCGGCGCTTTCCACCAGTGTGATTGAAAGCCGGTAGTCCCCCAGCTTGGTATTGTCAGTAATGGGCCAATCGAAGTAGCCGACGTTAAACGGCCCGACCGTTCCTGCCAGCGCGAGTCCTGAGTCGATGTGAGCTCTGACTGACTCGCGCGTCACGGCATCGACCACCACGTACGTTGTGGGGTCCAGCGCGGTGATGGGAATTCTCTTCCCTGCGGTAACCAGAAGCGGGCCGGAGTTGTATATGCCCCCGAGGGTCAGCCGAAAGGCCTGGCGTCGCGCGACGTCCTGCGCGATGGCTCTCAACGTGCGTCGGTCTTCATCCCGTTTCAACCGTGCGTCTAGGTCCTGAAACAGGGGACGCAGCTGAATAGGCACATCCTGGAAGTTGAGTGCCACAAGATGAAGAAACAGCAGTCGCCGCTGAATGTCCTCGTCCCCGGGCTTCGCTGGGGCGTTCAAGTAAGCGTCCGTCAGAGACTTGAACATGTCCTGGGCGATTTTTACATCCAGGTCTTTCTGCTGAGTCTCGAGACTGACGATCTCCTGGGACCTCTGTTCGGCCTGAGTACGCGCCGCGCTTTGGGTCTGCAATCGCAAGCCGTAAATGGTAACCAGCACCGTCAGCAGCGTGCCGAAGAGACCCTTCACGACAATGTCGAGCAGCTTCAGCGTATGGTCACTCATCGCTGTCCCTCCCTAGCTCACCAGCTCACGGTCACCGTCGTCGTTGCCCCGCTAATGTCCACTGTTAGCTGCTGCACATTGTTGTTTTGGCGGATATTGGCGACATACGTACCGGGCGTGAAATTCTGAATTACGAACTTGCCGCTGACGTCGCTGACTGCCGCGTACCGCGCTTGCCCCTGTAGCCTTATCTGGGCGAATGCCTTCGGCTTGCCGTCTGCTCCGACGATTGTGCCGGTGAGGGTAGTCGGCTGTGCGAAGGCGGCGGTCACCAGGACCGCTGACGTCATGCAGGCCAGCAGCAATCCGCGAACACTGAATCGCATAGTCATTCTCCGCTTCACCGGCCTGGCGGAAGCATCAGGGCCACTTGCGGCAGGTATTCGGCGCCGAAACGGCATTCGTGGGATCGACATGTGTCGCAACCAGCCAGAACAGCAAGTAAGGTTTGGGGACAGCGGCCCTCTGGCGCGCGTACAGGAAGCCGTCATGCCCATCGACGATATCCGCTGGTGCGCCTACGACCCAAACCGCCCGGGTGGACGCGGTTCGTGGGTCTGCCGTGGACGCGGCGGTGAGGGTGACGGAGACGGTCGCATACGCATTTGCGCCATTTGAGCGCAGACAGAGTCGATGCGTCCGATAGCGATCGACAAAACCGATGGCCCGGAGGTTTGCATCGCGCTCCAGTCCCCGGGATTGCGGCGTCGAGTCGTCATAGCCTTCGAAAAGCGTCAGCACGCGCCGCCCGGCGGTGAACACGCCTCCCGTCCAGTGATCATTGTCTGCCGTGATCACAGTAATCAGAAACGCCCCTAGGTTTTCCTGGCGAGTATTGCCTCGGCCGTGGCTTTGAGAGCTTCACGCGACATCGGTGCCGGAGTTTCACTCGGGGACGCGCCCGAGCCTCCACTGCATAGGTGCTCGACTATGTGCGCCCCCAGTGCGCGGTACGCCTCCAGCTGCGATTCACTGAACCATTGATCGGTGGTGCTCTCGTGCGGGAAGGTCGGGTGAGCGGC
>JACXTT010010322.1_pt1 | contig 12602 bp, 12 predicted proteins | sample 9270951 | NCBI WGS metagenome assembly JACXTT01 (sample SAMN15532306, study PRJNA645909) | rock metagenome | isolation source: weathered quartz diorite | place: Puerto Rico | collected 2017-06-21 | reverse complement strand
AATTCGCAGCCCAGTTCGGGATTGCCGGCGTAGCTGTTTGGTCGGGTATCGTTTACACGCTGTTTCACAACCCAACCCTCGACTACCTGTTCACGTTTCTCTGGATTCTTGGTGTGACCAATGCGTTGAACCTTCTGGACAACATGGATGGTCTGGCCGCTGGATTGAGCGTGATTGCCGCCGGCAGTCTGGTGCTGATTGGGCACAACTCCGGTCCCATGGCCACTGGTTTGCTCGCGATGGCCGGGTCGCTGCTTGGTTTTCTGGCTTTCAACTTTCACCCTGCCAAGATTTTTATGGGCGACACCGGCAGTCTGGCGGTCGGTTTTTTCTTGGCCTGTAGTGCCGTGTCAGAGGCAGGCCACGTCAGCGCAATGTTTTCCATTGTGTTTGTGCCCGGGTTGGTGCTCTTTCTGCCCATCTTCGACATGCTCCTGGTGAGTATTACGCGCCGGCTGAATGGACGCGCCATTTCCGCCGGCGCCAAGGATCACACGTCGCACCGGCTGGTCATGCTCGGACTGAGCGAACGAAATGCTGTATTGACGCTTTATCTTCTGTCCGCGCTAAGCGTCGTTGTAGCGGTGTTGTGCAAGCGAGTCTGGGCTGACATTGGACCAGCCATCCTGGCGCTATTTCTCCTGACCGCGACGGCGTTTTGGTTTTATCTGGCCAAGATCCAGTTGCCCGAAGAATGGCTGTCGCGTACGAACGCGTTCACTTTTTTCCTTCCCGAATTCCTGAATTCCATTGGCAGGCGAGCGGCTATGGTTTTCGTGGATGCCGGCTTAATCGTATTGGCTGAGTTTCTCGGGTATGTGTTGCGTTTTGACGGCGTTCCTCATCAGTACCGAAGCTCTTTTCTTTGGGCTGCGGTATTCCTGATTGTGGTCAAGATTCCGCTGTTTGCGATTTTTTCCGTGTACCGCCGCTACTGGGCGATCCGTGCGCTCCGTGACATTTACCCCATCCTCAAAGGCAGCATGTTCGGATCGATGCTGGTCGTGACCGCTCTCACCTATGTAACTGGATTCAAGGGGTTCTCCAGGGCCGTCTTTGCCACCGAGATGATCCTCACGGTCTGTCTGATGGGCTTCGTGCGCACCGCAACAAGGTTCTTCGACGATGTGCTGCCCAGACAGAGCCATGCCGCCTACCTGGTGGTGGGTGGGCCGAGTGCAGAGTTCTTTTACCGGTATTTTGAGTGGCAGCGCCTGCACGGCGACATCGTCGCTTTCGTTACGCCCGCCAGGAATGGAAACGCGTTTCTTTACGGGGTTCCGATTGTACCGCTATCCCGGATGTCGACTTTCCTGGCAAAGGTAACTGCGGTGTATGTGTTGCCGGACTGCCCGGAGCCAGCCCGGCTGACCGCGATGCAGTTATGCGGTCCTCAAAACATTCCTGTGCATGCCTTGCGCCTGAACGTAGAAACGCTGGTTACCGGAGAGCTTGGTAACGCTGCGCTAGCCAGCTAACTTGGCACCCATGGTTTCTGCTTCCGTCAAGCCGCTCAACCAAAAAGCTGCCAGACCGAAAGTGGTTCGAATCATCGGACGGCTCAACGTTGGCGGGCCGGCACGCCAGGCATGCTTCTTGCACCAGGCCTTACGGGACAACTTCGACACTGTGCTAATTGCCGGCCGCCTGGACGAGCATGAAGGCGACATGACCTATCTGCTCAGCTCGGAGAGCGGGGTCCGATGGATTCCCTCCATGTCGCGGCCGGTCCGCCCGTGGTCGGATTTCTTGGCATTCCTGCGGATTATCCGCATCCTTCGGGCAGAACAGCCAGACCTGGTGCATACCCATACCGCCAAGGCTGGTACTTTGGGCCGCGTGGCCGCCGCAATCCTAAGGGTGCCGGTGCTTGTTCACACCTACCACGGAAATGTCTTCCGCGGATATTTCGGGCCACTCCAAACTCGCGTCTGGCTGGCGATCGAGCGCACGCTCAATAAGATCACTACCCGCACGGTAGTGATTTCAGAATCTCAGATAGATGAGCTTGTGAAGAAATACAAAGTAGTCTCACCCGGGAAAGCGTGCGTGATTCGCAACGGCTACGATCTATCCTTGTTCGGCTCCAGAGTGGACGGCGCAAGAGCTCGTGAATTGCGTCGGGTCTTCGGTTTCGACGATTCCCACTTTGTCGTGCTGTGGGCCGGCCGCCTCGTCCCCATCAAGAACGTTGGACTTCTGGCGCAAATCGCCCGCGAGGCCAAAAGGTCGCCGAGATTACGTTTCCTGGTGGTCGGAGACGGAACGGATCGCGGCAAACTGGAAACCCTGACGGCGGGATGCTCGAATATCCATATTGCCGGGTGGCGCCAGGACATGCCGGATCTGTGGGCGGCTGCCGATGCCGCACTGGTGACCTCGTGGAATGAAGGAACTCCGAGCGCTCTTATCGAGGCGATGGCCTCAGCAAAACCTTTCGTCTCTACGAATGTGGGCGGTGTGATCGACCTTGCCGCTCCGCCTGTCCAGTTTGATAGTCGCATTCCCGTTCTTAGTGCCGGCAACGGGTTCTTGACTTCCCCTGAGGTGAGTCCAATGCTCGATTGCCTCGAGTTTCTTTCGAAGAACCCTGATACCGCCCAGGCGATGGGAAGCGTGGGTCGGTCCTTCGCTCTGTCGCACCACTCGGAGAAGCGTCTTCAGACCGCCATTGAAAACCTGTACTTCGACCTTCTGGGTCCAGCACGGCTGGCGACAGCTCCCGAGGTTCGGACTGTCGCTTGAGCAGTCAGCGTGATTCACTGTAACGTTTCCCGTCCGCACGACCCTTCTCCCGTTACCGCCAAATGGCGCTTCGGACGGCCACTTTCAAGACGAACCTAGTGTCATGAAGGCGGTGAATTTCCGGAAGCTTTTCCACAGGTTGTCCGTAAAGTGTTCGGCTCTATAATGCGGACAAAGCTTGGTCGGTAGCAAATCTGCTTTTGGCCAGTTCTGTGCCGGGAGCGAAAAATGTTCGGATCGAAGGCCCCTCAGGGAGCGCAGTATTACTGCAGAGGATGCGGTGAGAAGCTCCCGTCTGACTGGCATGCCCAATTCCACCCTGAGTGCCTCAGGGCTGACAAGCGACGCCGCACCCAGGAACGACGTCGCTTGGAATGGGAAAGGCTGGTGGCGCTCCTCGAGCGCGTAAAATGTCCGGTTTGTGGTTCAGGCACGCACCCAGCCTCCGAGAGAAGGCGGCGTGAAGCTTCAACAGGCGCTCCTGGTACCCCGCGTTTTCACGACATTGCTTAGAAGTTCTGACCTGGGGATGGGCCGTTCGCACCGGTTTTTTCCCTCGGCTGAAATCCGTGCGGGTTGACACGCACAATAGTCCGGCCGCGCGAGACTCGTCAGGCGCCTGCATGAATCGCCTCCTCATCTCCACGCCAACACGAATTGCATTAGGGGTCTTTACCCTTCTTGGGTTTGCTTGCTACGCCTACGCGGTTTGCAGCGTTTGGCGCGCAGATTGGCTGCAAGATCAGCAAGACCGGGCGAGTTTGGAAGCTTCGGCCCGCCTGCAGCCGTGGAATGCCCAAACGCAATGGCTGCTCGGGCGGTACTTTCTCAACGGCGCTCAGGATTACACAAATGCGCTGAAGCTGTTGCAACGCTCAGTCGACTTGGATCCATACGAGGGGCGGTACTGGGTTGATCTAGCCGCCGTACACCAGGTCCGGGGTGAAGCACATCAGAGTCAGGAAGTGCTGGAAAGAGCTTTGCGTGCAGAACCCACGTCAATTGAAATTGCCTGGGAGACCGCGAACTTCTATCTTGCGCAGAATGATACCAACCGCGCTCTCCCGCTCTTTCGCGTGACCGTTCAATATGATCCCAACCCCAGCAATACCCTACGCGCGCTCGATCTGAGTTGGCGCTCAACGAAAAGCGTCAGCCGAATTGTCAGCCAAGTACTCCCATCCCAAGCTGCGCCCTATTTCGCTTTCTTAAAGCTTCTGGTTGCTGGAAACCAGTCCGGGGCGGCGAATGAGCTATGGCGTGATTTAATCGCGCAAAAGTTTATTTTTTCCGCGGAGGAAGCTTTTCTCTATTTCGATTATTTGATTCAAACTCAGCAAATTGATCAGGCCAAAGAGGTCTGGACGGATTTGAGCAAGGTGCATCCCGAGTTGCAAGATGACGTTACGACCAACCTCGTTCTTAATGGCGGGTTCGAGACAGAGTTCCTTAACGGAGGGTTCGAGTGGCGGAGCCGGCAAGCTGGGCTAATCACAATACTTCTGGACACGAACGAGGTTCACCGGGGTAGTCGAGCTTTGCAAATCACATTCGCTGGCCCTGCTGTTTCGGACACGGGAGTGTATCAATACGTCCCCGTGCAGCCGAGTACGGCATATCGATTCGGCGCGTATGTAAAGACTCGCGATATTGTTACGGCGAGTGGGCCGCGGCTGGCAGTGGAGGATTCTTCCACCGGAAAAGTGTTGGCCACTACCGACGAGTTTCTCGAAACGAACGGCTGGAGCGAGCACACGGCCGAGTTCGTTACTGGAACCGACACCCATATGGTGATACTCCGGATCGTGCGCATACCGGGCAATCCATTAATCAAGGGAACTTTCTGGATTGATGACGTGGAACTGACGCCCACACCACCCGCGCGGCGCGCCACCCCATGAGAGTAATAGAGGGTTCTACGAGTGGAGTGTCGTCGGCGCGGAGAATTCAGTCCGTCAACCGCTCGAACCTCGCCTATCTGATCGCTTTGTGCGCGGTGCTGATGTTCGCAGTTTTGGCTTTCGGAGCAGTCGAAACCTGGGCCAGTTCCATTCTCGAGATCTGCGCAGCCCTTCTATTCACGGCACTCGTGGTACACAAACTGTGCATTGCTGGCGCTCAGTTGAGGTGGAATCCTCTTTACCCACCGATGCTGGGATTTGCTGCGGTTGCAGCGATTCAACTTGGCTTGAATCTGACCGCTTATCGCTACGAAACATTGGTGTTCTGCACTCAATATCTGGCCTACGGAATGCTCTTGTTCGCTGCGACGCAGATTGCAGGAGACGAAAACTCCAGCAAGACTCTCGTGCTCACCTTCAGCGTCTTCGGCGCGGCCGTCGCCTTGTTCGCCATCTGCCAAAGTTTAACTTCCACTCTGCGCATCTATTGGTTACGCGGAGCGGGCCCGAACGCCTCTATTTTTGGGCCGTACGTCAACCATGATCACTACGCCGGGCTGATGGAGATGCTTATGCCGATCGCATTGGCATTGAGCTTGAGCGAACTAGTGCAGGGAGGCCAGCAAATTTTGGCTGCTTTCGCGGCCGTTATTATGGCTGGGAGTATTGTGCTCTCCTTGTCCCGCGGCGGCGCGATTTCTCTACTAGCTGAACTGCCGGTGCTTTTCTGGATGGTGTCTCGCGATCAAAAAGGTGTGACGGGGCGGACCAGAATGGTATTGCTCGTCCTGGCGATGCTGGTGTTCCTCGCCTTTATCGGTTCGCCAGTAATGTGGCGGCATCTTGGCCATCTGCAAGACGCCCTTCGAACAGATATCCTGAAAGACTCGCTAAGAATGGTGGCTCGCAAACCGATCCTGGGTTGGGGGCTGGGCACGTTCCCAGATGTCTATCCGGCCTTCAGAAGCTTTTACACGGTATTCTTTATCAATGCTGCCCACAATGATTACCTCCAGGTGCTGGTTGAAGCGGGATCGCTGGGTTTCTCCTGCGTAATTTGGTTCATTCTCGTTTTGTACCGCAGCGGGTTATCGCGGTTCCGTAGTGACGGCCAGGAGTGGCGAAGTGTTCTTCGAACGGGCACGCTTGTGGGTTGTACAGGAATCCTGGTGCACAGCCTCTTCGATTTCAATCTACAAGTTCCCGCAAACGCGGCGCTGTTCTACGTTTTCTGCGCGCTGGCGGCAGGGTTGCCCGCAAATGCGGAGAATCGGATCGCCAGCCGTACCCGGGGTTACGACCGCGGATTTCCTGCCTAGTCCTTGCCTGCGCTCGATGAAAAGATAATCTCGCCGTTGCCGGTACGATGGATCGCGGTTCCAGGCCTTCGCATCCTGTGACTGAACCTTGATGGGCGGCTCGTCTTTTACGCCTCCGCGACGGTTGCCGCGTTACCGCGGTCGTCCTCTTTTTGTCCCTGTATCTTTGGTCTCTACGTTACTGTACGCTGTGTGTGCGGAGCGGTTGCGACCGTCTCATGAGAATTTGTTTTCGGCTGACGACATGGCCGTAATAAGATTGTTCCACATAGACTGCATCGTCTCGTGTCCGTTCGAGCAGCCGAGTTGGTAGCGAGTTCCGCGACATTCATTGATGATTGACATCCATTCTCATATCCTTCCTGGACTCGATGACGGCTCCAAGTCTTGGGACATGACGCTTGAAATGTGCCGATTGGCTATCCGCGACGGCATTACCCATATCGTCGCAACTCCCCATGCTGATGACACTTACGCGTATGGCCGGGACCGGGTCCGGGACCTCATCGCCGAACTGGACAACAAAATCGGCGACCAGCTTGCCTTTAGCGTAGGCTGCGACTTTCATCTCTCATTTGAAAATATTGAAGATGCCATTGCTCATCCGCGGCGTTACACCATCGCGGCCAGGCAATATCTGCTGGTCGAGCACAGTGAGTATGGGATACCGCCCCAGATAAGTGGCGGCCTTTTGAGGCTTTGCGAAGCGGGCATGGTCCCGATCATTACCCACCCTGAGCGCAATGGCATACTGCAGCGGCGGCCTGAACAGGTTCTGGAATGGGTGGAATCAGGATGCCTGGTTCAAGTCACCGCTTCGTCGGTTACGGGTTCCTGGGGAGAAACGGCTCAGCGGATCGCTACCTGGTTGCTTGAGCGCAATGCGGTCCATGTGCTCGCATCCGATGCTCATGACGAAAAATACCGCAAACCGATTCTGTCGGAGGCTCGCGATGCCGTTGCGAAGCGCTTCGGCGCCGGTCTCGCGCGCACCCTTGTCCTTGACAATCCGGCAGCGATCGTCGCCGGTCAGCCACTTCCCGTTTCTCGACACGCCCAAGCGCGAAACCCCGAAGCGAACGAGCGTGTGAAAAACGGCGTCAGAGATTCCTTTGCCAGCTAGCGTGGGTGGCGTTTTACCGCAGATCGATCTAGGCCACGAGCTGACTGAAGCGCGGCTGGTGTGCTCCTGCGCAAGACTCCACTGTGGCGGCTGAAGAGAGACTGGCACTCGGGTCGCATTTATCAGGCTCTTCTCTGTTTTAGAGTGAAGTCGTATGCGGTTCCAGCCGTGATTGACCAGATAGACCCCCTTCCCGAGGGGCGGCTAGGCGATGTTCCTCCACAGGCCCCATCGCTCGAAGGACATTACCGTCGAATCGGGTCCGGGGCGGTCGCTTCACGTGGATGTGTATCCGCCATCAGGCGGCTACGGTTTGAGTTTTCTTGCCTGCGATCTCCTCTTCTGCGCGGAGCCAGTCTTCCAGGTCGTGGCCGTCCTCCCTGCCGCGTGCCTCGTAGAGTTCGTGCGCGCGCCGGCGGATCTGGTCTTCGAGTTCGACCTCTTGTGGTTCTCTTGTCACGGTCACTGCCGGTTTCTTCGGGGGATTTGCATTCATGGGGGACACTCCTTTCGAGGCAAACGTACTCTTGAAAGCGAAGCGGGTCAATTCCCTAAGATTGATGCAACCGGGAGCGAGGGGACTCCGGTGCACCAGCACGACTGGGAGGTGCGCTAAAATGCTGCTCCGGCCCGACATGTTGATGTATCTTGAAGCGTCAACGCTTCAATGACCATGTATTTGGGGCATAAGGAGGCCGGAGGTGACGGCCGTATCTGTTGGAAGGCGAGTCGTCTTGCCGCTGGGTCTCTTCCTCCTGCGCGTGGCAGGCATCTTCGTACTGACATTGGGTACTATCGGCCTCACGATCTGGTTATTAGTTCAAAACCTCGCCCGTGGGAGCACGGAGGCGTGGGTGGAACCCCTCCGCGCGTTTACTTCGAAATTAGGGATAACGTTCCTGCCTGTTGGCTTGGCTGTCTTGTTCCTGTTGTATTTTCGGAGCCGGTTCCTACCGGAGCTGCTAGACGGACACGAGTCGGAATCGGAAACCATTAGCGGCTGGACTAGCTTCCTCGCCTTTAGTCTTGTCGGGCTGCCCCTGGTGGCGTTGGCTCTAGCAGCACCGCTGCTCTCACTGTGGAGAGATGCCTTTGCGCTGATGGACACTCTGGGCGTCTGGAAGATGCTGAACGGAGGTGACTTTGGTGGCGTACTGGTGCTCGCGGTGGTGGGCACCGCCTTGCTTGTGCCTGTGTTCGAACTTTTGACAATCGTGTCCTTTCTGGTTGCCTCGTTCGTACCGTTGCTATTGCTCTACTCCAGGAGACGGGACTTCCCCGCTGTTTTTGTCGCGTGCGTCTTGATCCAGCTCGCCCTTGTCGCAGGGAGCTTTTATGCCATCGACTTGATGGCAAACGTCACTCCAGCCGCGGAGAAGGAGTTGGCAGAACAGGCGAGCACGGGTCACGATCAGGAGTCGGTTATCATGGTTGCCTGGGTGCGACGACATGATGAAGTGGTTGGACCAACGGCCCTCTACTTCGCCGGGCTGTTCCTTGGCTATCTCGTCTGGGTGCCGCCCGTGGTCCTGTCCAAAGGAGCGAGAGCGGCATTTGCCACCGGCACCACCGCCGGGTTCGCCCCTCGCGCGCCTTTAGTGGAGTCCCCGGCATGTGAAGCGCCAGCGGCAGAGATCCCGACCGTAGGCGTGCCCCCCAGAGATGCTGCTCCCTATGTACTCTCGGTATCCCAGGAAAAATTGTTCGAATCCAAAGTCGAAATTCGGGGCAGACCCAACGCACAACAACTCGAGGAGGTGCGAGAAGCTGCTTCCGAGCTTCAAGACGTTGGTCGTCAAGTGAGGTTCAAGCCAGACGACCCCGCAGATGTCCAGCGGGCTATAGAGTTGGTAGAAAGAGCGGTTGATGAAAGGCTGTCGAGGTTTCAGGACAATCCGTGGGCTGCACAAGTTGGCAAGGCCGTGAAGGACAGCTTCCGACAGCGCATCCTGCAAACGGTTGCCGACGTGCAACGCGAGGAAGACAGTTCGGAGCCTAATTCTCGTGACCCGAAAACAGGTGACTAATGAAACCTGAGACGAAATGCGCAAGGGTCAGCCCCGACGAGGAGCGATCGACGCCGACTTCCGTGACGGTGGCTATAATTGCACCCGATAGCTCCTGGATCGTCAGCAAGCGGCAGATGGAGAGTATGGGACGGTTTGTTTGAGGACTTGACCTGGCGAGACATCCATATTTGAGCCATGCCTGCACCCGTTAGCCGATGGTTGAAGTTTGACATCGGAACAGACTGGGATCTAAGCTGGACGGGCGATTTGGGCTATAATTTCCTCTCGTTAGACTGCCGATTTTCTAGTCCATCAGGGAGGTTGTCGTGCCGGACCCCACATGGCAGGCGTTATACCGGGCCGCCCTGGTCGAATCTGACCCCAGCAGATTGCAGGGCCGGATCGAAGCAGCCCGGCGGGCGATTCAGCAGCGCCTGGGGCAGCTCGAAGATTCCGGCGATTTTCGCGAGCGTCAACAACTCAATGACGCGCTCTACGCTCTGTTTACCCTGGCGGCAAGAAAGCGATCTGCTTAAGTCCGCTCTCCCGCGTTAAATACCCGTCACCTGGTACGGCGCACCAGCCGGTCTTATGGCTGCAAGAGACTGGTTTTTGGACCGCGTGGAGGGTGGCCACCTGGTCGAGGAGGAATGTAGGGTTTGCTGCCATGCCTCGCAAGCCTGGCGCATTCTGCGGCAGCTGGGATGAAGCTGTCTGCCTCCTACCCGCCGGGCGCTGCAGCGGGATGAAGAGAAGATCCGGATCTGGGAGCAGAAACGTTAGCCAATTCGGTGCTTGAGCTGCTTTTCGGAAGGGATCGCCGTCGCAACTTCGTCCCTGGGTACATGTACCCAGGTAATGAGAGCGGTTCACGGCGGAGGCTTGTCGTTTCCCGCCCGGAATTCGGCAAACCTATGGGGCACTTACAGTTGGACATTGCCGCGGGGGTGCGTCAAAATAGCCAGTTCATTCCCGGACCAGGAGACCTCATCGAGTGAGCCAACTCGTGCGCGCTAAGATTACTGCCCTGGGCACCTACGTCCCGCCCCGCTTGCTGACCAACGACGATCTGGAAAAAATGGTAGAAACCTCCAACGACTGGATCGTTGAGCGCACCGGCATTCGTGAGCGCCACATCGTAGATAAAGGAGTGGCCACCAGCGATCTGGCCGCCGAGGCGGCCCGGCGGGCGCTGGCCGAGCGCGGCTTGGAGCCCTCCGATCTGGACGCATTGCTCGTGGCCACCGTCACTCCCGACATGTTTTTCCCCTCCACTGCCTGCCTGGTGCAGCACAAGCTGGGCGCAAAAGGGGTGTGGGGCTTCGATCTCTCGGCTGCTTGCTCCGCCTTCGTCTATGCGCTGCAGACCGGAGCGCAGTTCATCGCTACCGGCGTCCACAAAAAGGTCATGGTGATCGGAGCCGATGTGATGTCTTCGATCATCGACTATACCGATCGCGCCACCTGCGTAATCTTCGGCGATGGGGCTGGCGCTGTCCTTCTGGAACCTGCAGAGAGCGATACGGAAGGCCTGATCGATTTCATCCACGAAGTGGATGGCTCGGGCGGGTGCTCCCTCTACATGCCGGGCGGCGGAAGCCTCCATCCCGCCACCCAGGAAACCGTGGACCGGCGCATGCACTTCGTTCATCAGGATGGGCAGGCGGTGTTCAAATTCGCCGTCCGTAAACAGGCTGAACTGTGCGAGAAAATACTTACTCGCAACAACCTGAAAGGGAGCGACATTGATACCTTCATTCCCCACCAGGCCAACCAGCGGATCATCACGGCCACAGCTGATCGCCTGGGACTGAAACCGGAGAGCGTGGTAATCAACATTGATCGCTTCGGCAACACCACCGCGGGAACCATCCCGCTGGCCATGGAGAGCGCCCGGCAGGAAGGGAAGCTCAAGAAGGGAAATTTGGTCCTGCTGGCGTCGGTGGGAGCGGGATTCACCGTGGGGACGACACTGCTGCGCTGGTCGTGCTAGCTGTCCGCTGCGGTTTGCGTCCGCATTCTCATCCCTAGCAGACTTTCGTAAACCTTCTTGGTTCCGTTCCGCCTCCGGACACTGTTCGTTATCAGGCCCGATCTGCAGCCAGGTCTCAGATATGGATGAACTTCGCCAGAGTCGAATGCGCTACGTCTTCGATAACGCCAATTTCGTTCGCGACCTGGGAATGCAGCTCATCCAGATCGAGGACGAATATTGCGAAACCATCCTGATTCCTTCCGAGCGTCACCGGCAGCAACACGGATTAATTCATGCTGGCGTGCTGGCTACCATGGCCGACCACACCTCCGGCTGTGCGGCGCGCGGAGCGGTAGGCCTAGATCAGGACGTAGTGAGCGTCGAGTTCAAGATCAATTTCTTGCGCCCTGCGATCGCCGACCGGTTGCGCTGCCGGGCGCGAGTCTTGCGCGCTGGGAAAATGCTGGTGGTTTGCGAAGCCGAGATGTTTGCAGAGAAACACTCCGAGGAAAAGCTGGTATCAAAGGCGATGGTGACCTTGGCGGTGAAACGCGGCCTAACGCAGGCCTAAGCGGAACGCTCGCGCCTGCATTCTTAGTCGTACTTCTCGTACAAAATTGATTTCCGGTCCCATCCCAATCCTTTCAACAGTTCGCGGTTGACCTTGATCATCTTATCCAGGCCGCAGATGTAGGCGTGCATATCCGTCCGGGCTTGCACGATTCCAGGCACGTGCTCCTGCACGTATCCACGCAGACCCGGCCACTCCCGGCCACCGCGGCTGAGTGTGGGTAAGTAATGAAAGTTCGAGTGCAGGGAGGCAAGACTTAGAAATTCCTCATGGTAGTAAATGTCTGCTTCAGTGCGATTACCAAATACCAGCCAGAACTGCTTGCCCTGATGCCGCACAGGATCGGCGAGAAGCCAATGCAGCATTGACCGGAACGGCGCGATGCCGGTGCCGGTTGCGATGAAAATGGTATCGCGCAAAGGCGGCCGCAGGATAAAGTCGCCAAACGGCCCCTGGCAGCGGATTTCCTCGCCTTCCTTCATATCGCAGAGGAAGTTGGACATGAAGCCGTCCTGCACCCGGTTCGGGCAGAGCGCGAAGCGGTTACCGTCTCCCGGCGGGGAAGCGATGGAGTATGCGCGTGTGATTTCTTCACCGTCAGGCTTGCTATCTTGAGGGAGAGCCATTGGCCGGCAATGAAGCCGAAACCGGGCTTGCCGGGGACTACAAACTCGAGGTGCTTGGTTTGTTCGGATAGAGAAAGCGAACGCAGAAGGCGAAAGTCAGGGTTTGAAATGGAGACATCACATGTTTATTAGATGATGCTGGTGTGTTCTTGGACGCTGGGGGAGTGTTCGCTTTTCCGGCGGGGGCATGCTGAACGACAAAGGGGTCGAAGCATCCCTATGCCCACCTGCTGCAGTCGTGACGGTAGAGCTCCTTCGACTCCATACTGCGTCGGGAAGCGAAGCAGTCACTACGCTCAGGAACACACGGCCCGATGCCAGGGTCAGAAGCTA
>JACXTT010010321.1_pt1 | contig 12602 bp, 14 predicted proteins | sample 9270951 | NCBI WGS metagenome assembly JACXTT01 (sample SAMN15532306, study PRJNA645909) | rock metagenome | isolation source: weathered quartz diorite | place: Puerto Rico | collected 2017-06-21 | reverse complement strand
ACGTTGAGAAGACGTTTACTCGCCGTCAATTCATACAAGCGACAGCCGTAGGCTCTCTGGCCCTGGCAGGTGTTGGAACTAGCCGCGTAAGCCGGGCGCAAGCCGCCAAGCCGAACATCGTCTTCATCCTGGCGGACGACCTCGGCTACGCAGATGTGAGTTGTTATGGCCAAGGCGACTACACGACGCCGAACGTCGACCGCCTGGCGATCGAGGGGATGAAGTTCACGCAAGCGTATGCGAATTCCGCAAATTGTTCGCCGACCCGCACGGGGTTGATCACCGGACGATATCAGATGCGTCTGCCGGTGGGCCTCGAGGAGCCGATCAACGACTCGACGCCGAGAGACATCGGCCTGCCGCCGAGCCATCCGACGCTCCCTTCGCTGCTCAAGAAGGCCGGCTATGCCACGAGCCTGGTCGGTAAGTGGCATCTGGGCTACCTGCCGGATTACAGTCCACTAAAGAGCGGCTACAGCCACTTCTTCGGCATCTTCGGCGGCGCCGCAGACTATTTCAATCACGGCGGCAAATCGTCGCGTCCGCTCTTCGAAGGCGAGGTGCCGGTCGACCGCGTCGGCTACATGACGAATCTGCTCGGCGACCGGGCGGTGCAGACGATCGAGGGCTACGCCGAGTCGAAGGAGCCCTTCCTGCTGAGCCTGCATTTCACCGCTCCGCATTGGCCGTGGGAAGGCCCAGACGACGAGGCCGAGTCGAAACGGATAGCAGGACGCCTAATGCACCGTGACGGCGGCACGCAAAAGACCTATATGGCCATGGTGCAGTCCCTGGATAGCAATATCGGCCGGGTATTGCGGGCGCTCGACGCTCACGGGCTCGCGGCAAACACGATCGTCATCTTCACCAGCGATAACGGCGGCGAGCGGTTTTCGAAGACTTGGCCGTTTAGCGGGATGAAAGGAGAGCTTCTTGAAGGTGGCCTGCGCATCCCCGCCATCGTGCGCTGGCCGGGCCGGGTCGAAGCAAAATCGGTTTCCGAACAGGTGATGATCTCGATGGACTGGATGCCGACGCTGCTGGCCGCCGCAGGCACCGGTCCCGATCCCGGCCACCCGCCGGACGGCGAGAACTTGTTGCCGACGCTGACCGCGCGCGCGGCGCCGCATCCGCGCAAGCTTTTTTGGCGCTTCAAGGCAGGCGCTCAGCGCGCAGTGCGCAACGGCGACTGGAAGTATCTGCAAATTGCCGGCAACGAATTCTTGTTCGACGTCGTTAAGGATCCGCGCGAGCGAGCCAATCTCAAGGGCCGGAACACGGACGTGTTCGATCGCCTCAAGAGCGACTGGGAAGCCTGGAACAACACGATGTTGCCCGAAAGACCCCGCCCCGCACCGTATAGTCAACCGGGTAACGTCATGGCTGATCATTACGGGGTGACGAATCCTAAATAGAACTATGAACGCCCTGCAGTTGGAAGAAAAGGATGTCTAACTTCAGTTTGAGCGGACGTGCCGGCGGCGTTGCGCCACGATCCGGGAATATAACGGCACGCCGCTCAACAAGACGTTAGCCTGCAACCAACCAACATCCGGGCAATCCGGATGCGCTCACTTCAAAGGAGGAGAAGATGCGTAAATTCGTACTTGCCGCCGCCCTGTTCGTTTCGCTTTGCGCAGTGGCCACCGCTGGGTCAAAGGAGGATGGGCTTGAGGTGTTGGAGAAATGGACCAAGGCGTTTTCCGCCTCCGATGTTGACGGCATCGTCAAGCTCTACGCGGCCGACACCACTTTCTTGGGCACCGGTAGCAAGACGGTTGTCGTCAAGTCGGAAGAGATTCGCAAATACTTCGAGCAAGCACTCTTGAGTAACAGGCCACGAGGCGCAAAGCTCAACAGCTACTCGGCAACGGTGTTGTCTGATACTGCGGTCCTTTTCACTGGGTTGGATACAGTGACGGGCGTGCGAGACGGGACGCCTTTCAGCGCGGATGGTCGCGTCACGTTTGTGGTCGCGAAACGCGGCGCGGAGTGGCAGATCGTGCACTTCCATCGATCGGCCATGCCAAAGTAACGTGACGCAAATTCAGGCTAACCAGCACTTGCAGCCGACCGCAAACTTCCCCCGAATTAGTTGACACTTCGGGCTAACAGCTTGGAGGTGTGTTGTGGCCAAAGCAGGTCCGCGCAAGATCGCGCGCTACGGCGATCGGTTCAAGGCGACTGCGGTGAAGTTGAGCAGTCTGCCGGGCGTATTGATCAAGGATGTGGCTGCGGCGTTGGACATCCACCCGTTCATGCTGTCGTTGTGGCGCAAGCAGGTGCGCGAGGGGGTGATCAAGGACAAGGGTGCGGTGCTGGATGTGCGCACCGTGGCCGAGCTCAGACGCCTGCGCGAGGTGGCGAGTCGCTACAAGCTGCTGCAGGAGGAGCACGAGCTGTTAAAAAAAGCCATCCGGTTTGCTTCGGATCGAAGGCGCAGGTCTTCGGGTTCATTGAAGCAAACCGCTGCGAATTCAAGGTCACGGCGATGTGCCGGCTCTACCGGGTGACGCGACAGGGGTTCTATAGGTGGCGCTCGCGCGAGCGTAGCGAGCGTGAGCGCGCGAACGAGCGGCTGGCCGAGCGCATCCGCGCGGTGCATCGAGTGAGCTGCTGGCTTCTTTAGGTCCACGAGTTGGGAGAGAATTCGTCAACGTGGAACGAAAGGAGCGTATCAGATGGGAGCAGCCAGGAAGCGTTTTGGCGCTGAGCAGGTGGTGAACCTGCTGCGGCAGATCGAGGTGCTGCAGGGCAATGGCAAGTCGCTGCCCGAGGCGTGCAAGGCGGCGGGGATTGCCGAGCAGACTTACTACCGTTGGCGCAAGGCCTACGGGGGCCTGAGGCTGGATCAGGCCAAGCGGCTCAAGGAGCTAGAGGCCGAGAACGCGAGGTTGAAGCGCGTGGTGGCGGATCTGGCGCTGCGCGAGGCGATGCTCAAGGAGGTCGCCAAGGGAAACTTCTAGCCCCCAGGCGAAGACGCGCCGCGGTCGAGATGCTGGTTGAGCATTTCGAGGTCTCGCAGCGGCGTGCCTGTTCCGTCCTGGGGGTCTCGAGGTCGGCGTTCCGGTACGAGGCCCTGCCGCGGGATGACGAGGGGCCGTTGCGGGCCGAGGTCATCCGGCTGGCAACGCGCTACGGGCGCTACGGCTATCGGATGATCGCGGCGCTGATGCGCAACGCGGGCTGGATCCAGGCGACAGAAGATCGGGTGCAGCGCATCTGGAGCGAGGAAGGGCTCAAGGTGCCCGAGAAGCAACCCAAGCGCGGGCGACTGTGGCTGGCCGAGGGTTCCTGCATTCGGCTGCGGCCCCACAGGCCTAACCATGTCTGGAGCTACGACTTCGTGACGGTGATTGACGCCGGGGGGCGCAAGATGCGGATGCTTACCTTGATCGACGAATTCACCCGAGAGTGCCTGGCGATTCACTGTGCGCGCTCCATCGGCGCGGACCAGGTGATCGAGGTGCTGGCTGAGGTGATGCTCGTGCGCGGCACCCCTGAGCACCTCCGCTCGGACAACGGCCCGGAGTTCATCGCCACGCGCCTGCGCCACTGGCTCGCCACCCTGGCGGTGAAACCCCTCTACATCGAACCGGGCAGCCCCTGGGAGAACGGCTACTGCGAGAGCTTCAACGGCACGCTCAGGGACGAGCTGCTCAAACGGCGAGCTCTTCTACGGCGTGAGGGAGTTGCAGGTGATCATCGGGCAATGGGTGAGGCATTACAACACCGAGCGGCCGCATTCGAGCCTGGGCTACCGGCCGCCCGCGCCGCAGGCTTGGCTTGGGGGGCCAGCCTGCGGCCCGACTCGGTCAGACTCTGCTTCCGTGGGCACTGTCCATTGAAGCAAATGGTACTCTCTCAACATCTGGACCTAAAACGTCAGCAGCTCATGAAGACCCTAGGGATGCAGACCCTCCACTACGGACTTCATCCACTACGACTCATCTCCGATGCATGGAGTGCGATTCGGTGAAAGAGACGGCGCTAGTGATTCGCGGTTGTATGTGAAGACAGCCACATGCCTATCGCTGCTGTCACTGCCACGGACGCAGCAGCCGCTGTCGTATTCGTAAGCACCTCCTTGGGCATCGGGCTCGCTCCGATGGCCGGGCCTCCCGCTTGCGCTATCGCGTCGCCGACTACTACGGCCAGCAAGCCGACCGCGATGAGTCTCTTGGGTCTCATCGACATGATGGGTGGTGTGGCGGCAAGGCGTTCGAGCTTAGCTCATCTTCAACTACGAGAACCAAAGCTGAGGCCAGGGTGGTCGCGGCAGTTGATGCTTACCCTTTGAGAATGTCGGCAGCCCCCAGGCCCAGCAGCATGACCCTCTTGCGAAGGCGCAGTCTAGACGTTCTGCCCAGCTTGGGTGCCTGGATACAGTCTATCGCGTGTTCGAGTTGCGGTGCTAGCACAACGCGGGGCTACCGATGGTTTTGGCGTTTGGTGTATCTTTCTAACTCATCCCGTCCTTGGTTTGCCGGCGCTTGGTAAGAAATCTCGAAAACTGGTGGTACGGACTCCGTCTCAGCGTCATGGATGGAGGGGGCGAGCGCGTCGTTGCCGAAAAATTGCGGGCCGCCCTCATTTTGATGGTGAGCATCGCCATCTACGATTTCTTGGCCGGCCGGGAAATCAGTCTTTGGGTCCTGTATGTCGTGTCGATCGCCGTCGTCAGCTGGCATAAGGGCGCGAAGGCCGGAGCGGCGACTTCGGGTCTGGCGGTCGTCTTGCTGTCGGTTGTTGGGGCGCTGACAGGGCATCCCTACTCGAGCGATCTTTACTGCTATATCGCTACGTTCTCGTGATCTCGCGCCGATGGTCGACGCCTCGCTTGAAGTCATGGACCGCGATGCGAGGAGGATGCGAGGAGAGCGGCCCTTCGTGTTCAGCAACCTGAAGAGCGGACAGGGCGTCAAAGACATCGTCGCTTCATCGAGCGCCAGGGCCTGATGAAATAAAGTAAGCCGCTCACACCTTTCATGGGCAGCCAACCAGAGACCACAAGAGCCGCACCCATTTACGACGAGATGCGCTCGGTCGGGGACGGTATTCGGACGCACTACCGCAACTTTCATTCCTGGCTCGAATCGCAAAGCGCGGAGTCGCTCGCGGCCAAGCGCGCCGAGGCGGATCTGACGTTCCATCGCGTCGGGATCACCTTCGCGGTGTATGGCGACGACCAGGGCACGGAGCGCCTTATCCCCTTCGACATCATTCCGCGCATCGTGCACGGCGCCGAGTGGCGCCAGCTCGAAGCGGGTCTGCGGCAGCGCGTTAAAGCGCTGAACCGTTTCATCCACGACATCTATCACGGGCAGAGCATCGTCAAGGCAGGAGTCATCCCGCCTGAGCATATTTTCTGCAACGCGCAGTACCGGCCCGAGATGCAGGGCATCGACGTGGCAGGCGACATCTACGCGCACGTCGCCGGGATCGACGTCGTGCGCGCCGACGGTGGCGAGCTCTACGTGCTGGAGGACAACCTGCGCGTTCCCTCGGGCGTGTCGTACATGCTCGAGAACCGCAAGATGATGATGCGCCTATTTCCGGAGCTGTTCGCGCGCAACAAAGTGGCGCCGGTGGCGCACTACCCGGACATGCTGCTTGAAAACCTGAGAAGCGTCGCTCCGAGCGGCGTGCGCGACCCGACGGTGGTGGTGATGACCCCTGGAATGCACAACTCAGCCTACTTCGAGCACGCCTTTCTCGCGCAGCAGATGGGCGTCGAGCTGGTCGAGGGCAAGGACCTGTTCGTCGAGGACGAACAGGTGTTCATGCGCACAACGCGCGGCCCCAAGCGTGTCGACATCATCTATCGGCGTATCGACGATGACTTCCTGGATCCGCTCGCGTTCCGTCCCGATTCCTCGCTCGGCGTGCCCGGGCTGCTCACGGTATACCGCGCGGGTCGCGTCACGCTAGCCAACGCGATCGGCACGGGCGTCGCCGACGACAAGTCGATCTATCCGTACGTACCAGACATGATCAAGTTCTACCTCGACGAGAAGCCGCTGCTCAGGAACGTGCCCACCTGGCAGTGCCGAAAGAAGGAGCACTTGAGTCACGTGCTTGCGAATCTGTCCCAATTGGTCGTGAAAGAAACCCACGGCGCTGGCGGCTACGGCATGCTGATCGGCCCGGCGGCGACGCGAGCCGAGATCGAGAGTTTCCGCGAGCGTTTGTGCGCGAAACCCGACCACTACATAGCGCAGCCGACGCTAGCGCTTTCCGCCTGCCCGACGTTCGTCGAGGCCGGCATTGCGCCGCGGCACGTCGACTTGCGGCCCTTCGTGCTCTCAGGCAAAGCCATCACAATGGTGCGGGGCGGGCTCACACGCGTCGCGCTGCGAGAGGGCTCGCTGGTCGTCAACTCGTCGCAGGGCGGGGGCACCAAGGACACCTGGGTGCTCGAATAATGCTCTCGCGTACCGCCGATCACCTCTTCTGGATGGCTCGCTACACGGAGCGGGCGGAGAACACCGCGCGCATGCTCGACGTCAGCCTGCAGACGTCCCTGCTGCCGCAGTCTGAGGCGAGCGTCGAGCTCCTGTGGCGCGGCATGCTTGGTATCTGCGAACTGCAGCCTCAGTATGACGCGCGCTTCGACCGGCTCGCCCCGCAATCGGTGCTCGACTTCATGAGTCGCGACCCCTCTAACCCTTCGAGCATTGCTGCGTGCCTGAAAGCAGCGCGCGAGAATGCGCGCGCGGTGCGCGGTACCTTAACTACCGAGGTGTGGGAGACGATCAACTCGACCTGGCTCGAGCTGTATGCGCGACTGGACCAGATCGAGGGAGACCCGGCTCAGTTCTTCGAGTGGGTGAAATACCGCTCGCATCTGTCCCGCGGTGTCATGGTCGGAACCATGCTGCGCGACGAGGCGCTGCATTTCTCGCGTTTGGGCACCTTTCTTGAGCGTGCCGATAACACGGCGCGCATTCTCGACGTGCGTTTTCACGCGCTCGCAGACCAGGCCGTCGCCAGTCCCGAAGAGGAGCACGCCGGCGGCCGCTCGATCGATTTCTACCACTGGGCGGCCATCCTGCGCTCGGTCTCGGCCTTCGAGGTCTATCGCAAGGTCTACAGCGACACTATCACGCCGGCGCGCGTAGCTGAGTTGCTGATCCTACGCGCCGACATGCCGCGGTCGCTGGCGAGCTGCATGAACGACGTGGTCGCGAACCTGGCCCAGGTAGGCAACGCGCATTCGCGCGAGACCGAGCGGCGCGCCGGGCTGCTGCAGGCCGATCTTCAATACGGTCGCATCGACGTGATTCTCCAGCACGGACTGCACGCCTATCTCACTGCATTCCTGCAGCGCGTGAACGATCTCGCCGACCGCGTCAGCCGCGACTTTCTCGTTCCCCTCGCGATCGCCTGAAACCCGCGCGTGCGCCTCAGCATCCGCCACGAAACCGCATACCGCTACTCTGCGCCGGCGCATTACAGCATCCAGCAACTGCGCCTCACGCCGCGGGTCGAGCCGCACCAGCGTGTGCTCAACTGGCGCATCGACGCGCCGGGAAGATTGCAGCGCTTCACCGACGCCTACGGCAACGTCACCCATACCACGGTGCTCACGGCCCCACACGACGCGATCCGTGTCGTCGTCACCGGGAGCGTCGACATCGGCGAACCCGTGGGCAATGCGGAACCGGCCGACCGCGAGCTCTCGCCACTGGTCTTTGCGGTCGCGACGCCGCTAACTAGCGCGGACGAGCCGTTACGGGCCTTCGCCTCGCTGCATTTGGAGCAAAAAGAACGCGCTGAGAACTTTCTCGCTCTTGCCGAAAGCATCTGCGCGGCGGTCGCGTACGAAAGCGGCATCACCGAAGCAACGAGCACTGCGGCACACGCCCTCGAGATCGGACGCGGCGTGTGCCAAGACCACGCACACATCTTCATTGCGTGCTGCCGCGCGATGGGCGTGCCCGCGCGGTATGTGAGCGGCTACGTCGATCCTGGCCACAGCGATCAAGCCGCCAGCCACGCTTGGGCGGACGTCTGGATCCGGGACGAAGGATGGGTCAGCGTGGACGTCACGCACCGCGAGCTCGCGCGCGACCGGCATTGCCGACTGGCAATCGGGCGCGATTACTTGTCGGCGGCACCGGTTCGCGGCGTGCGCACCGGGGGTGGCGAAGAATCGCTTCGAGTGAAAGTGTCGGTGCTTTCGGATCAATGATGGATGGCCTCTGTAATACAATGCCGAATCCTTTCTCGGAGGAAGAGGCATGACGTACTGCGTCGCGCTGAGGTTGAACGCCGGCATGGTGTTTCTTTCGGATTCGCGCACCAACGCAGGTGTCGACCAGATCGGCACGTTCCGGAAGATGACCGTGTTTGAGCGTCCCGATGAGCGGTGCATGGTGCTGCTCACTTCTGGCAATCTCGGAGTTACCCAGTCCGTGCGCCAACTCCTCATGGAACCCGGCGAGGACGCCAGCGTATGGAATGCGTCCAGCATGCACGCGGCCGCGGCAGTCGTCGGCGACGCCGTCCGAAGAGTATACGCACGGGACCAGGCGGCGCTCAAGGCGCAGGGCATAGAGTTCGCCTGCACGCTCATCTTCGGCGGACAGGTCCGCGGCGAACGTTGCCGTCTGTTCCAAGTGTACTCGGCCGGGAACTTCATCGAAGCACAGGATGAGAATCTCTATTTTCAGATCGGAGAATCGAAATACGGCAAGCCCATCATCGACCGTGTCGTCCGGCCCGACACGACGCTAGGCGAAGCGGCGAAGTGCTCGCTCGTCTCGATGGATTCGACGCTGCGTTCGAATCTCTCGGTCGGGCTGCCTCTGGACCTCCTATGCTACGAAGCCGATTCGCTGCGTGTGACGCGCTTCGTCACAATCGGCCCCGACAACGAATACTTCCAGATGGTAAGCCGCACCTGGGGCCTGAGGCTGAAGCAGGCGTTCGTCGAACTCCCTGACCCGACCTGGGCGAACATGGGAAGCGCCCAGCCAGTGCGCGCTCCGGTGCCCCCTGGGATTGCATCCGTGCGCCCGCCGGCTAACTCAGAAAAGAGCGCGGGCGGTCCGAGGGGCTAAAGGAGACCGGCGTCCGGTCTTTTTTCGTTGCTCTCGGCCGTCGATCGCGGAGAAAAGGGTGATTGGTGGGGCGGCGGGAATCGATTTCCGGACGAACACGGCCGAGAATTGGAGACCCTCGGACGAGTGTTCTTAGACCAATACCCCCAGAGTACCCCTGCCGATGGTATCCAGGAGGAGAGCCAGCTAGACGTGCGGCGACTGTCCGCCAAGCGCATACCCGTCACTCTGATCGCGGACGACCCGAGGACGAGCAGCCACTGTTCCGCCCCTCGCTTTGAAGGGCCGTATCACGTTCAGATAACGCCTGCCCTAGCTCGGCAACGATATTTGCGAGGGCCCTGTCTGTTGCGCCGTTCAATTGCGCATCACGCTCCTCGGGAGTCACTTTTCGGACAAGTCGGCTGAAGCGCATGTCGGAGAAACCCGTGGTGCTACCTTTCCAGATCTGAGTGCCCGTGCTCAAAGAAACGAACTCCGCTTCAATTCGGACCGGGCGACCGACCTCATTGAGCGCCCAAAACCCGGCATAACCTTCCACCGTTTCCTCAATGCCCTCTTCCACCAGGTAGACGCCCGCGACCGCTCGCGTTGCGGGATACGCATAGGCAATCGCAGCGATACCGAGCGTGGTTGTCACTTCAAAAATGATCACCGCGCTTCGCCATGATTTTGGCGTTATTCCGTAGTCGGTAATCCAAAACCGCAGCAGGGCGTCGGCGTCAGATGTCGCATGCAGTCTGCTAGCCATTTCCCCCGTAACGCCAATATCCGGATTCTTGATCTGCAGTTCATCGACCAAACGCGAAACGACATCGCTCTCGTCAAACGTCATGCTTAATCGTTTCCCGAGGACTTGCCGCATTTCGGCGAGTGCGTGCGCGTCCGCAACGTCGATGGCATTTCTGATCGCTTGGCGCGATTCGGGAGATTCTTGAGGCAAATTCGACGCAAAAAGTTTGTGGAGCTGTTCCTCCTCCGGCCGCAGGGGCGCTCGTACCAATATCACTTTCCGCGGACATGCGGACGCAATGTCAGCGGGCGATTCGTCCCTCGTCGTGGCGCAGCCGCATGCGACAAGACCCACGAAAGCGGCCAAAGTGGTTTTGCTGGTCTTCATTTTCGGTGATTGCACCGCCCGGCCGCCATTCTCGCACCTGTTGAGCGACGCGCGCGTGACGGCTCCAGCTCGGGGTTGGTACGTAGGTTTGAGTGCCGCCTGGGTACGGACTACGCGATGCCGCTCGCGGTTGGTGACGCCTGGAGGTCAAGCGCCCGAAGGAGACAGGATTCGCCGCAACCACGCGCTGAAAAGGTCGACGGCCGCAACGAGGGCAATCATTGCCAGGATCACCGTCGACGCTTCCTGCGTCTTGAAGACGGATAGCGATACGTACAGTAGCTGGCCGAGCCCTCCTGCGCCGACCACTCCTAGCACGGCGGCCATGCGGATGTTGTATTCCCAGCGGTACAGCGCGTACGAGACGAATTGCGGCAAGGCGAGAGGCAACGTTCCATAGAAAAACGCGGCGGTGGCACCGCAGCCCGCCTGCCGCAGCGCGCGCGTCGGTTCCGGGTGCGCGTTCTCGAGCGTTTCAGCGAACAGACGCCCGAGCACGCCGGCCGTATGCGCGGCCAGCGCCAGAGTTCCGGCGAACGGACCCAATCCCGCGACGAGCACCATAAGTGCGGCCCAGACGAGCTCCGGAATCGAACGCAAGATGTTCAGCACGAAGCGCGCCGGAAACCTGACGACGGCTCCCCAACGGCCTGCCGCTGGGAGCGCGAGCAGCGTCCCGGCGAGCGCTGCAATGAGGGTGCCGAGCGCCGAGATCGCAAGCGTTTCGGCAGCCCCGTGCGCGATGCGGGCCACGAGTTCCCGGCTCATGTCCGGCGGGGCGAATCCTCTCGCGAAAGCGCCCATCTGCCGCAAGCTTTGCGGCACGAAGAGCGCAGCGACGTCCGGATCCAGATATAGAAGGCTTGCTGTCGTGGCGAGCGCGAATCCGCCCAGGACGATCCATGGAGCGCGCACGAAGCGCGGTTCGTTCATATGAGGACCTTCCGCAGCAGGGCGCTGACGGCGTCGGCGAGCAGGACCAGCGCCAGGAACGCGAGCAGCATGGTCGCGACCTCGCCCCCGGCGAGCATGCGGATCGACAGTTCCATCTGCTGCCCAAGACCGCCCGCGCCCACGAAGCCCATCACCACCGAGGCCCGGATCGCGCACTCCCAACGGTACACCGAGTAGGAGAGCAGCTCGTGCAGCGAAGCCGGCAGGATTCCGATCTCTTTTTCGAGATAGGAACCAAGGGGCTTGAACTTGCGCAGCAGCTCGGTGGGGGATTCGTCCGGAATGCCGGACACTTTGAGCGACTGCGCTTGCGCGGAAAAGGAAAGCAGGGAGATCACGACTATGCAAACGGCGCGAACGCGGCTCATGGGCCCTCCTTGAACCGCGTAAACTTGACGAATACGAACATGGCTGACCTCCTTGCGGTGCGATCGATGCTAGCACGGCATGGGTATGTTCGGAAGAAATGCCTCGTCGGCGGCGTTCGCAGGGACGTGCGGGTTGCCGTTCGCGAGATCCCGAACCTGGCCGGGCCGAGTTCAAGTCGAAGCGTCCCGCGGGTCATGGTCACAGATAGGCTGAGCAGCTCTGCGGCAGCCCAATCAGAGGGGCTGCCCACCGTGGAGCATCGTCGGGGTCGGGGGCTCAACAATCGGGCCGAGAACTCCCACGAGCCGACCCGAGAACAGGAACGGAGAATGCGAGGCTTCAAATCCCCCGGGCACGCCCAACGTTTCCTGTCGGTGTTCGGAGTGATCGCATCGTTTTTCCGTCCCGGTCGGCATCGACTGGCTGCAGTGAACTACCGAGAGTTGATGCGTCGCCGCTTCACGCCATGGCGCGAACTGGTGTGCTTGCAGCCGGTGACTTGATCGGAGACGCCGCACATCGGAAATAGTCTCGCCCCCGTGTCGCCTTTTTCTATTCATATCGATGTTAAGTTGACAGAACTATCTTGAAAGCGGCGGGCCTCAAGTCACGTTAGCCTGGCGTGGCTTCGCGGTCGCCCGGTCACGCGTTCCGTGCCGGCCTCGTTGCGGGAGTTGACGCGGCGACCTTATTTCGATAATATTGGAAGCATGGAATCAATCTCAGCGGTCGCGGCTCTAGGCGCGCTGGCGCAGGAAACGCGCCTCGCGATTTTCCGCCTGCTCGTCGAGAAGGGCCCGGAGGGCCTCTGCGTCGGCGACATCGGCGCGAAGCTGAGCCTGGCGCCGGCGACGCTGTCGTTCCACCTCAAGGAGCTGACCCACGCCGGGCTGTTGGAGTCCCGCCAGGAGGGGCGCTTCATCTATTACGCCCCTGACTTCGAGCGCATGAACGGCCTGGTGTCGTACCTGACCGAGAACTGCTGCGGCGGGGAGGGATGCGCTCCGGTTTGCACCCCCGCCCGGCGCAAACGAAAGGAGACCGTCGCATGAAGCGCTTTCACGTGCATGTCTCGGTGCGCGACCTGTAGTTTC
>JACXTT010010320.1_pt1 | contig 12603 bp, 15 predicted proteins | sample 9270951 | NCBI WGS metagenome assembly JACXTT01 (sample SAMN15532306, study PRJNA645909) | rock metagenome | isolation source: weathered quartz diorite | place: Puerto Rico | collected 2017-06-21 | reverse complement strand
ACTACCGATTGATGGATGGCGGGATTGTTGATCAGCGCGGCGGCGAACTGCGTTTCGACGAGCCCTGGTGCAATCGCGTTGACGTAGATCTTCGCCGGGCCGCATTCCTTGGCGAGCGTCCGGGTCAGGTGGTTCAGCGCGGCTTTGCTGATGCTGTAGGCGCCGAGCATGAGCGCCGGGTCGAGGCTGGCGGCCGAGGAGATGTTGATGATCTTGCCACCCTGGCCACGCTCCATCATCTCGCGCGCCACCCGGACGCTGGCGAGATAGGGCCCCTTCAAGTTGATGTCCATGATCTTGTCCCAGGCGGTGGGATCCATGGCCGTGAGCGGACCCATGACGGGGTTCGTCCCGGCGTTGTTCACCAGGATGTCGATCGCGCCCCACTCGCGGAGCACCTCGTCCACCATGCGATCGACGTCCGCCGCCCGGCCGACGTGGCAGGCGATCGGGAGCGCGCGTTGTGATGTGCGCTCCTCGATCTCTTTTGCGACCGCTTGCAAGGACTCGAGCTTGCGGCTCACCAGGGCGACGTCGGCTCCGGCCTCCGCGAACCCGAGCGCGATCGCACGGCCGATGCCTCGGCTGGCGCCGGTGACGATGGCGCGTTTCCCGTTCAGCGAGAATTTCTCCAGAGTCGTCACGATGTTCCTCCTGTCAGGCGTGCCCGCCGCGGGCGAGTCGTGCGCCGAGGATCTCGACCATTTCTCCATGCAGCCGGCCGTTCGAGGCAAGCGTCTGCTCTCCGAACAGATCGAGCGCGCCGCCGTGAAAGTCGCCGATCGTGCCCCCAGCCTCGCGCACGATCAACGCGCCGGCCGCGGTGTCCCAGGGATGGAGCTTCCACTCCCAGAAGCCGTCGAGGCGCCCGCAGGCGACGTAGCAGAGATCGAGCGCAGCCGAGCCGTTGCGACGAATGCCTTGCGCGCGCGCCATGAAATCGCCGACGAATCCGAGATAGAACTCGAGGTGGGCGCGCCGATCGTAGGGGAACCCGGTTGCAAGAAGCGCGTGCTCGAGGCTGGCCGTGGTCGACACCGTGATCGGCTCGCCGTTGAGTCGGGCCCCACCGCCGCGCTCGGCAACGAACGTTTCCGCGCGCAGCGGGTCGTGGACGAGCGCGAACATCAGCTCCTGCCCCCGGCCGAGCGCGAGCGACACCGCGAACTGCGGGTAGGCGTGGGCAAAGTTGGTCGTGCCGTCGAGCGGGTCGAGGTACCACACGTGTGCGTCGTCCGGAGGCCGGTCGAGACGTGCGCCCGAGGACTCTTCGGCGATGATGAGGTGATCGGGAAACGCGCGCTGGAGATGCGCGGTCACCAACGCCTCGACCTGGCGATCGGTGTCGGTGACGAGATCGACGGCGCCTTTGTAGTGGATCGTCTTGGCATCGCGCCACGTCGCGCGAAGCAGCGCGCTCGCCTCGTCCACCGCGGCGCGGGCGACGCGCTCGAACGCGGTCATCGCGCGCGGTAGTCGCACATTGATCCCGCGAGATCAAGATGACACGATCACCGGAACGCCGCGCGAGGTGCGGTGTTCCGACGATGACGCTCACGACGGACAGCGCGCGCCGCCGGAGCTGGCGCTCTCCCGCGAAGGTCAACCTCTGTCTGCGCGTCGTCGGCCGGCGCGCCGACGGGTATCACCTTCTCGATTCCGTATTCACGCCGATCGATCTCTGCGACCAGTTGACGGTGACGCTCGATGACGTGGGGCCGGGCCGACCGGCGCGGATCGAGGTGCGGTGCGATCGGGACGACGTTCCCACCGATGCGAGCAACCTCGCCGCGCGCGCCGTGGCCGCGCTGCTCGCCGAGGGCCGGATCGGAGCGACGGTACGCATCGAGATCGCCAAAGTCATCCCTCCGGGTACCGGGCTCGGCGGCGGCAGTGGGAATGCCGGGACCTTACTGCGTGAGTTGGCGGGAGCGTTCGCGCCCGGCATCTCCCGACGGCGTCTCGCCGAGATCGCGTTGCAGCTCGGCGCTGACGTGCCGTTCTTCCTCGACGGTGCGCCGGCGCGCGTGCGCGGTATCGGCGAGCGTGTCGAGGCGATCCCCGCCTTCCGGGAGCTCGACCTCGTCGTAGCCATTCCCGCGGTTGCGGTGTCGACGGCCTGGGCGTTCCGTGCCTTCGCGGCGCTCGCTTCCGAACCCTCCGCCGCGAGCGAGGAGGCGGCGGCGCTCGCTGCCGGCGTAGCTCCCTCGGCGGCGCTGCTGGTGAACGACCTGGAACGCGTCGTTTTCCCGGCTTTTCCCGCGATCGCCGAGTTGAAGACGGCGTTGCTGGCAGGGGGCGCCGAGGCGGCGGTGATGTCGGGAAGCGGATCCGCGGTGGTCGCCCTGACCTCGTCGCCCGACGCGGCCGAGCGCCTCGCGGCCGCGGTGCGCGCCGCACACAGCGAGGTGCGCGCGTATGCCGTGCGCACCTCGAAACCGGCAAGCGGCGCCGGTTGACCGTCTGGCCGCCACGGCCTAGAATCCCGCGGTTTCCGAGGTTTCCTGCAACCCAAGCCGATGCCGTTACGGGAGAGGATGCGCCGCTGACCGGGCGACGAGGCTGCGTCGGTGTCGGCGCAGTGATGGGCGGTCGCCAAGTGGTAAGGCCCCGGACTTTGAATCCGGTATCGAAGGTTCGAACCCTTCCCGCCCAGCTGTAAGCACGAGGATGACGCGATGGCGCTGCGTGCGAAGGACGAAGTGATCATATTTTCGGGCAGCTCGAACCCCACGCTCGCCGAGGAGATCTCCCGCTACCTCGGGACACGGCTGGCGAGCGCGACGGTCGGGCGTTTCAGCGACGGTGAGATCGCCGTCGAGATCACCGAGAACGTGCGCGGCGGCGACGTGTTCGTCGTGCAATCGCTCTGTCCGCCGACCAACGATCACCTCATGGAGCTGCTGCTCATGCAGGACGCCCTGCGCCGCGCGTCGGCGGGGCGGATCACCGCCGTGCTCCCGTACTATGGCTATGCACGCCAGGACCGGAAGGTCGCACCACGGGTCCCGATCAGTGCCAAGCTCGTCGCCGACCTCATCACCACGGCGGGAGCGGCCCGGGTGCTGACAATGGATCTCCACGCCGGCCAGATCCAGGGCTTCTTCAACATCCCCGTCGACAACGTCTACGCCACCCCGGTGCTGTTGCGGTACATTCGGGAGCGGGTGGTCGACGACGAGCCGATCACCGTCGTCTCGCCCGACGCCGGTGGGGTCGAGCGCGCGCGCGCCTTCGCCAAGCGCTTGAACGCCAACTTGGCGATCATCGACAAGCGCCGCGCCGCCGCCAACGAGGTCGCCGAGATGCACATCATCGGTGAGATCACCGGTAAGATCGCGGTGCTGATCGACGACATCGTCGACACGGCGGGCACGATCTGCGCCGCCGCCGACGCGCTGCGCGCCGCGGGGGCGGAGGAGATCTTCGCGTGCTGTACCCACGCCGTGCTCTCGGGCCCCGCGATCGACCGCATCAGCCGCTCGGCGCTCAAGAAGCTCGTGGTCACCGACACCATTCCGTTGCACGACGGTGCGCGCGCCGCGACGAACATCGCCGTACTGCCGGTGGCGCCACTGATCGGCGAGGCGATCCGGCGCATTCACAACGAGGAATCGATCAGCTCGCTGTTCATCTGAGGAGGGTGGCATGGACGAGATCGCGCTCAACGTCGAGACACGGGAGAGTGACGGGAAGGGTCCGGCGCGGCGCTTGCGACAAGGCGGCAAGATCCCCGGGGTGTTCTACGGACCGAAGAGCGCCGCCACGCCGCTCGCCGTCGATGGAAAGGAGTTCGTCTCCCGGGTCAGCAACCTCGAGGGCTCGCACCTGATTCGATTCCACTCGCCGGCGTCCAGTCTGGCGCAGAAGGTCGCGTTGGTGCGCGAGGTGCAAGTACATCCGGTCTCCGGCAGCGTGTTGCACGTCGACTTCTACGAGGTCGATCTGACGCGACGCCTGCAGGTGACGGTGCCGCTGCACTTCGTCGGCAAGGCGGTCGGGATCGCGGAGGGCGGCATCTTGCAGCCGATCATTCGCGAGATCGAAGTGGAGTGCTTGCCGAGCGACATCCCGCAGTTCATCGAGGTCGACGTCAGCGCGCTGGCGATTCACGATGCGATCCATCTCGCCGACCTGCAGCTGCCGACGACGGTGACCTTGGTGTTCGAGACCAACGAGGCGGTGGTGAGCGTGTTGCCGCCGACGGTCGAGGAGGTGAAGGCAGCGGAGCCGGTCGAGGCGGCGGTGGAAGGCGCGGCGCCGGTCGAAGGGGCGCCGGGCGAGGTCAAAGAAGCCAAAGAAAAAGAGAAGGAAGGCGGCAAAGAGCCGAAGAGCAGCTGACGCGCGCCTCGATCCCAGCGCGCCTCCATGCAGGAGCCACGACGCTGGCAATCGAGCCGTCGTTCGGATAAACGCTCGAAGGTTCAGAAGGAGGTCAGGTGGCACGAGGACACGAGGCGCGCCGCTACGAGAGCATGATCGTCTTCCGCGCCGATCTGCAGGAGGCGGGAACGAAGGAGCAGATCGAGCGCGTGCGCAAGCTGCTCGAGGACCACGGCGCCGAGATCGCCGGCCTGCACGAGTGGGGGATGCGCGAGCTCGCCTACGACATCGAGAAAGAGCGGCGCGGGTTCTACCTGCTGGTTGAATACCTCGCCACCGCCGCGGCGGTGGGGGAGTTGGAGCGCAATCTCAAGTTGTCGGACGCGGTGCTGCGCTTCGTGTCGGTGCGCCAGGAGAAGAATACCCCTCCTACCAGCGCGCTCCCGCGTGAGGACGTCGAAAGCGCCGAGACCGACCTCGACGAAGACGACGACGATGGACTCGGGGCCGACGCCGAAGTCGGCGACACCGAGTAGAACGTAGAGTGTAAGCATGCCAGGACGATCGAGCGGGCGAAGTGGCGGCGGCGGCGGTGGCCGCGGCCGTGGGCGAGGACGCGACGACCGTGGGCCGCGCGGGCGGCGCGGAGCCGGCCGGCGCAAGGTCTGCCGCTTCTGTGCCGAGAAGGGCATTCGTATCGACTACAAGGACACGCGCGTCCTCGGAGGGTTCATCAGCGACCGCGGCAAGATCATTCCGAGTCGGATCACCGGCAACTGCTCCCGCCATCAGCGGCGCTTGACGACGGCGATCAAGCGCGCACGCAGCGTCGCACTGCTGCCGTTCGCGTCGGTGAGCTGAGGAGGCGGCGATGCAAGTGATTCTTCGCGAAGAGGTCGCCAACCTCGGTACCATCGGCGATGTGGTGCGGGTGAAGCCGGGGTACGCGCGCAACTATCTGCTGCCGCGCGGCCTCGCCATCGAGGCCAGCACCCGCAATCTCAAGGAGCTCGAGCATCAGAAGCGCGTCGTTGCCGACCGGCGGCTGCGCGCGCAAAAGACCGCCGGCGCCGTCGCCGAAAAGCTTGCCGCCGTGACCTTACCGTTCACCTTGCGAGCTGGCGAGGACGGCAAGCTCTTCGGCTCGGTCACGAACCAGGACATCCATCGGGTCCTCGAGGAGCGCGGCTTCACCATCGAGCGCCGCCGCATCCTCCTCGACGAGCCGATCAAGACCATCGGCGAGCACAAGGTCGCGATTCACATCGGCCCGGACACGCGCGCCAACGTCACCGTCACCGTTGCCCCGCTCACCGAGTAGGCGGGGCGCCCGCCCGTCGTCCTGTTGCCCGGCGTTCCGCGCCCAGTGACCGGCCGGGCGCGCCGACCCCGCCGTCGGCCGGCGCGATCAGTACCGGCCGCCGAGCTTGGCGTGATCCCAGCTGGCGACGCGCTCAGGCGTGATCTTCAGCACCACGCGCTTGCGTGCTTGCGCGCGCATGACGGCCTCGACGCCTTCAGCGAGCTCGCCGACGTGCTTCGTCTGGATACGTATCAGGACGCGTACGGCGAGCTCGAGATCGTCGAGGACCTCGGCGGTCCCGCGGATGAGGACGCCCTTCAGTTGATCGTAGCGGAGGCCCGACTCGACCAGCAGTGCCACGCGCGGATCGCGCCGGAGATTCACTGCCTTCTGCGAGCGGCCGTAGGTCGTCATGTAGAAGCAGCCGTCGTCCTCCACGGTGAACCACATCGGGACCGCGTGCGGATAGCCGTCGCGGCCGTTCGAGATCAGAATGATCGTCATCGCCTCGGCGACGTAGCGGCGTCGCTCAGCGTCGTCTATCGCGATCTCGGCGCGACGGTTCACGACGCGTCGTGTAGCGGCCGCCCGCAGTATTGTCTATAGCCTCGGCATGCCCAACGTACGTGACATTCATCGCGGGCGCGTCGTGCACTTGACCGAGGAGACGGTCGAGCTTCCGAACGGCCATCGCGTGGAGCTCGAGATCGTCCGTCATCCGGGCGCGTCCGCAGTGGCGGCGCTCGACGGCGACGGCGCGGTGACCCTGCTGCACCAGTACCGCTACGCCGCCGGCGGGTATCTCTGGGAGGTGCCGGCGGGCAAGCTCGATCCGGGCGAGGCGCCGATCACGTGCGCGGCGCGGGAGCTGCGCGAAGAGGCCGGCCTCGAGGCCGGACGCCTCGAGCCGGCCGGCTCGATCGTGACCTGCCCGGGTTTCTGCGACGAGGTGATCCATTTGTTCGTGGCGACGGAGCTGCGGGCGGCACCACAAGCGCTCGGCGCCGACGAGGTGATCGACGTCGTGCGCCGCGTGCCGCTGGCCGAAGCGATGGCGATGATCGCGGCGGGCGAGATCCGCGACGGCAAGACGATCGCCGCGCTCGTCCAGGCCGATCTCCGCCAGCGGCGGAGCGCGTCGGGGAGCCCGTCCACGGCCCGGCGGGAGCCGTCGCGATGAAGGTCGGCATCGTCGGATTTCGCGGCACCGGCAAGACGACGATCTTCAACGCGCTCACGGGTCTACACGCGCAGGTCGGAGGCTACGGAGACGCCACCCGGCCGAATCTCGGCGTCATCAAGGTGCCCGACGAGCGTGTGGTCGCGCTCGGCGAGATCCATCACCCGAAGAAGCTCACCTACGCCGAGATCAGCTTCGTCGATGTGCCCGGGCGCGGCGAGGAGCGCGCGGCGCTCGATCCCGCAACCCTGGTGCAGATGCGCGACGTGGATGCGCTGGCGCAAGTGGTGGCAGGGTTCGAGGCCCCGAGCGGCGAGCGCCCGAGCCCGCTGGCCCAGCTCGAGAACTTCGCCGCCGAGTTGATCCTCGCCGACCTCGGCATCGTCGAGAAACGCCTCGAGCGCCTGCGCAAGGAGAAGGGCAAGGAGCGCGAGCAGAAGCTCCTCGAGCGTTGCCACGAGCATCTCGCCGGCGAGCAGCCGCTTCGCACCTGGGCGCTCACCCCTGAGGACGTGAATGCCCTCGCCGGGTTCAATCTCTTGAGCCGCATGCCGATGCTGGTCCTACTCAACGTCGACGAGGCGGCGATCGCGAGTCCGCCTCCCGCCGAGCTCGCCGACTGGGCTGCAGCGCGCTCGCTCGAGCTGGTGCAAGTACCGGGGCAGACGGAGATGGAGCTCGCGGAGCTGGAGGAAGGGGATCGCGGTGCGTTCCTCGCCGAGCTCGGCATCGCCGAGCCGGCGAAGAACCGCTTCATTCGTGCCGCGTACGGCCTGCTCGACCTGATCAGCTTCCTCACTGCCGGCGAAGACGAGTGCCGCGCCTGGCCGATCCGCCGCGGCACCACCGCCGTGAAGGCGGCGGGCAAGATCCACAGCGACATCGAGCGCGGCTTCATCCGCGCCGAGGTGGTGGCGTACGCCGAGTTCATGCGCTACCGCAGCGAGGCGAAATGCCGCGAGGCCGGCAAGCTCCGTCTCGAAGGCAAGGAGTACGTGGTCGCCGACGGGGACATCATCCACTTCCGCTTCAACGTGTAGCGTGCGCACCGACGCCGGGCGCCCGCGCTCAGCCGCCGCTCGGATAGAATCGGTTGCGGCCATCGAGGCCGGCGCGTACGTGGCCAGGCGCGCCGACCATCTCCTCGCGCTCGAGAGCGGTGAAGAGATCGCGATCGGCATCGACGTTGGCGAAGATGCGCCGGCCGTCGCCGAATCGGGCGATGATGATGGCCTCGTGGGCGCTGCCCTCGCGGTCGTGGAGCACGGTGTAGGTCTCGATGTGGGCGCGCCCGTCGCCGCGCTCGACGCACGCCGGGTGCGGTGTGGAGTCGACGGCGCGCTGCACCATCTCGCGGTCCGGCCGGTGCCACGGTTGGCGCGGCGGCCGCATCGCGTAGACGCCGACGGCGTGCTTGGTCATGTACCAGCCGAGGCCGGAGACCAGGCCGATCGCGTCGGGCGCGGCGCGTAGACGCTCGATCATCGTCGCGATGGCATGCATCGCGTAGTTGTTCCCGGGACCGCCGAAGTACGGGAGGCCACCGGTCACGGTGAGCGGGCGCGAGCCGTCGGCGGGAAAGCCCAAGATGCGCGCGGCGAACTGCGGCGCGCAAGGAAAGCAACTGTAGAGATCGACCGGACCGAGGTCCTCGGGGCGGCAACCGGCTTGCCCGAGCGCCTCGGCAAATGCGGTGCTCATGCCGAGCGAGGCGTGGTACTCGACGCGATCGCGCAGGTGCCAGAGATCGCAGGCATCGCCGCCGCCATGCAGATACACCCAGCGGTGCTCAGGGATGCCGAGCGCCCGCGCCTCGGCGACGGTCGTCATCACGATGGCCGCCCCCTGATCGACCTCGAGGAAGGCGTTCATGAACTTCGGGTAGGGGTACGCGACCATGCGATTCTGCGTGCTGACGGTGCCGATCGTGTCGGCAACCTTGGCGTCGCGGAACCACGCCAGCGGATGATCGGCGGCGATGCACGCGAAGCTCGCGGAAAGCGCTGCGAGGCGGGCGGAGTGCGCGGAAGGATCACGCCTTTCGTGCGCCCGCAGGGCGACCTCGAAGAGCGGGTAGATCTGCGCCGGCATCTGCGCCCCGTGTTTCCATTCGTCGGGATGCGAGCCCTGCCGGCTCTCGCCGATGGTCGGCGGGCGCGCGGCGCTCCGGGTCCACTCGAGCGCGACGCTTTGCTTCGCCGCGAGCCGCAAGGTGTGCATGGCCTCGGCTCCGGCGAGGAGCGCGGCGCGGATCCGTCCGCCGGCGAGGTCGTCGGCGGTGCGGTTCGCTAGCCACTGTGGCGCGTTGCCGCCGAGCGCCGTGTAGAGGCGCTCGCCGAGGGACAGCCCGACGCGCTCGGCCAGCGCCGCGGCAGGATCTGCATAGACGGCCGAGAGCAGATTGACCACGCGCACCGAGTCGATGCGGGCGGCGAGGCGCGCGCTGCCGGCATCGACGAGCGCGGCGCGCGAGGCGTCGGCCATCAACGCGAGCGGCTCGCGCGCGTCGGCGAGATCCGCCGGACGGTGCGTGCACTGGCCGACACCGACGACGATGGGGAGAAGATGGTCCGGCACGACGCCTGGTAGCAAGCCTGCGACGCACAGTACAGCCGCGTGCTCGACAGCCACGCGCTCGCCGGACAGCCGCGCGCTCGCTGGTGCTTCCTTCGGGACAGCACGCGCTCGCCACCGCGATTGACAGCGCGCGGAGGTGCGCCGTAGTGTGCGCGCGCGAGTTCCGCATGGACCTACCGAGCTTCATTCCGATTTTTCCGCTGCCGAACGTGGTGCTGTTTCCCGAAGTACCCCTGCCGCTGCACATCTTCGAGCCGCGCTACCGCGCCATGGTGCGCGATACCATCGCCGGGTCGGGCTTGATCGGGATGGTGCTGCTGCGCGACGGATGGGAGCCGGAGTATCACGCTGCGCCCGAGGTCTACCGCGTCGGCTGCGCCGGCAAAGTGGTGGAGACGACGCCGCTGCCGGACGGCAAGTTCAACATCGTGCTCGCCGGCCTGCGCGAGTTCGAGATCGTGAGCGAGCAGCGCGAGCGCGCCTACCGGCAGGCAAGCGTCACCTGGCGCGCCGCGGCGGCCGATGAGCCGCTCCCGACCGACACGCGGGCCGCGCTCGTGCGGGCGATCGAGCAACACCTCGGCCCCGGCGCCGACGACGATCTCCGCGGGCTCCTCCGTGATCGTGCGCTCTCGGACATGACGGTCGTCAACTTCTTCGCGTTCTGGCTCGAGCTGACACCGGTCGAGAAGCAATGTCTGCTCGAGGAGCACGCTGGCGCGCCGCGCGCGCGGCGCTTGCAGGAGATTCTCGATTTCCGCCGCTATGCGGCGCAGCGCGGTGACGCCGACTTCGCGCTGCGCCGGATGCACTGACGATGATCTTCGTCACCTTGCTCCGCCGCGGCCTGCTGCGCCGGCTCGACGCCGAGAAGCTGCGCTTCTTCCTCGGCCTCACCGCGAGCCCGCTGTACCTCTCCCGACGGTGGCCGCTCTACCGGCGGCTCGACCTCGTCCGGCTCTTGGTGTCAGCGCGGTACGCCAATGGGGTCGCCGACTGGCTCGCGTATCGCGCCGATCTCTACGACGGGCACCAGGGCTGACGTCCATGGGGAAGGTGACGATCGTGGGGACGACGCTCTCGACGATCGTCTTCTTGATCACCTTCGGGAAGGGGATGTTGGTTCTGCGCGGCGGCACTGATATTCTCTCCCATCTGTATTGGGCGGCCGCAACGCTCGTCCTCGTGCTCGCGGCGAACGTCATCGCCATCGTGCACGCCGCACGATCCGACCGGCTGATCGCCGAGCTGCGCAGCGCGCTCGAGATGGAGCGGGCAACCCGGCGGCCCGAAGAACGCTAGAGGGAGCTCGATGGCAAAGACATACAAGCAACTGATGGACGAGGCCCGGCGCGAGGTTCCCGAGGTCAGCGTCGACGAGGTCCGCCAGCGTCGCGGGCGCGATCCGAAGGTGACCATTCTCGACGTGCGCGAGAAGGAAGAGTACCGCGAGGGGCATTTGGACGGGGCCGTTCCGCTTCCGCGCGGCTTCCTCGAGATGCGCGTCGAAGATACGGTTCCCGACAAGCAGACGCCGATCATCGCGTACTGCGCCGGCGGCACGCGGTCGCTCATCGCCGCCCGTACCTTGAAGGAGATGGGGTACACCAGCGTGGTCTCGATGGCAGGCGGGTTCACGGCGTGGAAAAACGCCGGCCAGCCGTTCGTGACCGACCATCAGTTCACGCCTGAGCAGCTCACGCGCTACAGCCGGCACTTCATGCTGCCCGAGGTCGGAGAGGCGGGGCAGGCGAAGTTGCTCGGCGCCAAGGTGTTGCTGCTCGGCGCCGGCGGCCTCGGCTCGCCGACGGCGCTGTATCTCGCCGCGGCGGGGGTCGGCACCCTCGGTATCGTCGACCACGACGTCGTCGATCTGAGCAATCTCCAGCGCCAGATCCTCCACAGCAACGATCGCATCGGCATGCCGAAGGTGGAGTCCGCGCGCATCGCCATCAATGCGCTCAATCCCGATGTGCGGGTGATCGCCCACCAGGAGCGTCTCAGCTCGGAGAACGTCCTGCAGATCTTCAAGGACTACGACATCGTCGTCGACGGGTGCGACAATTTCCCTACGCGCTACCTGGTGAATGACGCCTGCGTCATGCTCGGAAAGCCGAACGTGCACGGCAGCATTTTCCAGTTCGAAGGCATGGCGTCCGTCTTCGCTCCGGGAAAGGGCCCGTGCTACCGCTGCCTCTTCCCCGAGCCCCCCCCTCCAGGCGCGGCGCCGAGCTGCGCCGAGGCCGGTGTGCTCGGTGTGCTGCCAGGACTCGTCGGCTGCGTCCAGGCGCTCGAGACCATCAAGCTCATTCTCGGCGCCGGCCGGCCGCTGATCGGACGCATGGTCCACTTCGATACGCTCGCCATGGAGGTGCGCGTCAATCGCCTGCGTCGCGACCCTGAGTGCCCGATGTGCGGCGAGCACCCGACGATCAAGGCGTTGATCGACTACGAGGAGTTCTGCGGCCTACGCAATCCCGGCGGCCCGTCGACGAACGCGGCCGCTTGACCTAGCGCCCGCTACTCGACGCGGACTCGCTGCCGCAGCAGCACGGTGAACGCGTCCGGGTCGCTCGCGCTCTCCGCAAGACGGGCGGCGATGCGCTCGGCATCGGCGCGGTCGAAGATCTCGCCCGCCGCTCGTGCGAGCTGCTCGAGGGCGCGGGCGGGAAGCTTGGCGACGCTCAAGGTGGGGTCGTCCGACAGGTCGTACGTGATCTCGAGCGTCGTCGGATCGAGCCCCCACGCGACGGTCTTGAAGCGGGCCATGAAGGCGTCGAGCTTGCGGTGTGATGCCGTGCCCGGGTAGAGGGCGCGGTCCACGTCGTTGCGAATGTCCTCGCTCGCGATCTCGATCGCGGCGGCCTCGACCACGAGCTTGCCGGGAATCATGCGGTAGCGCATCGGCTCGGCGATGCTCGTACGCCAGCTCTGCACGAGGCAGGTCGTATCACCGTTCGAGACCTCCCAGGTCGTGCTGGTCATGGGATCCGAGATCGGACCCGTGTACGCGGACGGCGCCCCGGTCGCGCGCAGGGTCTCGAGGGCGTGGCGTGCATGGCGGGTGAGGAAGGCCATGCAATCGTCGCGCATCTCGGCGACGAACCCGTCCGCCGTCAGGCGGAACTCGGGGGCGCGGTCGAGCGGGGAGGGCCGGAACAGCTCCTGACAGTCCCGACAATGGACGAACTGGACGGTCATGCCGACACCTGTGCCTTCG
>JACXTT010010319.1_pt1 | contig 12603 bp, 9 predicted proteins | sample 9270951 | NCBI WGS metagenome assembly JACXTT01 (sample SAMN15532306, study PRJNA645909) | rock metagenome | isolation source: weathered quartz diorite | place: Puerto Rico | collected 2017-06-21 | reverse complement strand
CATGGCACCGAATCGGCTATCATTCCAATGATAGCTTGAATCACAAGAGTTCCTCTAGCGTTTGGAGGTGCTCTGCTCGATGAAAATCTGGATTCCCCTCTGAAACGGGAGCGGAGCCCGGAACACGTTCCCGCTTGAACAAAGAGGGCTTAGATTAGCAATGGAAGTGGTTGTCTCCGACGGCCACCCCAGTCCTCTCACAATGGGTCGCCGGCAGGACGCCGCCTCGCACAATCTGAGTGTGGCTGGATGTGCCTGCCGTTCCAAAAAGCCACAGCCCTTCACGACCAACTCTCAGGTTGTCCAAGTTAGTTCCGCAAGCCTAAGTTCCTCGTTCCGTTCGCCTTGGCTCAGTGCACCGCCCTGCTCGAAAGATGGACATCCAGTTGCTTTCACCCAGGCATAAGCTTCGCGGCCTCTCAAGAAGAGCCACGACAGGCAAAGGAGAGAACAAATGTCGAAATTTCTTAGAACAATTGCAATGGTGGGAACCTTCGCTGTAGGTGCCACTAGCCTTCCGAGTATCGCGGCGTCGCCGCAAACAGCCAACAAGCAGGCTGCGGCTACGGCCAGCGCCACGCAATCCAGCTCGGCTCAGACTGCTAACAATACTTCTGCAAAGAAGAAGGTCAGTAAACATCATTCCAAGCGGACACATCAACACAGCCAAACTAGTCAAAACGCTCAGGCCACCGGATCAGCGGCAGCTCCAGCAAAGAAGTAATTCGCTCTCAGTCTCAGCGGGTCAGTCCTTCCCTCGCCCCAAAGCTGCGCAGGCAAACAGGGCGAGGGATTTTTTTGCTCGCCAGTACTTCTGCCGGAAACCGCTCGAATTGGGTACTCTTCATGACCGAGTTCAGGCGGAACGCGCCGTCGTGCGTTGAACCAGCGTGCGCAGGAGCGCCCGCTTCACCCGCTCGCCACCGACGCGATTCTCGCTTCATGGCAGATAACACCTCTACACCTCTTCCCTGGCTCGAAGTCGCTCTCAGACTTCTTTGCGCAACCCACTGCCACTTTCTCCTCTTCTCTTTGCCGACGGTTGACTGGCAAGCCATGATTGGAGACTGTGCCTGAGTTTTTTCAAAAGAGTATGAAGCTGTGTTTTTTCGGTGTTGTTCAAACCGGCACAAATCATGCGCAACTCTGAATAGTGGTCAGGCAGAAGTGATTCCAGCAGTGCCTCCCCTCTCGGGGTGATGCGCGCGATACATACTCGTCGGTCGTGCGGATCGGAAGCCCGCTGCACTAGCCCTTTGCGCTCCAGACAATCGATGAGTCCGGTAATGTTAGCTCGGCTAACCAGGAGCAGGTCGCCAATCTCGTGCAATGGGCAGCCTTCGTTCCCGCTGCGACTCAAGATCATAAGCAGGTTAAAACTTGAAAGGGACAAGCCGTGCCCAGCCAACCTCCGCGCCAGGTGAGAGGCCGTAACATCGTAAGTATAAATGAGGTCCAAAAGCACCTGAACTGAGGGCAAGTGAAACTGCACGTAACGCTGGCCATGTTCCCGAACACGGCCTCGATAGTAGTGTTCCCGCTTGTCTGTCTCCAGCTGTTTGACCTTGACTCTCACAGCCGCCAGTTTAATGCAGGATGATTAGGATGTAAATCATTAACATCCTAAACAATTTTGATTTGGTCTAACCAGCTATGTTAGTATTCACTCAGTTTTGGGAATCATTATCTTCTGGAGACTCTCTACAATGGATCGGTCCAATGGGTGTAGCGGGACCCCTTTTTCAAGTTCGACCGGTATACCATACAGAATCCTTCTCTCCGGATTGCTCATTCTGATGGGAATGGCCGTCCTTTCCTGCTCAGGGGACCGCGTCAATGCACGATCCGATCGCTCTCTGGCCGCCGAAGCAATGCCGGTAACTGTGGCTGCGGCGATTCAGAAAACGATGCCGGTCGAGGTGAGTGCCATCGGAAATGTGGAGGCATATTCCACCGTCTCCATAAAGGCATTGGTGAGCGGGGAATTAGTAGAGGTCCACTTTCAGGAAGGCCAGGACATCAGAAAGGGGGACCTGCTTTTTCGGATCGACCCACGACCATTCGAATCTGCCCTGAAGCGCGCGGACGGCAATCTCTCCCGGGACACAGCTCAGCTTCACCAGGCCGAAGCCAATCTCGCTAAGGACACGGTCCAGGCCAAGAATGCCGACGTCCAGCTCCATCGTTACGAGGATTTGTTCAAAGAAGGCGTGGTCGCTAAGGAGCTCTTTGACCAGTTCCGCACGACCGCCGATGCTTTCGATGCCACACTCCAAGCCGACCGGGCAGCTATTGAGTTTGCCAGTGCAGCTATTGGATCAGACAAGGCGGCCATCGAAAGTGCCAAGCTGGACCTGGGATATTGCACCATTCGTTCTCCCATGGACGGGCGCACGGGAAACCTCCTAGTTCATCCTGGGAACATCGTCAAAGCTTCGACAGCTGACAATCTTCCGCTGGTGGTTATTAATCAGATCCAACCCATCTATGTGAGTTTCTCGGTACCGGAACAGTATTTGACAGATATTAAGCGACAGATGTCATTGGGAAGACTTGGAATAGCGGTCAGCATTCCTAAGGAAGAAGCCCATTTGGCTGAGGGCATTCTCACGTTTGTGGACAATACGGTTGATCGATCGACAGTTACGATTCGCCTGAAGGCCACTATTCAAAATCGAGAAAAAATGCTTTGGCCCGGACAGTTCGTCGATGTAGCCTTGAAACTCAGCACTCGGCCGAATGCTACTGTTGTGCCTTCACGGGCCCTTCAGAACGGCCAGTCCGGCCAATACGTTTTCGTCGTCAAGTCCGATTTCAGGGTGGAGCCGCGCCCTATAGTCGCGGGCCTGTCTCTGCGCGGTGAGACCGTTGTCGAAAAGGGGCTTCAACCTGGAGAGACAGTGGTCACTGACGGTCAACTTAGACTTTCCGCAGGAGCCAAAGTCAGGATAAAGGCTGGTGCTGACAGTACCAGGGAAAAAGGCACATGAACCTTTCAGAACTCTTCATTCACCGCCCCGTCATGACAACGCTCGTCATGTTGGGCATTGTTCTGTTTGGCGTCATGGGATACCGACTCCTGCCCGTGAGCGATCTGCCCAATGTCGATTTCCCCACCCTGCAGGTCACCGCCAATCTTCCCGGTGCCAGTCCAGAGACCATGGCCTCGTCGATAGCCACCCCACTGGAACGGCAGTTCTCCACTATTGCTGGCGTGGACTCCATGACTTCGACCAGCGCCTTGGGGCTCACGACCGTCACGATCCAGTTTAATTTGAGCCGCAATATTGATGGAGCCGCTCAAGACGTTCAAGCCGCCATAACGGCCGCCCAAAAACAGCTGCCGCCCGGAATGCCTAGCCCGCCCACCTATCAAAAGGTCAACCCAGCCGATCAGCCGATCTTATACGTGTCTCTGAATTCGCAGACCCTGCCACTCTCCACGGTTGATGAATATGCAGAAACAATGATGGCCCAGCGGATTTCTACCGTCAGCGGTGTGGCACAGGTAGCGGTTTTTGGATCCCAGAAGTTTGCGGTGCGTGTCCAGGTGGATCCGAAGAAGCTGGCCTCCCTGGGAGTTGGCATTGATGAAGTAGAAAAGGCCATAGAACAGGGCAACGTGAATCTGCCTACAGGCACGCTGTATGGCGCCCACCAGGCCTTCACTGTCCAGTCGAACGGTCAGCTTATGGACGCCGAAGGCTACCGCCCGCTGATTGTCGCTTATCGCAATGGTTCTCCCGTGCGATTACAGGAGCTGGGTCGGGTGATCAACGGGGTTCAGAACGATAAAGTGGCGAGTTGGTACAACCAACGTCGCTCCATCGGAATGGCCGTTCTGCGCCAGCCTGGAACCAATACGGTGCAGGTCGTGGACTCCATAAGGCACCTTCTGCCCAGCTTCCGAGCCCAACTTCCGGCCGCCGTGAATCTGGACATCCTTTATGATCGTTCCGAAACCATCCGCGCTTCCGTGAACGATGTCAAATTCACTCTGTTTCTGACCGTCTGCCTGGTCGTGCTGGTCATTTTTCTGTTTTTGCGCAGCCTCTCTGCCACAATCATTCCAAGCATGGCCCTGCCAATGTCTATCGTTGGCACGTTTGCGGTGATGTACCTTCTTGACTATAGCTTGGATAACCTTTCCATGATGGCTCTGACGCTTTCGGTCGGTTTTGTGGTGGACGATGCGATTGTGATGCTGGAGAACATTGTTCGCCGGATGGAAGAGGGAGAAGGCGTGCTCGAGGCCGCTCTGAACGGTTCCAAGGAAATTGGGTTCACGATTCTTTCAATGACCATCTCGCTGGCGGCCGTTTTCATCCCTGTGCTTTTCATGAGCGGTTTGATCGGGCGCCTCTTTCGAGAATTTGCGGTGACTATAGGCCTATCGATCCTGATTTCGGGTTTCGTTTCGCTCAGCTTAACTCCGCTGCTCTGCAGCCGCTTTCTGCGTCCTCCCAGAGAGGAGCACCATGGACGGTTCTATGTGGTGACGGAACGGATTTTCCAGAGAATGCTGGCTCTCTACGACTGGAGTCTGCGACGAGTCTTAAGTTTTCCACGATCGGTCATGCTGATTTCGGCTGCCCTGCTTATAGCGACAGTGTACCTGTTCATAGTCATCCCCAAAGGATTTCTTCCCAGCGAGGACAACGGGCGACTTTTCGCGTTCACAGAAGCCGCGCAGGACATCTCGTTTGAAGAGATGGCTAAGCACCAGGAAGCCGTGGCTGCAATTCTGAGGCAGCATCCCGACATCGTTTCCTTCTCTTCGAGCATAGGGGCGGATGGACGCAATGCAACTCCGAATGCAGGTCGTATCTTCATGCGTTTGAGATCCCGACCCGAGAGAAAAAAGACTCCCGAGGAACTTATAGAGGAGCTCCGCCCCAAACTGGCTGAGGTGCCTGGTATTCGAGTTTTCCTGCAGAATTTGCCTCCCATTCAAATCGGCGGTATGTTTACCAAAAGTCTTTACCAGTACACGCTTCAGGGCTCAGATACCGACGAACTCTATCATTTTGCGCCTCTCATAGAATCCAAGATCCGCGCCCTGCCCGGACTCCAGGATGTCACCAGCGACCTGCAAATTGCCAACCCGCAGGTCTTCGTCGAGATTGATCGGGACAGAGCTTCGGCACTGGGCGTCACTGCCGATCAGATCCAGAACGCGCTTTACAGCGCCTACGGGTCGCGGCAGGTTTCCACGATTTACACGGCTACCAATGAGTACTGGGTCATCCTGGAACTGGAGCCTCGATACCAAAGAGATCCCGCCGCCCTGTCGATGCTCTACATCCGGTCCGCAGAGGGGCGGCTGATCCCACTGGACGCCGTCGCTAAATTGACTCCCCGCGTCGGTCCCTTAACCGTCACTCATCTCGGCCAGCTGCCGTCCGTCACTATTTCATTTAATCTCAAACCTGGCGCGGCTCTGGGCGATGCTGTAAGTCAGATCGAAGAGTTTGCTCGCATGGATCTTCCAGTCAGCATCGGCACCAGTTTCCAAGGCTTTGCTCAAGTTTTCCAATCATCCCTTCAAGGACTTGGACTACTTCTGCTGATGGCGATTCTAGTCATCTACATGGTGCTGGGAATTCTCTATGAAAGTTTCATCCATCCTCTGACCATTCTCTCGGGTCTTCCCTCTGCAGGATTAGGAGCGCTCTTGACACTCATGATCTTTCATACTGATCTTAATATCTATGCGTTCGTTGGTATCATCATGCTGGTGGGAATCGTCAAGAAGAATGCGATCATGATGATTGACTTCGCCCTCGATGCTCAGCGGACCGAGGCCAAGAGCCCTGCCGATGCTATCTACGAAGCCTGCTTAGTGCGGTTTCGCCCTATCATGATGACGACGATGGCGGCTCTCATGGGCACTTTGCCCATTGCCCTTGGCTTTGGTGCAGGCGCTGAAGCTCGGCGTCCCCTGGGGCTAGCTGTGGTCGGCGGTCTTCTGGTTTCGCAGCTCCTAACCCTTTACATCACTCCGGTGTTTTACACCTACATGGAATCCTTCCGCGAATCGCTCCAACGTCTTCGTCTCCGCCGGCGGAGGCGAACTGCTGAGCCACTGGTCGACGTTTCCCCAGCGAAGACGGTTGAACGGGATATTGCACCGTTTGACACCATTCATCGCTAAAGTTTTCACATTAGCTTTGTACGCCTGCCCAAGGATGGCGCAGATCAAGGCAAAACAGATCCTCTGTTAAACTCATTCCCCTCGGGCGACTCGGCGCTCACGAGTGCAGTTGAAAACGCCCGGTCCTGCAGCGAGATCCAACCTCACCTTCGGTCGGTATCCGTTCCCGGAAAACCCAGTAGGCTGTGATATCATAGTTACAATTCTCCGGGTTTTCATTCAGTCAACTGGCCGGCTGGTTGAAATAATCATCTTCACTTTGGAGTGCGGGAGCTTGCTCCCGCTTTGTATCGCCGCCAGCTCCCTGGCGGCCTGGATTTGAAGCTCATCTTTTGCAGTGCGCTTGGCTCGCCAGCGCTTTCATTGACCTGCGACTTGGCGCAGGCCAGCGTCCTCACACGTTCGGCATGGAACCGAGGGTGGCAGCAAGCTGCCTTTGTTCAGAATTGAACGAGTCTGAAAGTGGGAGCAAGCTTAGCAGGCTCCCGCACTCCAAAGAGGGAGAGGCGTAGATGGCGCTGAGCATAGGCACCAGACTCGGGCCTTATGAAATCGCCGGGCCCATTGGCGCAGGCGGTATGGGCGAGGTGTACCGCGCCAAAGACACCCGTCTACAACGTACGGTAGCCATCAAGATCCTGCCGCAGCATCTTTCCAAAGACCCGGTTCGCAAGCAACGATTCGAACGCGAAGCCAAGATTATCTCCAGCTTGAATCATCCTCATATCTGTGTGCTGCATGACGTGGGCCAGCAGGACGGGCTGGATTACCTGGTGATGGAGTATGTGGAGGGCGAGACACTGGCGAAGCGACTGGAGAAAGGGCCATTGCCACTGGAGCAGGTGCTGAGGTACGGAGGACAGATTGCAGAGGCGCTGGACAAAGCGCATCGCAACGGGGTAGCTCATCGGGACCTCAAGCCAGGGAACATCATGCTGACGGGGACGGGGGCGAAGCTGATGGATTTTGGGTTGGCCAAGCCGGTGACTCCGCAGGCGACGATAGCGACGCTAACGACCGGTTCGCCGACTGCTCCGGTTACGGAAGAAGGCACGATTCTGGGAACGTTTCAGTACATGGCGCCGGAACAGTTGGAGGGGAAAGATCTGGATGGCCGCACTGACATCTTCTCTTTTGGGAGCGGTTCTCTATGAAATGGTGACGGGGCAGCGGGCGTTCCAGGGGAAGAGTCAACTGAGTGTAGCTTCAGCGATTCTGGAGAAGGAACCGGAACCGATCAGCACGATGAAACCCCTGACGCCACCAGCGCTTGAGCATGCCATTCGCCGCTGTCTGGCCAAAGATCCGGATCGACGTTGGCAGGCGGCGAGAGATCTGGCGCAGGAACTTGAGTGGATCGCGGAATCAAAGGTTGGGCCGCAAGGAGGGGTTCAAACGCAGCGGCTGGGCCGCGAGCGCCTGGCCTGGGCTTTATTAGTAGGGCTCCTTACCCTGGCCCTCGCGATCCTGGCTGTTATCCATTTCCGGGAATTGCCGCCTGAACACCAACCGATCCGATACTCTCTCCCCGCGTCAGATCAGGGGACGATTGGTTCCCTGGCCGTCTCGCCCGACGGCCGCTATCTGGCAATCACCGGACGTTTTGGCAGCTCTCAGCTCTTGCTTCGCGCACAGAACTCGCTTAACAATCAGACCTTGCCTGGAACTGAGGGCGCCCAATACCCGTTCTGGTCGCCGGACAGCCGCTTCATTGCATTCTTTGCAGGAGGCAAGCTAAGGAGGATCGCTGTTGCCGGGGGGCCGGCACTAACAGTTTGCGATGCAGCGGCCGGGCTGGGCGGAACCTGGAACCAGTTTGGGACAATAGTGTTTTCACCGAGTCCAACGGAAGTCCTGCAATCCGTGCCGGCTGCAGGCGGTGTGGTCAGCCCGGTAACAGTCAAAGTAACAACGGCCAATACAGAGGTCCAATGTTTCCCGCATTTCCTTCCTGACGGCAGGCACTTTCTCTTTCTGGTGAACCCCGCAGGAGAGGGGAAGGATGGCACTTACTACGCTTCACTGGATTCGAAAGGACCACGCCGCCTATTGGCTGAGCATTCGAAGGCCGAGTACGCCCCTTCTTCCTCATCGGATGGCCAGGGTTATCTGCTCTTCTCGCGACAGAATGAGCTATTAGCTCAGCCCTTTGATCCGAAGCGGTTGGAGACTGCGGGAGAAGCATTCCCTGTTGCCGAACAAGGGAACCTTCCTTTGACCTTTGGTCACATTGGCTTTTCGGCTTCACGGAATGGAGTCCTGACATACCTCACGGGAGAGTTCCCATGGAGCAGCGAACTCCTCTGGTTCGACCGGGAAGGCAAACGGATCGGCACAGTGGGCAAGCCCGGCACCTATGGGGGTGTAATGTTGTCTCCGGATGAAAAGAGAGCCGCCGTGACCCACCTCAGTTCAGACCTCGTTGAGATCTGGCTTCATGAACTGACACGCGACAGCTCCTCGCCTTTCACATTCGGTCCAGAGTGGAGTAACAATCCGGTGTGGTCACCGGATGGGAGCCACATTGCATTTCGTGCATTTCGTGGGAGCAACATTTCCATTTACCAAAAGGACGCGAGCGGGACCAGCAAGGAGGAGCTTGTGTTCCAGGGCAAATCCAGTATCCCCGTCCCTGTGGACTGGTCCCATGATGGCCGGTTCCTGATCTACGACGAGATTGATCCGAAAGCCAAAGATGACATATGGCTCTTGCCTGTGACAGGGGAACGCCAACCGGTGCCCCTACTGCCGCAGGCAGAGTTCAATCAAAACCTCGGCCAGTTCTCGCCCGATGACCGATGGGTGGCCTACACATCTAATGAGTCGGGTATGGATCAAATTTACGTCCAACCCTTTCCGGTCTCGGGCCCCAAGTGGATGGTTTCCACCTCAGGAGGCCGGCAACCGCGCTGGAGAAGAGATGGAAAGGAGTTGTTCTACGTCGCCCCAGATGGAAAACTGATGGCCGTGGCGATCCGCACACACGCAAGCAAGGTCCATTTTGAAGCGAGTCAGCCGCAGCCTCTTTTTCAGACCAGCATTCCCTCCAATATCCCCCTAAGACAGTCTTTCTTTTACGACGTCACGGCTGATGGTCGGCGATTCCTCGTCAACACGGTACAGGGAGGATTGAACCAGGCGATCAATGTCTGGGTCAACTGGCAAGCAGGGTTGAAACCATGATGCTCGCTTTGGAGTGCGGGAGCTTGCTCCCGCTTTGGTATAGCCGCCAGCTGGCCGGCGGCGATTGGGCGGCACCGACGCTACTTCGGCAGGGCAAGCCAGGACAGCAGCAAGCTGCCTTGGTTGAAGATGAACGGGTCCGAAAGCGGGAGCAACCCGCACTCCAAAAAACTGTCAATGGGAGGAAGTTTCCCGAATGACGAGGCAAATCAATAAATGATTGGCCAAACGATATCTCACTACAAGATTCTGGAGAAGCTCGGTGAAGGTGGGATGGGAGTCGTCTATAAAGCTCGCGATACCCGTCTAGATCGTTTTGTAGCCCTAAAGATCCTTCCGCCGGAAAGAGTCGCTGATCCTGACCGCAAACGCCGCTTTGTGCAGGAAGCCAAGACCGCCTCCGCTTTAAACCATCCCCATATTGTAACGATTCACGACATCGATGAGGCCGACGGAGTTCACTTCATTGCCATGGAATATGTGCAAGGGAGGACGCTGGACCAGTTAATTCCGCGCCATGGAATGCTGTTGAATGAGGCGTTGAAGATAAGTGTCCAGATGGCGGATGCTTTGGCATCGGCTCACTCAGTGGGCATTGTGCACCGTGATCTCAAGCCAGGAAACATCATGGTCAGTGAAACCGGCTTGGTCAAAGTCCTTGACTTTGGGTTGGCCAAGTTGGCCGAAAGGACTGAGAGCAGCCAGCCCGACGCCAAGACATTGCAACCTGGCAGTCACCCGCAGACCGAGGAAGGGACGATTCTCGGGACAGTCAGCTACATGTCACCCGAGCAGGCGGAAGGGAAGAAATTGGATGCACGGTCAGACATCTTCAGTTTTGGCTCCGTGGTGTACGAGATGACGACAGGTCAGCGGGCTTTCCAGGGCGACTCAAAGATGTCGACGTTGGCCGCAATTTTGAACAGAGAGCCCAGACCGGTGAAGGAGCTATCGGGAACAGCTCCACCCGATTTAGAAAAGATCATCAACCGATGTTTGCGTAAGGCTCCGGAACGACGTTGGCAGACGATGGCAGATCTAAAGGTGGCACTGGAGGATCTCAAAGAAGAATCGGACTCGGGGATGCTGGCCGGAACATCAACTCCAAGATCGAGCTTCAACGGGCGGCGAATATGGGTTTGGGGGACGGCTGCGCTCCTTGTCATTGTGGTAGCTGTAATGGCTTGGGTATTTCGCGGAGGTTCCAAGAAACCGGCAACGAGACCCGAAGTGGTTCCACTGACTACCTATGCGGGTATTGAACAGTCTCCCAGCTTTTCCCCAGATGGAAATCAGCTTGCCTTTTCCTGGAATGGGGAGAAACAGGACAACTTTGACATCTACCTCAAGCTGATTGGTTCCCAAAACTACCTACGGCCTAACCACAGACCCGGCAGACGACTTTAGCCCTGCGTTTTCGCCAGATGGGCGTTCAATTGGTTTTATCCGAAGGTCGAAAGAGCGTGCGGTTTTCGTTGTCATCCCTGCCATCGGCGGACCGGAGCACATTGTCGCGGAGGTCCCTACTACAAAATTGGGTGTCGGATACCCCCGTTTCGCCTGGTTTCCCGACGGTAACTGGGTGGTGACTGACGGCCTGATGTTATTATCAACCAAGACCGGTGAAACACGCAGCTTGACCTCTCCACCGACAAAGTCTGTGCCTGATTTTAATCCCTCGGTTTCACCGGATGGACGCACTGTAGCGTTCGGCCGTTCGACCAGTACCACTGCAGGATATCTAGACTTTTGCTTGCTCGATCTGACCGAAGAATTGAAGCCCAAAGGGGAGCCGAGACGGCTATCTTCCGCGAGACGAGAATTATCTGGCTCTGTCTGGACGCCGAATGGGCAGGAGATCATCTTTAGCGGAGGATCAATTTGGGGCGAAAGCCTCTGGAGGATACCAGCTTTCGGAGCTGGAGAACCAGAGCAGTTGACATTGGCCGGGGAAGGGGCTGCCGAACCAGCTCTCTCCAGGACTGGTAAGCGGTTGGCATACTCGCGGTGGAATCTCAACGCCAACATTTGGCGTCTGTCGCTGTCGGCCCCAGGGGTAGCCTCCGCTGCCGCAACGAAGTTCATCACCTCCACACGTTTTGAAGCAGATCCTCAATACTCGCCTGACGGTAAACGGATTGCCTTTGCATCCTGGCGCGCAAAAGATTTTGGTATCCAGGTATGCAACGCAGACGGCTCCAACCAGGAGGAACTGTTTTCTCGGGCCGGGGTGGATGCTGGCTGGCCGAACTGGTCACCCGATAGCCAGAGTGTCACCTTCGATGCCGATCGGGAAGGAAACGACGATGTCTACGTGATCCGGGCAAGCGGAGGGAATGCCGTTCGCCTGACCGACCACGCTGCCAGGGACGGATACCCGACTTGGTCGAGGGATGGCAGGTGGGTCTACTTTGCATCGGATCGGACTGGTCGACGGGAGACATGGAAGGTCCCAGCCGGAGGCGGGGAGGCCGTTCAAGTGACCCGGAATGGTGGCGGACCAGCCTTCGAGTCGCCTGATGGCAAGTTCGTCTATTACATACTCCTTGAGAAAGATGAATTCTCAGGAAGTCTTTGGAAAATACCGGTGAATGGTGGGGAGCGAAGCCAGGTACTCCCCTCTGTGTCTATGGCATTCTCTGTTGTCAAGGAGGGGATCTATTTTACTCCGCAACGGCTTGTCTTTGGCCTTGGGAATTCTTCCATCCAGTTTCTAGATTTCGCTACCGGCAAGGTGAAAGCGGTTGCGCAGATGACATCATACGGGCTTGCGGGGCTCTCTGTTTCCTCCGATGGTAAGTTCCTATTGTTCTCGCAAATAGACGAATATAGCAGCGACCTGATGATGGTGGAGAATTTTAAGTAGGTCTGAGGTTCCAGGTGTGAGGTGTGAGATTCGGGGGCTACATCGCCAAATTCCGTAGCTCCTCAGCGGAAAAGAGGCAGGATTTTCGGATCCACAAGACCCTGGGTCCGACGGCCAACCCAACTAGCCAAGGGCTTCGCCCTGATATCCGGCGCAGGTAGCCACGATTAACGTGCTTTTGCGTTAATCGTGGGCAGTTCTGTAGCCGGTCTCGATGAGACCGATCTTGCCGGGGTCACCGACGCCGGCCACAAGCCCACGGTTAATTACAAAGCTAATTAACCGTGGCTTCCATGAGAAGGCCAGGAATGTCAAGAGGCAAACGTGGTTGCCTCGCTCCACTGTGCTGGTAGCGTGGGGTCGCCTGATAACTGTGGAGTCATGCTCAGCCCGTTTCTGG
>JACXTT010010318.1_pt1 | contig 12604 bp, 12 predicted proteins | sample 9270951 | NCBI WGS metagenome assembly JACXTT01 (sample SAMN15532306, study PRJNA645909) | rock metagenome | isolation source: weathered quartz diorite | place: Puerto Rico | collected 2017-06-21 | reverse complement strand
GATGACGCCGGCGATCGCTCCGGCCACGGCAACCGGCTTGGAGGTGGCTGAAACCTTCAGCACCTCCACTGGTACGCGCCCCTCCCCTGACATTTGCTGGATCTCCCGTTAAGTGTGTTCTCTGTCGATTCGCTGGATCGATTGGGCCCGGCCGGTAGAGGCACTAATGGTAACCAGTACCGAATTGAAAGTCACCGTTCCAGAGGCCACCACAAAGCGATTTGGAACCCCGGTCAGGAAGCGCTTGATGACCACATCCTTGTCCATGCCGATGCACCCGTCGCGCGGCCCGACCATGCCCACATCGGTGACGTACGCGGTGCCGCCAGGCAGCACCCTGCCGTCGGCGGTCGGGATGTGCGTGTGGGTGCCGACGACCGCGCTCACACGCCCATCCAGGTACCAGCCCATGGCGGTCTTCTCTGAGGTCGCCTCGGCGTGCATGTCGCAGAGGACTATGCGGATGTCGGGGTGCGCCGCCAGGATGGCGTCCGCCGCGCGGAATGGGTCGTCGATGCTCTCCACGAAGATCCGGCCCATCAGGTTCATGACCATCGCCTGGTGACCGTTGACCCCGACGACGCACCAGCCTTTGCCGGGCGCATCTGGCGGATAGTTCGCCGGCCGGATCACCCGATCCAGGCCGGGCAGCTCGGCGACGAACTCCTTCTGCGCGAATACGTGGTTGCCGGTCGTGATCACGTCCGCGCCGGCGCTCATGAGCTCATCCGCCAGCTTGGCCGTGAGCCCGAAGCCGGCCGCGGCGTTCTCGCCGTTGACCACCGTGAGGTCCGGTTTCAAGTCCTTCTTGAGGCCGGGCAGGATCGATTTGACCGCCTCGCGGCCGGGGTGGCCCACCACGTCGGCGACGAAGAGAATCCGGAACTCATCCGAGCTCATCTGGTCAATTGTCGGGAAAACAAAAAAAGGGAGCCTGCTTCCAGGCTCCCTTGAGATGTTATTTGGCGTATTCGACCGCCCTGGTCTCCCGGACCACGGTGACCCGGATCTGACCAGGAAAGCTGAGCTCGCTCTCGATGCGCTTGGCGATGTCCCGAGCCATCAGCTGGGCCGCCGTGTCATCGATCTGCTCCGGCTTGACCAGGATCCGCACCTCGCGGCCGGCCTGGATCGCATACGACTGCTGAACGCCCTGGAATGAGTTGGCGATCTCCTCCAGCTTCTCCAGCCGCTTGACGTAGGCCTCGAGCGACTCCCGGCGCGCCCCTGGGCGGGCCGCGGAGATCGCGTCGGCCGCGATGAGCAGGAGCGCCTCCTGCGTGCGCGGCTCTTCGTCGTAGTGGTGCGCCTTCACCGCGTGGACGACGGCGGCGGGCACCCCATGTCGCTGCAGCAACTCCGCGCCGATCACGGCGTGCGAGCCCTCGACCTCATGGTCGATGGCCTTGCCGATGTCGTGCAGCAGGCCCGACAGCTTGGCGATGCGGACGTCGGCGCCGATCTCGGACGCCATCATGGCCGCGAGATAGGCGACCTCTTTCGAGTGGTTGAGCACCTGCTGCCCGTAGCTGGTACGGAACCGCAGGATGCCGAGATGCCGGACCACCTCAGGGTGGAGACCCTGCAGTCCGACCTCGAGCACGGCGGCCTCGCCCTCCTCTTTGACCCTCTGCAGGACCTCCTGGCGGGACTTGGCCACGATCTCTTCGATGCGGGCCGGATGGATCCGGCCGTCGACGATCAGCTTGTTGAGTGCGACCCTTGCGACCTCGCGGCGCACCGGGTCAAAGCCGCTGATGATGACCGCCTCGGGCGTGTCATCGACGATCAGGTCGATCCCCGTCGCCTGCTGCAGAGCGCGGATGTTGCGCCCTTCCTTGCCGATGATGCGGCCCTTGAGCTCATCGGTCGGCAGCGGCAGCACCGACACCGAAACCTCGGCGGTCTGGTCGGCGGCGATCCTTTGAATCGACTCGGTGACGATCTCGCGAGCGCGGCGCTCACTTTCGTCGCGGGCTACGAGCTCTGACTCGCGGACCTTACGTGCCACCTCGTTGCGCAGCTCCTGCTCGACTTGCTCCATCAGCACGCCCTGGGCTTCCTGGCGGGTCATCTTGGCGACCCGCTCGAGCTCGAGCTGCTGCTGTCGCTTGTTGTCTTCGAGCTGCGAACGCAGGTCGTCCAGCCCCTTCTCCTTGTCGCCGAACTCACGCTCGCGACGGACGAGGTCCTCGCCCTTGCGGTCGAGGTTCTCCTCCTTCTGGAGTAGGCGCCTTTCTATCTGCTGCGACTGGGCCCGATACTCACGAGCCTCTTGCTCGGCGGCGGTGCGGATCTTGACCGCTTCCTCCTTGGCCTCCAGCAGCTTCTCCTTGGCCTGTGTTTCGGCCTCGGCGAGGTTTTGCTGGGCCTTGGCCTGGACGGCGCTGGCGCCGTCGCTCTGACGACGCCGCATGAGCAGGTACGCGATGCCGAGGCCGGCCAGGAGTGCCACCACCAGTGCGGGTACGAAAACTTGGACAGGCATGTGACATGCACCTCATGTATTGACTTGTCAAAGTGCGGAACCGTCGCATGCATGTCGGCTCTGGCCGGCAGCCGCGACTGGGTTGCCTCTATGACCGGAGGCGCCCTAACGCGCCTCGCGTGGACTCAAATTTTAGGCTTCGCCGTCTGGTGGCGCTCCGGCCACGACCGTGCGGCATGCCTCCCGCACGATTCCTGGCGCGAAACCCCGACGCACGAGCTTCGAGCCGACTCGGTCCAGCATCTCGCGGTACGCAAGTCGCGGTCCGGAGGCGTACAGGCGTTCGGCCAGCCGGGTGGCCATCTCGAGCTGTGTCTCCGGCCTAAGACGCCCGACGGCCGCGTCGGCCAGTCCGCGTTCCACTCCCCTGGCCGCGAGCTCAGCGGACAGGGCGAGCGGGCCGCGTGTGACGCTGCGCCGCCTCACGAGGCCGTCGGCAAAGGCGGTGTCGTCCAGGTAGCCCCGCTGACGCAGGCGGCGTAGCGCCGACTCCACATCCTCCGCCTCGTATCCTCGCCGAGCCAGCTTGCGGCCAAGCTCAGCGCGCGAGTGGGCGCGCCTGGCCAGCAGCCGGATGCCCGCGTCGAACGCCGTGCCGGCCGGCCTGGGCTTAGAACTCCTCGGCACCGGCCGCTGCCCGCATGGGCACGACGCCCTTGAAGGGTGCGGCGCCCGCCGCTGCCTTCTCGCGGACCTTGGCCTCGATCTCGGCGGCCAGGGTCGGGTTCTCGCGCAGGTAGTTGCGGACGTTCTCGCGGCCCTGGCCCAGCCGCTGGTCGCCGTAGGAGAGCCACGTCCCGCTCTTCTCAAATATCGCGTACTCGAGGGCGGCATCGATCAGCGAGCCCTCGCGCGAGATGCCTTCGTTGAAGAGGATGTCGAACTCCGCTGCGCGGAAGGGCGGCGCGACCTTGTTCTTCACCACCTTGACCTTGACGCGCGCCCCCACAGAGTCGAGACCGTTCTTGATCACCTCGACCTTGCGGATGTCGAGCCGCACCGACGAGTAGAACTTCAGCGCCCGGCCGCCCGGCTGCGTCTCCGGGTTGCCGAACATGATCCCGACCTTCTCACGCAGCTGGTTGAGGAAGACCACAGAGCAGTTGGACTTGGAGATCGCGGCGGTGAGCTTGCGCAGCGCCTGCGACATGAGCCTGGCCTGCAGGCCGACGTGCGCGTCGCCCATCTCGCCTTCGATCTCGGCCTTCGGCACGAGCGCGGCGACGGAGTCGATGACGATCACATCCACCGCACCTGACCGCACCAGCACTTCGACGATCTCGAGCGCCTGCTCGCCCGTGTCGGGCTGGCTGATCAGGAGGTCATCGATCTTCACCCCGATACGCGACGCATAAAGCGGGTCGAGGGCGTGCTCGGCGTCGACGAACGCCGCCACCCCGCCTTGCTTCTGAGCCTCGGCGATGACATGCAGCGCCAGCGTGGTCTTGCCGGCCGACTCGGGACCGTACAGCTCGGTCACGCGCCCACGCGGGATGCCCCCCACCCCCAAAGCCAGGTCGAGGAGCAGCGCTCCAGTCGGAATCACAGTGATCTCACCGCGTAGGGCCGCCTGCTCGCCGAGCTTCATGATCGCGCCCTTGCCGTAGCTCTTGGTGATCTGCGATATCGCAGTGTCGAGTGCCTTGTCCTTTTCCAATCCAGATGCCTCCTACGTAGTTGCGGCGAGTGTTGTATGTCGAGGTGAGGAAAGCAATCTCGTCTTAACAGCCCGCGTGATGTGAGTGGATCATATCGAACAGGTGTTCGGCCGTCAAGTGCTCTTAACCGCCGTCGACTTGGCAGCCGCGATCAAAAGCTGCAGCGCCTCCCCTGCGGCCTGGCGCCGGTTCGCCCAGCGATCGCCGCTGAAGTTGAACTCGTGTGACGCCGACCCGTCCGGCGAGGCGATGGCGACGAAGGTCAGTCCGACGGCCTTGCTCGAACTGTCCGAGTCCGGTCCGGCTATGCCCGTTACGCCTGCTGCCAGACTCGAGCCGAACCTCGTCCGCGCGCCCTCCGCCATCGCCACCGCGACCGGGGCGCTGACCGCCCCGTGCTCGGCCAACAGTGCCGAGCTGACCCCCAGTAGTTCCCCCTTCGCCTGGTCGGAGTAAGCAACGACTCCGCCGAGGAAGTACGCCGAGCTCCCCGGCTGATCAGTCACGAGGGCCGCCAGCAATCCGCCCGTGCACGATTCGGCGACCGCCAGGGTGAGTCCCTGTTCCTTCAACAACCCGCCGAGCTCGACCGCGCGTGGATCCACTGGCGACTCAGCGCCTGGGGCGCCGCCCGACGGTGCGCCGACAGCCGGCGACGGATGCGCGCCACCGGGCATGAGCACATGACGCCACCGCCAGACGTAGTCCAGGCCGCTCGAGAGCGTGAACACGACCGCGAAAGCGACCGCCAGCGTCGCAGGCAGGCCGAGCCACGGGTACGGTCGCTGCAGGATCAAGAGCGTCACCGCCACCACCTGCGTCACCGTTTTGGTCTTGCCCAGCGGCGCTGCAGCAAGTACGCGCCCCTGGCTCGCGCCGACCGTGCGCAGCAGCGTGATCAAAAGCTCGCGCGAGAAGATCACCACCACCACCCATGCGGCGACCAGGCCCTCCTGCACGAGGACAATCAGCACCGACAGCACGAATAGCTTGTCGGCGAGCGGATCGAGGAATTTGCCGAGGTCGCTCACCAAGCCACGCCGGCGGGCTATCTGTCCGTCCATCGTGTCGGTCAGAGAGAACAGCACGAACAGCGTGGCCGCGATCTGGTCGTGGTAATCGAACCGCGCCAGGATCAAGTACATCAGCGGCCCGATCGCGCCCAGCCGGCTGATGGTCAGCGCGTTCGGCAGGTTGAGAGCGTTCTTCAAGCCATTCGAGCTTAGGGGTTGGCCTTGAACTCGCGCGTCACGACCCCATCTCCCATCGCGCCCAGGTCACGATCGTCGATGGTGATGAACGTCGACGCTGCCTTGCCGCTCGTGATCTTGATGTCGAAGCCCGTGAAGAAGACCTGCGTCCCCGCTTGCAGGAAGCGGCCCGAGTCCGAGTACTGCGCCTTGCCGTCGACGAAGACGTTGATCCACACGAGGTCCGTGGCGCGCACGCCCACAGTGATCGGATGCCGCACTGGCGACGGCGAAGGCAAGGGCGACAGAGACGGAACGACCAACGGGTGCGACGCGACGGGCGCGTTCCCCGGTTGGCTGATGGACTGGATCTGCCGCCATGCATACAGGCCGAAGACCGACGCCAGGATCAGCACGATAACCGCCACCGCGATCGGCGTGGTGATGGCCACACGCGGGCGCAGGCTCGACCTGTCGATCGCCAGCGAGCGCTGCGGGTCGGGCGGCCCGCTCGGGATCATCGCGACGATCTCGTCGGGGTCGAGTCCCAGGTACCGCGCGTATGCGCGCACGTAACCGCGCGCGTATACGGGGGCCGCGAGCCGCCTCATCTCACCGTCCTCGATCGCGGCCAGGTTGACGGCCCGCACGCGCGTCGCCGCCGATGCCTGGGCGAGCGTCAGGCCCTGCGCCTGGCGTCTCGACCGAAGCAACGTACCGAGGTTGGAGTCGGGCGGTGTGCCGACTCCCGCGCTCACTCGAGCCCCAGTCGCTCCAACAACTCGTCGACGTCAGGCAGGTTCATCAGCACCTCACGCGACTTCGAACCCTGGTAGCCGCCGATCACGCGATGGTCCGCCAGCTGGTCGACGATCCGACCAGCGCGTGAGTAGCCGACGTTGAACTTCCGCTGCACCAGCGACACCGAAGCGCCACCTTCGGCGGCGACAGCACGCGCCGCGCGCGCAAACAGCGGATCGAGCTTGCGCTCGATGCGCTCGGCTCCTTCCCACTCCGAGCCCGCGCCCTCTTCGAGGATCTCCTCCATGTATCGTGGCGCGCCTTGCGACTTCCAGAAGCTCACGACCTCTTCGACCTCCTGGTCGCTCACGAACGCGCCCTGGATGCGTGTCGGTTTCCCTGCGTCGACCGGCTGGTAGAGCATGTCTCCGCGTCCGAGCAGCTTCTCCGCGCCACCGGCGTCGAGGATCACTCGGCTGTCGACCTGCGAGCCGACCGCGAAAGCGATGCGCGATGGGATGTTCGCCTTGATCAGGCCGGTGATGATGTCGGTCGACGGGCGTTGCGTGGCGATGATCAAATGGATGCCGACCGCGCGCGCCAGCTGTGCGATGCGGCAGATGAGCTCTTCGATCTCGCCCGCCGCGACCATCATCAAGTCGGCGAGCTCATCGATGACGATCACCACGTAAGGCAGCTCTCGAGCCGATTTCAGCCGGGCCTTGTCGTTGTAGGCGGCGATGTTGCGCACGCCTTCGGCCGAGAACAGCTTGTACCGGCGGTCCATCTCTGCCACCGCCCAGCGCAGCGCCGCGGCCGCCTGGTGCGACTCCACCAGCACTGGCAGCGCCAGGTGCGGCAAGCCGTTGAAGCCGGTCATCTCGACACGTTTGGGGTCGATGAGCAGCAGGCGCATATGGTCGGGCGTCGTCTGGAACAGCAGGCTCGTGATCAGCGCATTGATGCACACGCTCTTGCCCTGCCCGGTCGCGCCGGCAATGAGCAGGTGCGGCATGCGCGTCAGGTCGCCGACGATCGAAGCACCGGAGACGTCGTTGCCGAGGGCAAGCGCAAGTGCATGGGTGCCTTCCCGGAATGCCGCGGTCTCGAGCACCTCGCGAATCGTGACGAGGCTCGCCGACTTGTTCGGCACCTCGATGCCGACAGCGGACTTGCCCGGGATGGGTGCCTCAATGCGCAACGGTGACGCCGCCAGCGCAAGCGACAGGTCGTTTTGCAGCCCCGTTATGCGCTTGACCTGAACGCCCGCGCCGGGCTGCACCTCGTACTGCGTCACCGCCGGTCCGGGGTTGACGCCGACGACCTTCGCCTCCACCCCGAAGGTCTGGAGCGTCGATTCGATCACCCTGACGTTGCGCTTGATCTCGTCCGCCATTCGCTCACGGCGCGCCGTGACTGTGTCGAGCAAGGCGATCGAAGGCAGCTTCCACTCGATGTCGGGCACATCGTCCTCGGGTTCCGCGACCACGCGCAGCACCGGCACCGAGGCGGCCCGCTCGCGCTCGTCTTCCTCTTCTTCCGGCGCCGGCGGTTCCACGCGAGTCCGCGAGGCGGGTTCACGGCCGGCTTCGATCTCCCACGGTCGTGGCGCGGTCGGCACCGGCGGGTACGCGAGGCCGAGCTGGCCGCCACCCGCCGCCGCCGCTGCGGCGCGAGCCGCAGGCACGGGCCGGGCCTGCTCTGTGGGCAGTGCGACCAGCTTGTCGAGGCGCTTGCGCTCGGCGTACGCGGCTTTGCCGGCGTCGAGCACCGCCTGGATGACCGCGCCGGGGCTGAAGTGGATGGTGACGATCAACCCGATCACGAGCGCGGCCACCAGCAGGGCCATCGCACCCCACCAGCTCGCGACTTCGATCAGCGCCCGGTCGACGCCGTCGCCGAGACCGCCACCGGAGTGGTGCCACATGCCGAACAGGCCGATCAGCGACAGGACCGCGACGGTGCCCGACACCAGGTCGAGCGGTCGCAGATTCGGAGCTTTCGGCCAGAGAAGGTACCCACCGGCCGCGAACACCAGCGCGTCGGGGACGAACCACCCATGACCAAAGCTGCTGAGCAGCCACGTCCTTATGCCGTCGAGGATCGATCCCGGGTTGCTGGCAGCTCCCAGCAGCCCCAGCAGGCCGATGAGCACGAGCAGCACGCCAGTGATCTCGCGGATCTGCCGCGGATCGAGACGAGGGCGCGTCGGGCGGCGCGTGCGCGCGCCACGAGAGCGCGCGGAGGATGAGCGGCGCGTCCCGTGCGAGGAAGAGCGTGAGCTGCGTGCGTTGGTGCGAGGCATGCTGCGATTGCCGGACGAGCCCGGTCTGCTGTGGATTTTACACCCGCTCCGTCACCCCATCGCTGAGCGAGATACTGTCGTGATCGTGGCCGTCGATCCATTCGCCGAAGCCGAAACGCGTTATCGCACTCTCGTCGACGAGCGTCGCGCGGGCACGCTCCAGGCACGGGCGTTTCGGCTGGCGGTGCGGGATCTCGCCGTGCTCGACAGCGAAGGGCGCCGCTGGATGCTCGGACCCGAGGATGGGATCTGGTACCGGCGCGAGCACGAGCGGTGGCTGCAAGCTGATCCGCCACGGCGGCTCGTGTGCAACAACTGCGGCCATCACAACCTGGGCCGCCACAGCTTCTGCGTGGAGTGCGGTCACCGCTTAGATAGATAGAGTCTCGTCCCCACCCCGTGGGGAGGTGGACTGAATTCGCGAAACGAGTTCAGTCGGGTGGGGCCGGTATATCTACTAATGAGCGCGCTGGAGCTCGGCCCAGACGATCCCCGAGATCAGCGCCGCCGCCAGCGGGATCAGCGCCACCAGCAGCCACAGCCGCCACCAGATCGGACGGTCCTCGCCGCGCAGCAGCTCGTGGCCGCAGAATCCGCAGAACCGATCGAACGGACCGGCGACTCCGTGGCAGCTCGAGCACCGATGCAGCTGCAGACCACAGTGCGCGCACGGCTGGTCTTCATACAGCGCCAGCACCATCGCCGGTTGGTCGCAGCGCGGGCAGAGGCTGGGCGCCACCAGCGCGAGCGGTGGGAGCTTCACAGCCTTCCCCTAAATCTCTGTTACCACGGGGATGACCATCGGCCGGCGTCCCGTCTGCCGATAGACAGTCTTGGAAACGGCGTCGTGGACGGCTTCTTGCAGGAGGTTGACGTCGGCGTGCGACTCCCGCATGCGATTGATGGCCTGCAGCGCCGCTTTCTTCGCATCCGACATCAAGCCTGACGAGAGCTCGGGCTCGATGACGCCGCGTGACAGCAGATCCGGACCCGCACGCAGCGAACCGGTGTCCCGGTCAAGGGTCAGGGTGAGCACGAGGATGCCGTCCTCGGCAAGGTGACGCCGGTCGCGCAGCACGATCTGCTCGACGTCCCCGACACCGAGACCATCCACAAAGACCAGTCCGGCGCTGATCTTCTCGCCGCGCTGAATCGACTCGCCGTCCAGCTCGACCGCCTCACCGTCCTCGACCACGACCACGCTCTCGGCCGCGATGCCGGTCTCGCGGGCCAACTCCGCGTGCAGGACGAGCTGGCGGTACTCCCCGTGGACCGGGATGAAGAAGCGCGGCTTCACCGCCTCGAGCATCTCGCGCAGCTCGTCGCGCTGTGCGTGGCCCGTGACGTGCACGTTGCCGACCTCCGAATAAAAGACGCGCGCGCCGTGCCGGTAGAGGTTGTTGACGGTCTGATGGACCATGCGCTCGTTGCCCGGGATCGGTCGCGCCGAGATGACGACCCAGTCGTCTTCACGAACATTGACGACCGGGTGCTGCTGCGCGGCGAAGCGCGTCAGCGCCGACATCGGCTCGCCCTGGCTTCCTGCGGTGAGCAGCAGCAGGCGCGACGGCGCGATGCGGTCGGCCTCGCCGAGTTTGATGGTCAGCCCCTCGGGCACGTCAAGGAATCCCAGCTCGCGCGCGGTCTTGAAGTTCTGCTGCAGGCTCCGGCCAACCACCGCGACGCGCCGGTCGAACTGGACCGCCATGCGGACCAGGTGCTGGATGCGATGGATGTTGGAGGCGAAGTTGGCGACGACGATGCGGCCGGGCGCTTCGCTGAAGATGCGCTCGAATGGACCGTGGAGGTCACGTTCTGAACCGGACCGGCCATTGCGCTCGGCGTTCGTCGAGTCGCTCAGCAGGAGCAGCACGCCCTCCTCCCCGAGGCGCCGGAAGCGGTTCATGTCGGTCGGGTGGCCGTCCGGCGGCGCGTCGTCGAGCTTGAAGTCGCTCGTGTAGACCACGGTGCCGACCGGCGTCTGCACAGCCAGTCCGACCGCATCTGGGATCGAGTGACACACCGCCACCGCCGAGACGCGGAACGGGCCGAGCTGCACGGCATCGCCGATGCGGACTTCGCGGAGCTCAGCCTCGCGAAGCACCCGGTGCTCCTTGAGCTTCGGCTTGACCAGGCCCAGCGTCAATCGCGTGCCGTAGACCGGGACGTTCAGCTTTTTCAGCACGTAGGGCAGTCCGCCGATGTGGTCCTCGTGCCCGTGCGTCAGAAAGATGCCCACCACCTCGCGATCCTTTTGCAGCAGGTACGAGATGTCGGGCAGGACCAGGTCGATGCCCAGCATGTCCTCCTGGGGGAACATCAGGCCCGAGTCGACGACCAGGACCTTCTTCTCCCACTCGAGGGCCCACATGTTGATGCCAACCTCGCCCAGGCCGCCGAGCGGCACGTAGCGGAGGCGCGACACGCTCAAAGGAGGCGCAGCTGCTCGGCTTCCACCTTTTCAACGGGCGGAGGTTCGGGTGGCGGAGGCGGAGCAAGGAAGCGGTCGAGGTATTTGCGCACGTTGTCGAAGTCACGCTCGAGGTCGGCGACCAGCGAGCCGTTGTGGAGTGCAGCAGCCGGGTGGTAGAGCGGCACCCACGCGACCTCGCCGCGCAGCACCAGGCTGCCGTGAATCCGCGATATCGAGCCCTGGCCCGGCAACAGCTGCTCGAGTGCGTGGCGCCCGAGGATCAGCACCACTTTCGGTTTGATGAGGGCGAGCTGGCGCTTGAGGTACGGCGAGCACGCTTCGGCCTCATTTGGCATCGGGTCGCGATTCTGCGGCGGCCGGCACTTGAGCACGTTGGTGATGTAGACGTCGGCCCGGCTCATGCCGATGCGGCCGAGCAGCGTGTCCAGCAGCTTGCCCGCCGGTCCGACGAAGGGCTCGCCCTGCCGGTCCTCGTTAAAGCCAGGGGCTTCGCCGACGATCATCACGTCTGCTGGGCACGGACCAACGCCCGGCACGGCCTGGGTGCGGGTCGCGTGCAGCCCGCACAGCTTGCAGGCACGGACCTCAGCGTGGAGCTGCGCGAGCTCCGCCACGGAATTAAGCGACTTCGACTCCTGCTTTGAACGTGATCAGGTCGCCGGCGGCCTTGATCGTCTTCATCACCGAGTCCTGCTGCTCATCGGTGAGCGGCACTAGTGGCAGCCTGAACGGGCCGGCCGGGAAACCCATCACATTCAGCGCCGACTTGATCGGCACCGGGTTCGCGGCTGTGGTCATGAGGGACTTGATCACTGGCAGCAGCCCGAGGTGGATGCGGCGCGCCTCATCGATATCGCCCGCGAGGAACGACTCGATGAGCTTCTTCATCGAGCGGCCCGCGATGTGCGAGACCACGCAGATCACGCCGTGACCACCGACCGCCATGAGAGGCAAGGTGAAGCTGTCGTCGCCGCTCCACACCTTGAATCCCGCGGGCTTCGCCGCGCACACGAGACCCATCTGGTCGATGTCCCCGCTCGCTTCCTTGACGCCGAGAACGCCGGGCAGCTCCGCGCAGCGCAGCGTGGTGGCGGCCGTCATGTTGATCGCGGTGCGGCCCTGGATGTTGTACATGATCGTCGGCCCGACCTCGGAGATCGCTTTGAAGTGCTGGTACATGCCCTCCTGGGGCGGCTTGTTGTAGTAAGGCACCACCGCCAGCAGGGCGTCTGCGCCGGCCTTCATGGCGCGCTCCGACAGCTTCACCGAGTGATGGGTGTCGTTGCTGCCAGTGCCCGCCACGACCGAGTGGCCGGGGATCGCCTTCTTGACCGCCTTGACCAGCTCGATCTTCTCGTCGTCGGAGAGGGCTGGCGACTCGCCAGTGGTGCCTGAAACGACGACCCCGTCCGAGCCGTCGGCGACGAGCAGGTTGGCGAGCTTCTCGGCCGAGGCATAGTCCACCGAGCCGTCGGCCCTGAACGGCGTGATCATCGCGGTGAGAAGGCGACCGACGTCTTTCTTCATTAAACTCCTACCAGTCCCATCTCGAGCGCTTGCTCGGCTATCTGGACCGCGTTCAGTGCGGCTCCCTTGCGGATGTTGTCGGCCACGACCCACAGCGCCAGCCCGCGCGCGATGGAGGGATCCTTGCGGATGCGGCCGACAAAAACCTCGTCCTTCCCCGCCACCTGGTGCGGTGTGGGGTAGCGCTTGGCCAGCGGGTCGTCCTCGATGACCACTCCCGGTGCGCTGCCGAGCAGCGCGGTCGCCTCCTCGGCGGTGATC
>JACXTT010010317.1_pt1 | contig 12605 bp, 11 predicted proteins | sample 9270951 | NCBI WGS metagenome assembly JACXTT01 (sample SAMN15532306, study PRJNA645909) | rock metagenome | isolation source: weathered quartz diorite | place: Puerto Rico | collected 2017-06-21 | reverse complement strand
ACTTGCGCTGAGTTTCATCATCGCCCTCCAGGGCGTCTACCCCGCCCGCAACTGAGCCGCTTCCGGAGGCACCATGTCCACTCCCTTCCTTGGTGAAATCCGCATGGTCAGCTGGAACTTCCCTCCCAAGGGTTGGGCCTTGTGCAATGGCCAGCTGCTGCCCATCAACACGAACCAGGCCCTCTTCTCGATCCTGGGGACCACCTACGGCGGCAACGGCCAGACGAATTTCGCGCTCCCCGACTTGAGGGGCCGCATCCCCATGCATTGGAGCAACAACACCGCCCTGGGCCAGGCCCAGGGCACGGAGACGGTGACGCTCTACAGCACCCAGATCCCCGCCCACAGCCACGGCGTGGTGGGCATGGGCGCGGCGGGCAGCTCGGCCAGCCCCAGCAATGCGCTGCCGGCCCAGGCGAAACTCCATGGCACCACGACGGGCGTGAACGACTACGCCCCGGCCAGCGGCAGCGTGACACCCATGGCACCGCTGTCCATCGGCCTCACGGGTGGCGCCCAGGCCCATGCCAACATTCCGCCCTACCTCTGCCTGAATTTCGCCATCGCCCTTGTGGGCATCTACCCCTCCCGGAACTAGCCTCCGCCTGCTTCTTCAGAAGGAACCACCATGGGCACTCCCTACATCGGTGAAATCAGGATGGTCGGCTTCAGCTTCGCGCCGGCCGGCTGGGCGCTCTGCAATGGCCAGTTGATGCCCATCTCGGGGAACGATGCGCTCTACAACCTCATCGGCACCACCTATGGCGGAGACGGCGTCACCACCTTCGCCTTGCCGGACATCCAGAGCCGCTTCCCCGTCCATCAGGGACAGGGCGCGGGCCTGAGCAATTACGTCATCGGCGAGACCGGCGGCGCGGAGACCGTGACGCTCACCAGCAACCAGATCCCTTCGCACCGCCACGGCATGAACGGACTCAACCTCCCAGCCACCTCGGCCAACCCTTCCGGGAACATGGTGGCCAAGGCCGCGCCCTCCACGGGCGGCACGGTCATCCCGACCTATGCGCCGGCCAGCAGCGCGCCGGTGACCATGGCGGCTGGGGCCATCGCCCAGGCGGGCGGCAACCAGCCCCATGACAACGTTCCGCCATTCCAGGTCGTGAACTTCGTCATCTCCCTCTTTGGCGTCTTCCCCACCCAGAACTGAGCCCGAGGAAACGCCGGGAACAGGGCCCTCCGGGGCCCTGTTCCATGTGATGGCCATCCAGCGGCCTAAAACGCGCTTCGGCCCCTTCCCAGTGCATCTGGCAGCTGCGCCGGGGACGCGCGGGCGCCGCGTCCCATCCTGATGCCGTGGCCACCGTGGCCATGCAGGGAGGCTGGGATGCGATCATCGGCGCGGATCCAGGTGGTGGGTTGGACACTGGCGGCTTCGGCCGCGGCGGCCGTATTTTCGGGCTGCGGTGGAGGCGGCGCCTCCAGCGGGAGCAGCGCTTCGACGGCCGTGCCCACGCCCGCCGCGGTGACCCAGGTCCTGAACCTCGACTTCAATTCCCTCCCCGTCTACGCCTCCCAGGCCTTCCCCCGACACTACGATGCGCGGGTCTTCCAGACCCAGGACAACTCGCCCGCCGACAACTCCATCACGGACAAGGGCGCCACCCTGGGCCGCGTGCTGTTCTACGACAAGCAGCTCAGCACCACCGGCACTTTCTCCTGCGCCTCCTGCCACGCGCAGGGGAACGGCTTCTCCGACGCAGCCCGCTTCAGCGACGGCGTCCAGCCTGGCGTCGTCGGGACGCGGCACGCCATGCGCCTCGGCAACGCCCGTTTCTACGCGCCGGGTTCGATGTTCTGGGACAAGCGGGCGCCCACCCTGGAATTCCAGACCACCCAGCCCATCCAGAACCCCATCGAGATGGGCTTCGACGCGGCCCACGGAGGCATGGGCGCGCTCACGGAGAAGATGGCGGCACTGCCCTACTACCCGGCCCTCTTCACCTTCGTGTATGGCGACGCCTCCGTCTCCGAGGACCGCGTCCAGCGGGCCCTGGCCCAGTTTGTCCGCAGCATGGCCTCCACCCACAGCCGCTTCGACGACGGCGCGGCCCTCAACTACGATCCCAGCCTGCCCGGCGCCGGCGTGGGCCGGCCCAATCCCGCCTTCACGGCCTCCGAGAACCGCGGCATGCAGCTCTTCTTCACGCCGCGCAACCAGGGCGGCCTGGCCTGCGCCGCCTGCCACAACGCGCCCACCTTCGCCCTCAACGGCAACTCCCGCAGCAACGGCCTGGACGCCGGGGAGACCACCATCTTCAAGTCGCCCTCCCTCAAGCATGCCGCCGGGGCCGCGCACTTCATGCACGACGGGCGCTTCGCCACCTTCGAGGAGGTCGTGGAGCACTACAACAGCGGCGTGCAGGAGGGCCCGGCGCTCGACAACCGGCTGCGCGGCCCCGATGGCCAGCCCCAGCGCCTCAACCTCAGCGACAGCGACAAGCTGGCCCTGGCCGACTTCCTCCGCACCCTGTCGGATCCTGTCCTCGCCACGGATGCCCGTTTCACGGACCCTTTCAAAAAGTAGCGTCGTCCGCGAAATAGCGGTCCCGGACCATCCGCAGGTGGTGCATCTCATGGCCGGCCAGGTGGAAGGCGAGGCCCCGGACGGTGGCTTCGTAGCCGTTCACCATGCCACGCCTGCCCCAGGCCAGGGCCGGCAGCCCCTGGAGGAAGGCCACCGTGGCCGCGCGGGTGATGCGGAATTCGGATATCAGATCCGCCAGGCTCCGTTCCTCGAACCCGGCGAAGCGCATGTACGCGTTCTCGTCGAAGCCGGGCAGTGGAGCCTCCTCGCCGCGCGCCATGCAGAGCATGCGGTAGAGGAAGATCCGCTCGTCATCCATGAGGTGCCCCAGCATCTGCTTGAGGCTCCACTTACCCGGAGCGTACCTGAAGGTCGTGGCGAAGCCCTCTTCCAGCGGGCCGAGGGTGGCCATCGTGGCCAGGCCCAGCTCCGCCAAGGTGGCGGCAATATCTCCACCGGCCACCTGAGCGATGTCCTCCGAGGCGTAGGCGGCGTATTCGCCGGGTTCAGGGCGGCCCGAGGGATGGTGGGACATGGAGGCCTCCAGTCTTCGTCTGCGACCAGGATGGCAGCAGCTCAGCCTTCCGTGACCTGCTTTGACGCCGCGCCAAGGAAAGCGCGCGCTCGGTGGGCTCGGTGGTGAATAGACTCTTCCCATGATTCCGTTCATCCAAGACAGCCCTCGGCTGAGCCACCCCTGGCGCGGCGACGCCGTGCTGCAGGGCCACCTTCGCCGGACCCTGCCGGCCGAGGTCCTGCAGGAGATCGAAGCCTCGCTGATCGAGATGGGGGACCTGGCCCTGGACTTCCACGCCTTCCAGCTGCGGGACCGCCTCAACGAGCCGCGGCATGTGCCCTTCGACGCCTGGGGACGCCGCATCGACCGCATCGAGGTGACGCCTCTCTGGCAGGCCGCCGAGCGCGTGGCCGCGGAGCAGGGGCTGGTGGCCACGGCCTACGAGCGGCGGCACGGCGCCTACTCGCGCCTGCACCAGTTCGCGCTGGTCTACCTCTTCAATGCCAGCAGCGACGTCTACACTTGCCCCTTGGCCATGACCGACGGCGCCGCGCAGACCCTGCTGCGGAGCCGCAACGAGGCCCTCATCGCCCGTGCCGTGCCCCGCCTCACGAGCCGCGACCCTGAGCATTTCTGGACCAGCGGGCAGTGGATGACGGAGAGCACGGGCGGGTCCGACGTGGGGCTCAGCCGCACCGTCGCCAAGCAGGGCGAGGATGGAAGCTGGCGCCTCTGGGGCCGCAAATGGTTCACCTCCGCGGCGGCATCCCAGACGGCGCTGACCTTGGCGCGGCCCGAGGGGAACGCCGCCGGAGGCAAGGGGCTCGCGCTCTTCTACGCTGAGACCCGCGACGGGGAAGGAATGCCCAACGGCCTCCGCGTCAACCGCCTCAAGGACAAGCTGGGTACGCGAAAGCTGCCCACGGCGGAGCTGGACTTGGAGGGCATGCCGGCCATTCCTGTGATGGGCTTGGAGGATGGCATCCGCGCCATCGCGCCCATGCTCAACGTCACGCGCACCTGGAACGCCGTCACGGCGGCCTCCTTCCTGCGCCGGGGCCTGGATCTGGCGCGGGACTACGCTCGCCGACGCGTGGCCTTCGGCGCGCCGCTATCAGACAAGCCGCTTCACCTGGACACGCTGGCGGCCGTGGCGGTGGAGGCCGAAGCCGCCTTCCACCTGGCCTTCCGTGTGGCGGAGGAGATGGGCCGGGAGGAGACGGGGCAGGGGGACGCGACCCTGTTGCGGGTCCTTGCGCCCCTCGCCAAGCTGACCACCGCGAAGCAGGCCGTGGCCGGCTGCAGCGAGCTCCTGGAAGGCTTCGGCGGCGCGGGCTACGTGGAGGACACGGGCCTGCCGGCCTTGCTTCGGGACGCCCAGGTGCTGAGCATCTGGGAAGGCACCACCAACGTGCTGTCGCTGGAGTTCATGAAGGCCCTGCAGGCGGCGGGCTTCGGGGCCTACCGCGGGGAAGTGGAGGCCTGCCTCGCGGGCCTGGAGGATCCTCGCTTCGCCTCCCTGGCCGAGGCCGCGCGGGGCATCCTGAACAGGGCGGAGGCCTGGTGGGGCAGGGCGGAGGAGGCCGGCGCCCGCCGCTTCGGCCTCACCCTGGGCCGCCTCCTGGCCTTCGCCTTGATGCTGCGCCAGGCCCGGTGGTCTGCGGAACGGCAGCAGGACCTTCGTCCCCTGGCGGCCGCGGAGCGATTCCTGCGGGCGGGCGTGGATATGCTGGGAGATGCGGTTCCGGCCTTCTCCCGCGCCCTGGCCCTGGAGGAGCGGCTCCCGCGCTAGGAGTTCCCGTGCTCATCTCCCGCGAAATGGTGCTGGACCAGGACATTGGCCTCAACGCCACACTCTTCGGCGGCGACATGATGTCGCGCATGGACAAGGTGGCGGGCATCACGGCGTCCCTCATGAGCCACAACCGGCGCTTCGTGACGCTGAAGGTCTCCGAGCTGGAGTTCCACAGCCCCGTGCGGGCCGGAGAGATCCTCGAGTTCTACGCCGTCATCGCCCGCCAAGGCACCACCAGCATGACCATCCAGCTGGAGGTGAAGGTCTACGCCCCCGTCAGCAATGCGCGGCGCAACGTCACCAGCGGCGAGTTCGTCATGGTGGCCGTGGAGGACAATCTGCGGCCCGAGCCCATCCTCTGGAAGCAGGACATGCTCAAACAGGCCGCCACCGAGCACCGGCAGCGCGTGGAGGCGCAGACCCCCACCTCGCGCCGTAAAAATTGAAAAACAACCACGCGGAGGGTAGCGGAGAATGAAGGAGGGCAGCGGAGAAGGAACAAGGTTTCTCAGCTGCCCTCCGCCCCTCAGCTTCCCTCCGCGTGGTATGGCTTCCTCATGAACGACCTCATCAAGGCCCACCTGGACCACCGGCGCGTCTGGTCCGACTTCGACTACTGCTACCCGGTCATCTCCCGGCGCAGCAAGGGGGTGAGCCTCGGCGTGAACCTCAACCCCGACAAGGCCTGCAATTTCGACTGCGTCTACTGCGAGGTGGACCGCGCCACGCCCGCCCGGCGCAGGGACATCGACCTGGACCAGCTGGAGCGGGAGATGGAAGCGCTGCTCAAGCTGACCGTGGACGGCACCCTCTTCCGCGTCTCGCCCTTCGACAGCGCGCTGCCCGAGCACCGGCGCCTCAACGACATCGCCTTCAGCGGCGACGGCGAGCCCACCACCGCCAAGGAGTTCCCCCAGGTTGTGGACCGCATCGCCCAGCTCAAGTGGCGTCTGGGCCTCCACGACGTGAAGCTGGTCCTCATCACCGATGCCAGCCGCCTCAATGTCCGCGAAGTCATCCAAGGCATGGACATCATGGCCGGCAACAACGGCGAGATCTGGGCCAAGCTGGACGCGGGCACGGAGGCCTATTACCGCGAGATCAACCGCACGGAGATCCCCTTCCAGCGCATCCTCGACAACCTGGAGATCACGGCGCGGCTGCGCCCCATCGTCATCCAGAGCCTCTTCCTGGAGTGGAAGGGGCAGGCCCCCTCCGAAGCGGAAGTGGACGCCTACGCCGGCCGCCTGCGCCACATCCTCGACTGGGCCGGGAAGATCACCGCCGTCCAGCTCTATACCGTCGCGCGCCCGACGCCAGAGGCCGAGGCCCGGCCCCTCAAGGCCGCGCAGCTGGAGCGCATCGCCGATCAGGTGAAGGCGAAGCTGCCCGAGGTGCCCCTGGAGCTGTACTACGGTCCTGATGATTGGCCGGAGAAGAACCAGCATGAGGCCTAGAGCCGCCGCGGCCCTGGCCTCGACGGTGCTGCTGCTGGGTTGCCAGGCCCAGGAGCAGGCTCCGCCCGCGCCCATCCCCGCGCGACTGCGCCTGCTGGCCGTGGGCGACATCATGATGCACGCGGATGTGAAACAGGCCGCCGTCCAGGCGGAGGGCGGCTTTCCGGCCCTCTGGTCCGACCTGCTCCCCGGCTTCCGAGAGGCGGACCTGGTCTTCGGCAACCTGGAGACGCCGGTCGCGCCGGACACGGGCGCGCCAGGCCGCCCCTTCCAGTTCAACGCCCCCGCGGCGCTGCCCTCCGCACTGAAGGCTAGCGGCTTCTCCATCCTCTCCACTGCCAACAACCACGCCTTCGATCAGGGCCATCGCGGCCTGGTGGAGACGCTGAGCCGAGTGGCGGACGCGGGCCTCGCCCCCCTGGGCAGCGGCGAGGACAAGGAGGAGGCCGAGCGCCCGGTGATCATCGAGCGCCATGGTTTGCGCCTGGGCTTCCTGGGCTGTGCGGACATCTTCAATGCGGACCTGGACGGACGGCCCGACCAGCCCTGGGTGCGCAAGCTGGACCTGGACTCCATGGCCGCCTCCATCAGGGCCCTGAGGCCCAAGGTGGACGCGGTCATCGTCTCCATCCATTGGGGCGTGGAGGAGCATCACGATCCTACCCAGCGCCAGCGGGAGGCCGCCGCGGCCCTCATCGCTGCGGGCGCCGACCTCATCCTGGGCCACCACCCCCATGTCATCCAGCCCGTCGAGTGGGTGCAGTCCGGCGGTCGGAAGGGGCTCGTGGCCTACTCCCTCGGCAACTTCATCAGCAACCAGAACCGCACCTACCAGGACCAGGATCCGCTGAAGGCCGCCGACGAGCGGGATGAGCTGATGCTGGATGTGAGCTTCGAGGCCGGCGGCCGCATCGCCGCTGCCAAGGCCGTGCCCCTCTGGGTGGAGAACAACTGGCGCGAGCGCCGGACAGGCAAGGCCCAGATCCGGGAGATCCGCGTGCGGAGGCTGGGCGCCGCCGAGATCGAGCGGCGGAAGCACGTGGCCGCTATCGTCGGACCCTTGTTGGCGGACTAGGGTCTTCCGCGTCCGAAGCGCGCAAGGGCGGACGAAGGACGGGGATCTTGCGGAAAATTTACAAATGCTTCGAGCCTGGGAGCTGAAGCACGAGCTTTGGCGTTGCTCCGTCTTATCTTTATATCAAGCCTCCCCGCTGGTACGCTCCCGGCCAACATGCCCAGGTTCAGGACTCTTCTGAGGATCGCCCTTCTCCTCGGGGCGGCCCTGGCGTGCCGCGGCCTGTCCGCCCAGGTGGACCTGAACACGGAGCAGCGGATCTGGGTGTCGGAACATCGAGTGGTCCGCGTCGCCATCGACCCTGACGGCCGCCCCTTCGCCTTCCGGAACGAGCACGGCCAGCCCGACGGCTTCGGGTGGGAATGCGTGACCATGGCGCTGCGCCAGGTCGGCATCACATGCCAGCCTTACTGGACCCAGGACCAGCGGAAGGCGCTCCAGGCCCGGGAAGCGGACGTCATCGCCGCCATGAACGCGGACTCCAGCCACTATCCGGGGGTCGAGGCCACCGCGGCCTACGTGGAGGTGCCGGACCTGCTGCTGGTGAAGCGCGGGCGGATGAAGTTCTGGGGACACGGCACCCTGACCCTAGGGGACCTGAACGACAAGGTGGTGGCCGTCCCCAGCGAAGCCTACGTCGCCCTCCTCAAGGAACGCAGCCCCAGGGCCACCGTCCTGCAGGTGGACCGGGCCGGCCGGGAGAAATCCATTTCGGACCTGAGCGCCGGGCGCGTGGATGTCGTCATCCTCAATTCCCTCACCGCCACGGACCTGGTGCTGAAGACCGCCTCGAGGGACGTCATCGCCGCGGGGAACGCGGACCAGCCCTTCCGGATCGCCGCCGGGGTGCGCTCCGATTGGCCGGCGCTGGGCGAGGTGATCTCCAAGGCCTACGCGGGGTTGGGGGATGGCGCGGCCCGCCGCGTCCAGAAGCACTGGGACATCTTCATGGTGGAGCAGGTGGGGTGGCGGCCGACGCGGCTGCAGATGGTCCTCGCCGCGGTGGCCCTGGCGGGGCTGCTGGCCTGGAGCGTCATCTCGCGCAACCGCACCCTCAAGCGCACGGTGAAGGAACGCACCGCCCAGCTGGAGCTGGCCAAGCAGGAGATCCAGGACAAGCTGGATTTCGAAGAGGCCCTCTTCAACACCATCCCGTACCCGGTCTTCTACAAAGACACGGAGGCCCGCTACCTGGGCTGCAACCGCGCCTACGAGGAGGCCTTCGGCATCGCCAAGCGGGAGATGCTGGGCAAGACGGCGGTGGAGCTCGGATGGTTCGCCGCCGACGTGTGCCGGGCCTTCCTCGCGGAGGACCATCGGCTGCTGGCGGCGCCGGCCAAGGAGATGAACGAGCTCCGGCTCGGGCCTCCCGGCAAAGAGCTCCGCGACTACCTGTACTGGAAGGTCTCCTTCCCCCGGCGCGGCGGCCGGGTCGGCGGGCTGCTCGGCGTGCTGGTGGACATCACCGAGCTCAAGCAGGCGGAGGCCAAGATCCGCGCGGCGGAGGAGCGGCTCCGGGAGATCACGAACAGCGTCCCCGGCGCCGTGTGGCAGTACCGGAAGCCCCAGGATGGGACGCCCAGCTACGCCTTCATGAGCCAGGGCGTGGAGCAGCTCATGGGGCTCGAGCCGGAGGCGGTCCAGAAGGACTTCGAGGCGGTCGTGGGGCGGCTCCTGGAGGCGGACCGGCCGAGCGTGGAGGAGGGGCTCAGCCATTCGGCCAAGACCCTGTCCACCTGGTCCCAGGACTTCCGGGTGCGGGCCCCCGACGGGATGGTGAAGTGGCTCCATGGCGAGGCCATCCCGCAGCGGACCGAGGACGGCGGGGTTCTCTGGAACGGCTACTGGGTGGATGTCACGGACCGCAAGCGGCTGGAGCAATCCCTGGCGGCGAGCCTCAAGGAACTCCAGGAGACCCAGGCCAGCCTCGTGGAGGCCCAGAAGATGGCCTCCCTGGGCCAGCTGGTGACCGGGGTGGCCCATGAACTCAACACCCCGTTGGGCATCGCCCTCACCTCCGCCACCCACCTCGTCTCCAAGGTCGAGGAGGTGGCGGCCCGGATGGAGGGCGGCAACCTGCGGAAGACCGACCTGGAGCGGCTGCTCGCGACGCAGTCCGAAAGCTCCGCCCTGATCCTCCGGAACCTGGAGCGCTCCGCCCAGCTCGTCCAGCGGTTCAAGCAGGTGGCGGCGGACCAGGACACGGAATCCCTCCGCCGCTTCGCCCTGAAGGAGGTCCTGGACGCGGCGGTGAACGCCGTCCAGGCTTCCCGCCGGCCGGGTTCCTGCGCGGTCAGCCTCCAGTGCGACCCGGCCGGGACGATTTACGGCTACTCCGGTGCCTTGGCGAAGGCGGTGCAGGCGGTCCTGGAGAACGCCTGCGACCACGCGGGGGCGGGCGCGGAGGCCCGGCTCGAGGCCCGGGAGGACGGCGCCCAGATCCTCATCTCGGTGCAGGATTCGGGACCGGGCATGGACCCGGCCACCCGCGCCCATGCCTTCGACCCCTTCTTCACCACCTCGCGCGGGGCGGGGCACGTGGGGCTGGGCCTGCCCATCGCCTACAACCTCGTCACCTTCAGCCTGCAGGGCGGCATCGAGCTTGACTCGGCCCCGGGCAGGGGGACCATGGTACGCATCAGGATCCCCAAGGCCCTTCCGGATCCCTTGATGGGGAAGGCCACATGAGCGATTTGCTGTCACCCGAGGAGATCCAGGCCCTGCTGAAGGAAGCCGAGGCCCAGGGCTGGTTCGCCCGCATGGTGCCGGGCATCGCCCACGACATGAACACGCTGCTCGGGATCTGCATCACGGCCAACAGCCACCTGCACGCGCAGCTGGACCGCATGAAGGCGGAGTTCGAGGGCGGCAAGCTGGGGAAGACGGCCTTCGCCGGCTACCTGCAGCGGATCCGGGAGGCCTCCGAGCTGCTCGACACCAACCTCGGCCGGGCCAGGGCGCTCGCGGGCAGCCTCAAGCACCTCTCCGTGTCCCAGGCCCAACATGAACCGGAGATGACGGATCTGGGAACCCTGCTGGGCGAGATCGCCCTGGCCTTCAGCCCCCAGCTCAAGCAGCACCCCCATCACCTCGAGGTCAAGGCGCCGGAAGTCCTCATGGTCCGGACCCACCCGGCCGACCTGAGCCGGGTGCTCATGAACCTGGTCCAGAACGCCATGGTGCACGGGTTCCCGGACGACCGCGCCGGCCACGTGCTCCTCCAGGCCGAGGCCACGGACGAGGGCGCCCTGGTGAAGGTGGCCGATGACGGAGTCGGCATGGACGCGGAGACCCTCGCCCATGTCTTCGAGCCCTACTTCACCACCCGGCGGAACGCCGGCGGGACCGGGCTCGGGCTCTCCCTGTGCAAGGAACTGGTCGAGGGGCCGCTGGCCGGACACATCCGCGTGGAGTCCGTGCATGGCTACGGCTCCACTTTCCACCTCTCGCTGCCGAACCTGGCATCTTCCGAAGGAGCTTCCCATGGTTGACCCCAACGACGACCTCATGTTCTCCAACGACCCGCCCTCGGGTCCCCTGCACGTCGTGAACGTGGACCCCTGGAAACTGCTCATCGTCGACGACGAGGAGCAGGTGCACGCGGTGACGCGGCTCGTGCTCTCGGATTTCGAGTTCGAGGGCCGGGGGCTCGAGTTCATCAGCGCCTATTCCGGCATGGAAGGCGCCAAGCGCCTGATGGAGCATCCCGACACGGCCGTGATCCTGCTGGACGTCGTGATGGAATTCGACCATGCGGGGCTACACCTCGCCCGGCAGATCCGGGAGGAATTCAACAACCACTCGGTCCGCATCGTGCTCCGCACCGGCCAGCCCGGCCAGGCGCCGGAGAAGCGCGCCTTCCTGGACTACGACATCAACGACTACCGCACCAAGACCGAGCTCACCTCGGACCGCCTCTTCACGGCCATGGTCGGGGCCCTGAGGAACTACAAGGACATCCAGCGGATCAAGGCCCTCTACGAGCAGGTGAAGGCGGCCCAGATCGGCACCGTGGTGGCCATGGCGGACCTCGCCGAATACAAGGACGAGGACACCGGCGAGCACGTGATGCGCATCCGGGCCCGCTCCGAGGCCCTGGCCCGCGCCCTGGCGGAACAGGGCGCCTACGCCGAGCTGATCAACGACACCTTCCTCGAGCTCATCGGCACGGCCAGCATCCTTCACGACGTCGGCAAGGTGGCCATCCCCGACAGCATTCTCCGCAAGCCCGGGAAGCTGGACGAGGAGGAGTGGAAGGTCATGAAGACCCACGCCGCCAAGGGCGAGAATCTGCTCTTCAAGGTGGCCCAGATGGTCCCGGGCCCCAACGTCCTCACGATGGGGTCCCAGATCGCCGGAGGGCACCACGAAAAGTGGGACGGCAGCGGCTACCCCCGCGGCCTCCAGGGGGAGGACATCCCCCTGGAGGCCCGCATCGTCGCCGTGGCGGACGTCTACGACGCCCTCATCTCCAAGCGCTGCTACAAGAAGGCCTGGACGGCCGACGAGGCCATGGCCGAGATGCGCCGCTGCGCCGGCTCCCACCTGGACCCCGTCGTCGTCGAGGCCCTCGAGCGAGTCCTGGCCAAGGAGCGCGCGGAGATCCTCGGCTAGAGGCCGAGCAGGCTCCGGGCCTCGGCTTCCATCCGGTCCAGCAGCGCCTCATCCGTGCGGCTCTGCAGATAGACCTTGAGCTTGGGCTCGGTGCCGCTGGGGCGGAAGGCGGCGAAGGCGCCGCTCTCCAGGCGGAACTTGAGCACGTTGCTGCGGGGGATCTCCTGGGCCACGTCGCGGCGGTCGGGCCGGTCGAGGATGGGTTCCGTCAAGGCGCCCGCGTGGTACTCGCCCTGCTCGAAGTCCTCCCAGGCGACGACCTTCTCGCCGCCCAAGGTCGAGAGGCCCGCCGCGCGGATGCGCACCATGGCCTCGGCGAAGCGCTGGGCGCCGCCGGGGCGCGGATCCTCCAGGTTCACGAGGCGGTTGCGGAAGGCGCCGACCCGCTGCTGCAGCGCCGCCACGGCTTCGAAGGGGCCCAGGCCCAGGGCCTTGTAGTGGCCGATCATCTCGCCCACCACGGGGGCGGTGGCCACGCCGTCCTTGTCCCGCAGCTTGTCGCTGAGGAGCATGCCGAAGCTCTCCTCGGCGCCGAAGGCGTAGGCCTCGCCCACGTCCACCAGGCGGTCCATGCAGGCCGCGATGTTCTTGAAGCCCGTGAG
>JACXTT010010316.1_pt1 | contig 12605 bp, 8 predicted proteins | sample 9270951 | NCBI WGS metagenome assembly JACXTT01 (sample SAMN15532306, study PRJNA645909) | rock metagenome | isolation source: weathered quartz diorite | place: Puerto Rico | collected 2017-06-21 | reverse complement strand
GCATGGCGACGAGTCTGGCAAGGCGCATCCCTCAGCGTCTAGCGCCAAATTGACTGGACTTTCTAAGGGGCCTCACCGGGCCATGGGCAAAAGGAACACGAGGTTGGCCTGTCCGTTTTCGGACAGTAGTCCCCGGGTTCGGACAGTGTTGGCTGGCTGCGGGATTGTCGCTGCGACGTAAGTTGATGCAAATTCGAAGGTTGCTACTCTCACGCGTCTGGCAGGGAGACTGCTTGGATCGTTGTGCAGAGTCTCGTCAGCCTGGAGGTGCTTCTGTGTTTGGACTTGCACAGGGCCTTCGCTTCACATTTCGCCAACTGGCAAAATCTCCCGTTTTCACGGCAGTTTGTATTCTCACGATCGCGCTTGGCATCGGCGCCAACACGGCAATCTTCAGCGTGATGAATGCCGTGGTTCTGCGAACCATCCCGGTCCCAGACCCGCATCAGATCGTCTATTTCCGCCTGAAGAATCAGCCTTTAAGCACGTCGCAGACGGGCTTCGGCGAAATGTCAATGTCCATGCCGATCTTCGAAGCAATGCGCACGCGGAAGGAAGTCTTCCAAGATGTGCTGGGCTTTGCTCCGCTGGCCTTTGACAAAGTGGCCGTACGGGTCGGGAGCGAACCGGAAGAAGTGTTCGGCGAAATGGTGAGCGGCAATTTTTTCTCCGGCCTCGGAGTCCGGCCCGTGCTAGGCCGCGGTTTCACGCCGGAAGATGAAACCAATCACGCGCCGATTGCAGTCTTGAGCAATGCCTGGTGGAAGCGCCGCTTCGCCGGCGACAAAGAAGTACTGGGCAAGATGTTCTATGTCAAGGGAGTTCCCATCAGGGTTGCAGGCGTTGCGCCGCCTGGTTTTGCCGGCGTGGATCCCGTGCAGTCGAGCATGGACTTCTGGATTCCGCTGCAGAACCGCGCGGAACTGAATGCCTGGGGGACGCCACCAACGGACCACACACTCTACGGATCACCAAACTGGCTTGCGTTAGACATGCTTGGCCGCCTGCAACCCGGCGTCTCGCCGGAGCAGGCCGCAGCCCAGCTCACACCTGCCTTTCAGAATGCACTGGCGAGCTCCTCGCCGGTGGATCCTCGCGATCAAAAACCACTGCTTGTTCTTTCCAGGATTCGCGGTGTGGAGAATTTGCGCGACGATTACGAAGCTCCGCTCCGCTTCTTGATGAGCATGGTGGCGCTGGTGCTGTTGATTGCGTGTGCGAATGTGGTGATGCTGATGCTGGCGCGGAATGCCGGCCGCCTGCCCGAGTTTTGTTTGCGCCAGGCGCTGGGCGCAAACGGGCGGGCCCTATTTCTGCAACTGTTTCAGGAGAGCGTGGTGCTCGTGGCGGCAGGCGCAGGTCTCGGTTGGCTGTTCGCCGGTGCAGCCACGCAGGCGCTTACCGCCTGGTCGGGCGTGGACATTCTTATCCAGCCAGACAAAAGAGTCTTGTTATTCACCGCCAGTATCGCTGCGGCAGCAGCCATTGCGTTCGGCCTAGCCCCGATGCCGTTTCTCAGCCGGCTTCCGCTGAGTCTCGCGCTGCGGTCCACAGGCGGGACCGTCAGCACAGGACGAAATCGCTCTTGGGGCCGCAAGCTTGTCGTGGCCGTTCAGATTTCGATTTGCATGGTCCTGCTTTGCGCTGGAGGACTGTTGTACCGGACGCTGCGGAACCTGAAATCCAGCGACCTTGGAATGCGCACTTCGGGTCTGTTGGTGTTTGGAGTCAGTCCGCAGTCGAACATCCACTCCGATGCGGATGCCATCCGCTTTCACACTGCATTGCTGGAGCGCATGCGCGCGCTGCCGGGAGTGGACTCCGCCACGATAATGCAAGTGCGCATCGGCAGCGGAGGCAGTGACAATTATGGCGTCCTCGTGGATGGGCGCAATCCGTTGCCCAACCGTCCGTTCGCCTCAGTGCGAATCAATCTTGTGGGATCCTCATTTGTTCATACGCTGGGAATCCCTTTGCGGCAAGGCCGCGATATACAGGACACCGACGCCACCAGCTCGCCGAAAGTCGTCATTGTCAATCAGACTTTTGTGGATCGCTACTTGCGCGGCGGTGAAGCCATTGGGCACCACATTGCCGTGGCAGGTGACGCAAAGACCCTGTTTACAATCGTGGGAGTTGCCGGGAACAGCCGCTATACCGAAGTTCGTGAAGAAGACCGCCCCATGGCGTATGTCCCCTTTGGGCAGACCGAGGGCGTGCTTGGGATGCAGTATGAGCTCCACACGACCGGCGACCCGAAAATGCTGATCCGGGGAGCGGCAAAAGTGGTTCACGACACTGATCCTGATTTGCCGCTGGAAAAACCCATGACGCAGCAGGACCAGTTTGAAGAAAGCATCTCGCGAGAACGGTTGGTCGCAAACCTGTCTGTTTTCTTTGCCAGCCTGGCCAGCTTTCTGGTAGCCATGGGGCTGTACGGGACAATTTCCTATGGCGTCAGCCGCCGAACCATGGAAATCGGCCTGCGCATTGCCTTGGGCGCGCAGCGGAGCGAAGTGCTTCGGATGTTCATGGTAGAGGGCTTGTCGGTTGCGGCCCTGGGGCTAGCCCTGGGCATCCCTTCATCGCTCGCAGTCGCCAGAACGTTGCGTTCGATGGTGTACGGGTTGAGCCCCGGCGATCCGTTGACTATTGTTGTTGCCTTAGCTGGAATCGCCGCAATTACTCTGGCCGCGGCCATGGTCCCCGCGCGCCGCGCTGCTTCCGTTGATCCCATGCGCGCCTTGCGCATGGAGTAGTTATACAAGGTGTCGGGCAGTCGAGTGCCAAATTGACAGAAGCTCCGCAGAAAGCCGAAACGCTAGTTAATCGCAGCGCAGAGAAACCATGGGGTCAATGCGGGCGGCGCGTTGTGCGGGAACGTAGCTGGCAAGGAGCGCGATCAGCGCGAGCAGCATGGAAATCCCGGCAAACGTGACCGGGTCCGTCGCTTGCACGCCGAAGAGCAGGGTTCGTATCAGGCGCGTAAGCAGGAATGCTGCAGCCATACCAATCGCCACGCCGGAAAGGGCGAGCATCATTCCCTGCCGGACAACCAGGCTCAGGATGCTGCGTTGCGAAGCGCCGAGCGCCATGCGAATCCCAATTTCTCGCGTTCCCTGGCTGACCAGGTAGGCCATCACGCCGTAGATACCAATGGTCGCGAGAATCAGCGCGACGCTGGCGAAGACTGCGAGAAGCAGCATCAAAAAACGCCGCCGGGCGAGCGATTCGCCCACGCGTTGCTCCATTGTCCGAACGTAGTACATGGGGAGATCCGGGTCGAGACGTCGCAACTCGTTCTTGACCGCAGAAACCATCGCGGCCGGATCCGTCGCGCTTCGGAGGGCTACGGTCAGCGATCGTGTGGGGAATTGCGTGTGGGGCAGGTAAAAAGCGATCCGCGGATCGGAGTCCAGAGAATCCTGCTTCACGCGTCCGACCACGCCAACCACGGTCTGCCACGGGTCTTTTGATTGAAGCTCGACAATATGAATGCGCTTGCCAACGGGATCCTGGCCCGGCCAAAGCTGGGCGGCCATGTACTCGTCAACGATGACAACAATGGGTTTCGTCGTGTCGTCCTGCTCGTTGAAGAATCTTCCACGCCGCAGCGGAATTCCCATCGCTTCGAAATAGCGTCCGCCAACCAGCCGCTCGTCCGCATTGAGAAACTTCTCACCAGGAAGTGGAGTGCGACCTTCGACAGTGATCGGCGTCCAGGCAAAGGCCTGGCTCAACGGGAGCGACGTGACTCCGCCGGCTGCGTTCACGCCAAGCAAACGCTCAAGCCGCTCCCAAAGCTGCCTGTAGGTATTCAGGATCGTTGGCTTGTCGTTGTATTTTCGGCCGGTCATCGTCAAGTCGAACGTCAATACGCCGCGCGCGTTGAAACCGGGCAACACATCTTGCAAGCGGGCAAAGCTGCGGATAAGGAGTCCCGCACCGATCAACAGAACCACCGAAAGCGCCAGCTCCGAAACCACGAGCAACCGGCGCATATTGTTGCCGCGTCCCCACACCGCACTGGTTCCCGCCGAACCACGGGTTGTATCTTTCAGAGTCGCATTTAGATCCAGCCGTGAAACACGCAGGGCCGGGGCAAGGCCGAAGAGGATCCCGGAGAAAACGGAGAGCATCAACGTAAACAAAAGCACGCGTCCGTCAATCCCAACGTCCTGGAGGCGTGGGATGCTCTTCGCTCCCAGAATGTGGATCCAGTTCACGCTGAGCAGGCAGATCAAAGTGCCCAGCGCTCCGCCACCCAGAGAAAGGAGGATGCTCTCCGTCAACAATTGACGAATGATGTGCCACCGGCTTGCGCCCAGCGCGGTCCGTACAGCAATTTCCTGCTGGCGCGCCACAGCTCGCGACAGCAAGAGGTTGGCGACGTTGGCGCAAGCGATGAGCAGCACAAAACCCACCGACACAAGCAGAGCCAGCAATGAACGACGAACGTTGCCAACGACTTGTTCGAGCAGCGGAACGATGCTGAACGTGAGCCCGCCATTCTGCGGATAACTTTCGGGGAAGTCGCGACGCAGCCGGGCTGTAATGGCATCCATTTCTGCCTGGGCTTGCGCGAGCGATACGCCCGGCTTCAGCTTTCCCACGATGTTGTAATCTTCGCCCGTTCGCACTTGAGAAGCATTGGACGCGAGAGGCAACGGAAGAAAGATTTCTGTTTGTTCCGTTCCATAAAGCAGAGGGAGCACTTCTCGCGGCAAGGAAAATTTCTGCGGTAAGATGCCGACGACTTCATACGTTTGCCCATTAAGGATGATTGTCTTGCCGATCATCTGGGGATCGCGGCCGAAATGCCGCGCCCACATGCCGTCGGTCAGCACCGCCGTAGCAGCATGTCCCGGCGAGTCTTCCTCCGGCGTCAGCAACCGGCCGAGTGCCGGGCGAACGCCGAGCATGGGAAGAAGATTCGACGACGCCCGCGCGACGCCCACTCGTTCCGGGTCACCCTGCCCCGTCAAGTTATAGTTGCCGCCAATCGCTATCGCGACTTGCTCAAACCCGTGGTGGGCTGTCTTGATGTCGAAATATTGCGCGGTGGAAAACCAATCCTCGGTGATGTTCAGCCCCGGTGAACGATTCCAGAGGATCACCAGCCGATCTGGATTTTCGTACGGCAGAGGACGCAACAGAAGGGCGTTCGCAACGCTGAAGATGGAAGTATTCGCGCCAATCCCAATCGCAACAGACAGGATCGCAGCCGCTGCGAATCCGGGATTCTTCCCGAAGGAGCGAAGAGCGTAACGAATATCCTGCGTGAGAGCGCTCATGAAAACGTCATCGTAGCATAGCGAGCGCTGTAAGAGCCTTTGATGCCAGCGATTCCTCCGGTCGCCGCGGAGTGCAGGCTGTTCTTCGCTACGGCAAGGGGACAGGCTTGTCGCCTTCCCACTTCACTTGCTCGAGCTTCGCTGGGGCAACGGGTTGCTGTATGGGAATGCGGAGCACCAGCTTGCCGGAGTGAGAGACCACCTCTCCACCGTTTGCCAGCAGAATTTTCAGGCCGACTTGCGCGGTATCCTCCGAAAGCACGTCCACTTCGTAAGAATCGGGCAGGCCGGCGAGAGTTTTATTCCAATAAATGTTGTGCACCGGCTCGGCGTATTCTGCGGGAATTGCGTGAGCGCCGATGAGCGCGCCTAGTATGCCGGCGGCGTTCGATGGGTTGCAGTCGGCATCCTGGCCGGCCCGGGTTGCGTAGTTCATGGTCTTGTACCAGTCGCCATTTCCGTAGAGCAGTCCCATGACGACATAGGCTCCGTTCAATTTCGCATCAATATTGAACGGCTTCTGATAGCCGTCCGGGCAATGATCCACTTCGCCCCACTTGGCCTGCACCAGGCGCCAGGTCTTGAGCCAGTCGTTCGGATTCTGGTCGTGCCACCGAATCACGTCGCGGATGGTTTGCGCGTAGAGACTTTTCGGCGGAATTGATTTCAAGCCGCTCTCCACAACTTCGCGGATATTGCTCGCAAAGAATGCCTGCGTGTACATGGCGGCAATGAACATGCCTCCGTACACTCCGTCGCCGTAATTCATGATGTGGCCCATGCGATCGCAGTAGCGATTGGAAACCTGCGGCAGGCCGGGAGCAATCATGCCGAAGATGTCGGCTTCGATCTGGAAGTCAATGTCATCCGCGTGAAGGTTGTAACGAGGATTGCCGGAGTCAGGCGGCAGGATGCCCTTGCGGATGTTGGCCAGGCCAGCCTCGTTCGCGTGCCAAACGCGGCGAATTTTTTTGTCCCACTCCCGCGCCACGGTAACCGGATCCACATCGATGCCATAGCGCCGCAGAGAATAGAGAAAAAGGAGGTTGATATAGATATCGTCGTTATCAGGAATGCCGGAGCTGGGATGTTCTTTTTCGGAGTCAAGGATGAATTCGTGATTAACGTGAACCTGCTGGTTCTCAGCCTCGCTGGTGATGGGAGTCCAATCACCGGCCTTGTTCGTTGCGCGCTGGCGATAGTCTTTCATGCGCGTGGGAGAAAGCGGCCAGTCGGTGATGTCGAAACCGATGGGCGTGCCTTGGTACTGGAATTCCCAGGGGGCGCCGAAAGTGACGCCAATCATCTTTCCCAACCAAGCGCCCTGGATCTTGTCGAGGTAGGTGCCCCAATCCAGTTCTCGCATTACAGGAGGTTTGGCCAACGGCGCGGTAACGATTGGTTTGCCTTCATCAGTAGCCCTCACGCCCGCAGGCAGCAACAACGCGGACACGCTCACAAGAGCCAGAACGAAAGTGAGCATTGGTTTCATGACGCTAAAGCTACATCAACCCGTTGCTCGATGCCAGACTCAGAGGTTCATACCTCAGTTGCGTGCCATTTGGGGCAGTAGCGCGGTATGATACGGGACGCAACGTCCCCTGGAGAGTTTACGTTCCAGCACGGAGGGCCAGCGCATGGCTCACCGCTTCACTATCGGCGTCGAAGAAGAGTTTCAGATTATTGATCCCGCGACGGGCGCGTTGCGTTCGCACGTCAGCCAACTGATTTCGCAGGCTTCGGCGGATATTGCGGAGCAGGTCAAGCCCGAGCTGCACCAATCCATCGTGGAAACGGGAACGCGCATTTGCGACAGCGTGAGCGACCTGCGCATAGAGATGCATCGCACGCGCGGAGAATTGGTAGCTGCGGCGGAACGCGCCGGCTTGCAAGTGGCGGCCGCTGGAACGCATCCGTTTTCGAGCTGGATTGACCAGGTCATCTCGCCGGGCGAACGTTACGAGCACATCGTCGAGGAAATGGGACAACTGGCGCGGTCGCTATTGATTTTTGGTATGCACGTCCACGTAGCCATGCCGGACCGGCAAACCACCATCGACTTGATGAATGGTGTGCGCTACTTTTTGCCGCACCTGCTGGCGCTCTCGACCAGTTCGCCCTTCTGGATGGGGCGAAACACGGGATTGAAGTCGTTTCGCACCACAGTGTTCCGCCGGTTCCCGCGAACCGGAGTTCCTGAACAGTTCGAATCGTGGAGCGCGTACGAAAATTTCGTGAACCTGCTGGTCAAGCTGCACTGCATTGATAACGGCAAGAAAATCTGGTGGGATGTGCGGCCGCATCCGATGTTCGGAACGCTGGAATTCCGGATGTTCGATGTCTGCACGAAGGTCGAAGAAGCGGTGGCGATTGCAGCGCTCGCGCAAGCTATTATTGTAAAGTTGCATCGGTTGTACACGTATAACCAGAGCTGGCGCTTGTATCGGCGGGCGCTGATCGAAGAAAACAAATGGCGCGCCGCGCGCTACGGCATCGATGGCAAGTTGATTGACTTTGGCAAGGAAGCGGAAGTGAACATGCGGCAGTTGATTCCCGAATTGTTGGAACTGGTGGACGACGTGGTGGACGACCTGGGCAGCCGCAGCGCCGTCGAGTATATTCACACCATTTTGAAAGAAGGCACCAGTGCGGACCGGCAACTGAGGGTTTATCGAGAGACGGGCGACTTGAAAGCCGTGGTGCGGCACGTGGTGGCGGAAACCCGTGGCGTGACGGAGCCGCGCACTTCCTCGGCGCATGCCGTGAATTGAGGCGAGCGCACCGCAGAGTAGTTTCACAGCTTCCTGACAGGAGCAAGCACATGAAAAAAGTTGGCCTTCTTTGCGGGCGGGAATACAGTTTTCCTCCGGCGTTTATCGTGCGCGTGAATGAACTCGGCAAGAAAGATGGCGTGGCGGCGGAATTCGTGAAACTGGGCGGCACGCGCATGGGCGAGGCCGCGAAGTACAGCGTGATTGTGGACCGCATCTCGCATGAAGTCGAGTACTATCGGGGCTATCTAAAGCACGCGGTCCTGCAAGGGACCTATGTGATCAACAATCCCTTCTGGTGGACGGCCGACGACAAGTACTTCAATTATTCCGTCGCCGCAAAGCTAGGAATCGCGATTCCCAAAACCATTCTGCTGCCGCAAAAGGGATATCCCAGCAATGTGGACATCACTTCCGAGTCGCTACACAACCTGGAATATCCGATGGATTGGGATGGCTTGCTGGACTACGTGGGGCGGCCGGCGATTTTAAAACCTTTTTCCGGCGGCGGTTGGAAGCACGTCTACAAGGTTCACACCAAGGAAGAGTTGCTGGCGGCGTACGACCAGACTTCGCCGTATTGCATGACGCTGCAGGAGTTCGTTGACTTCACGCAATACGTTCGATGCTTCACGTTTGGCAAGACGGACATCATTCCCGTTCATTACGATCCAAAGGAACGGAAATATCTCGTTGATCATACTTATTTAACTTCGGAGCTGGGCGTCCGCATCGTAAATGACGCGCAAACCATCAACCAGGCGCTCGGCTACGAAATGAATACTATCGAGTTTGCGATCAAAGACGGTGTGCCTTATGCGATCGATTTTTTGAATCCGGCGCCGGATTTCGAGCGCGACCGCATCACGGAATTTTATTTTGAGCTGGTGGTGGAAAAGATGGCGCGGCTGGTGATCGACCGCGCGCTGCATGGGCAGGCGTATTCTCCGTGGCCGCGGTGGGAGGAGATGCTCGGGATTGGCGCCGCTGCGGGATTCACAGGCGCACCGAAAAGCGCTGCCATTCCGCAAAAGCCTGCTGCGGTCCAGGCACTGCGCTCTGCACAAGGTTCTGCGCAGGGATCGTAAACGTGTCCACCGCTCCTATAACTTCGATGCTTCCTCATTCTCCAGCCGAAGAGTGGCATGAAATCTTGAAGCCAATGCTTCTGCGTATGCCGGGGTTACCAGAAGATTTATTCCGTCGCATGCGCAGGGCTAACTTGACTTTCGGTGACCGTGTGCACTGCCCTTTCTTGCGGCCGTTTTTTCTTTCACCCGAGGACGAAGAGCGCGTGCGCACCGTGGCGGAGACCATCGCCGAGCTTGGCGAACGCGTTGTGGTCGCTGCCTTGGACGACAAACATCTTTTTGCACAACTTCACTTACGAGAAGAAGAAGAGCGCTTGGCGCGGATTCCTGTAGGCTTCGGGCCCGCCAGCACTGCGTCGCGTCTCGATGCCTTCCTGCTTCCTGATTCGCTGAAGTTTGCCGAATACAACGGAGAATCGCCTGCCGGCGCGGGCTATGCGGAAACGCTAGCGGAAATTTTCAACGAACTGCCGATGATGGGGCATTTCACAAGGAAATACGAAGTGCATCGGTATGCGCTGAGCGCCAAATTGCTCGAGGCGCTGTTGCAGAGCTACCGGGACTGGGGTGGTTCGGCGCCAAAGCCGCAAATTGCCATTGTGGATTGGGAAGAGGTGCCGACGTGGAGCGAGTTTGAAATTTTGCAAGCGCGCTTCGAAAAATTGGGGATTCCCACGCTGATTGCCGACCCGCGTCAGCTCGAATGGGACGGAAAATCGCTCACCGTCGAGGAAAAGCGAATCGATCTGGCCTACCGGCGCCTGCTGATCAACGACATTGTGGCCAAGCCTGCGGAGTGCTCCGCGCTGGTGAAGGCGTACACGGCGGGCGCGGTGTGCGTTGCGAACAATTTTCGCTGCAAAATCCCCCATGTGAAGACGTTTTTTGCCGTTCTCACGGACGAGCAAAATGGCGGCCTGTTTTCGCTCAGCGAGCGCGAATTGATTCGCAAGCATATCCCCTGGACACGCGTCGTGGCGGACGTTCAGACGGCGCATTACGGCGAACACGTGGAATTGCTGGCGTTCATCCGCAAGCAACGCGAGAGCCTGGTGCTCAAGCCGAGCGATGAATACGGCGGTTCCGGCGTGACGCTAGGATGGGAAACCAGCGAAGCGGCTTGGGATGAAGCCATCGAGCGCGCGCTGACCGCGAAGAACGGCGCGTGGATCGTGCAGGAGCGCATTCCCATTCGCCGCGAAGTTTTCCCGTATATTGCGCAAAAGGGCCGAGTGGATTACCGCGACATGCTGGTGGATTTTGCGCCGTATTTGTTCCGCGGGAAACTGAGCGGCTTTCTGACGCGGCTCAGCTCTACCGGGCTCGCCAATGTCACCAGCGGCGGCGGGCAGGTGCCCGCGTTTCGCGTTGCGCCGAAGAGTGTGGCTTCCAACTAATCCGACTAAGTGGACAGAGCATCGGCTGGTTTTGCCCGTACCTTAGGCCAGTGAAAGAAAAAGCCCTCTTGCAAAGTAAGCTGCTAGAAACTAAACCAATTCAAGTAAAATTGCTGGGATGGACTTTGGCGTTTCCAATCCAGAGTTGATGCCGGGCGCGCGCAACGCCGTGGAAACGTGCCTCGGTGTGCACGAGGGTGAAAATGTCGCGCTGATCGCCGACGAGGCGAGCCGCGCGGTGGCCGCGAGCATTTCCGCGGCGCTCCTTGAACGCAAAGCGCGCTGCGAAGGACTCTTGCTGGAAGCGCTTGGGCCCCGGCCGATGGCGAAGGCGCCTGTGGAAGTTTTGCGCGCCCTTGAGACGGCGGACGTCGGCGTGATGTGCATGACGCCGCAACCGGGTGAACTTGCCGCGCGCATGGCCATCGTGAAAGTTGTGGAGCGTCGCCAGATTCGCTACGCCCACATGGTTGGAGTGACTCCGCAAATCATGCAGCAAGGGATGCGCGCGGACTACCGCATGGTGGACAAGCTGAGCGACAAGCTGCGCGAGCGCATGCTCCGCGCGAAAACGCTTACCGTGAAGACCGAGGCCGGCACGGAGTTCGCCTCGCACTTTGACCACAAGCTCGATTGGGTGAAGACCAGCGGCCTGATTAATCCGCGTTACTGGTCGAATCTGCCAGCCGGCGAAGTGTTTACGACTCCCGCGACGGTGGACGGGACCTTTGTTTGCGATGCCACTGCAGGCGACCACTTCAACGGAAAATATGGAGATTTGCAGTCGACGCCGCTCACGATGACCATCAAGGCCGCGCGGTTGGTGCACGTCGAGTGCGACCGCAAAGATTTGCGACAGGAATTCTGGGACTATTGCCACACCGACGAAAACAGCGATCGCGTCGGAGAGCTGGCGTTCGGAACCAATCTCGGATTAACCGAAATGATCGGTGTCCTGCTTCAGGATGAAAAGTTTCCCGGCGTGCACATCGCGTTCGGCGATCCCTACGGCAGCCAGACGCACGCCGACTGGAAATCCACGACGCACGTGGACGTGCTCACGCGCCAGTGCGACGTCTGGATCGATGACGACCAGGTTATCGAAAAAGGTCGCTACCAGCTCGACCATCTCGGGCTGGCGTAATTCCTTCTGACACAAATCATTTTCGCAATTCACTGTCCCATGTATGCTTAGGGAGATTTGTGAAATATCGCGCGCAGACAGCGCGTAGTTCTTTCAAGAGGACGCTAACATTCCTGCAAGGAGCCAGTGATGCGCAATCAAATTGTGGGCACGACGATGCCGGTTCTGGAGTTTGTGCTGGACCCGAATGACACAATCATCTCGGAGGCCGGCCAGCTTTCCTGGATGGGCAGCTCGATCCAGATGACCACGCACACGCAATTTGGCGGCGGCGGAGGCGTTTGGGGAGCGATTAAGCGCGTGGCCGGCGGCGGAACTCTTTTCATGACGGAGTACCGCGCTGTGGGAACGCCGGGTGAACTGGCGTTTGCCACGAAGCTTCCCGGACACATCGTGCCTATGGAGGTCGGCCCCGGACGCGAATACATGATTCACCGGCATGGCTTTATTTGTTCTACGCCGCAGGTTCAGATTGGCGTTGGATTCCAGCAATCGCTGGGCGCAGGAATTTTTGGTGGCAGCGGACTCATACTGCAGCACGTCAGCGGTCAGGGAACTGCCTGGATTGAGCTTTCCGGGGAATTAATCATAAAGGATTTGAAGCCGGGGCAAACGCTTCGCGTTCACCCGGGACATGTGGGCGCGTTTCAGACCAGCGTGCGCTTCGAGATCACCACTGTACCGGGAATTAAGAACATGATTTTTGGCGGCGACGGAATTTTTCTCGGGTCCCTGACAGGGCCTGGCCGCGTGTGGCTGCAAACGCTGCCCATCGCCAAACTGGCGCATGAGCTGATGGAGTACATGCCGATCGAGTCCAACAGAAGCCCCCAAGCCAGCGTGGTGGGTGGAATCGTAAACTCCATCCTGGACTCGGACTAACTCTCCCAAGGATTGACGACGGGCAC
>JACXTT010010315.1_pt1 | contig 12606 bp, 13 predicted proteins | sample 9270951 | NCBI WGS metagenome assembly JACXTT01 (sample SAMN15532306, study PRJNA645909) | rock metagenome | isolation source: weathered quartz diorite | place: Puerto Rico | collected 2017-06-21 | reverse complement strand
TTGCGAAACGGCCGTCCGCCCCTGTCCGGCCGGGCGAGCAGCCGGTCGAGGAGCGCCCCGAATGCGCGCTGAAGCGTCAGCTCGTTTGCCACCGCCTCGGGAAAGGAGAGCGTCTCTGCGAGCTCGACGGCCGGCACGCGTCCCCGGACGCGATGCCGCTCGCCGCCGCGCGAAAGCGCCCAGGCCCGCCGTCCGTCGGGCCCGAGTCGCTCCGCGACGGCGCCGCCCGGCAGTGCGGCGAGCTCACCGAGCTTCCGCACGCCCAGCCCTTCGAGCTCTGCGTACCGCTCCGGGTGGAGCGGGAGCAGAGAGAGCGGGAGCGGCGCGAGAAACTCGCGCTCCTCCTTTCCCTCGACGATGAGAATCTGCCCGGGACGTGCGACGCTCGCCGCCGCGAGGGCGGCGAACCGGCGCCCGGCAGCACCCGCATGCGGATCCCAGGCAGTCCCGACGGCGGCCAGCGCGCGTTGCAGCGCCTCCGCCACACCTCCGTAGAGCCGCTCGACCCCCTTCGTCTCGAAGACGACCACTCCCGGCTCGACCGGCTCGACGGCGAGGCCGACATCCTCGAGCCTTCTCAGAACACCCTCCCACTCCCGCTCGACTGCAGCGGGGTCAGGGTCGATGAGCACGAGCTCCGGACAGCTCGCGAGCGCCTCTCCCAGGCGCATCTGCGCCCGCACTCCCGCAGCCTCGGCCGCGGCCGTCACCGGTCCGAGCAACGGCTCCGTCCCGGGGACCGGGGCAAGCGCCGCAGGTTTGAGCTCGACCCCCGGTCGCGAGCGAAGCGCCGCACGAAGCTCGAATCCGGCGATGAGTAGATAAGCGATCATGGGAACATACGTTCTATACGAACAGACGTTCTCCTGTCAAGATGTCCCTGGGCCGGTAGCCGGCGTAGCTCTAGCGCGTCAGGGACGGCGCTAGAGCCGCACGGCGCGGAAGCACTCGGTCACGTACGGCAGACCGATGCCGTCCGTTCCCGCCCGCGCGTCGTACAGCGCCGAGACCCGCGCGAGCACCTGCTCCAGCTCCGCCGGCGCCATCACCGCGCAGTAGCTCCGCGAGCGGACGAGGTCGAGCAGCTGCTCGCGGTCGAGCGGCTGGACGAACGAGAACGTCGCGTTCTCGACCGGCCCGAAGAACCCGCTCGTCGCGATCGGGTCTGCGGCGTCGCCCGACTCGACCGACTCGTTCCCGATCGCGCGGCTGAGCTCGGCTGCCCACGGCTCGCGGTCGTCTCGTGTGTTCCAGACGAGGCCGATGCGGCCGGCCGGACGAAGCACGCGTGCGAACTCCTCGAGTGCTACCGCTCGGTCGAACCAGTGGAAGGCCTGCGCACAGACGACGACGTCGGCACTCGCGTCCGGTACGGGCAGGTTTTCCGCGGCTCCGGCGAGCGCCGTGGCACTCGGCACGGCGGTCCGGAGGTGGGCGAGCATCTCGGGCAGAGGCTCGATCGCCGTCACGCGATGGCCGAGCGCGACCAACCCGCGCGTGAGCTTCCCGGTCCCCGCGCCGACATCGACCACGTCCATCGGCTCGTCGCCCGTCAGCCAGCGAATCGCGTCTCGCGGATACTCGGGCCGGGCACGCTCGTACGCATCGGCCACCGACCCGAAGGACGTTGCACGGCCGCGGCGCTCGTCGCGGTTGACGATCACGGGGCCACGAGCTCGGCCGCCACGCCGTGCATGCCGACGAAGCGCGGCACGACGCCCAGCACACTCGTTCGGGCGCACCGGGAAATGTCCGCTTCCAGCTCGGGTCCGTTGTCGATCAGGTTGCGGCCGCTGCGGGACTGCCGGAAGGCTTCCTCCGCTGTTGCGTACGAGGACGCGAGGCGGACCCCGGCCTCGGCTGCGTCGGTCCTCTCGTAGCCGAGCCGCTCGGCAATCACCCCCGCGACGTACGCGTCGTCGAGGGCGAAGGCGCCCTTGACGCCCGCACAGAACAGCGCCACGTCGTCGCCGAACGCACGCGCCGCCTCGACGACCGCATCGAGGTTGAGCAGCGATGCGATCAGCACGCGCTCGCAATGCTCGGCTGCCGCGACGATCGCGCGCGTCCCGTTCGTCGTCGACATCGCGAGGACGGGCGACCGAGGCTCGAGGTATTCGGCCGGCGAGTTGCCGAGATCGAACCCGTCGATCCGCACACCGAGGCGCTCGCCGCCCAGCGTCACGCCCTCGAGCTCGTCCTTCAGACGCCGCGCGTCTTCGACCTCGGCGGTGCAGTAGACGCGGGAGTAGCCTGCGTCGAGCGCCTGGCAGACCGTCGACGTCGCGCGGATGACGTCGATCACGAGGCCCGTGGGCGCCGCCGCTGTCTCGGCCGGTGTGAAGGCGACATGAACGCGCACGCGGGTACGCTAGCCGCCGGTGGACGAGCCCCTTCACTGTTATCGGCATCCGAATCGCGAGACGTACGTTTCGTGCTCGGAGTGCGGCCGCGGTATCTGCCCCGATTGCATGGTCTTCGCGCCCGTCGGCATCCGCTGCCCCGACCACGCGAGCATCGGCGCCCCGCGTCCCAGTGCGGCCAGGAAGGTCCGGCAGGCGCGCGGGCGCATGAGCGGTCTCGCCGCCCCGGTCACGAGCGCGCTGATCGCGATCAACGTCCTCGTCTACCTGATCACCGTGGGTCAGGGTGCGGGGATCAACGCGCCGGGCGGCAACATCTTCCAGAAGGGAGAGCTGATCGGCTACAGCGTCGGGCAAGGCGACTGGTGGCGGCTCTTCACCGCGATGTTCCTGCACGGCGGCGTGCTGCACATCGCGTTCAATATGGCGGCGCTGTGGTGGCTCGGGTCCGTCGTCGAGCAGGCGCTCGGCCCGTTGCGCTTCCTGCTGCTCTACCTCGCGGGAGGGCTCGCCGGGTCGGCGGGCGCGCTGGTGCTCCCGATCACCCACGTCTCCGGCGGCTGGTCGACGCAGTACCAGCCGTTCGTTCCCACGGTTGGCGCCTCCGGCGCCATCTTCGCGATCCTCGGCGCGCTTCTCGTGCTCGAGTACCTGCAGACGGGCTCGCTCGCGGGCCAGGCGATGTCGATGATCGTCCTCAACCTCGCGCTCTCGGCGGCGATCCCCAACATCTCGATAGGCGGTCACGTCGGCGGCTTGATCGGCGGTATCGCCGGCACGTTCGCGCTCAGCCGGACGCGCTACCTGCGCCCGCGGTACATCGGCCCGCTGCTCGTCGTGCTCGTGGGCGGGATCAGCGTCGCGCTCGCCATCGCGCGGGCCAAGCGCTACATATAGATCGAGTTGGGGGCAGGTTTAAACCTGTCCCCAACTCATCGCCGTCGAGACGACGACGCTCGCGTTCGTCGCAGTCTACGTTGCGCTCGGCGCGCTGAGCGCGGCGATCGCGACCGGGGCGGGAGCGGGGTTGGGGGCCAGATGATCGTGTTCGTCGTCGGTCGGCACGGAGTTCTGGAGCGCGTGAAAACGTGCGAGCTCGAGCTGATGTCGGACACCGCGTCGCTGATCGTCTGGCTCGTCGGCGCGACTGTAGTCACGCGGTCGGCCGGCCCGCGTCAGCTGCCTTCGCGCTCCACGAGGACCCTGAGAGCCTCGAGGTCGCGACGGATGTTGCGACGCACCAGCCGGTCGAGCAGCGGCGCTGCGACTCTGAAGAAGCCGCCGGCGTCGCCTCGCGCGTGGATGCTCACCCGCGTCCCGTCAGGCGCGTCCTCGAGGTGGTAGGTGACCGCCATCGGGAACGGCCGCTCGACGCGCAGCTCCAGCGAGCGCTCGCCGGCCGCGACCACTTCGTAGCGGTACGTGAACCTCCGGCCGGCGAACCTGACGTCGCGCTCGACGACGGATCCGGGAGCAAGGGGGCCGTCGGTGATCTGCCTGCTCGCGACGACACCTGACGTCCACTCGCGGTCGCGGCGCGGGTCGAACATGACGGCCGCGACGGCATCGCGCGGCCTGCGAACGTGAACCTCGACGCGGACGTCGGTTGCCACGGCCGCGCCGCCTTCAGCCGCCGATGGCGAGCGCCGCTACGCCGCGCTCGGCCAGCGCCGCCTGCGCAGCGGAGAGGCGGGCGAGAGGAACCCTGTACGGAGAGCAGCTGACGTAGTCGAGCCCGAGGCGGTGACAGAAGGCGACCGACTTCGGCTCTCCCCCGTGCTCGCCGCAGATCCCGAGCTTCAGGTCGGGCTTGACGCCGCGGCCGCGCTCGACGGCGATTCGCATGAGCTCGCCGACGCCCTCCTGATCGATCGTCTCGAACGGGTTTCGCTCCAGGATCCGCTGCTCCAGGTAGAAGGTGAGGAACTTGCCCTCGGCATCGTCGCGTGAGAAGCCGAGCGTCGTCTGCGTCAGGTCGTTGGTCCCGAAGGAGCAGAAGTCGGCGATGCGCGCGATCTCGTCGGCCCGGATGCACGCGCGCGGCAGCTCGATCATCGTCCCGCAGAGGTAGTCGACGGTCGGCTCCTCCGCCGCGACCCGCTCGGTCAGCTCACGCAGACGGCTGAGCTCGCCCTCGAAGCCGACGAGGGGGTGCATGATCTCGACGACGGGCGCTTCACCCGTTCGGTCACGTACCGCCTTGGCGGCCCGGACGATGGCGCGGACCTGCATCTCGTAGATGCCGGGATACTCGAGCCCGAGGCGGCAGCCGCGAGTCCCCAGCATCGGGTTCGCTTCCTGGAGCTGCTCGATCCGCCTCCGCATCGCGTCGGAGGTCGCGTCTTCGCGCGCGGGCAGGAACTCGTGCAGAGGCGGGTCGAGCAGCCGGATGATCACGGGCAGCCCCGCCATCGCCTCGAAGATGCCCTCGAAGTCCCCCTGTTGCATCGGCAGCAGCCGGTCGAGGGCCCGCGCGCGTTCCGCGTCGGTCTGCGCCAGGATCATCTCCTGCACGATCGGGAGCCGGTCCTCCGCCATGAACATGTGCTCGGTGCGGCAGAGCCCGATCCCCTCCGCGCCGAACTCGCGAGCCTTGGCGGCGTCCTCAGGCGTATCGGCGTTCGCTCGGACGGCGAGCCGTCGCACGCCGTCCGCCCAGCCGAGGATGGTGCCGAAGTTCTCGTCGATCGCGGGCGGGACGAGCCGCACGCTCCCGACCATGACGCGGCCGGTGCCGCCGTCGATCGTGATCACGTCGCCCGCGCGCAGCCGGTGTTCGCCGATCGTGACGATGCCTGCGGCGACGTCGATCTCGAGCCCCTCGCAGCCTGCGACGCAGGGTTTTCCCATCCCCCGGGCGACGACAGCGGCGTGCGATGTCATGCCCCCGTGTGCCGTCAACACGCCCTGCGCCTGGATCAGCCCGTGGATGTCGTCCGGGGTCGTCTCCCAGCGCACGAGAATCACGCTCTCGCCCGCCTTGCCGCGCTCGGCGGCGCTGTCGGCGTCGAGCACGATGGCCCCCGACGCGGCGCCCGGTGAGGCGTTCAGCCCCTTCGCCGCGACGTCGAGCTTTGCGGTGGGGTCGATCGTCGGATGCAGGAGCTGGTCCAGCTGCCCGGGATCGATCCTGATCACCGCCTCCTCCTTCGAGATCAGCCCCTCGTCGACCATCTCCACCGCGATCCGCAGAGACGCCTGCGCCGTTCGCTTCCCGGTGCGGGTCTGAAGCAGGTAGAGCGTCCCCTCCTCGACCGTGAACTCGATGTCCTGCATGTCGCGGTAGTGACGCTCGAGCCGGCCGAGCGTCTCCGTCAGCTGGTCGTACACCGCCGGCATGCGCTCCTGCAGCCCCGAGATCGGCTCGGGCGTGCGGATCCCGGCGACGACGTCCTCGCCCTGCGCATTGACGAGATACTCCCCGTAGAGGTGCGACTCGCCCGTTGCCGGGTCGCGTGTGAAGCACACGCCCGTGCACGACCTCTCCCCCCGGTTGCCGAAGACCATCTGCACGACGTTGACGGCCGTGCCGAGGTCGTCCGGGATCTCGTACGTACGCCGGTACACCTGCGCGCGCGGCGCGCTCCACGACTCGAACACCGCTCTCGTCGCGCGCCGGAGCTGCTCGCGCGCGTCCTGCGGGAACGAGTCGCCGGTCTCCTCCGCGTAGATCGCTTTGTACGTCTCGATCAGCTCGGCGAGGTCGGCGGCGGACAGGTCGACATCGAGAGGGGCGTCGCGCCGCGCCTTGAGATCGGTCAGCGCCTGCTCGAAGCGGTGACCGGGCACCCCATCGACGACGTCACCGTACATCTGGATCAGCCTGCGGTAGGAGTCCCGCGCGAAGCGCTCGTTGCCGGTCGCAGCGGCGAGCCCTTCGACGGCGACGTCCGATAGGCCGAGGTTCAGGATCGTGTCCATCATCCCGGGCATCGAGATCGCGGCTCCCGAGCGAACCGAGACCAGGAGCGGGTCGGCGGTGTCCCCGAAGCGCTTCCCCGCCTTCTCCTCGAGAGCGCCCACGTGGCGCGCGACCTCCGCGTCGAGGCCGTCAGGGATCTGACCTCCCGCGGCGAGGTAGGCCCTGCAGGCGTCCGTGCTGATCGTGAAGCCGGCAGGGACGGGGATCCCGAGGGCGGTCATCTCGGCGAGGCCCACGCCTTTGCCCCCGAGTAGCTCCCTCCCCCCGACCGACTCCTCGTCGAAGTCGTAGACGTAGCGCGTCACGGCACGATCAAAGCACACGGCGTGTCACGGGCCGATCCGACACAGTGGCGTGCGGCGCGTGGAAACATGCATCCCGTGAGCGGCCGGATCCTCGCATGCGGCGGTGGCGGGGCGTTCGACAGCTTCCTCCTCGGGCTCGCTGCGAGCCGACGACCGAAGGTCTGCTTCCTGCCGACCGCGGCGGCGGACGACCATGGCTCCATCGTCGGCTTCTACGAGCGGTTCGTCCCGCTCGCGTGCAAGCCGTACCACGTCGAGCTGTTCGGGATCCCGGAGCTGCCCGCCGAGCGAGTCGCCGCTGCTGACGTCGTGTGGGTAGCGGGCGGCAACACGGCGAACATGCTCGCCGTTTGGCGCGTCCACGGCATCGACGACGCCCTGCGCGCAGCATGGAAGCGGGGTGCGGTCCTCGGCGGCTGGAGCGCGGGCGCGAACTGCTGGTTCGAGTCGAGCGTGACCGACTCCTTCGGTGCCGAGCTCGATGCGCTCCACGACGGGCTCGGCGTGCTTGCCGGAAGCTTCTGCCCGCACTACGACGGCGAGGAGCTGCGACGGCCGGTCTACACACGGCTGGTGGCGGACCAGGCTCTGCCTCCGGGCGTCGCCTGCGACGACGCGGCCGCGGCACTGTACGACGGAACGGAGCTGGTGGAGATCGTGGCGACTTCGCCCGGCGCATGTGCGTACCGCGTCACCGCGGCGGGAGAAGAGCCGCTCCCCGCCCGCCTGCTGGCGGCGTGAGGCGCGTCGCGGTCATCTCGTCGGCGAGCGGGAGCGGCAAGACGACCGTCGGCCGGGAGCTCGCACGCAGACTGGCGGTTCCCTTCCACGAGCTCGACGCGCTCCATCACGGCCCGGGCTGGACGGAAGCGTCCGCGGAGGAGCTGTGCGCGCGGGTCGAGCCCTTCGTGACCGAGGAGGAATGGGTGATCGACGGCTCCTATCGCGGCAAGCTCGGCGACCTCGTTCTCGCGGCAGTTCGTCTGGCTCGATCTCCCGATCCGGGTCTGGCTGCCGCGGCTCCTCAGGCGTACGTATCGGCGGTGGCGAACGCAGGAGGAGCTCTGGAGCGGGAACCGTGAGAACCTCCGCGGGTCCCTCCTGGGGCGAGACGCGCTGATCCCCTACGCGCTGCGGAACTACGGCGGCCGGCGCCGGCGCTATCCCGTGGAGCTCGTGCAGTACCAGGTCGTCCGGCTGCGCTCGACGCGCGAGGTCGACGCGTGGCTTGCCGCCGTCACTCCCCACCGCGGAGGAGAGGGGTGACCGAGCCTTCGGGCGCGGGTTCCGGCCCTGCGCGCAGGTTGCGGACGGCAGGGGCGAGGAGCGGAAGGAGCGACGTGGCGAGGTTGAGGGCGCCTGCGAGAACGAGTGCGTTGCCGACTCCGATCGCCTCGGACAGCGGCCCGATCAGCGCGTAGCCGATCGGGTTCAGCGCAACGGATCCGAACCAGTCGAACGAGCTGACACGCGAGATGGCGTGCTCGGGGATCTTCTCCTGCAGTGTGGAGAACCAGACCGCACCGTCGAGCGCGAACAAGGCGCCGCTCACGAACGCCGTGCCCGCGATCAACCACAGCGGTGCAGAGAGCCCCAGGAGGACGAGGACGATCCCCGCCGGAAGAACCAGGAGCATGGTCGCTATCAGTGGCCGTGAGAACCTGACGCGGAGCGCGAGGAAGCCGCCGGCGAGCGCGCCGGCTGCCTCGAGCGAGAGGATCGTTCCCCAAGCGCCTGCCCCGCCCAGGTCGTGCTTCGCGACGTAGGGGCCGAGGACTAGCAGCGCCGGAAAGTAGGTGAGCTGGAAGAGGCCGAAAGCGATGATGATCGCGACGAGCCACGAGCGGGAGACGAACTCGTTCCAGCCGTCGCGGAAGTCGGCCAGGATGCTCCGGCCGGTGGCCCGCAGTGTTCGTGGGAGGTCGATGCGGATGAGCAGAACTGCGCTCACCGCGAAGGTCAAGGCGTCGGCCGCCAGCGCCCAGCCCGGTTGAGACGTGGCAACGATCGCGGCCCCGATGGCCGGTCCGGCGATGCTGACCGTCGAGTTCGAGAGCCCCACGAGTGCGTTCGCCTGTTGGAGGTCGTCGCTTTTCACCACCTGCGGCACGAGACCCTGGTACGCGGGGCGCGCAAAGGCAGCCGCGCTGCCGTAGAGGGTTTGCAGCAGCGCAACTGAGAGGACGCTCGCAGATCCGGTGACCAGCAGAGCCGCGGTGACAGCCTGCGCTACGCCGCGCACCCCGTCGGTGGACACGAGAACGAGGTGACGGGGCAGGCGGTCGCTCCACACGCCGCCCGCCAGCAGCAGGACGACGATCGGAATCTCGCGGGCGAGGATGACGAAGCCGAGATCGCGCGGCCGGCCGATGTCGAGCACGGCGAATGCGAGCGCGACGTCGGCCATCGTCCCGCCGACGACCGAGACCGTTCGCGATGCGAACAGCAGCCGAAACCGCCGCTCGCGAAGCGCGTCGAAGCCGACGAGCAGACGCACCGCCCGAGCCTACGGGAGCGGCCGGGGAGGCGTCAGCGGCGGGTCCGCGAGCGCAGGTCGGCGATCCAGGCGAGCGCGCGCAGGCCCAGCCAGATCGGCGTCAGGACGACGTAGAAGATGACGTCCGCGACGCCGATCAGCGTCCACCACAGCAGCCAGTAGCGAAGCGGCACCCAGCCTTTCTCCGACAGCTCGCGCCTTCTCATCTCCGGAGCAGCTCCCGCCGGCGCTGGTCGACGATGCGGATGATCCGCATCGCCGTCTCCTCCACGGACAGATCGGAGACGTCCAGCACCGGGCAGCCGAGACGGCGCTGGACGGAGGCTGCGTGCTCCAGCTCCTCGTAGATCTCGGCAAGGCCGGCGTAGCGCCGGTTCGGCGCGCCCAGTGCGCGCACACGCCTGCCGCGGATCTCTGCGAGGCGCTCGGCGTCGATCGTCAGGCCGACGACCTTCGCCCGGTCGATCTCGAAGAGCTCGCGGGGCGGCTGGACACCCTGGACGAGGGGGACGTTGGCAGCCTTGTGACCGAGGTAGCCCAGGTAGATGGAAAGAGGTGTCTTCGACGTCCGTGAGACACCGACGAGCACGACGTCGGCCTCGTCGAGGCCGCCGTGCATCCCGTCGTCGTACTTGACCGCGAACTCGATCGCCTCGATTCGCTTGAAGTACGTCTGGTCGAGCGGAGCTCGCGCGCCCGGCTCCATGCGCGCAGCGACGCCCGCGACCCGTGAGATCGAGTCGATCGGGTGTCCGAGCAGGTCGCAGTAGTGGAGGCGCGCGCGGCGGCAGAGCTGCCGCATCGCCTCGCGCATCGTCGGCTCGACCAGCGTGTAGACCATCACCGCGGGTCGGCCGCGTGCCTCGGCGACGGCAACGTGCAGGTCATCGACGACCTCGCAACGAGGATGGCGGACGACCTCGAATGCCTGCTCCGGAAACTGCGCCTCGAGCGCTAGGACGAGCCGTGCAGCCGTCTCACCCGTGGAGTCGGAGACGATGTGCAACTCGACCGGCTGGACGGCGTCGCTCACGGCCGGAGGGTAGATGATCGAGCAGGCCCCGCCGGTGTCTCGTCTCCGGGCGAGGGTATGCTCAGCCGCCGTGCTCCGCGGTGCGAGTGACGTCGGACGCGCGGCCCGCGCCGGTTGGGATCGTCTCGCGGGCCGCGCCGTCTCCTGGGTCGGGGCGATCGTGCTCTTTCTCTGTGCGTTCGCCATGTACTGGCTCCAGGCGCTCTCGTGGCCGTTCCAGAGGGGGCGCGACACGTGGGACTACTTCGCCTTCTACCTCTCGATGTTCCACGAGCACACGCCGTTCCACCTGTTGATGCTGTTCAGGGTGCCGATCGCACCGCTCGTGCTCGGAGCGCCGATGCAGATCGGCGGGGCGGACCTGCTTCAGGTCGTGCTCGCGCTCCTATTCGCTGGGACGGTCGTCACCTGGGCGGCGACGGCCGCGAGGTTCGCGCCCTCCGCCGCGGTGCTGACCGGAGCCGCACTCGTGCTGTGGCCGGGCTTCGGCCTGATGTTCCATGAGCCGTCGAGCGACTGCGTGTCCGCGGCGACGTTCGCCCTGCTCGCATTCGTCGCCACCCGAGCCTCTCTCGCGCCGCGCGTGGGCCGCTTTGTGGTCGTGGGGCTCGTGATCCCCCTCGCCGCGCTGACGCGGGTCCCCAACGAGGGCTTCCTGGCGGCGTCGGTGCTGCTCCCGCTCGCCGCGTCTGGGACCTGGCGCCGGCGGCTGGCATGGGGCGGCGCAGTCGCGGTCGCCGCGGTTGTGCCGCTCACCCTGTATGCGCTGTACAACTCGGAGCGCTACGGGGCCTTCACCGTCTCGCGAAACGGGGCCGCTGAGATCCCGTTCCATGCCAACTTCGGCAACATACGGGTTGCGAACGGCCCGTCGTCACGCGAGCTCGCGGGCGTCGTCCAGCGCAACATCCTGATGCGCCCGCCGTGGCAAGGCCTGCACGTCTCTCCCGACACGTACTTCCGTGCGGGGTCGGGATACGAGACCGTCCGCCTCTTCGGGATCATGGACCACCTGTACGGCCTCGGCAGCGATTACGGGCTCCTCCATGCAGCGGCCGAGGAGGTGCCGACCGCATCCGGCGATGTGCGCATCCGCGGCATCTCGATGCGTCGTGCTGCGCATTCGCTCTGGAAGCTCGTGGACTTCCATGCCTCGCACGAGGACCGGACGAAGCCCGCGCGCTGGCCCGTGCCACCGCTGACGATCGAGAAGGCGGGCGCGACGGTGCCGAACCCCGCGGCGCTGCCTCCCCCGGTTCCGGGGGTCGAGTACGGATTCCTGTCCTGCGCGAGCCCGCAGCTCTCTCGGTGCATTCTCTCCGACCCGAAGGTAGCGTATGCGAGCGGGGCCGTCCGCGCGCGCTATCGCGCGATCACGCGAACGGTCAGCGACTGGGACTCGCAGCTCGGGACGAGTCACGGCAATGCGTGGCTCGCCCGTCAGTTCGTGCGCGTGAATGCCCACGTCCCGCCTCCGTGGGTGTGGCTTCTCGTCGGCGGCGTCGCACTCGCGTTGCGGCGACCGCGCGGTGGGGTGCTGCTCCTCGTCCTTTGTGCCCTGGGCGGGACGGTCCTGGCGATCCACGCGCTCGCCGAGAACGTTGAGACCTTCTTTGCGCTCCCGGTGGTCCCGGCGGCCTACTTGACCGTCTTCGGCGCGCTCACGGGACGTCGAGCCGTCAGATCGGACGGCCGCCCCTGAGCTCCGGGTGGTGTCGCTGGAGCCGCTCGTCGAGATCGTCGAGCTCCCGTGTCCGCACGATCGCCGGCCGAGCCCCCACGCGCTCGTAGTGGGCCGCGACCGCGTCATTGCCGAGGACGTACCCGCCGTCAACGTAGCTCTGCCAGCCGACGAGCATGTAGAGGTAGATGTCCGCGACCGAGTAGTCGGCGCCGAGACACCATTCCTTGCCCGTCAGCTCGTCCTCCAGGTAGGCACCGATGGCGTCGAGCCGCTGCCGTCCCTTACGGCGGATTCCCTCATGGGCGGCGGGGTCGTCGCTGATGAACCGAGGCGCGTTCACCGGCTGCCACGCGTCGTGGAGGGTGTTGCCGAGCCACGCGAGCCACCGGAGGTAGGGGCCGCGGAGGGGTCGCCCGGCAACGGCGCGAGGAGTGCCTCGGGAAAGCGCTCGGCGACGTACTGGAGCGCCGCACTCGTTTCGTAGACTCTGACGTCGCCGTCGCGGAGCGCAGGCACGCGCTTCAACGGGTTGACGAGAGCGAACCCCGCGATCTCGTCACGCCGCCGCGGATGGACGTCGATCGTCGCGTACTCAGCACCGGCCTCCTCGAGCGCTGCGCGGACGGCAAAGCTCGTGGAACCGGTGATCTGGAAGAGCTCGAGCACCTCGAGGCAAGCTAGCGTGGACCGTCACCGAGATGTGCCGACAGTTGCGGCTCGTCTCGTCTTCACCTTGTCGGCACCGTAGACGATGTCGGCGGGGATGCGTCCTTGGGTGAGGCGCCCGTTGTGGACGCGGCGG
>JACXTT010010314.1_pt1 | contig 12607 bp, 13 predicted proteins | sample 9270951 | NCBI WGS metagenome assembly JACXTT01 (sample SAMN15532306, study PRJNA645909) | rock metagenome | isolation source: weathered quartz diorite | place: Puerto Rico | collected 2017-06-21 | reverse complement strand
CTCGAGCACGAGCTTCGCGGAGTAGGCGAACACGTCGGTGCTCCCCGCGCCCGGCACCTCGAGTGCGCTGTAGATGGGAGGCAGCTTGCCGGGCTCGAACTCCACGTCCACGACCGGCCCGATCACCTGAACGATCTTGCCCTGGTTCATCACCGCTCCTTGCCTAGGCCTCGACGGCCTGTCGCAATGCTTCGGCGCCGCCGACGATGTCCAGGAGCTCCTTGGTGATGCGCTCCTGGCGCGCCTTGTTGTACTGGATCGTCAGCACGCCGATCATCTCCTTGGCGTTCTTGGTCGCTGCTTCCATCGCGGTCATGCGCGCGCCGTACTCACCCGCCACCGACTCCATCAGCGCGCGATACACCTGCGTGGTCACGTGCCGCGGCAGCAGCGCGGCCAGGATCGCTCCCGGGCTCGGCTCGTAGATGTAGTCGCCGCCCCCACCCTCCTGCCCCTCGGCGGCCGCCGCGGGCTCGATGGGCAGGAGCTGCTCGCGCTTGACCCGCTGGACCGTCACCGAGCGAAACTCGTTGTAGATGAGATGGACCTCGTCCACCTCGTCGGCCAGGTATTCCTGCATGAGCCCACCCGCGAGCTCCTGGGCGTGCGAATAGGCCAGGTGGTCGAAGAAGCCGAGCATCTCGGACTTGATCGTGTACGGGCGGCGGCGGTAGAAGTCCCGCGCTTTCTTGCCCACCACCACCAGGGTGACGCTCGTCTCGCCCTGCTCCCGCAGGAACGCAAGCGAGGCCCGCAGGATGTTCGAGTTGAACGCTCCGCACAGCCCCTTGTCCGCGGTGATGATCACGAGGCGCTTGCGCGCCGCGGGCCGCCGCACCAGCAGCGGATGCGCCTCTCCTTCCGCGCGCGACACGAGGCTCGAGAGGAGTTCCGCCATCTTCACCGCGTAGGGGCGCGCGGCCAGGATGCGCTCCTGTGCGCGCCGGAGCTTGGCGGCGGCCACCAGCTTCATGGCCCGCGTGATCTTCTGCGTGGATTCGACCGATCGAATCCGCCGGCGGATGTCGCGGAGGGTCGGCATCGGGCGTCGTCTCTAGGCGGCCTTGATGCCCCGCGCGGCCATGAACTCGGTCTTCGCCGCGTTGATCGCGTCGGCCAACGCGCTGCGGAGATCGTCGGTCAGCTCCTTCTTGTTCGCGACGTCGGCGAGGAGCTGGGCGTTCCGCCGGTCGAGGAATCCGAACAGGAACTCCTCAAAGGACCGGATCTCCTCCACCGGCAGATCGTCGAGCAGGCCCTGGGTGCCCGCGAAGATGATCGCGATCTGCCGCTCGACCGCGAGCGGGGCGTACTGCCCTTGCTTCAAGAGCTCGACCATGCGCTGCCCGCGCGCGAGCTGCAGCTGCGTCGCCCTATCGAGGTCCGAGCCGAACTGCGCGAAGGCCGCGAGCTCGCGGTACTGGGCCAGGTCGAGCCGCAGCTTGCCCGCGATCTGCCGCATCGCCTTGATCTGGGCTGAGCCGCCCACCCGCGAGACCGAGATGCCCGCGTTCACCGCGGGCCGGATGCCGCCATAGAAGAGGTCGGACTCCAGGTAGATCTGCCCGTCGGTGATCGAGATCACGTTGGTCGGGATGTACGCGGCCACATCGCCGAGCTGCGTCTCGATGATGGGCAGCGCGGTGAGCGAGCCGCCCTTCAGCTCGTCGTTCAGCTTCGCGGCGCGCTCGAGCAGTCGCGAGTGCAGGTAGAACACGTCGCCCGGGTAGGCCTCGCGTCCCGGCGGCCGCCGCAACAGCAGCGAGAGCTGGCGGTACGCGGTCGCGTGCTTGGAGAGATCGTCGTAGATGCACAGGGCGTGACGGCCGGAGTCGCGGAAGTACTCGCCCATCGCGCAGCCCGAGTAGGGCGCGATGTACTGTAGCGGCGCCGACTCGGAGGCGGAGGCCACCACCACCGTGGTGTAGGCCATCGCGCCGGTGTCCTCGAGCACCTTCACCACTTGGGCCACCGTCGACCGCTTCTGGCCGACCGCCACGTAGAAGCAGAAGACCCCCTGGCCCTTCTGGTTGATGATGGTGTCGATCGCGATGGCGGTCTTGCCGGTGCCGCGGTCGCCGATGATGAGCTCCCGCTGGCCGCGCCCGATCGGGATCATCGCATCGATGGCCTTGAGTCCGGTCTGGAGCGGCTCCTTGACTGATCGCCGATCGACCACGCCCGGGGCGTAACGCTCGATCGGTCGGAATTCCTTGGCGTCGATCGGGCCCTTGCCGTCCACCGGCTGCCCCAGCGCGTTGACCACCCGGCCCACCATCGCCTCGCCCACCGGCACCTGGGCGATCCGCTTGGTGCGCGTCACCGGATCGCCCTCCTTGATCTGGGTGTCGGCGCCGAGGAGCACCGCGCCCACGTTGTCGGCTTCGAGGTTCAGCACGAGCCCGAACACGCCGCCGGGGAACTCGAGCAGCTCACCGGCCAGCGCCTTCTCGAGCCCGTAGATGCGCGCGACACCGTCGCCGACCTCGATCACCCGCCCCGCCTCCTTGAGGTCGACCTCGGCCTCGTAGCCCTGGAGCTGGCGCTTGATGATCTCGCTGATCTCTTCCGCCTTGATCATGTGCTATCCCCTTGCGAGCCGCTGGCGCATGCGCGCGAGCTGCCCGTCGAGACTGCCGTCGAGAATGAGGCTGCCGACCTGCGCGATGAAGCCGCCGAGCAGCGTGGAGTCCACCTGCTCTTGCACGAGGATGTGCTTACCCAGCGCGCGCTCGAGCCGCGCCGCGAGCTGCTGCCGCTCCGCCTCGGTGAACGGGACCGCGGTTCGTACGTGGGCGCGGGCGCGGCCGAGCTCCGCGTCGACGAGCGCGCGGTAGGCCGCGGTGATCTCGGGCAGATGATCGGCGCGCCCGCGCTCGGCGACTAGGCCGAGGAAGTCCTGCACGAGCTTGCGGGCCCCCGCCTTCTGCGCGATCGCGGCCGCCACACCGCGCCGGTCAGGCGGCTTGATCCACGGCCGGATCAGCACGTCCCGCGCCTGGGCGTCGCCCTCGATTGCCGCGACGACCTCGTCGAGCTCGCGGCCGATCGCCTCGGTCGCCCCGCTCTCGCGGGCGAGATCGAAGATGGCCTTGGCGTAGCGCCGGGCGGTGCCTTCGTGAGCGCGCACGGGCTAGTTGACCTTGTCGACCTGCGCGATCGCGTCCTGGACGATGCGGCGATGATCCTCGTCGCGGAGACTCTTGCGGATCAGCCGCTCCGCTACCGAAGTCGCGAGGTCGGCCACTTCCTGGCGCAGCTCCTGGCGCGCGCGCCGGCCGTCCTGCGCCATCTCGTTCCGCGCCGACTCGACCAGGCGCGCCGCCTCCGTGCGCGCGCCCTCCACGAGCTTGCGCTGCTCCTCGGCCGCTTCCTTCAGCGCCGTCGCGCGGATCGCCTGGGCCTCGGAGTACGCGGCCTGGAGGCGGCCCGCGTGCTCCTCACGCTCGCGCTGCGCCTCCGCGCGCGCGGCCTGCGCCTCCTCCAGCGACTTGCGGATCGCCTGGGTACGCTCCTCCATCTTGGTCATCAACGGCTTGTAGAGCAGCTTGACCAGGATCGCGAGCAACAGCCCGAAGTTGATGGCCTGGACGAAGAGCGATTTGTCCAGGTTGATCAGGCCGCCTCCGCCCTCCGAGGCGAGCGCCGGCGAGGACATCGACCCGAGCAGAAGGGCAGCGATAGCGAGTACGCCAATCATGGTGAGCTCTCCGGCCGAGCGCTTTTGTGAAAGAAGGAACAAACGCCCCCCGAGTATCTACGTGGGCCTTTACCCTGTCAAGGGTCTTCGGGCCGCGCGATGACCCCCCCACCCACGACCAGGTCGCCCTGGTAGAACACCACGGACTGCCCGGGGGCTGGGGCCCTCTGGGGCCGCTCGAACCGCACGATAACCGTCTCCTGCCCGAGCGGCTCGATGGTCGCCGCGGCCGGCTCGTGACTGTGGCGGATCTTGGCCGCCACCGCCAGAGGCCCGGTGAGCGCGGGAATCGAGATCAGGTTCACCTGCTCGGCCTGGATGCGCTCCACCTCGACCTCGGTGGCGTTGCCGACGACCACCGCGTTTCGTGACGGGTCGAGCGCGGTGACGTAGAGGGGGCCCGGGGAGGTCAGGCCGAGCCCCCGCCGCTGGCCGACCGTGTAGCCGGCCAGTCCGGTGTGGCGGCCCAGCACCGTCCCCTGCCCGTCCACGATCGGCCCGGGCTCGAAGACCTCCGGCATCCGGCGGCGCAGGAAGCCCCGGTAGTCGTCGTCCGGGATGAAGCAGATCTCCTGGCTCTCCGGCTTGTCGGCGGTCACGAGGCCGAGGGCGCGCGCCTTCTCGCGCACCGCGTCCTTCGTGAGGTCGCCCACCGGAAAGCGCGCGGTCGCGAGCTGCTCCTGAGTGAGTGGCCAGAGGAAATCCGACTGGTCCTTGCGCGCGTCGCGGCCGCGCCACAGGAGGTAGCGTCCGCTCGTGGGCTCGCGCGTGATCCGCGCGTAGTGCCCGGTGGCCACCGCCGCCGCGTCCCACGCCCTCGCGCGCTGCGCGAGCGAGCCGAACTTCACCTCGCGATTGCACGCCACGCACGGCACCGGCGTGCGCCCCGCCGCGTACTCGCGCGCGAAGGGCTCGATGACCGCGCGCGCGAACTCGCGCTCCGAGTTCAAGAGGTAGTACGGAATGCCGAGCCGCCGCGTGACCGCGCGCGCGTCGTCCACCGTCTCGGGCGAGCAGCAACTGCCGAACTTGCGCACCGCTTCCTCGGGCTCGCGCCACGGCCAGACGCGCAGGGTGACACCGATCACGTCGAAGCCCTGCTCGACGAGCAGCGCCGCGGCGACGGACGAATCCACACCGCCGCTCATCCCGACGACGATGCGCTCGCTCACGCGGTCACGCTCAGCGGGACGGCGTCGTGATCAGCTCGGCGAGACGATCGAGCTCCTCGCGCGAGGAGTAGACGACCTCGATGCGTCCCGCACGCTCGCTTCCCACGATGCGCACGCGCGTGGCCAGCGCCACGCGGAGCGAATCTTCGACCGCGGAGAGCTCGGGCGACCGCCGCAGCAGCCGGCGCGCGGGCCGCGCGCGCTTGGCCTGCACGCCTTCTTCCGTCGCGCGCACCGACCACGAGTGAGCCAGGATCTCTTCGCGCAGCTTGAGCTGATCGGCGGGGGAGGTGAGGGAGAGCAGCGCACGCGCGTGTCCCATCGTGAGGCGACCCGCGCGCAGATCCGCCTGGATCAGCTCGGGCAGCTTGAGCAGGCGCAGGCAGTTGGCGATGCTGCTGCGATCGCGTTGGACGTGCTGGGCCAGCTCCTCCTGGGTCCAGCCGAACTCGGCGAGGAGTCGCTGGTAGGCCTCCGCCTCTTCCATCGGGTTCAGATCCTCGCGGAGCAGGTTCTCCACCAAGGCCAGCTCGAGGCTCTGCGCGTCGGTGGCCTCACGGATGACCGCGGGAATCTTGGTAAGGCCGGCCAGCTTGGCCGCCCGCCACCGCCGCTCGCCGACGATTAGTTGATAGCCCTCGCCAAGCCGGCGTACGACCACCGGCTGCAGGACCCCGCTCTGGCTCAGCGACGCCGCCAGATCTCGTAAAGACTTATCATCAAAGGCTTTTCTTGGCTGCTTCGCGTTCGGGGAGATCGCGTCGATCGGCAGCTCGACTGCGGCCGCCGAGGCCTCCGTGGCGGCGGGGGAAGGGGAGGAGAGCAAGGCGCCAAGCCCGCGGCCGAGCCCGTGCTGTCGGTTAACCATGTGCGATCACCTCTCTGGCGAGATCGAGGTACGCGGTCGACCCGGCGGATCGCAGATCGTAAAGCATGATCGGCTTCCCGTGGCTCGGCGCTTCACTTAGTCTTATATTTCGCGGAATTATCGTGGTCATGATCTGATTCCCGAGATGCCGCTGCGCCTCAGCGCGCACCTGGGTGGCGAGGCTCGTCCGGCCATCGAACATGGTCAAGACGATCCCCTCGATCTTGAGCTGCGGGTTGAGGCGCTCCCGAACGAGCCCGATCGTCTTGATGATGTGGGCGAGCCCCTCCATCGCATAGTACTCGCACTGAAGCGGGACCAGGGCCGAGTCAGCCGCGGTCAGGGCGTTCAGAGTCAGGAGGCCCAGGGAAGGGGGACAGTCGATGATCACGTAGTCGTAGGCCTGCGCGACCGGGGCCAGCGACTGCTTGAGTCGCTGTTCGCGCTGCTCCAGCCCGACCAGCTCGATCTCTGCCCCAACCAGGTCGATGTCTGAGGGGACGACGTGGAGGAAGGGGAGCATGGAGGGCCGGGCGACCTCGCCCATCGGGGCTCCCTCGAGAACAACGTGGTGGGCGGTGCGCTCGAGGCTCGCCTTGTCGATACCGAGGCCTGTGGTGGCATTTCCCTGCGGGTCCAGGTCCACGAGGAGGGTTCGGCGCTCTGCCAGGGCGAGTCCGGCCGCGAGATTTACCGCGGTTGTGGTCTTGCCGACACCACCCTTCTGGTTCACGACTGCGACGACTCGAGCCACGCATGCCTCCCGATGTTCCACGTGGAACATCGACCGCTACGTTCCACGTGGAACATTACCCAATCGGGGCGCCGGAATTCAACTCTCTTGGTACCCGGTCAGGAACGTGCGCGCACGTCGGAGGCCCGGGGCGGTCACTTGGGTGGCCTGGAGCGGGGGCCGGACCGTCGCCCGTGGTGACCCTGAGGCGATGAATAACCCTCCCGGCTTCAGGTACTTACGAGCAACCTCAAAGAGCGCCTCGGCCGCTCCGACCGCGCGGCAAACGGCTACGTCGAAGCCGCCCGCAAGCTCGGGCTTGCTCGCAACGAGGCGCTCGGCCCGGCCCTCCTCGATCTGAATATCCTCGAGCCCGAGCTCGCGCCTGACCGTTAGCAGAAACGAGACCCTCTTCCGCTTGGCCTCGATCAGAGTGAGCCCGATGGGCGGCTCGACGAGCTTCAACGGCAATCCTGGAATACCGGCCCCGGCTCCGATGTCCACCAGCCGAACCCCTGGGCGTGGCAGGAAGCGCAGGTAGAGCAGGGAGTCGAGGAAGAGATCGCGGACGATGGCCGCCGGTGAGTCGAGCGCGGTCATTCGATGGGTACGGTTCCAGCGAATGAAGAGGTCGAGATAGCGTTCGAACCGATCCAACTCCTCGAGGCTGGCCGGCCGGCGGGTGAGGGCTTCGATCCCGAGCCTGAGCTCTTCGAGAGGACCCCCGCTCCGGCTGGTCACCTCGTCGAGCTTACCTCGAGAGCTGTCGGATCAGGCCTTCTTGGTCGCCCGCGCGGGGGCCTTCTCGGTTTTCGGCCCGACCCGCTGCATGTACATCTGCTGGGCGATCTGCAGGACGTTGGAGAGGGTCCAATAGAGGACCAGGCCGGCAGGGAGATTCAAGAACATAAACGTGAAGAGCACCGGCATGAACAGCATCATTTTCGCCTGGCGCGGATCTCCCATCACGGGCGTCATCTTCTGCTGGATGAACATCGAGATGCCCATGAGGATCGGCAGCACGTACGTCGGATCGTGCGACGCCAGGTCGCAGATCCACAGATCGACACCGAAGAGGCGCCCGAGGCAGATAAAGGGCGCGTTCTGCAGCTCGACCGAGACCGAGAGCGCGACGTAGAGCGCGTAGAAGATCGGGATCTGCACGATCATCGGCAGGCAGCCGCCGAGGGGATTCACCTTGTGGATCCGATAGAGCTCCATCGTCTCGCGCTGCAGTCGCTGCGGATCGCTCTTGTACTTGGATCGGAGCGCGTTGATCTGCGGCTGAAGCGCCTGCATCGCCTTCATCGAGGTCATGCTCTTGATGGTGAGCGGGAAGAAGAGCACCTTCGTGATGACGGTCAGCAGGATGATCGCCACACCGTAGTTGTGGGTGAAGCCGTAGAAGCGATGCATCACCCACAGCGTGGGGACCACAAGCCACTCCATCGGTAGCCCGCCGTAGGCCTCTGGTATAGGGAACCCACCGAAATATATAGACTTTTCGAGTGAGGACCCGGCGGCGCGGAGCCGCTCGTATTCTTTAGGGCCGATGTAGCTCTCGACCTGTCCCTCCCAACTCTGACCTGGCTTGAGCGGCGGCAGCGAAATGCGCACGCCGACCTGCGCCTGCTCGTAAGGCTTGGCGGCCTGATCCGCCTTTTCTTCCGCGAGCTTGGACTCCACGACCTGCATGCCCGCCCCACGCGGGATCAGCGCCGTCAGGTACCACTCGCTCTCGAGGCCGATCCATTGCCCGGCTGCGGTGAGGTCCGCGGTCTTGGCCAGGACGTCGCGATGCACGGATCCGCCGGCCATGCGGACCACTCGGATCGGATGCTGGCCCTGGAACTTCTCCGGTCCCTTCGACACCTCGATCGGAGCCGCCCAACTCGTGAAGAGCTCCGCGCTCTGCGGCTGACTGTGGCGGTTCTCGACCTTGAGCTGGTGATCGACGACGTAGCTGTCGGCCCTGAACGTGAGCGTCTCCGTGATTCGGAGCCCGTAGCCGTCCTCACCAGTCAGAACGATCTGGCCGCTGGGCGCGTCGTGGCTGAGCGTGAGCTTGTCGGTCGATAGCGCGAACCCGATCGGGCGAGCCGGTTGACCTGGGCGACTCACGACCAACCCGTGCGAGATGAGCCCGCCGGGCACCACCATCGGCTTCTGCCCTCGATAGTGGAGCTCCCACGCCTGCACCTGTCCGCCCGCGCTCGCAACCTCAGCGCGATAGAGGGGGGTCTCCACGACCGCAGTGCGCTCGGGCACGGCAGGGGCTTCTTTTGCAGAAGGGGGCGCTGTCGCGGTTACGGGAGCGGGGGGAGTCTCGGCCGGCTTCGCCGGCGCGGCGGGCGGCTCGGTCTTGCCCGGCGTCCCGGTGTCGGGCGCCGGCCGAAAAAAGAGGAGCTGGTAGACGAGCGCCAGCGCCGCCATCAGCAGCAACGCGATCGTGGTCCGCTTGTCCATCAGGCTCTCGGTCCAGGCGGCGGGGGATCGTAGCCGCCGGAATTCCACGGATGACACCGCGCAAGCCGCCGCAGCCCCAGCCACCCGCCCGCGAGAAGTCCGTGGCGCTCGAGGGCCTCGCGCACGTACTCGGAACAGCTCGGAAAGAATCGACAGGACGGGGGAACCGCGGGGCGAATCAGGCGCTGATAGCCACGCACGAGGACCCCGGCCAGGTGCCCGGCGGTCATGCCGTGGCGCCCCGCGTCCGATCGGTCAGGGCTTCCGCAAGGCGGCGCATGTCCTCGACCAGCTCCGGGAACGGTCGCGTCGCGGCATTCGCCCGGGCCACTACTACGACCTCCACGTTCGGGGCCATCTGGGCGCGGATCTCCCGGTACGCCGCCCGGATCCGCCGGCGCGCCCGATTGCGCTTCACCGCGCCCCGCAGCTGGCGGCTCACCGCAAAGCCCACGCGGCGGCCGTCCGCCCGGCGCCAAAGCGCGACGAAGCTCGGTCGCTCATGCCGATTGCCGTGCTGGAAGACTGCCTGGAACTCCGCCGCCCGCCGGAGGCGTTCGCCTCGAGGCGGCGTGACCGCCGCTCTGGACGTGGGCACCGCGCGAAGCTACACCGTCAGGCGCTTGCGCCCCTTTGCCCGCCGCCGCTTGAGAACCTTTCGCCCGCCCTGCGTCTTCATCCGCGAGCGAAATCCGTGCGTCTTCTTGCGCCGGCGCACATTGGGTTGAAACGTCCTTTTCATCGGAGACGCTCTCCTCTGGGTGGAAGAACCCACGTAGTCTACGGACCGACCCCAACCAAGTCAAGGCGAGGAAGCCCTTGCGACCGTGCTCGGCGCTATGGTACGGTCGCCTCCCGCGTGCCGAACCGGGCGAGCGCTCGTGTTGCGACGCTCTTGCCGCTGCGGCGCGGTGCTGAGCACGTAGCACCCGGTCGTCGTTGATGGGCCCGATGAGACGTCACCACCTGGTCTACCGTCGTCGCGCTCTGGGGAGCCAGGCTGGTGGGTATGATCCTCGTTATCCACACCTGTGGATAACTTTGTGTGTAAGTCCCTGCGGCACCCTCCACCAAGAGCCCGACAATGCTTGATTCCTTGTGGACGCGTGTCCTGGCCGCCCTAGACGGCAAGATCCCGGAGACCGCGATCGAGTCCTGGCTTCGCCCGTGCCGGGTCACCGCGATGGAGGGCGATCTCATCCACCTCGCCGCGCCGAACAAGTACAGCCGCGATTGGCTGGTGCAGCACTACACCGAGGCGCTCCAGGCCGCCGCCCGGACCGTGCTCGGTGGCAATCCGGTGATCTCGATCGAGATCGATCGCGAGCCGGAGCGCGCGCCCGCGCCGGTGCGCGAGGTGCCGTCGGTGCCGCTCTCCAACGGTCTCTCGCCCCGCTACACCTTCGAGTCCTTCGTGGTCGGTAACTCCAATCAGTTCGCACAGGCGGCCTGCCAGGCGGTGGCCGAGCTGCCGTCGAAGGCGTATAACCCGCTCTTCATCTACGGCGGGGTCGGTCTCGGCAAGACGCATCTGCTGCACGCGGTCGGGCACGAGATCGCGCGCCTCTATCCGTCGCTGCGCCTGCTCTACCTCTCCACCGAGCGCTTCACCAACGATCTGATCAACGCGATCCGCTACGACCGGACCGCGGAATTCCGGGCCAAGTACCGCACCATCGATCTGCTGCTCATCGACGACATCCAGTTCATCTCAGGCAAGGAGCGGACCCAGGAGGAGTTCTTCCACACCTTCAACGACCTCTACGAGGCGCGGAAGCAGATCGTGGTCTCTTCCGACTCCGCGCCCAAGGAGATTCCCGAGATCGAGGAGCGCCTCCGTTCCCGTTTCGAGTGGGGCCTCATCGCGGACATTCAGCCGCCCGACTTCGAGACGCGCGTGGCAATTCTCAAGAAGAAGGCGGAGATCGAGCGGGTTCGTCTTCCCGACGACGTCGCCTATCTGATCGCGAGCCGCATCAAGGCCAACATCCGCGAGATCGAGGGCTCGCTGACCCGCATGATCGCCTTCTGCTCGCTGAGCGGCCGCGAGATGAGCGTCGATCTCGCCCAGGAGGTGCTCTCCGACCTCTGGGGCGACGAAGAGAAGATCATCACCATCGAGCACATCCAGCGAAAGGTCGCCGAGTTCTTCGGGGTCAAGCTCTCCGACATGCGCGCCAAGAACCGCACCAAGGCGGTGGCGTTCCCGCGCCAGATCGCTATGCACCTCGCGCGCCAGCTCACCCACGCCTCGCTCGCCGAGGTCGGCCGCGCGTTCGGAGGCAAGGACCACACCACCGTGCTCCACGCGGTCGAGAAGATCCAGGGGATGGTGCAGGAAGACCCCAAATTCAAGAAGACGCTCGACACACTTACCCAGAGCATCACGCTGTGATCCTCACGCCGCGGCCGATCACCCACACGCCTGTCCACATCGAGCCGACTCGCAACGTGGCTTCGTGCGAGACGCTTTTTGCTCCGGCGCGCTATCCACACCTCCGCCTTCTCTTACGACGACGCTGTTTGAGATTTCTCACTTCCTGAACAACGGAGAGACTTATGGAAGTGCATGTGGATCGTGACGCGTTCATGCGCGGCCTGCAGATGGCGCACAACGTGGTCGAGCCGCGCCAGACGCTGCCGGTGCTGGCCAACGTGCTGCTCGAGGCCCAGGGCGACAGCGTGCGGATGACCGCTACCGATCTCGAGGTGAGTGTGCGGGTGACCGGGCCGGCCAAGGTGGTCAAGCCGGGGACCATCACGATCTCCGCCCGCAAGCTGATGGAGATCGTCAAGGAGCTGCCCGCGGCGCCGCTCGCGCTGAAGGTGCAGGAGAACGCGTGGATCGCCCTGCGGTGTGCGGGGGTGTCGTACCGGCTGGTCGGGCTCACTCCTGAGGAGTTCCCTGCGGTCGGCGAAGGCGCGAGCACCGGTTGGCTCACCATCGACGGCAAGGTCCTTCGGGACATGCTCGGACAGACCACCTTCGCGATCTCCCACGACGAGAGTCGCTACGCGCTCAACGGCGTGCTCTTCGTGGTGCAGGACAAGGAGATGCGCATGGTCGCCACCGACGGGCATCGGCTGGCCCTCGCGGTGCGGCCGTTACCGGCGGCTGGGCCCGCGATGTCGGGAATCGTGCCCCGCAAGGCGGTGCAGGAGGTCGCCCGGATCGTGGGATCGGGCGAGGAGGTCCAGGTCGCGGTCAGCGACAACCAGTTCATGCTCCGCATGCCGAACGTGCTGCTGATGGCCCGGTTGATCGAGGGAACCTTCCCGAATTACGAGCAGGTGGTGCCCCGTGCCCATCCGCACCGGGTCACGCTCGCGCGCGCTGCGCTCACTGCCGCACTGCGCCGAGTCTCCGTGTTGTCGGAGGAGCGGACCAAGCCGGTCCGCTTCCTGCTCTCGCCGGGCCAGCTGAAGCTCACCGCGAACAGCCCCGACTACGGGGAGGCAGAGGAGCAGATGGAGGCGCAGTTCGCGGGTGAGGACATCACAATCGGATTCAATTCGCGCTACGTGCTCGACGCGCTCGGTGCGCAGGCTGGCGAGCAGGTTTTGATCGAAATGAAGGACGGTTTGAGCCCCGGAGTGTTCAAAAGCTTCGAGGAGGAAGGAAGCCTGTGTGTTATCATGCCCATGAGGATTTAGCCTCTCATGGGAGC
>JACXTT010010313.1_pt1 | contig 12608 bp, 15 predicted proteins | sample 9270951 | NCBI WGS metagenome assembly JACXTT01 (sample SAMN15532306, study PRJNA645909) | rock metagenome | isolation source: weathered quartz diorite | place: Puerto Rico | collected 2017-06-21 | reverse complement strand
GCAGCAAAACAGTCGTCTGACCGATCTGGGGGAGATCAACGAGCGGTTCGCCGCCGTGCTCGAGGAAAGGAGCGGCATTGTCGCTGCCGAGATCACTTCGGCTCGTGAACTGGCCGAAACCGACCGCGGAGAATTCAGGTCGAGACTCGAACGCCTGACCGGGAAAAAGGTCGATCTTAAATTCCGGATAGACAGCGGCCTGATCGGCGGCGTCGTGACCCGAGTTGGCTCGACGGTTTACGACGGCTCGGTGAGGACAAAATTGGAGAACTTAAAAGAACAACTTGTTAATGGATAGTTTGGAGTTCCGCCTTTAGGCGGCCTCTTAACTAAACAAAGTGCCGCCTAAAGGCGGAACTCTGAACGAAGAATATGGAATCAATAAAAGCAAACGAAATTAACGAGATAATCAGGGCACAGATCGAAAATTTTGACGCCTCGATGACGGTAGCCGAGGTCGGTACGGTAATAAAGGTCGGTGACGGTATAGCCGAGATCTACGGCCTCGAAAAGGTGATGGCAGGCGAGCTGCTTGAACTGCCATTTGGCGTTCGCGGCCTCGCGCTCAACCTCGAGGAAGACAAGGTCGGCTGCGTGCTCTTCGGCGATTTCCAGAAGATCAAAGAGGGCGACGAAGCCAAACGGACCCGCCGCATTATGAGCGTTCCGGTAGGCGACGCTTTGGTCGGCCGAGTGGTGGACGCCCTTGGGAATCCGATCGACGAAGCAGGCGAGATCGTGACCGATACTTACTTTCCGGTCGAACGGATCGCCCCCGGCATTATTGACCGCCAGCCTGTTAAAGAGCCTCTGCAGACTGGTCTCAAAGCAATCGATTCGATGGTGCCGATCGGCCGCGGACAGCGCGAGCTGATAATCGGCGACCGCCAGACAGGCAAGACCGCCGTCGCCATCGACACGATCATCAATCAGAAAGGCAAAGACGTAATTTGTGTTTACGTGGCGATCGGCCAAAAGGCGTCGACAGTTGCCCAGGTCCGGCAGAAGCTGGACGAACACGGCGCGATGGCATACACGATCATCGTCAACGCGTCGGCTTCCGATCCGGCAGCTATGCAGTTCCTTGCTCCGTATGCCGGCTGCGCCATGGGCGAATATTTCCGCGACAACGGCCGTCATGCGCTGACGATCTACGACGATCTGTCGAAGCAGGCCGCTGCATATCGCGAGATATCGCTGCTGCTCCGCCGTCCGCCGGGTCGCGAAGCCTATCCAGGGGACGTTTTCTATTTGCACTCGCGCCTGCTCGAACGCGCGGCTAAAATGTCCGATGCACGCGGCGGCGGTTCCCTAACCAGCCTACCGATCATCGAGACGCAGGCCGGCGACATCTCGGCGTATATCCCGACGAACGTCATCTCGATCACAGACGGCCAGATCTTTTTGGAATCCGATCTGTTCAACTCAGGCGTGCGTCCTGCGATCAACGTCGGTAACTCGGTCTCGCGCGTCGGCGGTTCGGCCCAGATCAAGGCGATGAAGCAGGTCGCCGGCACATTGCGTATCGACCTCGCACAATTTCGCGAGTTGGCTGCCTTTGCTCAGTTCGGCTCGGACCTCGACAAGGCCACGCAGGACCAGCTCGAACGCGGTAAACGCCTGACAGAGATACTCAAACAGCCACAGTATCGCCCGATGGAGGTCGAAAAACAGGTTCTGATCATCTGGTCCGTAAGCAACGGCCACGGAGACGACATTGCTGTCGAGGACCTGAAGCGTTTTGAAGAAGAGCTGCTTACTTTTTGTGAGAGTGCACACCCTGCCGTGCTGAATACGATCCGTGAAAAGGGGAATATAGACGACGACCTCACGGCCTCGATGAAGGAGGCGGTCGAGGAATTTAAAGCGACACGTTGGGAAACAGCCGCGACCGCAGATGCCTGATTGAAGATCCCAAATTCCAATTTCCAGAACGAACGTCGAGAAGGTGAGAAATATGGAATTTGAAATTTGAAATTTGGAATTAAGAAATGGCTAGTTTGTTAGACATGCGCCGGCGCATCAAGTCGGTCAAAAACACGCAGCAGATCACCAAGGCGATGAAAATGGTCGCCGCGGCGAAATTAAAACGCGCCCAGGACCGCGTGACGGCGTCGCGCCCGTTCGCAGGCAAGATGACAGAGGTGCTTGGCGATCTGAGCGCTAAGGTTGCTGGCGAGGTATCTCACCCACTGCTCGATGAGCGCGGTAATGAAAAATACCTTATTGTTCTGATCAGCGCCGACAAGGGACTGGCAGGGGCTATTAATGCAAACGTCATCAAGGAAACACAGGCGTTCCTGAAAGAAAATCAGGACAAACAAACGTCGATGATAGCCGTTGGACGCAAAGGGCGCGATTTTTTCAAACGCCGACAGGTCGAAATTCTTGATGAATATGTCGGTGTGATGGGCGGACAGGTCAAATATGACGATGCGGCCGAGGTCGCTGGTAAACTGATCAGGATATTTACCGAGGACACGTCGATCGATAAGATATTTGTTGTATTCACTGAATTTAAGACCGTCCTTACACAAAAACCTCTGGTTCGACAGTTGCTGCCGATCACACGCACCGTCGAAAACGACGAAGCCGAGACCGGAGCTCGGGCCGAGTATATTTATGAGCAGCCCGCCGCTGAGATCTTTGGCAAATTATTGCCAAAACAGGTCGAAACCCAAATATATCGGGGAATGATAGAGACGATCGCATCATTCTTTGGCTCGCAAATGACGGCGATGGACTCGGCATCGAAAAATGCCGGCGAGTTGATTGATTCTTTGACCTTAAACATGAATCGGATCCGGCAAGCGGCCATAACCAAGGAAATTATTGAAGTGGTCTCGGGCGCCGCAGCGGCTTAAAACGACTGACTTTTGTAAAATTAGCAGGCAAGGTGTTTGAAATCTCAGCCGATTTCATATATGCTTTGCTTGCTTTTCCATTTTCAGCTTAAACTATCTTTATCGGAGGAAAATAATGATTGCGATTGCAGGTTGGTTATTAGCGATGGTAGGTGCGATTTGGCTGATCGTTACGGCGATACAGACCGGAAAGGACACTACTGATAAGATCATCTGGGCCCTGGTCAACTTTCTTTGTCAGCCGCTCGGAGGTATTGTTTTTTACTTTGTCAAAAAACAAGGCATGGTGCCACTGCTTATCATGATCGTCGGCTGGGTATTGCTCTTTGCCGGCGGCGGCTTCAGTTTCTACTTTGGTAATATGCCGCATTAATGGCGGTGAAGGAATTGGTTAATGGCCGGCGCGGAAGTCTATGGACCTTTGCGCCGGTTGTTTTGTGGATAGCAGTTATTTTTCTTCTCTCGAGTCCCATAGGGGCGGCAGAAGAAACATCACGGATCATCGGTCCGCTGCTGAACTTCTTTTTCCCTAACATGGCCGAATCCACCAAAACTGTGGTCCATTTTTATGTCCGTAAAACAGCACACTTTAGCGAATATGCCGCTCTCGCATTTTTTGCCTTGCGAGCCCTCACATTTTCACGTTCCGGCAAACTACAAAAACTATTATATCTGCTACCTATTTTGCTTGTTGCGATGGTCGCGATGCTCGACGAATTTAATCAGAGCTTTGAGGCCTCGCGTACAAGTTCTATTTGGGATGTGATGCTCGATATTTCAGGCGGTGTCGCGATGACCGGTTTTCTTTGGCTGATCGGCCGCCCAAAAGTGACAGAACCGACGGCATAAGCGGGCGATTCTGACTTACTTCCATTTCAGGCAACTTTGTGTCATATTTTATCGTTAATAGTCAGAGAGTTAAGGAGAAGCAAAAATGAGCATTATTGACAAGATAAAGGATGCGGCGGTGCACCAGTTCATTGAGGTGATCGAATGGCTGGACGCTACTCAGGATACGATGGTCTATCGATTTCCAGTCGAGGGACAGGAGATCAAGAACGGCGCTCAATTGATCGTACGCGAATCTCAGGCGGCGGTTTTTGTTTCGGAGGGCCAGGTGGCTGATGTTTTTACTCCGGGCAAATATACCATCGACGGCGGCAATACGCCTATACTGACGAAACTCGGGGCATGGAAATACGGCTTTGACTCGCCATTCAAATCCGAGGTCTATTTCGTCAATACCAAGCAATTCACTGATATGAAATGGGGCACGTCTAACCCTATAATGCTTCGCGACGCAGATTTCGGCATTGTACAATTGCGTGCTTTTGGTGCTTACAGTCTTCGCGTTTCGGACCCCTCGGAATTCATCAAGCAGATCGCCGGGACCAACGCCCAGTTTCAGACCGAGGACATCGATGTTCAGCTCAAGCGGGCCATTGTCACCGAATTTTCGGACGCACTCGGCGAACTTAAGATCCCGGCCCTCGACCTTGCCGCACAGTATAAGGAGATGGGCGAGACCATCCGCGCCAAGATAAACGAAGAGTTTAAGGATTGGGGCCTCGAGGTCATCAAATTCTTTATCGAGAATATTAGTGTTCCCGAAGAGGTCCAGGACGCGATCAACAAGCGTGCATCTATGGGCGCACTCGGCGATGCTCAGAAATATATGCAGTTTCAGGCAGCGGATGCTTTGCGTGACGCCGCCCAGAACGAGGGTGGCGGTGCTGGCCTCGGAGCGGGACTCGGAGCTGGCTTTGCAGTTGGCGGACAGATGGCAAATGTCTTCGGCCAGCAGGCGGCCGGTGCTGGTGGAGGCGGCCAGGCCCAGGCTGCGACCGTACCATGCCCGTCGTGTGGAAAGCCTAACGCCGCGGGCGTGAAATTTTGTTCCGACTGTGGCGCGAAAATGGAGGTCGCACAAGTACCCTGTGTCAAATGTGGTGCAACTCTTCGCGAAGGAGCTAAGTTCTGTTCAGAATGCGGTTCCACGCAGGAAAAAGCAAAATGCACGAACTGCCAATACGAACTCGCACCGGGTGCTAAATTCTGTCCGGAATGCGGGACAAAGACGGAAGCTTAATTCAAGAATCTCCGGTTCGTTGAGCTGGTATTTCAATTCCCAATGAAAGGGCGACGAATACTTATTCGCCGCCCCTTTATTTGCTAACTACTTTTTATTACCTGTAGCAGGGGTCTTTTTTGTCGGATCGACATCCTTTTCCAACCGCATGAAGAAAATATTGGTTACTTTTTTGTCATCATCTCGGGCGCCAAAAATCGCCAGCAGCATCTCTTTTTTTTCCGTCGTCTTGTGAAATACGCACATTAGACCTTTGGCATCTTTGTCCTTGCTGTCGAGACAAGTCGAATCTTTCCCGGTGTCCCATTGCCCAAAGCCTGCCATCCGGTCCGTGGTGTAGAATTTTTGCACGTCATCTGGCGTTCCGGACGTGGTAAAGACGATCCAGTCACCGTTGACAGGAGTCTTGTCCTCGCCCTCCTTGTTAAATCGCCAGAGATTATTTAGCGCGGTCCGCATGAGGAATTTGACCCCGATCGGCAGTTCGAGATCCGACGGCTTAAGACCATCCATGCGCGGGACGTCGCTCCATAGGTCGTTTGCTTTGGTCATAGTTCCGCTGTCCGTGAATTTTTCGATCAAACCGCACGAAATTACAGCCAATAACAGCACGCAACACATAATGACGGTCGCAGCGTTCTTCATATCATTGCCTCCGACTTACAATTTTACGCCTTCTCACGTAAAATCATAAATTATCAGTTTATTTGGAGACATATCTGATGGCGATCAGCCCCGAACTTTTAGAAATTCTACGGTGTCCGCAGTGCAAGTCCAAGGTTGAGATAAATACCGAGGAAACACGCCTGAAATGCATAAACCCTGCATGCTCATTGGTTTACCCCATTCGTGACGAGATCCCCGTTATGCTTGTCGAGGAGGCTGCGGTCGAAAAATAGATGCGACCGGCTGACACGGCGACGCGGAGACACGGCGATATCGACTGGACAAAGGTGGATCGCGTCCTGATCGTAAAGCTTCGCTCCATCGGCGACACCGTTCTGGTTACGCCTGCTCTCACTGCTCTTAGAAAATTTCTGCCTGATGCACAGATCGACATCTTGCTCGAGGACTGGGTCGCTCCGGTCCTGGACGGATTCGACGCGGTCGACAATGTTCTGGCTTTTGGCAAAGGCCTGACTGCCCGTTTGCAAATGGCAAAGCGTATACGCAGCGCTCGGTATGACGTGGTCTTTAATATGCACGGCGGGACGACGGCGACGTTTTTTGTCAGGGCGAGCGGAGCAGCCCACCGGGTCGGTCAGGCTTCGTGTCAATATTCTTTTCTCTATAATCACTTGTTGCTATCTGCCCATGATTTTTGGCAAAAAGATAAGGTGCATACAGTCGAACAGCAGCTCGCATTGCTTGGGTTTGCAGGGGTTCCAGTCAATGGGCGATCCTGCACTCTTCTTGTGGTAACGCCGAAATCGCGCAATACGCTCGAGGAAAAACTAAAAACAATGGGTTTCGATCACGCGGCCAGATTTGCCGTCATTCATCCTATGGCAGCTTTTGACTCCAAGCGATGGGCGGCAGAGAAATTTGCCGCCGCCATCGACCGCCTGTCGCGAATGGGGATAAACAGTATCGCGGTCGGGACAAAAAATGACATCGATCAATTGAATGATCTGAAACGCCTATGTAATGCCCCATTATACGTCTCAAACGATATCGATCTGCCCGAAACGACCGCGCTGCTCTCAAAAGCATGTCTTTTTGTAGGTAACGACAGCGGCATAGCGCACATGGCGGCGGCCATGCAGGTGCCCACAGTCGTTATTTTTGGCTCAATGAACCGAGACCACTGGTATCCATGGACCGATGCCCCGAACGAGATGGTTTTCGAGCAGCTGCCTTGCCAGCCCTGTCCTGGTTATAAATGTGAGGTCTTCGGCGAGCCGAAATGCATTCTTAGCATCGAACCGGATGCAGTGATCGCCGCAATTGAGCGCGTACTTTCGTAAGTCTAATTATTGACACTTATCCTATGAAACACTAATATTTATAGTTTCGACTATTGTGGCCGAAGTGTGTCTATGGTCGGTTAATTATGTTCGACTCACTGTCCAACAAACTCAAAAATACGCTGCGAAATCTGAGCGGCAGGGGCAAACTTACGCCGGAGCATGTCGATGCAGCGCTGCGCGAGATACGGATGGCGCTGCTCGAGGCTGACGTCAATTACAAGGTAGCAAAGGATTTTGTCGAGGCGGTTCGGGTCAAGGCAGAAGGGGAAGAGGTCTGGCGGGGTCTTAAACCGCACGAACAAGTAGTAAAGATCGTCTACGACGAACTGGTCAGCTTGATGGGTGGCACATCGTCGCGGCTTGTTTTCACACGAGCATTGCCCAATGTCGTAATGATCGTCGGCCTCCAGGGTTCCGGCAAGACCACCTCATCAGGCAAGATCGCCCGATGGCTGAGCGACAATCAGGAACGCAAGCCGCTGCTCGTATCGACCGACGTTTACCGCCCTGCGGCCCGCGAACAGCTCAAGGTGGTCGGCGACGCGGTAAATGTCCCTGTTTATGAGGCAAAAGAGACCAATGACCCGATGATGCTTGTACAGGGGGCGACCAGGTATGCCGCAGAAACAGGCTTCGACACCCTGATGATCGATACGGCGGGCCGTCTTCACATCGACGAGGAGTTGATGACCGAGCTTGAAACGATCAAGGCCGAGACCAAACCGGTCGAGGTTTTGTTTGTAGCAGACGCCATGACCGGCCAGGATGCGGTTCGTTCGGCCGAGGTCTTTCATGAGCGTGTCGGCATCACCGGTGTTGTCCTGACCAAAATGGACGGGGACGCACGCGGCGGAGCGGCCTTGTCGATCCGTCAGGTCATCGGACAGCCAGTAAAATTTGTAGGCGTTGGAGAAAAATACGACGCGATCGAGCCATTTTACCCGGACCGCATCGCCCAGCGGATACTCGGCATGGGTGATGTCCTTACCCTGATCGAGGAAGTCCAGGGTAAGATCGACGAGCAGGAAGCCCAGGAAAGCTTGCGAAAAATGACGAGCAATCAATTTTCGCTTGAAGATTTTCGCAATCAACTCGGCCAATTCAAAAAACTCGGCTCGATGTCAAAATTGATGAAGATGCTCCCCGAACAGATGACCGGCGGCATGAAGATCACCGATGAGCAATCGGCCGTCGTCGATCACCAAATGAAACGCACAGAACCGATCATTGGCTCGATGACGCGGTTCGAGCGCAACGACCATCGCGTGATCGACGCCAGCCGCAAAACACGTATTGCGAGTGGTTCGGGTTCGACGATCAGCGAGGTCAACCAACTTCTGCGTCAGTATGAGCAGATGAAAAAGATGATGGCGCAGATGAACCGCGGCGGTCTTTTCGGCAGCATGGCACGGCGAATGGCCGGCGGATTAGCGGGGGGGCTTGGCAATATGCTGGGCGATGGAGGAATAAATGGCCTACCCGGTTCGGATATGGGTTTAGAAAATGACGAGCCAAACGGCGCGTCAAGGGGTATTAGGAAGAAGAAACGACACAAAAAGCGACATTGATCGCTCTTGGTTCCAACTTTTAATCGGCTAAAGAAGCGAGCTAAGCGGGAACTCAAAACAGGAAATTATGCTAGCAATCAGTTTAATGAGAATGGGAGCGAAAAAGAGTCCCTTTTATCGCGTGGTGGTCAAGGAAAAAAGGTCAAAGCGTGACGGTAAATATCTCGAAAACCTCGGGACATATAACCCTATGCAGGACCCTGCCGATGTTACGCTCAACCATGAGCGGATCCAGTATTGGATCGGTGTCGGTGCGAAACCGACCGAGACGGTTCGCTCTCTGATCAAAAATAACCCGGTAATGACCGAAGAAGAGCGAGAGGCGGTAATGAAAGCCCGGGCAGAAAAGAAGGCTGCTGCTGCGGCCGCCAGGGAGGATGCCCGCAAAGCCGAGGCCGAGCGTCTGGCTGCCGAGAAAGCTGAAGCAGAAAAAGCTGAAGCCGAAAAGGCCGCTGCAGAAGCACCCGCAGATGAAACTAATGCTCCTGCCGAGGCAGAGTCAGCCGATGTTGCTGAGGTCGAGGCCGCTGCACCAGAGGATGAGGCAGTCGTAACCGAAGAAGTCCCGTCTGGCGAAGCCGCTGAAGCCGCGGCGTCGGAAGCCGAATCGACGGAAGAGACAGGTAGCAGTGAGAAGGGCGAAGATGCGCCTGAAGCTGAAGCGGCCGAAGGCTAAGTTTTGCGTTTGAAGATGAAAGAGGCAATAGAAAAGATCGTCACATCGCTCGTCGGCGAGCCCGACGCGGTCGAGGTGACCGAGATCGATGACGGCCGATCTGTTCGGATCGAGGTTCGTGTCGCCGAAAGCGATATGGGCCGCGTCATAGGCCGCGAAGGCCGTACCGTCAAAGCGATCCGCAGCATTCTGTTTGCCGCCGGGCATAAGCATGGCAAACGCTTTCATCTCGAACTGGTAGAGGATTAGTTGGGCGCTCTCGTTGCTATCGCGAGGATCTTAAAGCCCCGTGGGTTAAAAGGCGAGGCGGTCGCGGAGATATTGACAGATTTTCCGAAACGTTTCAACGGATTAAAGAGCGTAACAGCGGTCATGGCCAACGACCGCCGTAGGGAATTGAAAATTGACGAGCACTGGTTCCAGTCGGGCCGGATAGTGATCAAGTTCGCTGGGATCGATTCGATTAACGACGTCGAATCTCTGCGAAACGCCGAGATCTGCGTTGCGGAATCCGACGTTGTCGAGCTGGAGGCCGATTCGTTTTTTGACTGGCAGCTTGTGAGTTGCCGGGTCGAAACGATCGAGGGGGCCGCCATTGGTTCGGTCCGCGAAGTGATGAGGACCGGCGGCACGGAGATACTTGTTGTCGATGGCATTGATAAGGAGTATTTGGTTCCCTTTGCCGGCTCGATATGTGTTGAGGTCGCTATAGATAAAAAACTGATCCGCATCGATCCGCCGGACGGATTGCTGGAGTTTTAGGTGAAAATTGATGTCCTGACAATTTTCCCCGAGTATTTTGATTCGATCTTTGAATTCGGGATCATCCGCCGGGCCCGTCTTGCGGGGATTGTCGAAATAGTTGTTAACGACATTCGCGACTAAGCCATGGACAAGCACAAGATGGTCGATGACCGGCCATTCGGCGGCGGCGATGGGATGGTGCTCAAGCCCGAGCCCATTTTTGCCGCGATTGAAAACCTGATAGGCACCAGTGAGCGTGATCGTTATCCGGCGGGCACGCGGGTAGTTTTGCTCACGCCGCAGGGTGCGCCGCTGAAGCAATCCGATGCTCTCGAATTGGCATCCGCCGCGCACGTCATATTGATCTGTGGCCGCTATGAGGGTGTCGATGAGCGTGTGAGCAAGGCCCTTGTCACCGATGAGATATCGATCGGCGATTATGTGCTCTCGGGTGGAGAGCCCGCTGCTGCGGTCGTGGTAGATGCTCTCGTAAGGCTGTTGCCAGATGCTTTGGGTGGCGAGACGTCGGCCGAAAACGATTCGTTCTCAGACGGCCTGCTCGATTGTCCGCATTATACACGGCCTGCCGAATTCATGGGGATGAAGGTGCCCGATGTGCTGTTGAACGGCAATCATGGCGAGATAGAGAAATGGCGCCGGGCAAAGGCGCTTGAGAAGACAAGATCTGTAAGGAAGGATCTATTGACAGGAGAAAATGGTGAAAGTGAATAGGTAGTTACGAGAGTTACAAAGTTACAAAGTTACGAAATGTCCAAGCTTTGCGACTTCTAAATTTCGCAACTTATATTAACCTCTGGCCGAATAACAAAATGAACAGACTAGACGTTGTAGAGAATACACAGCTAAAAGAGAACATACCGGCCTTTCAGCCGGGCGACACGCTTCGCGTGCATGTCCGTATCAAGGAAGGCAACAAGGAACGACTACAGGCTTTTGAGGGCATCTGCATTGCCCGCAAGCATGGCGGGGCTCGCGAGACCGTCACCGTGCGCAAGGTCAGCTTCGGCGTCGGCGTCGAACGCATCTTTCCGCTGCACGCGACGGTGGTCGATCATATCGATGTTGTCCGACGGGGCAAGGTCCGGCGTGCCAAGCTCTATTACCTGCGCGCCTTACGTGGCAAAGCGGCACGCATCAAGGAACTCGATACTCGGGCCAAAGGCAAGAAAGCCTCGGAATAAACCATATACTTTAAGAATGCGAATCACGGGGACCAAAGAGTCGTTCGATAGAGACGATCAGGATCCTCGTGTTCCGCTGTTCGCCGACCTTCGGGTCACGTTGATCGGGTTCGATTTTGAGGAGCAGGCCCGCATCGAGGGATTCCGTTTCATCGCCGGTGTGGATGAGGTCGGGCGCGGATGTCTTGCCGGGCCTGTTGTCGCCGCAGCCTGCATACTCGATCCCACGAAACCTTTACCCACAGGCCTCGACGATTCAAAAAAACTCACACCCCAACAACGCGACATTATCGCCGGAGAGCTGCGCGAAAACTGCATCGCCCATTCTACTGGGCAGGTCGAGGCGAAAGAGATAGACCGCATCAACATCCTCGAGGCAACAAAAAAAGCGATGCTGATCGCGATCGCCGCGCTGGAACCTGCCGCTGATTTTCTGCTTATAGACGCTCTTCATTTAAAATTGTCCCCTCTTCCGCAAAGGGCGATCATCAAGGGCGATGCTGTCTCGGCGTCGATCGCCGCGGCATCGATACTTGCCAAAACCTATCGAGACCGTTTGATGACAGAATACGACGGCCAATACCCTCAATACGGGTTTGCCGGCCACAAAGGTTACGGCTCAGACACGCATTTTGCCGCCATCCGCGAGCATGGCTCATGCCCCATACATCGTAAGACATTCAAAGGCGTTACCGAAAACAAGCGGCTGAGCGATTGAATCCCATCCGATATCGCGGTATAAATAATAGTTCTATACAGATCCGGATCAAATCATTCAACCCAAGAGGAGGAAACTATGCCTACATTTCACCTATCAATCAGGATTTTTGTATTGTTGGCCGCGGTCCTTACGTTCGCTTCGCTCGCGGACGCCCAGGCCACGCGAACATGGGTCTCTGGCGTCGGTGACGACGTCAATCCCTGCAGCCGGACGGCTCCGTGCAAAACTTTCGCCGGGGCGATATCGAAAACGGCGGTCAATGGCGAGATCAACTGTCTCGATCCGGGCGGGTTCGGTGCGGTGACCGTCACGAAATCGATCACCATCGATTGCGAAGACACGCAGGGCTCGATCCTGGCCTCGCTCACCAATGGCATCATCGTTAATATCACGTCCGCCACCGACACAAAAAAGGCGTTCAAGCTTCGCGGCGTTTCGATAAATGGTGCGGGAAACGGGATAAACGGCATCCGTATCCTCGCCGCCAATTCGGTCAATCTGGAGCAGGTGGTGATCGACGGTTTTGGCACGCACGGAGTTTCGGTCGAAACCTCGTCTGGTACCACCAAGGTCTCGATCGACGAATGCTCTATCCGGAGCAATACGGGCAACGGCATCAACACGTTCATTATCGGCGGCCAGGTCTTTCTCGATGTCAGCCGGGCGCGGCTCAATAATAACGGGACTGGGCTGAACCTGAGCAGCAATACCAAAGCCACTATCAGCGAATCGATCGTTAACTCGAACACCACGGGGCTCGCGGCGACAAATGCC
>JACXTT010010312.1_pt1 | contig 12609 bp, 13 predicted proteins | sample 9270951 | NCBI WGS metagenome assembly JACXTT01 (sample SAMN15532306, study PRJNA645909) | rock metagenome | isolation source: weathered quartz diorite | place: Puerto Rico | collected 2017-06-21 | reverse complement strand
CGACGCCGTGATCCGGAACAGAATTAAATCGCCTTCGACATAGATGCGCGCATTCTCTACCACGACGATCGGCGATTCATCGGGCCTCGAAGGATCGGCTGCGCGAAAGCACGTGAAATCGTGACGGCCCGTTAGCATGCCCACGGCCTGGCTCATGACCTCGGTATCCAGCGGCTCCTTCACCCACCATACATATTTCTTGAAAAACGCCGTCCGGCGCGTTGAGACCTGATACAGGTAGGTTCGGGAAACCGCATCGTGGCGGGCGTGAAAGCTATCGTCCGCTTCGGAGACATCCACCACGCACACGTCGGAAGGGAGCCGTTCGTTCAAGCCTTTGAGAATAGAATCCGGGGGCAGCGCGCGAGGCTTAACGCCCGATTTTGGAAGCACGCGTAAATGGGCAACTTGCGCGCGAGCATGGACTCCAGCGTCCGTTCGGCCTGCGCCCTGGATCTCAACGGCCATTCCAAACAGGTCCGCTGCGGCTTTGCGAAGCTGACCCTGAATCGTACGCGCGTTAGGCTGCTCCTGCCAGCCGCTGTACTTTGTCCCGTCGTATTCCAGCGTCAGCTTCCAGGTTTTCAAGAACAAGTGTAGCCGGTCGTCAGGCGGCGAATGTTATGATGAGTGCCGCAACAGCGTTTGATGGGGGGACAAATGTTCAAAGAATTCAAGGAATTCATCATGCGCGGCAACGTGCTCGACCTCGCCGTCGGCATCATCATCGGAGCGGCCTTCGGCAAGATCGTGACGTCGTTGGTGAGTGATATCATCATGCCGCCCATCGGGTTAATCCTGGCGCGCGTGGATTTCGCCAATCTGTTCTACGATCTTTCGGGCGCGCATCACGCCACGCTCGATGAGGCGAAAAAGGCGGGCGCCGCCACGATCAACTACGGCGTGTTCCTCAACAACATTATCGATTTTGTGATCGTGGCCTTCGTCATCTTCCTGGTTGTCCGTCAGGCGAACAGGATGAGGCGGCAGCCGGACACGGTGCCCAACACCAAGGAATGTCAGTACTGCTCGTCAGCGATTCCACTAAAAGCGACGCGCTGTCCGAGCTGCACTTCTCAACTGGCGTAACGGACAGGTTCCTGATTCAGGACGGGCGCGCGGGACACCAGGATTTCGCAGCCTTCATAGGCGCAGCGAACTTCCATTCGCGAGCCAAGCTGTTCGGCCAAACGTTGCGCGCGTTGCTCGATACGCGCTACGCATTCGTCGTCGTGGGACGGATCATGGTGCGTGAGAATCAACTGGCGGACGCCTGAGACCGCAGCCAGCCCCACCACGTACGTATATGTACTGTGCCCCCAGTTCTTCTTGGCCGGATATTCTTCCGGTGTATACTGCGCCTCGTGAATCACCAGGTCGGCGTTCATCATGTACTCTGCGTGGCGGCGATCTCCCTCATCCGCGATCAACCCGAGATTGGCCGGCGCAACTGCGCCGTCGCGCCACACTTCTTCACAGAACGGTTCGTGATCGCTGAGATAGCAAACCGAGACTCCGTCCGCCTCGATCCGATACCCAAGCGTCGGCGAGGGATGATTCATTTGCTGGGCGCTCACTCTCAGACCATCGATCTGATGCGTTCCCTCCCCGAGGTCGCCATAAGTGATCCGCGCGGCCAGCTGATCCAGCTCGACCGGGAAATAATGATGCTCCATCTGTCCGGCCAGCACGTCGCGCAGCGACAGATGAGCGCCCTCGGGGCCGTACACCTTAAAGTGATTGGACGGCGCAAAGAGCGGCGCGAAGAACGGGAATCCCTGAATGTGGTCCCAATGCGTGTGGGTCAGCAGAATCGTGGCATTGATCGGACCGCGAGCGCTCTTCATCATTTCGTTGCCGAGCGGCCGCGCACCTGTGCCGGCATCCAGGACCATTCGAACACCATCGTCGGTTGTGAGTTCGATGCACGAGGTATTCCCGCCGAAGTGGTTGGTGTCGGGACCGGGCGCCGCGATGGATCCGCGTGTCCCCCAGAAACGCAAGCGCATAGAGATCCTCAGACCTATCTTAGCGTCGTTCGTCTGTTTTGCACGACAACTTTAGGATGGCCCGCTCTGGGCGATCATTCTACGATCGACTCAATCGTCTGCGGCGCATTGCCCTCCAGGCGATTGTTCACGAAAATATATGACGGCTGGTGACGCTCCCGAGCCTGTGAGATCAGGCTGCGCAAGGCTTGGCGAGTCTCCGGATTGGGGTCCTGCACTTCTTTATAAGGCGCGAATCTCGCGACTGCCTGTTCGTATGGACGCCCCTGGCGAAGCAGAGCGCGCGCCACCGTGAAGTCGGCCGTGTAAACCTGCGGCAGCTTCATTTGCTCGCCGATCGGCGGCATCCGGGTCCAGGCGTTGAAGACGTGCGCGACGCCGTGGCGCGCGAGGCAGGCGAAATATTCCGGCGTCAGAAATTCCTGATTGCGAATCTCGACGGCGAAGCTGAAGACGGGAGGCAGCGAGCCGAGAAACGTGTCCAGCTCCGGCACAAATTCGAGCGCCTCACCGTAGCATTGGTTCGAGAAGGCTCCGAATTCGAAAATGAGTACCGCGATGCGGTCGCGATAAGGTTCCAGCAGATCCAGGAAAACGTTGCGGAGCAGGGCGGCATCGAGAAATGTTGCGTTCGTTTCACCGCCGCGGTCGCCGTAACGCGGATGACGGGGGAACATCTTGATCGTGATTTCTTCCGGCGCTTTGAAGGCATACTTCAGCGAGTCCGGCGCCGAGTTGAACAGCCGCTTCCAATAGGATTCCGGCGGGAACTGGTAGAACGAGAAATCGCCGCACACGATCGGAAACGTTGCCGCATACTCGCCCAGGCACTCGGCCTCGAATCGCTTCTGCGAGAACTTGCCGCGCACCTGGTACCGGTTGCGCGAGTAAATCTGGCCGATCCAGCCCGGATATTTCCACGAGCTTGTTCCGATGAAGATATCCTGTTTAGCCAGCGCCGCAAGTTTGGCGCGCAGGCCGGCGCGGTCGAAATCAGACGGCTCTTCAAAAAGCGGGAGGGTCTCGCTGAACAAGCTGTTGTCCCTGCCATCTAGTTTCTCGTTTCTCTGACCCTCCCGTGCAGATGGCTGCTACTGCACCGGGATGCTCACAGCGTGTCCTGGAGGGTAGGCCACGGTGAGCTGGATCGTCGCGGCTCCGGGCGCGGGGCCGAGTCCGGTAGCCCGGATGCGCGTGACGGCGCAGCGCAACATTTATTGCGTTCCCGTACCTTCATCGAGGGTTAGTAGGCGTGCGCGACGCGATAACCGTAGGGGTCGGCGCCGGCTTCGATGACGCCGTCGGGCAGCTGGCGAATCATGACCGGTGCTGCGCCGCTGGCCCAGCGAGAACGAATGCCGACGCGATGGCCGCGTGCGGCGAGGTCCTGCATCACAGCCTGAGGAATACGGTCGTCGAGCAGCAGGTCGCCGCGATTCCAGGCGTGATTGTCGAAGCTCGACACCAGGTGGCGAGTCTGAAGACGCGCCGCTTCCACCGCAGCCTGCGCATTCATTCCGAACTCGACGACGTTCAACAGCAACTGGATCAGGCTCTGATCCTGATTGTCGCCGCCGGGCGTGGAGAGCGCCAGGAATGGCTTCCCTTGTTGGGTGACGATGGTGGGGCTGAGCGTGACGCGTGGCCGCTTGCCACCCGCTAGCTCGTTGGGAGTTCCGGGAACCAGCAGAAAACTCTGCGCGCGTTCGGTGAGCGGAATTCCGGTGTCCCCCGCGATCACTGACGGCAGCCATGCGCCCGAGGGGGTCGCCGAAAACACGATTCCGTCCTTATCGATGGCATCAACGCAGGTGGTGTCGCTCGGAAGCAGCTCGTCGTCGATCTTGGTGCGCGCGATCTCCATCTCAACGGGATGCCGGCCTTTCTTGTCATTGATGACACCGGGATTGAAATCGAGCGAGGCCGAATGTCCGATGGCTTTGCGGCGCTCCGCCGCGTAGGTCTTGGAAAGCAGAACATCGGCCGGGATGTTGTTGAACTTCGGATCGCCGTAATAGGTATCGCGGTCGGCATAAGCCAGTTTCAGAGCTTCAACAACCTTGTGAATATATTCCGCCGAGTTGTGACCGAGCGATCGCAGATCATAGCCTTCGAGAATATTCAGCGCTTCCAGCATGGCCGGGCCCTGGCTCCAGAAGGCGGGCTTATAGACCCTAACGCTGCGATAATCCGTGGAGACCGGCTCTTCCGGCTGCAGTTTGAACGCGGCCATGTCTTCGTAGCGCAACAGGCCGTCGTTCTCTTTCATGAACGCGTCGATGCGGTGGGCGATATCGCCGCGATAGAAGAAATCGCGTACGGCATCGATGCCCGCGGTCCGCGCGCCGCCCGCTGCAAGAGCCTTCTTTTCGGCGGCGACCATGGAACGCAACGTACGAGCCAGGTTCGGCTGTCGGAAGACTTCGCCCGGCATCGGAACCTGGCCATCCGGCATGAAGGTCTTCTTGGAATCGGGCCACAATTCGAAGAAGCGGCGGGAGCGCGCGATGGCACCCGCGCGCATTTCATCGATCGCCAGCCCGTCAGCAAGCTCGATCGCGGGCTGGGCCACGTCGGCGAATGACTTTATGCCAAAATCACGCAATGCGATGAGTCCTGCTTCGACCATTCCCGGGACCAGGGCAGGCATAATGCCCGCGACCGGAATAATCCCCTTCATGCCGCCGGGTTCGAGCGTGATAATCTCTCCCGGCTTCGGCCTGCGCTCGCGAAACATTTGTGACGTGGCCAGTTTTGGCATGGTGCCGACGCCCGCGATGGCAAACACCTTACCGGCCTTGGTGCGGATCAGGATCGGCGCTTCCCCGCCCATTCCAAAATGCGAAAACTCGGAGACGGAGGCCGCAAACATCGTGGCCACGCCCGCATCCACGGCGTTGCCGCCATGGAAATACATCCGCATGCCGGCTTCCGCTGCGTATTCGCTGCCGCAAGCAATGGCACCGCGGGTCCCGCGGGCGGCATGCATCGCAGGCTGCTCGAAGTCCTTGCGCTGTGCGCTGCAGACTGCGGCCAAAACGAAGAAGAGGACACCAAGCTTGCGGTTCATAATACTAGGGTCATTATAACCCTGCGTCACCGCTTGAACCCTGCCGAGCCGGCGTACGTCCTTTATAATGGTCACTCGGGATGCCTGAGATAGCTGACTTGCTGGAACGATTCCGCCGCGGCGCGGAATTGGTGGCGGTATCAATCACCGGAGCCGCGGGCGCAGAGCTCGACTGGGCCCCCGAACCCGGCAAGTGGAGCATCCGGAAGATCATCGCGCACCTGGCGGACTCCGAGATCGTAGCCACCACGCGATTCCGGCACGTAATCGCCGAGGAGAATCCTCACCTGGACGCCTACGATCAGAATGCGTGGGCAGAGAAACTGGATTACGAACGGCGCAAGACCTCGCAAGCACTCGAGAGTTTTCGACGGATCCGCGCCGAGAATTACGAATTGCTCAAAGATCTTCCGCCGGAGGCTTTCGAACGAGCTGGGATGCATGCCGAGCGAGGCCGGGAGACGTTGAGACAGATCCTGCAACGGAACGCCGAGCATGCGGAAAGCCACGCGGCGCAATTGCGGGCTCGGCGAGCTGAATACAAAACTTTCAAAGCTGGTGCCAAATGAAAAAAATCTACGCTGCCTACCTTGGTTTACTTTCAGCGGCCTATCTATTGATCGGCGCGACTTCTGATTTCACGGCTGCGGGAAACCGCTGGTGGGCGCACATCCAAAACCTGGCGAACGATGACATGAAGGGCCGCAACACCGGCAGTGCGGAGCATTTGAAGGCTGCTCGATATGTGGCTGGCGAGTTCGAACGCTCCGGCTTGAAGCCGGCGGGGACCGCGGGTTATTTCCAACCGATGAAGTTCGATGTGAAGCAGATCGTCGAAGACCAATCCAGCCTCTCGCTGGTTCGTAACGGAAAGCGCGAGAAGCTGACGTTGGGCGATGACGCGACGCTGAGCCTGCGCGGTGATATTCAGCTGGATACCGAAGCCGCCGCGGTATTCATTGGCTATGGGCTGAAGGTTCCCGAGAAGAATTACGACGACCTCGCGGGCCTCGATCTAAGAGGGAAGATCGCCGTCTATCTGGCAGGTGGGCCATCGTCGATTCCCGGACCGCTGAAGGCTCACTACCAGTCGGCCAGTGAGCGCTGGAAATTTCTCAAAGCCGCAGGCGTGGTGGGAATCGCGACTATCCAGAATCCGAAATCGATGGACATCCCGTGGTCGCGAGCGCGGCTGGCGCGGCTGATGCCGTCGATGAGCCTGGCTGATCCTTCGCTCGACGAAAGCCAGGGTTTGCGCTTGTCGGTCACCATCAATCCGGAGCGCGCCGATAAATTTTTCGCGGGCACCGGGCACACCATCGCGGAAATCCTGGCGGCTGCCGATGGCGACAAACCGCTGCCTCGGTTCCCGCTCGCGTCCAGCATTGCGGCGCATGTGCAATTGAAGAAGTCGCAGGTTGAGTCTCAGAACGTAGCGGGAATGCTGCCGGGTTCCGATCCCGCGCTGAAGAACGAATACGTGGTCATGACGGCGCATCTGGATCACGTGGGTGTGGGCGAGCCGATCAACGGCGACACGATTTACAACGGCGCGATGGACGATGCCTCGGGCGTGGCCTCGATCCTCGAGATCGCGCGCATGCTGCACGAATCGAATGCGAAGCTGAAGCGGTCGATTGTTTTCGTCACGGTTACAGGCGAAGAGAAGGGACTGCAAGGTTCGCGTTATTTCGCCGCGCATCCCACTATTAATGAGAAGAGCATTGTCGCCGACATCAATCTCGACATGTTCCTGCCGCTGCATTCGTTGCATTTCATCGAGGTGCAGGGTCTGGCGGAATCGACTCTGGGCGATGACATACGCACCGTGGCGCGTGAAGCGGGCGTCGAGGTGCAGTCCGACAAGGAACCCCAGCGCAATCTTTTCATCCGCAGCGATCAATACAGTTTTATCCGCAAGGGAGTTCCGGCGTTGGCGTTCAAGTTCGGTTATATTCCCGGCTCGCCCGAGGAAAAGCTGCACAAGGACTGGCTGAAGAATCGCTATCATGCGCCGTCGGATGATTTGAATCAGCCGGTGGACAAAGCCGCGGCGGCGCAATTCAATCAGATCATTTTGCACCTGCTGGAGCGCGTCTCCAACGCGCCAGGGCGCCCGCAGTGGAAGCCCGACAGCTTCTTCCGGCGATTTGCAACCGGAGCTTAAAGGTGGCGTCGAAAACCGAAATCCTGCGCGCGCTGCATCAAGGCCCAGGAATTCTGGTGCTGGCGAACGCGTGGGATGTGGCGAGCGCTCGCATCTTTGAGAACGCAGGATTTCCAGCAATCGCAACTTCGAGCGCGGGAGTGGCAAATTGCCTGGGCTTCGCGGATGGAGAGAGAATTTCGCGCGATGAGATGATCGGCATGGTGAGACGCATCGCGCACGCGGTGTCGGTGCCGGTGACGGCCGATGTTGAGAACGGGTACGGCGATGCGCTCGCGACGGCCCGGGCGATCGTGGATGCGGGCGGGGCCGGAATTAATCTGGAAGACGTGACTAATGTGCAGGATGCGAATTCATTGGTCGATACGGCTGCGCAAGCACGCATCATTGAGAAGATTCGAGCTGCGACGGATCTGGTACTCAATGCGCGAACCGACATTTACCTGCTCAGTATCGGCGACTCGGCAACTCGATTCGATCGCACCGTCGAACGGGCGAATGCATTTCTCCAAGCCGGTGCGGATTGCGCTTACGTGCCAGGCGTGCGCGACGCAGAAACGATCGGACGGCTGGTAAAGGCGGTGAAAGGGCCGTTAAACATACTCGCTACTGCGGGAGCTCCGTCAGTCGCGGAGCTGGAACGATTAGGGGTAAGGCGCATGAGTATCGGATCGGGTCCGATGCGCGCGTCCATGGGTCTGACGCAGCGGATCGCGAAGGAATTGCGCGAGCATGGAACGTTCGCGTCCATGACCGCCGATCCAATGCCGTACGCCGACGCCAATCGGCTGTTCATGAAATAGCGGCCGCACACCGCGCCCATGCCATCTTTGCACCAGGATCGAAAGTGGCTCTGGGGCGCGCGGGCCGCGCTCTTCGTCTACGTCCTTCTCGCAGTGCTGATGATCGTGCAGCGGCCCGGTTTGTATTATGACGAAGCGCTGATGGTCCTTGGCGCGGTTCACATGCGCCACTCACCCACTGAGCTGACGGTAGGACACGACGCCCAGACGTGGGTGTGTGCCAGAGGTCATTGCTTTCCCCTGATGACGATGAGCTACATCGGCGCAATCAAGGAGTATGTGAGCCTGCCGTTCTTTGTTCTCTTTGGCCCGCGCACGGAAGTCATCCGGCTGGTCTCGGTGCTCTTCACGCTATTTTGCGTCTGGGGGATCGGCCGGCTCATCGGCGAACAGATTCATCCGGCGGCGGGAGCGGCGGCCGCGCTGGCGATCGCGATCAACCCAGCCTTTGTGGACATGACGGTGTTCGACAACGGTGCGGTAGCCGTGTGGATGGTTGCGCTCGGGCTGGTATGCGCGGCTCTGGCACACTATTTTCGACAGCCGGGCTTTTGGCCGGCGTTCTGCATCGGCGCGGCGATGGGTCTGGGCGTGTGGGCCCGGGCGAATTTTGTTTGGTTGATTCTTGCGATTCTTGGCGCGGCAGTTTTGGTCTTGCGAAAGAAGCTTCGCGCGCCGCCAGCCCACTGGCTGGCTTGGGTGGCCGGTGGCGTCGTTGGGGGATTGCCTTTCCTGATTTACCAGATTCATTCCCGGGGAGGCTCCTGGAAAGCCACGTCGATTTTCCTCGATTCGGGAACACGCGCGGGCCGGTTGCCCACGAGATTCTTTCTGTTCGCGGAAACATTGCTGGCGGACCTAGAGCATCGTGCGATGTGGAACGGGCCGTGGATGCCGCGATGGCAGCACTGGCTTCTTCCCGCAATCGTGTTGTTCAGCATGCTTGTGTGCCTGATCATCACGCGCGGTGAGGACCGTGTGCGATCGCAGTGGGCTCAGGCGTCGGCACTCACCTTTTTGTTTCTCGCACTCTTCTTCTTTCTGACAGACCTGCGCGTGTCCGAGCATCATTTGATCACGCTGGTTCCTCCGGCGGTGATCGTCACCGTTCTCGCTTGTTGCATTTTACAAACGCGATTTCATTGGGGAAAATTTGCTACCGGCGGGATTGCGCTGGTTTATGCCGGCTCGGCTCTGTACTGGCAGATCGCGGCGATCCAGGGTCTGCATCGCACGCGCGGCGTGGGACCGTGGTCCAACGGCATCTACACGCTCGCCCGCCAGCTGGTCGACAAATATCCAGGGCGCGATATCAAAGCTCTGGATTGGGGGCTCGGGTTTAATCTGTATGTTCTCACGGACGGGCGGCTCCATCCTCTCGAAATTTACAGTGAAAATCTGCACGTGCCTTGGATCGACGAAATCCGCAACGGAGGGGTTTTCCTGCTGAATGGTCCTGAGCATCGCCAGGTTCCGGAGTCATCCATAGAGTTCCTCAGAGTGCTCGCGCGCGCCCGCCCGGTGATGCAGCGCTTCACGATTCCCCAGCGGGATGGCACGCCTTTCGCCGAGATTATCGAGATTCAGTCCGGCACCGTGCAACCGAGCGTCAGCCCTACAATGACGCGAGGACCGCAGTCTCCGGAACAGCTGGATGGTTTCTATCCACCGGAGACCGCCGGCTGGAGCTGGAGCAAGCGTGAGTTCTCGGCAACCTTCATTGACGACGCCGGCATTGGTCGAGGCGACGAGCGGCTGGTCTTGGAATTATTCGTCGCCGATGTGACGATACAAAAGCTCGGCGCCATCACGCTACGCGCCCGGTTGGGCGATCACGTCCTCGGGCCCGAGACTTACAGTAAGCCCGGGAAATATACTTTCCGGCGCGACCTGGAATCTGGCTGGCTCAGGCCTGGTGTCAACCGCTTTGACTTCTCGCTCGATAAAGCGCTTTCGCCTGAGCAGGCCGACGGCCGAGAACTTGGGATTGTGGTAACGAGCGTTTCCTTGGAACCGCGCTAGAATTCCTGCTCGCCCGAGCATCAACGCTTACCGCCCGGCGGGTGATCGCGATACTCGGTCCAATTCCCGACCAGCTTCGCGACCACGGTGTTGCCCACGCGCCAGGCCGCTTCGAGTGCGGGCAGATACGCCGTGTAGCGGCCGATCTTGGTTCCCGCCAGGCTTTGCGCTGCGGTCATGCCCGGTCGTTGCTGATCGAAGTCACTGGCCGTCCGCAGAACCAATACGCGATTGAGATCCACACGGCTGGATCGACACCCGCGGTTCCAGCCACCAGTCAGTATGCCTCCGCAAATCGAAGCGCTGATCCAGGCCGAGCGCCATGATGCTGGCGGCAGCCCTCGCCGTTCCAACTCCGGTGACAATCCCGAGCACGCCGTCACCGTTCATGCGCAGGTCGTGTTAGCCCTGCGGAAACGAGAGCACACGATCGAGCTTGTTGCGCTCCACCCAATATTGAAACTCGCCGGGCCGGTCGCCCGTGTCGGCGCCACGCTCGAACATTGTGACGACGACCACTTTCACGGGCATAGACTGCGCTTGGGCCGCTGCGAACGCAATGGCTAGTGACGCAATGATCGACGGGAGTGTTGTCCGGAGCATTCCCGTATCGTAGCGAATAACAACGGCATGGACGATGTGGCTGCCTCGGCGGCGAATTTGTTCGCCTATAATCAAAGTCGATGTTCTGCCGGATCGCTGTCCTGACTGTGGCCGCCGCCATGCTGAGCATGGCCCCGGCGGCCGCGCAATCGCAGCCCTATAAAGCGCCGCGCACCGCGGACGGCAAACCCGATTTAAACGGCATCTGGCAGGCGCTCAATACCGCGAATTGGGACATTCTCGATCACTCGTCGGCGCCCGGACCGCTGGCGACGCTCGGCGCGGTTGGTGCGATTCCGCCAGGATTGGGCGTCGTGGAAGGTAACGAGCTCCCCTACCTCCCGGCCGCCGCTGCGAAAAAGAAGGAGAATTTCGCCAACCGCCTGACGGCCGATCCGGAAATCAAGTGCTATCTGCCCGGCGTTCCGCGCGCCACCTACCTCCCGCAGCCGTTCCAGATTATTCAGAACGCCAAGACGATCATGATCGCTTACCAATACGCGGGCGCGGTTCGCAATATCCCGATGAGCAATGCCGGGCCTGCTCCGGCGCCGAGCTGGATGGGATGGTCCGTGGGCCATTGGGAAGGCGAAACATTGGTCGTGGACGTGACGGCTCTGAACGATCTGACCTGGTTCGACCGCGCTGGAAACTTCCACAGCGATGCGTTACACGTGATCGAGCGCTATACGCCGCGAAGCCCCGACACCCTGCTTTATGAGGCCACCATCGAGGATCCTAAGGTTTTCACGCGGCCTTGGAAAATGAGCATGCCGCTGTATCGTCATGTTGAGAAGAACGCGCAGCTTCTCGAATTCCGCTGCGTGGAGTACGCTGAAGAGGTGATTTATGGGCATCTTCGCAAGAAACAGAGCAAGTAAATTCCTTGCCGCGGCGGTATTGTTGTCATCGGCTTTCGGTCAAGCCCCTTCCGCGAAGCCCTGGGCTCCGGCGCGCACGGCCGATGGCCAGCCGGATCTCGAGGGCTATTGGTCGAATTTCTCGATCACTCCATTCGAACGGCCGGCGGCGCTGGCGGGCAAGGAATTCTTCACCGACGCCGAGGCGGCCGAGAACGAGAAGAAAGCCAGCCAGCCGGTGAGTGTCGATGTGCGCGGTGGAACGCTGGCCCATTACGATTTCATCCAGTACGGCCTGGACGTCACACAAGCCAAACACGCCGTTAGCCGCCGGACCTCCATCGTTGTTGATCCGCCTGATGGGAAGGTTCCTCCGCTGCTGCCCGAAGCCCGAAAACGCGCCGCCGACCGTGCCGAAGCGCGCAAACGATTCGGACCATATGACAGCGTCGAGCAGCGATCGTTGCAAGAGCGCTGTATCTTGATGGGCAATACCGGACCGCCGATGTTGCCGCAAGCCTACAACAGCAATATTCAGATTCATCAGGGCCCGGGCTACGTCGTCGTTGAAGAAGAAGAGATTCACGACGCGCGCATCATACCGCTCGATGGGAGTCCGCACGTGGGGTCCAACATCCGCCGCTATATGGGCGATCCGCGCGGCCATTGGGAAGGCAACACGCTGGTGGTGGACACAACCAATTTTACCGACAAGACGAATTTCCGCGGCTCCACCGAGAACCTGCATGTAGTGGAGCGCTTCACGCGCCTCGATCGAGACACGATACTCTACGAATTCACGCTCGACGATCCCGCCACTTGGGCGCGGCCTTGGAAGGGCGAATACTTGATGGCTCGGATTGATGGCCCGATCTATGAGTTCGCCTGCCACGAAGGCAACTACGGCTTGGCGAACACGCTCAGTGGGGTTCGCGCGCAGGAAAAGGCGGCTGAAGAAGCCGCTAAGAAGAAGTGACCGGGAGATTGTATGCGAATTGTTCTGATGGTCGTCGCTACGGCAGGTTTGGTGGTAAGCGTGCCACGTCTCGGCGCGCATCATTCCTTCGGCGCCGAA
>JACXTT010010311.1_pt1 | contig 12610 bp, 5 predicted proteins | sample 9270951 | NCBI WGS metagenome assembly JACXTT01 (sample SAMN15532306, study PRJNA645909) | rock metagenome | isolation source: weathered quartz diorite | place: Puerto Rico | collected 2017-06-21 | reverse complement strand
CAACGCAATGCTCATCCCAAGCGCTACACTTGGAACGCAAAAGGCGAAGATATCCTGCGAAAAATCCAACGGGCGAAGCACGCGTTGGTTGTATAGTTATTTAGGAGACACCAGACTAGGATCGCGGCAAGCCTCTGTGAATGTCTCAAGATACGGTAGATTGTTTTCATTTGATTCAAAAGATCCAACGCAGCCCCGGGCCAAACCGCGTGTATGAGAAAAGTAACAGAGTTGTTACCTGCCGCGTTTGAGCTGTCCCCTGTTCAAAGAAAGACAAGCACGGGCGACCTCTCTTCAGAGGTCTACCCGGATGTGGAGAATGCACCAAGTCGTGCGTCACGTTCCCTTATGATTCGTATGCCACATTGTTCTGCGTGTATGATCGGATCGGCTCTATTACTTGGTGTTGCCGTCTTTGCCTTTGCTTGCGGCGAAGTAGGCAAATCGAGCCGTTCCTGCTTAGAATTCCCAGCAGTTCATGACGACTCACCCGCCACAAATAGTGCAAATAACCCGGATCACCTCCGGCATTGATTAGCAGCGTCCCCGCGGTTCGGCGTTACTGGCGCTTTCGTTTTGAAGTAGCAAGCTAAGGAAGAGATGTCAGCGTTTGTTGGCGGGCGAGGGAAACATCCGCCGCATCGACACGACCGCTGGTATTAATATCTTCCCGGAAGTTAGCCGACGTAAGAGCCTGAAGCGTCTGCTGGCGCACTAAAGAAACATCAGCCGCGTCAACTCGTTTGCTCGCGTTCACGTCACCAAGCAACACGCCCATTTGTGCTGAAACAGCGCTGCTGAAGTCGCCCAGGGAATCATTCACATTAGCCAGGCTAACCGTGATAACCTGTGCGTTACTTACGCCGGTCAGATTGACGATGTAGTTATGTGCATCGTTGCTATCGATGTTACTACTGACTACTGATCCCGTACCGTTGGTGACGCTGGCGCCACCGACGTTTGTAAGTGTGTTAGCAAAGCTAAACACGAGCGTGTGATCGCCGTTAGCGCCACCGCTGCGGCATTCAATGCCGAGATAACCGGGCGGTGGCGGATCCTGCCCACGAAGAACGATGTCGAATGTACCGGCGCTGTTGTGGACTTTCCGCGACACAACGGCGGTCAACGGAGGCGCAACGGCCTCTACGCGCCTCACCCGTCCATTCGATGTGTCGGCAATGTAAAGGTTGCCGCTGCTGTCCACGGCCAAGCCGCTGGGGTCGTGGAGCATGGCCGTCGAAGCAGGTCGGCCGTCGCCGTTGTATCCGCCAACGCCGGTGCCGGCCAGCGTCGTGATCGTGCCTGACGCGCTGACCACGCGCACGCGGTGATCACCCGACTCTGAGATGTAGAGTTTCCCTGCAGAGTCGACCGCAACTGAGGCCGGGAACTCGACCGACGCCTGCGTCGCTGGCCCGCCGTCCCCGGATACACCGAACATCCCGTTTCCGGCCACGGTCGTGATGACGCCGGTGGCGCCATCCACCCGGCGCACCCGATTATTGCCCAGGTCGGCGATGTAAATGTCGGGCGGATTAACCCCATCCACCGCGACCCACACCGGATAGTACAACACTGCCTGGATCGCCAGACCACCGTCGCCACAAAAATTGCCACTGTTGGCGCATGTGCCGCCTCCGGCCACAGTAGTGATGATGCCGGTGGTCACGTCCACCCGTCGGATCCGGTTGTTATAGTTGTCAGCAATATACAGGTTTCCGGTGCGATCGACCGCGACTGCGAGCGGCTGCCAGACAGAAGTCTGGGTGGCCGGTACACCGTCGCCCGAGTACCCGATTGTGCCGTTGCCGGCGAACGTGGTGATGACCCCGCTGGCATCGACTCGGCGCACCCGGTTGTTGCCGCTGTCGGCGATGTAGAAGTTGCCGGCCGCGTCGCCAGCGGCATTCCCGGGCACGTAAAAAGCCGCTTGCGTGGCGAGGCCGCCGTCGCCCGAGTAGCCCACCGCGCCGTTGCCGGCGACTGTGGTGATGATGCCGGAGCTGTCGATGCGGCGAATCCTTGGCGTTCCGCTCTCGGTCACATAAGCGTTCCCCGGGCCGTCCAAGCCGATCCCAGTCGCGATGACGCTAGCGTCGACGGCTAGGCCACCATCGCCCAGATAGCGGCTGCTGCCGTTCCCCGCGGTAGTTGTGATCACTCCCGACGGAGAGACGTGGCGAACGCGGTTACCCTCATTCCCGTCGGCGATCTCGAAAGCGCCGTCAGGATGCCAGGCCACCTTCGCTGGGAAAGCGAGAGCCGCGCCCACTGCTGGTCCGCCGTCCGGCCCGGTACCACCTCCCGCAACCGTGTTGATGATCCCGACGATGCTCACCTCCCGAACCCGGACATTCAGCGTGTCGGCGATAAGGATGTCGCCGGACGCATCGACGGCGACACCCCGTGGAAAGTTTAGGCACGCCGCCACCGCTGGACCCCCGTCGCCGCAATAGGCTCCTCCATTCTGGGTGGGACCGCCACCGGCCACGGTGACGATCCGGCCGGTTGCCGCCACCACCTCCCGGATCCGACTATTCGCTGTGTCCGCGATGAATAAGTTTCCGGACCCGTCTACGGCGACATCAAACGGGTTGCAGAGAAAGGCTTGGGTTGCAGCGAGCCCGTCGCCTAAGCTGCCGCACGAACCAGTCCCAGCCACTGTCGAAATGATCCCGGCGGGGTCGACCTTCCGGATCACCTGGTTGTCGGTGTCCGCGATAAACAGATTACCACCGGCATCCACACCCACCCCTTCCGGGTGGCCCAGCTTGGCCGACGTGGCAGGGCCGCCATCACCGCAGTAGTAGCCGGGGCACGAACCGCCTCCGGCGACAGTGGTGATGCCTCCGGTGGCGTGGTCGATCCGCCGGATACGATCGTTGCCACTATCAGCGACGAAGATGTCGCCCGCAGCATCAACCGCGATCCCGTTAGGCCCAGACAAGACCGCCGCGAGGGCGGGCCCGCCGTCGCCGCAGAAACCGCCACCGTCCGGACAGACACCGCCCCCGGCAACGGTCGTGATGATGCCCGTGGTCGGGTCAACCCGCCGAATCCGGGAATTGCCGAAGTCGGAGACGAGCACGCCGCCCTGTGCGTCGACGGCGACGCCGAAGGTCTGATTCACGGCCGCTTTAGTCGCAGGCTGACCATCACCGATGCCGCCGCCAGCGAAGGTAGAAATGAGGTCTTGGGGCGTAGCGGCGAAACTAAGCGCAGCCAGGAAAGCACCAACTGGGCAAACCGTGAAAGCCAATAAGATGCGCGGATTAAATAAGCCGGAATGCGAATCAGGACTTTTGGGATTTTTTCTCATCGGCGGTTTTGATCTTCTCGTTGATTGGTAATTCGGTTCTCGCAGGCGAATTGGCCCTGTGTCTGGAAGAAATATTGCGTTGTTAAGGCGACCGGCGACGAGAGCCGTGAAACAAAATGAGCAGATCGGTACGCTATAATTGCTCCTGCTAAGGGAGCGATGCTAGAGTCTGTTACTCCTAATCGATACATTCGGGGCCTGGACGACAAAACAAATCCGGCCGACTGCATTTCACCAGCGGGCGGATCACGATTTGCAGCCACGGCTCTGATCGCCACGCCGACTCGTCTGTCCGGAGCCTTAAGCGAAGGCGTAAGGTCAACCTGCGACCGTGCTCGACACTCCTTGCTCCCTGCTGCTCCTTTTTATGGCAGCGAAGTCAATGTTTGTTGGCGCGCGATGGAAACATCCGCCGCATCGATGCGGCCGCTGACATTCAGATCTTCTCGAAAGTTGGACGCGCTAATGGGCTGCAATGTCTGTTGCCTAACCAGCGATACATCGGCTGCATCCACTCGGCCGCTCGCATTCGCATCACCAAGAAGCACGCCCATGGAAGCGGAGACAGCGCTGCTGTAGTTGCCGGCTGAGTCGTTCACGTTCAACAACGTAATCGTAATTGTTTGGGCGTTCGCGACCCCCTTAAGGTTAACGATGTATTGATGGGCATCGGCGCCGACCCTGCTGCTTTCCACCGACCCGGTGCCGGCCGTCACGCTCGCGCTGCTGACGTTGCCAATGGTGTTAGCGAAACTAAACACCACCGTATGATTACCGCCTGGGCCGCCCGTGCGGCACTCGATGCCTGGGTTCCCAGTCAGCGGGAGATTAATGTCGAAGGTGCCTGCGCTGCCGTGAGTCTTTCTTGAGACGACGCTGGTCAGTTGCACCGGCGGCACAGAAACAGAAGCGCAGTAACGCCCACCGGTCGCGGTTGGACTGAGCGACCGTCCGCCCCAGACGATCATCTCAGTGCCCGTCCAGACGGCGGTGTGGGAATCGCGACCAAATGGTGCATCAAGAGTCGTCGTTGCTTTCCAGGCATCGGTTGATGGGTTGTAACGTCCGCCCGTGTTGAGATCGGTGAGGCTGTCATCGTAACCGCCCCAGACGATCATCTCCTGGCCGGTCCACACCGTTGTCGGAATGTTTCGGCCTGCAGGTGCTCCTGTTGTGCTGGTTAAAATCCACGTATCGGTGGCCGGATTGTAACGCCCACCTGTATTGAAGTAAGGAGGCGCCTCGTTACCACCGCCCCAGACAATCATTTCTTTCCCAGTCCATACCGCGGAGAAAAAGTCGCGGGCTGCCGCTGCTCCCGTGGCGGACGTAGAGTTCCACGTGTTTGACGCTGGGTCATACCGACCGCCAGTATTAAGTTGGGTGGCATTTTGTGGATCACACACGCCCGCGCTCATGCATCCGAATCCGCCCCAGACAATCATTTCGTTCGCAGCCCAGACTGCGACGTGGATGGTGCGACCCGCTGGGGCCGTGCTTAAATCGGTCGGCAGCCATGCGTCCGTGGAAGGATTGTAGCGTCCTCCGCTATTAGTATACAGGGGTTGATCACAAGCGGGAGGATTCTTGCAGATATGGCCACCCCAAACGATCATCTCGCTGCCGGACCAGACCGCGGTAAAGAGCGCTCGCCCCTCCGGTGCACCCACCATGCTGGTAGCGGCCCACGTGTCGCTGGCGGGATTATAGCGCCCGCCAGTGTTCAGTCGCCCGCTACCGCCCTCGCCGCCCCAAACGATCATCTCTTGGCCGCTCCAAACCGCGCCGTGGTCTTTGCGGCCATCGGGCGCGTTTAACAGACTGGTCGGTGTCCACGTGTTAGTCGCTGGATCGTACCTGCCGCCGGAGCCGACCGGCGGGTTGGATGGATTTGGAAACGACAAGCCGCAGCCGTTCGCACCGCATCCGCCCCAGACAATCATCTCCGCTCCTGTCCACACAGCGGTGTGCTCCATTCGCCCGTCGGGAGCGCCTTCCGTACTAGTAGGAACCCAACTATCCGTCGTCAGCTTATACCGTCCGCCAGTATTCAAGTACGACCCGACTAATTCGCCGCCCCAAACAATCATCTCGGTCCCTGTCCAAACCGCTGTATGCGAATCGCGAGGGTCGGGAGCGCCAAAATCAGAGATCGGCTGCCAACTGTCCGTCGTGGGCGTGTAGCGGGCACCGTTGTTGTACACGAGCGCTCCAATCCCGCCCCAGATGATCATCTCGTCTCCTGTCCAGACCACTGTGTGCCCTTCGCGCGGCTCGGGAGCACCATTCATCGACGTTGCCTGCCATATGTCGGAGGCCGGGTTGTAGCGTCCTCCGTCTCCCAAGTAACCATTCTGGTAGCCGCCCCAGATAATCATTTCTGTCCCGCTCCACACTGCACGGTGAGAGTCCCTCGCGGCTGGAGCGTTGGTCGTGCTTACAGTCTGCCACTTGTCAGTTGTAGGGTCGTAACGGCCGCCGTCATTTTTATAAGAGGAATTGTCCGAACCGCCCCAAACGACCATCACATTTCCAGTCCAAACGGCGGTGTGGAGTGAACGCGCGCTTGGCGCGTTTATATCGACCGCCATGAGCGTCCACTGGTCGGTCGAAGGATTATAACGCCCTCCTTTATTAAGCTGAAAGTCAATGCAGTGCATCGGGTCAGCAACACATCCGGCTCCCGCACCGCCCCAAACAATCATTTCGGTTCCCGTCCAAACAGCCGTGTGGTTGATCCTAGCAAAAGGAGCGTTGGCGGTGCTGGTCGGAGCCCACGAGTCAGTCGTGGGGTTGTAGCGCCCGCCATCGTTGAAGAAGGTGGAGGTGTTAAAATTTTTGCCGCCCCACACAATCATCTGGCTTCCGGTCCAGATCGCCGTGTGTTCACCGCGTGCCGCAGGCGCGCCCATCGTGCTAATTGGCGCCCAAGTGTCAGTAGCCGGATCATAGCGCATTCCGGTGTTGGAGTTGTCGGGAACCTTGTTCTCGAAACCACCCCAAATCAGCATCTCGCTCCCGGTCCAGACCGCGGTGTGGCTGGAACGTTCCCCGACTGCGGCTGTCGGTTGCCATGAATCATCGCAACTGCTTTGTGCGATCTGTGGCATTTTGTAATCGAACGCCGGGTCCTGCTGTTGGATCGACATCGTCTGGCGAATGGTTTTCCACCAGATTTCAAATGGCTCGTTAGGCAATTGCGTGTTCGTGTAGCCGCTGCGAAGCAAGCGCGCGGCCAGAATTGGCCGAGCCAGATACTCCGCAATCCGATGCGGATCATTTCCCAAGGCTTGAAATAATTCGCGCAACATTTCCGGTCGTCGCGTTGAACGCGCCATCCGATCCATTTCTGCCTGCAAGCGTTCGCCGGTGATTCGCTCGTGCCAGAATATTTCCAGTGCATTCGACATCCGCACAGCTTCCTGCGCCTTCTCGCGCAACACTGCGTCGGGCAGAATTTCCGACAGCGAGGGCTTGGACGCGGGATTATTTGCCGACCACTCGCGGTGCTGCCAATAGACTTGCTCGATTGCGCGTTGCGCCGCGACGCGCTGCTCCACCGACCTCGCTGCGAAATTCGCTCCGCGGCTTGGAGTCAGCGTGCTCGCCGCTAAAGCCAGACCGGCGGCCAACATCATGAGAGAAATCAACTTTCTCGGACCAGCGACTTTTGCATTCATGGTTTATTGTCTTCTCCCGGTTTTCGGTTTCCCGCGCTTCGCCGAACCAGACAACGACCTCGCGCCATTCCCTTGCGTATCGGTTGCCTGTCTCGCGATGGCGATCTTGTCCGCCATCGGACGGACTCGCTGCGGCGAGCCTGTCTTCAGTGTGAGCGGCTCTGATTTTTCCCAAAGCGAGTCAAATAGCATTCCCAGACTAGCAGCGAGCGGTTGATGTCGAATGAAGAGCGTCCTTACTCGTTTGCCAGGCATGAAAAGCGGCAGAAGCACCGTCTGCCGATCGAAAATGGCGAGTTTATGCGGTAGTTCGCCTGGATAAATCCGCGCCTCTTCTCCCTTGGCGATCCACCTTTCCAAGTAAGGCCTGACCTCCGGCGCTTCGAGAACTGCTTGTTCATACAAACCTCTGCCGCGAATGCCGCGCCGAAGTGCCTTTTCCTGCGCGGTATTCGCAACCGGACCCATGAAAAACGGTGCTTTTACACACACCTCGATTTGCCGCTCAGCTTCCACCTGCAGCCGCTCGAATCGCTCCGTAATCACGCGCGGATCACGCAAAATCTGAATCACTTCCGCTTCTCCAGAGTTTTCAGCACTCTGGGCTAGCGCATCGAGCCGCTTAGCGAGGCCGTTCACAATCTCCTCGCGCTGCGAAAGCTCCTTCCTTTCACGAATTATTAGCGGAGGTAAAGCTTGTGTAGCTGGAACGGCTGAAAACCGTCCGCCATATCCCGCTTCTGCCTCGACGATTCCCATATCGGCAAGCCTGGCTAGAGTTGGATAAACGCTGCTTCGTGGAACACCCGTGGCCGAGACAATCGCGCTCGCTCCCATTGGCGCGCCATAATGAATGAGGGTGAGATAAATCTGCGCCTCAGCGGTGGAGAGTCCTATTCTTTCCAAGTCAGCTATATGCGCTTCCAACATATGTCTACCAAGATTAGAAATCGTATGTGGGCCGGTAACTGGATGTATGCGACACCCCTTTTTTCTCACATATTTTCGCTTCGGTTGCGAAGCCGCCATGATGGAGCGGTACCGTTTGCCCAAAAAGACGTCGGGTGATCCGGCTCACCGTGACTGGCTGCCCCCCTGCTACGGCAACGACGTCAGGGTTTGTTGCCGCGCAATCGAAACGTCAGCTGCGTCGATCCGGCCGCTGGCGTTGATGTCCTCACGCAAGTTATCCGGAGTAACTTGCTGCAATGTTTGCTGCCTGACGAGGGAGACATCGGCTGCGTCCACACGACCGCTCCCGTTTACATCGCCGATGAGCACGCCCATCGGGACGGAAAGATCGCCCGTGTTCGTCCCGTCGTTTACACCGAGCAAGCTGATCGTGATGGTCTGCGCGTTGGGCACAGCGGTACAGTTGACAGTTATCTCATTACCCGAAGTGCTGGTGGTTGCAGGATTCCCGCCGCAGGTGGCGGATCCCACCGTTACCGGCGCGGCGAATGTGAACACCACTTGATGATCGCCAGTCGGACCGCCGGTGCGGCATTCAATTGCGGGAGAACCGGCGGGCGGCAAATTAATATCAAACGTGCCGGCGCTGCCGTGGGTTTTCCTGGAGACCGCTTTTACAAAGCCGAGAACAGAAACAGCCTGGCTAAATTCGCTGGTGTTGCCGGCTGCGTCGGTCGCGGTCGCGGTGTAAAAAACAATGGTCGGCGCGCTCGGGATGTTTACGTTGAAAGAGGCGTTGCACGAGGTATCGGTCATGACATCGGTGCTCCCCACATAAGTCTCGCCTTCGCCGAACCCGGACGGATTAGCCTCACTGTTGCTGTAGAAATCGAGGGTGAAGGAGCTCGCCGCCATGCTGTTGAGTGTGCCGGTGATGGTAGTTGTGCCGCCCGCTACCGCTACATTGGTAATAACGGGATAGTTTTGTAAGTTGTTCGGTCCCATGTCGCCGTCGCACGGGTCGTTGGGAGTTACACCGTCGCCCCCGAGGTCAATCCCCAACCGGGCATTGGGGCACTCGAAGCAAAGACCATTTACGTTGCCATAGATCGTATTGCCGCGGACAGGATTCGAAGCGGATGAACCGTCGATGAGCATGCCATTGCGGTTGAACGCGATTACGTTCCCTTGCCCAGCCCCAACGCCACCGATCGTGGTGAATGTGTCGTCAAAGACCAGCACGCTATCCCCATTGCCGAGCGCGCCCGTGCCAGTGGCATCAGTGCCGATAAAATTTCCCTCTAGGGTGTTCCCGATTGAGGCCTCAATGTCGATCCCGACGGCGTTTCCGGAGATCACATTACCCGCGCCGGGTGCGGTGCCGCCGATTGTATTGTAATTGCTTTCGGACATGTAGATTCCGAAGAAGTTTGGTACGGCGGTCGTCCCCGTTGCGTCAGTGCCGATGTAGTTCCCCTGAATCACGTTAAGTGTGGGCGGCCCTCCCCGGCCAATCGTATTCGCTGTCTGCGCTTCCACGCCCACCCCGTAAAAGTTGCCGGAAATGACGTTACGCTCGGCCGGGACTGTGCCACCAATAATATTCGACTGCGCACCGTTGAGGACTTGTACGCCGTAGGTATCAAACAAAACATTCAGATCCACCAAGGCAGCCGTGCCGGCCGCATTGGTGCCAATATAGTTTCCCTGCACTATGTTCCCATTGGCTCCGGGTCCGGAGATTCTCACTCCGGCGAACCCAAACATACCATTGGTGTTGCCTGAGATTAGGTTGCCGGCGCCCGGCGCCGTGCCGCCAATGATGTTGTTGTGAGCGCCACTAGAGATAAGCACGCCGTTGGCGTCGTTGCCGCCGAATGTTCCGCTGCCGAGGTCTGTTCCGGTCGCATTGGTGCCGATATAGCAGCCTTCGACTCTATTGTCCGTCGTCGCCGGGCCGATAATGCCCAACCCATCGTTGAAACCATCGATGACAAGCCCCCTTATCGTACAACCGTTCGTGATAATTTGCAGACCCTCTACGGAGAATGTGCCCGTTAAAGATCCGTTCAGCTCGATCTCTGGCCCGGCCGCATTGGTGTCTCCGGTGAAGCTGGTTTGCGTCGTCCCATCAATGATGGTGCCGGGTGCCAGGATCATTGGCAGTGCACTGGCGGGCTGAATGGTAAAGACGCCTGCGCTAAAGTTCGGATCAGTCGTCGGGATGTTGAAGGCGATAGTCGAACCTGGAGCCAGATTCGCGTCGTTGATCGCCTGCCGGAGTGAGCCGGGGCCGCTGTCGCTGGTGTTGGTGACGATAAGCGTGGCGGCATCCGCTGAGGTGATTTGCGAGTTCATCGCCGTCAACGTGATCGCCATAAGCCAAAGCAAATAATTTGTTTTCATTTTTTTGTATCTCTGTTCCTACCTTCTAAAGCGGAAACGGCCGGCTAAACCCACCACGCCAACACCAGATTTTTTGGAAAAAATTGCGGTCAGAAATCAGATCCGCCAACGGACGGATTCGCCGTGGCGAAGGACAGATGTCAGAGGACGCAGGACAGAGGAGAACGGCGGAACACCGAAGATCCAAGATCGAAACCCGAATGCCGAGTGCCGAGTGGCGTCGGAAAGGCGGTATAATACCGCCTCTCCTACTCAGGAAAGTGTGCGCGGACTAAGGCAACGACGTAAGCGTTTGTTGGCGCGCAATGGAAACATCTGCCGCGTCAATGCGGCCGCTGGCGTTAATGTCCTCACGGAAGTTATCCGGAGTAACTTGCTGCAATGTTTGCTGCCTGACCAGAGACACATCAGCAGCATCCACCCGGCCGCTTGCGTTCACGTCACCTAGCAGCACACCCATCTGTCCTGCGACTGCGGGACTAAAGTCGCCGACTGAGTCGCTCACATTGGTTAGGCTGACCGTAATATACTGGGCGTTGCTCACGTTGGTGAGGTTAACCGCGCACTGACTGGCAGTGAGGCCCAAAGTGGCATCAGGTCCAACAATGGGGTTGCCGCTAACCGTCCCGGTCCCGCTCGCTGGGTCGTGGGCTGTGACGGTGGCGCTATCTACATTGGTGAGCGTGTTGGCAAAGGTAAAGACGAGCGTGTAGTCGCCGCTGGGGCCGCCGCTGCGGCATTCGTGGCCGGGATTGCCGGTGAGCGGCAGATTGACATCGAACGTGCCAGCGCTGCCGTGGGCCTTGCGCGAGGCAACGCTAATGGGCGTGAGGTGGAGTTCGAACGCCCCAATGTCGCTGCCGTCACCACCGCTGGCATTGGGCACGGCTGGTAAATCATCCGGGCGGACGAATCCGCGCTGGTCGGTGGTCAGGCCAAAACTGTTGCCCTGATCAATGGCCGGACTGCCCGGAAGCAGCGCCATCGTTTTAGTGGGGCCGCCGTTGTTTTTAAGCTTATCCAACTTGGGATCGAGCGGCGCCAGACGATTCCCGACCTGATCGGCGTTTATGCCATTGACAAAACCGCCGCTGCCATCGCTGTTGCCGATCAGGTTAAACCCCTGACTGATGAAGAGGCCGCTGCAATCCGGCGCGTCCGCGACCAGCCCGACCCGCCCGTCCACAATGTTGCCTGCAATGATGCTGTTGCTGATAGTGCAACTGCCGACGTTTACCACGCCGCCACAAGTCGACCCTACCGACTCTACCAATACAACACCTTCCTCCGCCCCGTTTCCCGCAATCGTGCTGGCGCTGATGGTTGCAGTGCCTGAATTAAAAATAGCGCCAGCCTCAGCCACGCCCGCGCCATTGCCGGCCCAGGTGTAATTTTTTGTAAAGGTGCTGTTGGAGATCGTCACCACACCGGCATTGAATATGCCGCCCCCTGAGGAAGCCGGGGCGAACGTTGACGTCGCGTTGTTTACGAAGGTGCAGCCGACCACCGTCGCCGTGCCATTGGTATCATTGTATAGGCCGCCGCCATACTCGGCAGACGAGTTTGGACCGATGGTGCTTTCGATCAGCGTGAGAGTGCCGCTATTGTAGATGCCACCACCTGCAGTTACACCATCGTATACAAACGAATCGATGCCATTATATAAGATCGTGCAATGGCGCAGCGTTAGGTCGCCGGAATTCAGAACCCCGCCTCCCTGAGTAAAGGCCTGGCCAAGGGTAGCATCGAGAAGACCCCTGGCGATGGTTAGATCCGAGATGGTGACAGTCGCCAACTGGGAGACGTTGAAAACCCGCGCGGGGGGAACGCTCCCGCCACTAGAATTGCCGTGCCAGAGCCAGAGCTTGCCCGCGCCGGGGCCGACGATGGTCAGATTTTTGTCAATCAATAGTTCGCCGCTGTTAAGATAGATCACATTGACTGTGCCCTTGAATGATAAGGCGATTGTATCTCCCGGCGCAGCGTCTGCGATCACCTGCCGCAGCGAGCCGGGGCCGCTGTCGTTGGTGTTAGCGACGATAAGCGTGGCGGCATTGGCCGAGGTGATTTGCGAGTTCATCGCCGTCAACGTGATCGCCATAAGGCAAAGCAAATAATTTGTTTTCATTTTTTTGTATCTCTGTTCCTACCTTCTAAAGCGGAAACGGCCGGCCAAACCCACCATCCGAGCGAAAAAAAGTTCCTAACAAACAGAAGGTGATCTCACCTGCAAACGACGGAACAGACTTACAGAAGGAAACGAAGGTAACAAAGGGTGCCAGAAATGAGCCGA
>JACXTT010010310.1_pt1 | contig 12611 bp, 9 predicted proteins | sample 9270951 | NCBI WGS metagenome assembly JACXTT01 (sample SAMN15532306, study PRJNA645909) | rock metagenome | isolation source: weathered quartz diorite | place: Puerto Rico | collected 2017-06-21 | reverse complement strand
TACCGCTTTGATCTTATACATGCCCGATTTATAATGTTCGCTATTGGCAGTATCTGCATATTTTTCAACGATCTTTTCCGCAAACTGGAAAGCAATCGCCTCCTCACGGTTAAACATTACTGGGGGTAATTTATAGCCTTCCACCAATGAGTAGCCTACACCCAACTCACCGATCAAAGGAACACCGGCCTCCTCCAGTGATTTGAGATCCCGGTAAACGGTCCTTAAACTAATTTCAAAACGGTCGGCAATTTCCTGCGCTTTGACAATCCGTTTAGATTGAAGTTGTATTAATATAGCGGTTAAGCGGTCAAATCTGTTCATAGCAGGAAATAGAAATATTGGTTAAGATAGTTAACATTCGATAAAAAAATTAACCTAAATAAAATTCAAAGCAATTAGGTGAATGCGGAACTTTATCGTTATCGTGCCGGCCCCACAAAGACTGAAAATTTGCTTTAAAATTTACTAAAAGCATTATTCTTTGTAGAATGTTTGCTTATGGCGAAGTAATTAAGGTGAAAGACCTCCAGAATTAACTAAGAACATCACAGGAATTGCCTACGTCGCAGATACCTGAGTTAACGCGTTTCTCAATATAAAAAGTTTTGCCACCTACTTTACCAACAGTTCAAGGAATCCGCAGCCAAAAGTCTGCAGCTTCTATCCTTAAGGGTTATTATTGTGGTTAGGGATACAAACTTGCCGGCTTCAACTTGAATTAACCACCTTTATCTATTTTTGCCTTTCAAATAACTTAAATGCAAATACTTTTGATGATCACTCAACTTTGAAATTGACCTTTCTGGTCTTTTTTTAAGGTGTTTTTTGCTTTCGTAATGGACCGAATAACATTGATATGAGCGGTTTATTAACGTTATCTGGGTAGTAGTGCTTTTTTACCCTGCTGATAATAAGACCATATAACGCAAAGCCAAATACTATGTAAATCATATTTAATGAATAATACATAAGTATAATTAGCGCTGTGCATAATAAGGGGAATGCTACGTAATTCATACGTTGAACCTTCCACTCCAAAATGGCATCAAAATCGGACGAGTCGATACAGAGTTTACTTTTACGGGTTATTAGATAATGAACCATTATAGTTTGTATCAACATAAGTGATGCTACAATGCCAAAATAGAAGCTAAAGCCCCATGAAAATTGTATGGTTTGCGAATTTATGGCGACCAAGGAAACAGAGAAAGGGAAAAGCGATATAAAGAACAGGAACAACAGGTTAATGATTATCAGGCCTCTGTTGTAATTTTTTAAAATACTGAATATTCGTAGATGCCCGTACCAGAAATTACCAATGAGCGAAAAGCTTAACAAATAGGCTGTAAACCGGGGTAGGAGATCAATAATTGCTTGCTTAATGTGCTTCGCATCGGCGTGAACAATGCTTTCGGGCAATTTGATATCTATAACCATTATGGTTATGATAATCGCAAACACGGCGTCGCTGAAAAGAATTACCCGTTCCAGCTGAAACTCATGTTTTATTTCCTCTTCTTCTTTGCTATTCATGTTGGCTCAAATGAATTACAGTGAATAATTTTGCCACAATTTAACCGATGAGTACTCAGCCTGGGTTTGATAAAATCTCATTGGTTGTTACATTTTTACGATGACTTTCCCAAACGCCAGTCCTGCTTCTAAATAAGTAAAGGCTTGTTGAATTTGATCTACTGGATATACTTTGTCAATAACCGGTTTAAGCTTGTTAATCCTTACAGCGTCAGCGAGCAAATGCAGATCCTGGCTGCTTCCTACAGAATTCCCCTGTAGCCTGATATAGTTCATGATGACTACAGACAGTTTTATGGAAATTTCGCCTCCAGTCAAAAAACCCACCAGCCCAATATAGGCGTTTTCTTTACAGGAAAGTATGCTTTGCTCTATAGTTGCCTGACCTGCTATATCCAGTGTAATATTTACGCCTTTGCCATTATTGAGCCGCTTAACCTCCTGGCTAAATTCAGGGTGTTTGTTATAATTGATCACCTCGTGGGCACCAAGATCTTCTAACCCTTTTATTTTTTCATCTGAACTTGTGGTAGCAATGATTTTAACGCCAAAAAGCTTTGCAATTTGTAAAGCGAATAAAGAAACACCACCGCTTCCCTGTATCAATATGGTTTGACCAGCCTTTATCTTTGCCTGTGTTACCAGGTTTGTCCAGGCAGTAAGACCGGAAACCGGGAGTGTGGCGGCTTCTTCATCTGACAAAGTATCAGGCGTTCTCACTACAGTATTTGCCGGAGCAATCAGATATTCTGATAGCAATCCTGGAGTTTGTATTCCTGTCCTAATGGAATTTGTTTCTGTAGTTATTTTGCCTGCTTCCCATTTTTGATTAAATGGAATCAGTACCCGATCCCCTTTTGTCCACGAAGTTACACCATCGCCAACTTTTTCGATAATTCCCACGCCCTCCGACACGGGAATATGAGGCAGCGGCAAATTGGGATCGAGCGACCCATTTACCACGATTAAATCCAGATGTTGTAATGAAGCCGCTGTGACTTTAATTAAAACCTCATTGTGTTTTGGCTTCGGCTTTAAAATATCAACAAGTTTTAAATGTTCAATTCCGAATTGGCTAAATTGTATGGCTTTCATTTACTTTTTATTTAAATAAGGATTTGGTGTTTCCCAGTAATTTATAACCAAATGCGCATCCGGCTAAAAGAAATATCAAGACCAGCCATAGAGTGTTATAGCCAAACCGTTGAACAAAATAAAACCCTCCTGCCGGACCAATGAGCTGCGCAACAGAAAAACACATTGCGTAACCAGCTGCATACATGCCCCGATACTTTTTATCTGAGAGGCTACTGGCATAAGAATCAATAAATGGCATAGAGAGCATTTCGCCAAAAGTGAATACAGATATGAACAATATCGCGTACGGCCCACATGATTTCAGTGGAATCAGCAGCAATATAAATGAGAACGCGGTTACTTGCGCTCCCATTTTAATATAAAATAAGCTGGACTTTTTTTTCACGAAAGCGTTGACCATAAGCATTTCGAAAACGGCAATATAAAGTCCATTTAATCCGATAATTAAGCCAATGACAGATTCTTTCAACTGCCACTGTTGCTTAAAAAACAAAGGCATTATCCGGAAAAACAGATAGAAACAGGTATAGAAAACAGAAGTAAGTAAGATAAATTTAACGTAATGTGTGTCTTTCCAGGGTTTAAGCCCTCCGGCTAAGGATAAGGGCATCGTCTGGCTTTCTTTTGCTTTTTTAGACTTGATGGGCTTAAGGAAAATAACAATCAGTAAACCTGCGAAAATACTGGTGCCACCATCTATACGAAACAACCACGGGTAACTGAAAGCAGCAACGATACCACCCAAGGCCGAACCAAAGGCCCATCCAATATTACTGGCCATCCGATTTAGAGAATACGCTCTGGTAGCGGTATTTTCTTTTGCATAAGCTGACACTGCTGTAAAATTAGCTGGCCGGAACGCTTCCGCAAATAAGGCGATTGTAAATATCAAAACGTTTAATGCGGTAAAGTTGGTTACCAGAGGATAAACAATAAAAAGCAAACCGCCGATAGCGATACTCAATATCTGCACGGTATGGAACCCGATCAAATCAGAAAGTTTACCACCAATAAAACTACCTAAAACCGATCCAATTCCAAATAAGGTAAATATTATCCCTGTGTCAGTAGCAGGCCTGTGAAGATATAGGGTAATATACAGGCTCATAAATGGTATAGCCATATAGGTACTTCTGTTGATCAAAATAACCATGCTCAACAGCCATGTGTCCCGGCTTAAACCGCTAAAGGAGTCCTTATAAAATCCGAAGCCTCTCTGTAGCTTTAAAATGAAATTATCGAGCATATATTAGTATATAATTTACAATTGTCAGGTGTCGATTTACCAAAATCCTAAATGTTCCACCAGCGCTATACCGGTTCTTTTTATTCTATTAAAGTAATAATGACTAGGTAGGCCATCACGTTTTGCTTGCAAGCTTTACGCCTGTAGTCAGACAAATTTTACCAGCGACCATTTTTTTGCTTTTATTACCCTTTCTAAGGGGATTGTCATTCGTTTAATCTTCATGCTGCGCTGCTGCATATCCGCTTCTTTCAAAGAAATGCCGAACCGCATTTTTGTCGTCATAATCCAAGTGAAAAATCTCAGCTATAACTCCAACCTTATCGTCAGCATGAGTATAATAATATTTGCAGATCGCATAGCCCATAAAATAGCCAAGGTCAGCGTGCCCGTTTTTTATTGTTGAGCCATTATACAGCCAATCGCCGATCTGCGAACCGTACATTTGCGTTTTAAATCTGTTCCATAACTCTCTTTCATGGGTTTTTCCGTAAAAAATATACGGCGTCTTCCGCTCTCTCGTAGTGAGTAGTTCAGCGATAAAATCGCATGCTCCTTCGCGGATACAGAAACCTAATAACTCCATTTTGCCTTCCTGATCCCCATCGCTGATATGCTGTTGCGTATGCCCGAGCTCATGTGCCAATAAACCATAAATTCCAGGGCTGTCATGGAACACGTCTTTTAAAAACTGACTTAAACCTTCTGTATTAACCGTGCTATCGGCCGTAGCAATTTCAGCGCCCATTAACACTCTTCCCGGTGAAGTCACACCACCGGTCCTCAGGTTGCCGATGACAAAATACACCGATGGTTTTTTGAATTCAGGATATAGCTTTTTAAACCGCACCATTAACATATTAATTTTTGAGGTATCAGCTATAGCCGCCAACGTATGCGGGCGAATACTTACCCAAAAGCGGGGATGTTCATTTATGGCTTTTACCCAACTGCCGGCGTCTAATTTCCGCGCAAACATCATATCTTTCAGGCCCGCACTTGCACGATCTAAATAAACCCTCCGGATGATATCTTTTTGAGCTGTGGTATCTTTGGTTAGAGTTAATTTGTCGTATGCGTTCCAAAAATTGCTGATATCAGAAACAGAAATGCAGGAGTCTTGCTGCGCCGGGACGTTTAAGGATAAAAATAGAAGAATTAAGAGGCTGTAAATTTTCATCATGTTTTATAAAATACGACTATCCGTCTTATGTGTGTGAACCTATACAACCTATTATTCATTTTTCATTCATACCTCAGCTAAAAAGCGAATCCCGAAATGCGGATTAAAACCGGCTTTCCCTGTCCTCGTATTTCATCGTGGACGGATAAGAGTAATTGCTTATGCAGCTATAGATACGAGTTTTTAAAAAATGCCATATGCCCTATAATTCGCCTTTAACATTTAATGCCTTTTAGGGAACCCATCCTACTTAATCCGGTTTTCCATTGGACAGTGGCACAAAATTATCACCGGCAACTGACAACAGTATGTCAATTGAACTCCGTGATATTGATTATTTTTTTTTAACCCCAAGCTGCAACACTGAATTAGCAAACCGTCTATAAAATCAATGATTTTTTACAATGACCGGCAAATTCAGCCATGCATTTTTGTAAAGAAAAAACTTATGAAAACTATGATCAAAATTGGGACGATTGTTCTGGCTATTCTAACGGCGAATAGTACGCTGGCACAAAACAAATCAAATACACAAAAATCAATGGACATGAAAAACAAAGAAATTCTTAAAACGCTGTACACAGAAGTATTGAATAATCGCCGGTTTGACATACTCAGCGGCATTATTGCCGCTGAGTATAAAAATAAGGATCAAGAGAGCGGACCGACCGCATTTTTATCCGATATCCAGGTATTATTAAAGGCTTTCCCCGACGGAAAATGGAAAGTGATCGATATGGTTGCAGAGGATAACAAGGTGGTAGTTATACAGGAATTCTCAGGTACACAAAAGGAAAAGTTTCAATTTATTGATTCTACCGGCCTTAATACCATTACGCCGGGAATTGTAATCTATGAGTTAAAAAACGGTCAGGTAATCAGTGCCAAACCAGAGACAAACCAGCTGAAATTTTTTCAGGACCTCGGACTGCTACCTGCAGACATTACCAGGCTAGCAAAACAAAAAAGCAACCAACAGGTAGCGCTAATTGACAAGATTACTATCCCCAAAGCCGCATATATCGAAGTGATGCAGGAAACCGATCAAATCAATAGGTTCATTTCCGGATTGCCAGGTCTTATACGTCAGGAAGCCTTTGAACTTAAAGACGCCGAGGGTAATATAACGCTGGTAACAACAGCGATCTGGGAAAGCCAAAAGGTTTTAACGCAAGCCCGCGAAGAGGTACAAGCCGAATTTCAGCGGATCAATTTGAATCCACAGGAACTATTCGGTCGCCTGCATGTCAAGATGGAAAGATCAGTTTATCAGGTATTAAATAAATAACTACCATAACGGCGGAACCGAAAAAAATTCGGTAGGCGTCTGACCGGTAAAAAGCTTAAAGTCTTTATTAAAATGTGCCTGGTCAAAAAAACCGGCTGCAAGTGCCAATTCTGTAAGTGAATTGCCTTTGCGGCCGGTTTCAACAATGGTCTTCATTCTGAGGATAGAAGCATATTGTTTTGGAGTGCTGCCAACTACCCTACGAAACCTTTTTTCAAAAGCATCCTGGCTGATGCACAAATCTGCCGCAAGGGATTTAATCCTTACTAGGCCATTAGTACTATTAATTTTTTTTAGCGAAAAATCGACCAGCGGATCTCTTTGCGCTTTAAGCCTTTCCAGTAAAAAGCATTCAATCAAAGCAATTTTGCCGGATATGGTCATGATTTCCGACAATTGTCCTTCTAATTGGCTAACCCATGAATCTCCTGCCAGGTCACCCAGCGCCACCTGAGATCCATATAACTCATGCAACGGCAACCTAAAAAATGCAGCGGCGCCGGTAGTCTCAAACTGCACAATAACATTTCCCGAATCCGGAACATAATTTATAAGTCGCGCAGTTTTTTGTAATCCAGCTACGGAAAGAGCGGGTAATTCCCGGCCAAACTGGTAAAGCCCCCCTCTGAAACGAAGAGCCATGAAAATGGTGGTGTCCGGCAACAAACGGTTTATTTGTTCCTGCCCGTTTTCAATAACCAGGTAAGACCTTATATAGGGTCGTAAACTTTGACTTGGTTCCCAGCGTTGCATAGAATCTAAATTAATCCAATTTTGTTTATTTTAATCTAGCGGTTAATTATTTTACTTCTAAATGGAAGAGCGGTTAGAAAATAAAATATCCTCAACCCGCGTTCCCCAGCGAGTAAAATCGAAAATCGCATCACGGACTGCAAGGGCATCCTTAGGCAGAAGATACAGCGTCAAACCAGGCCGCAGTAAGTTACTACATCAAAGGTATAATGAGATATCACCTTGTTTCATCCCAGGGTTAATTTTCTTAATTTATTTTCCAGATGTGACGCCTGCACCTAAAACAGTGATAGCGTTTAACCGGCAGCCAGAATAAAAACACCTTCATGAAACCATTCCGTCGCACTCGCTCGACATCATTTTTAGTTCCACCACACTTACAAAATTTATTCGGTTCAATAGATTTAGGGGTATTAACGTTCATATAAAATTAGTGGTCGTAATATATTGGGGTTACTTAGCAGTGTTATGTGTTATATAAAATCTCTAAATGAATTACTTAAATAGTATGCCAATAATTTTTTTGTTTTAATGCATGTTGCAACCCTGTTTCCTATTATCAACAGAAAGAAAATCCATGCAATTTCGTATGGATGATTTAAAAATCAGCCAGATACTCATTCCGCCCATCCTTTATTATTAAAACGATCTGTTACTAACCCGACACTTTCGGTCAGTGATGATATTTTTTGAATCATATCGTCTAACTCCTGGCAAGAGCTATGCAGAAAACTAATAAGTTGCTGCTCATTTTTATCAAGCTTGATATCAGAATTAATAATTTGTGTGAGCGACATAATCCTTGCAAGAGGTGCCCGAGCCAGATGCGACTGCATCCAGGCAATATCGAATAGAATCCTATTTTGTTCTTCAATTTTAAACTGGTAATTTTTATTTTCTGTAATGTCCCTGCCTGTTATACATACGCCGGTGATAGCCTCGTTTTCATACAGTGGAATAATATTAAAATTTACCCAAATAGTCGTTCCGTTTGAACCGGTCAACTTCTTTTCATATTTTTCAACCTTACCGCCTCTGGCCTTAAAAAAAAGATTTAAAAACAATTGATCTTCCTCTTTTTCCCAAAGAGAAATCAAACTTTTTCGAACCTGGCATTTCCAGTCGGTATTAAATTCAAACAATTCCCTGGCCCGGTTATTATAGTGACAAATAAGCCCTTCACAATCAAGAATTATTATCCCTACAATGTCGCTTTCGAAAATAGCTTTAAGATTGGCCTGTAAATCCTGCCCCGTACTGATGTTTATCTTTGATTCTGTAATATTCTGAATCATCCCTTCTACTTCGATAAGGCGGCCTTTAATGTCTTTTTTATTTACTGCTGCCTGAAAAAAGTGCTGGGTGCTGTTACCTTGTTTTTGTACCAGGTAGTTTATAGCCTGGCAGTTATTGCCCGTACTGCCTTCAAAGAACAAATCAATGACCTTTACCCGGGAAGCGGGGTCGGTTGAGTTTAGAAAATCTGTGATATTGGGATTTTTATAGCATGTTTTAAGATCAAGCAAATTAAAAAACTCATGAGAGCAATATAGATTTCCGTTTATTGCGTCGAAACGCCAATAGCCTATTTTACCTAACCCTTGTATATTCTTCCAACTTTGTTGAATATCTATAATTTCCAGCCCCCTCTTAACCGACTTTCGGTTATTTGATTCAAAATTTAAATTAGAAGTACATACACTTAATTCCGCAGGGTTCAAAACCGCCAATTCATCTAACAAGCGGATTTTTCCATAAATGGAGTAACAGAAGCCCGCACTAATTTTCAATATGCTTGCCGAAATTACAATCATTATTGTATACCTGAGATTAGATACCCCCAATGATGAAATGGAGCCAACAAATTGGCCGGGAATAGTCGCAATCAATATCAACAGAACTGCGGTAAGAAAAAAAATAATCATCAGATAATGTTTGATTTTCATAAAAAGTTCCTTTACCGTTTGTATTTGTTTTGTTTCTACACCCGCCCTGCGGGCTGTTTTAGCAGAGCAATTACATGTTGATCAGTCGATTTTACTTCAGCATAGCAGTCTGACAATTCAGGCCTTTCCCGTCAAGTAAGCCTTCTCACTCTCGCCCCGGAGATTTGCATATTTTAGCGTTTTTATTACATCCACAGATCAGAAATCCTACAACGAAATTTTAGCAGTGCCGCCATTCTTCACCGCATATTGATATGCTCTACCGTTCCTCCTGACAATGATTTTCAGTTTACCACCAGTGCTTTTTTGAACCTGTAAGTCGAATACAGTACCAAAGGCATGAATATTATTAAGGCTCATGTCATTCCAGTTTTCGGGCAGGCGGGGTGTGCAATCAAAGACATTTAGCCCCCTGGGCCTGATACCAAACATCCCTTCTATAAAAATCCGGCAGTAAAGTCCGCTTTCGGCAGAAAGGTGCCTTTGATTTCCTTCAGGGTAGGCCTCCACCGGGTAAGGTACATGATCGCCTAAGAGTCTTCTTTGCGAATAATAATGAAGAAAAGATAATGCGCGGGATGTCGCCCCTGCTTGAAAAACTCCACGAAGGGCATACAAAGTCGAGCGGTCCCAGAAAGTGTTTTTTCCTGACTCTGTTGCAAGGCCATCATTTGTCCAGAGCGTCGGTGAAAACAGTGCATCAATCGTACCGTCCGATCGGTCATAAATACCCATTGTCAATGGGATACATATCCATGCACGCAGCGTTTCATTGTTTTTGTAATATCGGTAAGTTTGAAATCCCTGGACCTGCGCGCCGAAATATTTTTCGATATTGACTTTGAGATTAGATGCGGCCGAGGAATAAGATTCCGTTTCTGACTTTGATATCCCAAGGTTTCTGCCCAGGTAGCCCGCTGAGATGAGCGCATCGTAATAAAGGCAGCTGGTTGATAAGTTTGCATTTCCGGCAGGAAACCTGCCCTCCAGTTCATCCGTGTTGGAAAGAACAACTCCATCTGCATTTAGATGACGCCGGTTGTATTCCAGGCACCACTTGATTAATGGCCACAATAGCCGGGCACTATCTGCGCTACCAACAGTAAGCGCGTACCTTGAAGCACCATAGGCGATCATGGCCTGGTCACCGCGGTCTCCCGCACCATGCCATGTTGTATCGCCTTCGGCAACTATGGAACTTGGGATAGGGCGATAATCCAGATTCATGTACCTGGCAAAAAGCCTGTAGCTATTCATCGCCGATGCATTGGCAATGCTGTCTCCGGTGAAGGCAAAAAACGGGTTTACATATTCGGCCTGATCATTCGCCCAGATAGCCGCGTAATACGATAATCCTCCCGGACTATGCAGGTAACCGGTCTTGGTTTTAAAAATACTTTCTGTGGCCCTGATTTTGGCAAAGGCAAATGCTGTATTTAAAACGCTATCCGGTGTAACCAGCTGCAAGGGCTTCAAAATTTGCTTTATCCTTGCTTTCCGGTCAGCCAGTTCCCGCATAAGATCTGCATGAAATGGGATATCAGGCAGGTCTGTCATCCGGTAAGTTATACCGAAAATAGCCGATTCGCCCTGCTTTAATTTATAACTCCCCGCATTGACTGATTCAACCATTAAAGTATGAGGTCTTCCTTTACTTCGCAAAGAATCAGTTTTTTCCCTGCGGGTCATTTCATCCATTTCGATGGTTGCAACATTTGCTGCAGCGTTAGTAACCCTGATTATTTCCACCGCCATAGGCAATGTTGCTGATGGAAAAAGGTATCGCTCTATTTTTAAGGATTCCGGGCTGTTAACCATTCCATCCATCATCATGATACCATTCTGATAAATATTTCCAACTTTTAGCGTACGGTCGTCTGTGGCTGGATTTCGCACGAGGTTGATTTGGTTACCATTACAGAAAATTTTCGGGAGCTCATCATCACTGAATGTGAAAGAGACATGACTCCTGGTATCATCCGGCAACATGCGAAAGGTTGGAAAAACAACCGTTCGGGTCAAACGGGAAACTCCGGCACAGTCTATTTCATATTTAACCCATAGCGAAGTTTTTTGTCCTGACATTTCGATATGATCAGTATGAGGCAAGCGATCACCCGGTTGCCAGCGAATAGCGCCATCAGGCATCATTTGCCAGCGATCTTTTTGTGCAGAAAGTGCGCGTTGTTGCGCCTGTAAGTAACATGGCAGGAGGATCAAAAAGAGTATTGACTGAATTGTGCTCCTGGTTTTAGTAAATGACATCAGAGATTTTTATATTTTAATTAAGGCAGCGCGTTAACAGTTATGGATTGCCCGGGAAAGGCGGTAACTTCTGCGTATGATATGACAGCGCCCTGATCGTCCCTGCTTTGCTGCAGTTTATGCTTTTGATGGTTAACGTAAGCGGTTGTCAGTTTTCCATAGAATGCCGCTCTCCACTTGAAGGTCTTTTTACCTGTGTTATGAATTAGTGATGCTGTTGGACTAAAATGGGTCAGGTTAATCGTAGTTCCCAGAACAGGCAAATGCCTGATCTTGCTGATGTCGGCAGCGTGAGAACGGTAAATAGTAAAAAGTGACTTATTTCTCGCATCAGGAGAAACCCCCATCAAACCCTGGATTATTCCCTCTACGACCCCAAAAGAAACCTCGGGATACTCGCGCCGCTCGGTTCCGGGATCGGACAGATAAAGTATATTCTGCCTGGCATCCTCCCAGTGCCCATATTTATAGAATAAGAGCGGGTAATAAGACCTGTTTTCCATATTCCGGTTTAAGGGTTTGATGTAGGCAATCGTGCTTTCCCTTCTTTCCCGGTTGTTTAATGCCCCGAACCAAAGCATAAAAGTTTCACCTTCATCATTCCCAAATGTCCCCTCATTACTCAGGTAAGTATAATACTGCGATTTGCCGGCGTTCCACCATTTAGTTTCCAGATGTTCCTGGTATTTGCCGGCCAGCTCCCTGTAGTAAGCAGCCTTTTTTAACTCACCTTTAAAATCCAGCATTTCTGAGTATGTAAGCAAGCCGCGATATAATGCTGCGACGAGGTCAGCGCCGACTTTTAAATTGGTTATTCCTTCTGAATAGGATGGTAAACCGCGGCAGCGGTTAAAGGAATCATTGTCTTTATAAGGCACAGGAGCGTTTGGATGTGATGGCCTTGTTAGCAAGGAATCTGATTGCAGTACCCATGCCTTAACATATTCATCAACAGTTTTTTCGCTGAAATTGACAAATTTCGGATCATCGATATAATACCGGTTGCCCGTCCATTGGTATAAACGCCAACTGGCATAAAGCAAATCAAAATTAGCAGGGAGGTTATACCAAAATTCCCTGTCGCTTCGATAATCCTCTGGTGCCGGCTTGTTCCACTTATTGATTTCCCAATACGAACACCAGTTTTTAGCAGAAGATATATGATCTGCAAAAAGGGTTAGCATGTTCAGATTTTCCTTTTCCATACCCAATATCTCCCTACAGACCCATTGGTAAAATACGCCACGCCATCAAAAGGCCTACCCTGGCGGTAAGGCACATAAATCCCATTGGCCC
>JACXTT010010309.1_pt1 | contig 12611 bp, 11 predicted proteins | sample 9270951 | NCBI WGS metagenome assembly JACXTT01 (sample SAMN15532306, study PRJNA645909) | rock metagenome | isolation source: weathered quartz diorite | place: Puerto Rico | collected 2017-06-21 | reverse complement strand
CCGATCGCCGAGAGCCGTAGCTCCTATAACGGACTCATTATCTTTGCTTTCTTGATGATCTCCGGAACGCTGACGGCGATGTTCATCCACCGCTTTGCCACGCGCGCGACGCGGCGCAGCGCGATTTGGGATTGCGGCTATCCTGACTCGTCCTCGGCGACGCAATACTCGAGCTCGAGCTTCGCCATGCCGATCCGCCGCGTGTTCGGCGCGACCGTGTTCGACGTGCGCCAGACTGTGGAGATGCCGCGGCCGGGCGAGACGCAGGCCGCGCGCTTCCACGTTAAGGTCTGGGATCCGGCTTGGCGCTTCGCCTACGGTCCGGCGGCGCGCTTCGTGCTCCGCGCCTCGCGCACTCTCAATCATCTGCAGTTTCTGACCATCCGACGCTATCTGACGCTGGTGTTCGGCACGCTGATCCTGCTGCTCGTGGTGGTGGCGGCATGGCGGTGATTCTGGATCTTGCCGCGCAGGCCGCGCAGATGTTCCTGGTGCTGGCGGTGGCGCCGTTGGTTCTCGGCGTCACGCGCAAGGTGAAGGCGCGCCTCCTGCGCCGGATCGGGCCTCCGGTCTGGCAGCCCTATCTCGATCTCTGGAAGCTCATGCATAAGGAGGCGGTGCTCGCGCACAATGCCTCCTGGCTCTACCGCAGCGCGCCGTATTTCGTCTTCGCCACGACCTGGGTCGCCGCCGCGCTGGTGCCGACCTACGCGACCAACCTGATGTTCTCCTGGTCGGCCGACCTGATCGCGATCGTCGCGCTGATCGCGACCGGCCGCTTCGCGCTCGCGCTCGCCGGCATGGACGTCGGCACTGCCTTCGGCGGAATCGGGTCTTCGCGCGAGATGCTGATCGCATCGCTCGCAGAGCCGGCAATGCTGCTGGTGGTCTTCACCGTCGCGCTGATCGCCGGCACAACGCAGTTGTCGGTCATCGCCGAGACGTTCATTGGCGGTGTCGGCATCCGCGTGTCGCTTGGGCTCGCGCTCCTCTCCTTCGTACTAATCGCCGTCGCCGAGAATGCGCGCATCCCGATCGACAATCCTGCCACCCACCTAGAGCTCACCATGGTGCACGAGGCCATGGTGCTGGAGTACTCCGGCCGGCATCTCGCGATGATCGAGGCGGCAGCCGCACTCAAGCTCGTGCTCTACTTCTCGCTGCTCGCTTGCCTTTTTCTGCCATTTGGCATGGCGATCGAGGACAAGAGCGCTGTCGCGCTGACACTTGGACTGGCGTGGTATCTCATCAAGATGATCGCTCTTGCGGTGCTGCTGCCGATCGGCGAGACCGCGATCGCCAAGATGCGGGTGTTTCGCTATCCGATCTTCCTCGGCAGCGCATTCGCGGCCGCTGCGCTCGCGGTATTTCTGCTGTTCGTGTCGCGGAGCTTCTGATGCGCAATTTCGGCTTCGATATTGCGCATCTTCTGGCCGGCAGCATGCTGGTCCTAAGCTTCGCGCTGCTCTACCAGGACCGCATCACGGCAACCCTGAATGTATTCGCCATGCAGGCGATCGCGTTGGCGCTTTCGGTTGCGTGGCAGGCGCTCATCCAGGATGCGCCGCATCTTCTGGTGACGGCGACCATCGCCTTTGTCGTCAAGGGCCTCATCATTCCGGCCGCGCTGCATCGCATCGTCCGTCGGCTCGGCATCCACCGCGAGATCGAGGAGGTCATCGGCGCCGGCCCCACCATGCTGACCGGCTTGGGCTTGGTAGCGCTGTCCATGCTGCTGGTGCTGCCGGCCGGGGAGAACGTCAATATTCTAGTGCGCGAAGATCTCGCGTTCGCGCTCGCGGTCATCCTGCTTGGCCTGTTGATGATGATCACGCGCCGCAATGCGGTCACGCAGATCGTCGGCTTTATGTCGGTAGAGAACGGTCTCGTGCTCGCGGCCAGCGGCGCCAAGGACATGCCGCTCGTGGTCGAGTTCTCGGTCGCGTCCTCCATCCTGATCGCGTTCACTGGTTTCGGCCTATTCGTCTTCCGTATCCGCGAACGTTTTGACACCGTTGACGTGAGCGCGCTTGATAAATTTCGCGGCGAACGAAGGGACCATTCGTGATCCCGATCGAGCCGATCTACGCCCTGATGCTGATTCCTGCCGCCGCGGTTGCGGTGCTGGCCTTCGTGCCGAGCTACCGCATCGGGGCGGCGATCAACGTGCTTGCGGCGGGGCTGACATTCGCGGCCGGCGTATCGCTTTTGTTCGCCGAGCGGGTGCGAACCGACATCCTGATCATCGACGATTTCAACATCTACCTCGTGACGCTGACCACCTTTGTCGCCTTCACGACCTCGATCTTCAGCGCGACCTACATCGGTCACGAGATCGAGATCGGCCGGCTGACGCCGGTATTCTTGCGGTTCTACCATGCGCTTTATCAGGCAATGCTGGGCGCGATGAACGTCGCGCTTATCGCCAACAACATTGGCCTGATGTGGGTGGGTGTCGAGGTCGCAACGCTCTCGACTGTGATGATGGTCGGCATCTACCGTACTCCAGAAGCCGTCGAGGCGGCGTGGAAGTATTTCATTCTCGGCTCGGTCGGCATCTCGCTCGCGTTTTTCGGTACGATCCTGACCTATCTTGTGGCGCAGGACGTGCTGGGCGAGGGCCTGCCGGCCATGGCCTGGGATCTGTTGGCCAGCAACGCCGGGCGCTTTGATCCGAAGCTCTTGTCACTTGCCTTCGTGTTTCTCCTGGTCGGCTACGGCACCAAGGTGGGGCTCGCGCCGTTCCACGCCTGGCTGCCGGACGCCCACGCCGAGGGCCCGACTCCTATCTCGGCTGTCCTGTCGGGCCTCCTGCTGAACGTCGCGCTCTATGCGCTGCTGCGCTTCAAGATCGTGCTCGCGGCCAACCCGGCGACGCTGAACGTTGGGGTCATCATGGCGGCGCTCGGCCTCGTAAGTCTCGTGTTCGCGGCTTTCATGTTGTATCGGCGGCGCGACATCAAGCGGCTCTTTGCTTACTCGTCGATCGAGCACATGGGCATCATGACTTTTGCATTTGGCATGGGCGGGGCGCTCGCGAACTTCGCCGGCCTCCTGCACATGACGATGCATTCGCTCGTCAAGTCCGCGATCTTCTTTGCCGTCGGCCATATCGCGCAAGTCAAAGGCACCCAGCGCATCGCCGACATCAGAGGATTGTCGGTGACCCATCCGGTGCTGGCGATCGGGCTTGCGCTCGGCGTGATCGCGATCGCCGGGCTTCCGCCGTTCGGCGTGTTCACGTCCGAATTCATGCTGGTGTCGTCGAGCTTCGCGCGGCAGCCGCTGCTCGCAGTCGTGCTGGTGTTTGGGCTCCTGATCGCCTTTGGCGCCCTGATCCTGCGATTGCAGGACGTGTTGTTCGGTGAGCCGAGCGGCCCGGTCGGACGTCCCAAAGCGTCCTACGTGCCACTGTTCGTGCATCTCGCGATCGTGCTGGCGGCCGGTCTCTGGCTGCCCGAGCCGGTGGTGCGCTGGTTCCGTGCCGTCGCGGCACAGCTCGGGTGACCGCATGAGCGACCGCCTCGCCAGACTGCTCGCTGACAGGGCGCCGATTGCGGGTCACCGGCCGTGGCCTCGCTATGAGATCGATGACGAAACCTGGAGCGCGATCGGCCAGGCCTTGGGCGAGGGCGCCGGCGACCTCCTCGCGCTGTGGGGCGAGCGCGAAGCCGTTCACATGGCGTTGCGTGCTGTCGGACAGGCGATCCCCTGCGTCGTCTCGGTGCGGGTCAAGAACGAATGCTTTCCCTCGATTGGCCGCGTTCATGCGCCGGCGGTCCGACTTGAACGCACGGTGCGCGATCTCTTCGGTCACGCGCCGATCGGTACGCCCGATCGGCGGCCGTGGCTCGATCACGGCGCCTGGGGCATGCGCGCCCCGCTCGGCTCGCGTCCGCCGGCAGCACGGCGCGATCCGGCGGCGTATGAATTCTTGCCGGTCCATGGCGAAGGCCTGCATCAGATCCCGGTCGGGCCAGTGCACGCCGGCATCATCGAACCCGGTCATTTCCGTTTCACCGCCAATGGCGAGACAGTGGCGCGGCTGGAGGAGCGCCTGGGCTACGTGCACAAGGGAATTGACGTGCTCACCACCGATGTCGAGACCGAACGCGCGGCACGCGTCGTGGCTCGGGTGTCCGGCGATTCCACCGTCGCCTACAGCTTCGCCTTTGCGCGCGCCGTAGAGGAGGCGCTGCAGATTGAGCCGCCGCAGCGCGCTCACGTCCTGCGTGGCGTGATGGCGGAGCTTGAACGCATCGCCAATCATTTCGGCGACATCGGCGCAATCTGCAACGACGCCTCCTTTTCACTGATCCATGCACATTGCGGTATTTTCCGCGAGCGCGTGCTGCAGGCGGCCGACCGCGCCTTCGGCCACCGCATGATGATGGATCGCATCGTCCCAGGCGGTGTGGAGGACATGGCCCCGGGCGGCTCGCGCGGCATCCTGCTAACACTCGACGAGATCGAGCCGCAATTTGCCGAGATCGTACGACTTTATGACGACACACCCTCGCTGCAAGATCGCACCTGCACCACTGGCATCGTCGACAATGGCTTGGTGACGCGCTGGGCTGCCGGTGGCCATGTCGGCCGTGCTTCGGGGCGGGATTTCGACGCCAGGCGCGATCTGCCCTACGCCCCGTATGGCTCCGTCGATTTCGAGGTGCCGCTGCTGAACGCGGGCGACGTGGACGCGCGTGTCTGGATACGCATCCGCGAGATCGCGCAGAGCATCAAACTGCTGCGCGGCTGGCTCGCCGACCTGCCGGCGGGGCCGGTGCGTGTCCCGTTGCCGAGCGCCGATCTTTTCGGCGAGGGCGTCGCCATGGTCGAGGCATTTCGCGGCGACGTGCTGGTGTGGGTGCGGATCGCGAATGGTCGGGTGATGCGCTGCCACGCGCGCGACTCATCTTGGTTCCAATGGCCGCTGCTGGAAGCCGCGATCGAGAACAACATCGTCGCCGACTTCCCGCTCTGCAACAAGTCGTTCAACTGCTCGTACTCGGGGCACGATCTCTGATGCGCACGTTGCTGCTGCGATCGCTGCTGGCGCGCCCGGTGACCATGGACAGGCCATCGCCGGAGGACACAGCCTTGGCCGAGATCGGCAAGGCGCTGGAGGCCCGTGCGCGTCGATTGTTTGGCCGCTCGATCACGATCCGCGAGGTCGACGCCGGCTCCTGCAACGGCTGCGAGCTGGAAATCCATGCGCTCAACAACGCCGTCTACGACGTCGAGCGTTTCGGCATCAAGTTTGCGGCCTCGCCGCGCCACGCCGACGTGCTGCTTGTCACCGGACCGGTGTCGCACAACATGAAAGTCGCGCTGGAACGGACCTACGCGGCGACGCCCGATCCGAAATGGGTGGTAGCCGTCGGCGATTGCGCCGCCGGCTGCGGCGTGTTCGCGTCGAGCTATGGAACGGTGGGCTCGGTCGCCAAGGTGATCCCGGTCGATCTCACCATCACTGGGTGCCCGCCGCGGCCGATCGACCTCTTGAAGGGCCTGCTCGCGCTGATGGACCGCGCCGTGAGCAAGTCCTGATCGGACGTCATTCGGCGTTTGGATTAACCCGACTCGCCCAGCGCTACGGTCGCACTTTGCCCTGCATGTTGACGCCGGCCTTGCCGCTTTGCGCGAGGCTGTCGAGCGAATCGTAGAGGAGCTGCAACGTATACCGAGCATTGTGATAGGCGGCGCCGGGATCACGGGTGACAAAGGTGTGGTTGTAGACCGCCTGCATCAGTCGCGGCGTATAGGCCGGGTACTTGTTGGCCGGCTTCAACTCGTCCGGATCAACCTGTCCGTTGCCGTTGACGTCGTTGTACCAGTAGGGGTGCGCTTCCTTGGTGAAGGCGATGGAAGCGCCGCCGACCGCCTTGGCATAGCGCTGGATGGCGCCGTAAAGCTCCTGGTGCAAATTGGCGACCTCGCGCGCCAGCCCTTCCTCGCGACCGTTGCCGTCGAAGTCGCCGCGCGACGCCATGCGGATGTTGACGAGCTGGGCGTGATCTTGGACGCCCTGATGACAGCCGCCGCATTTCGCCACCTGCACCGATCCACCGTGCGGCTCGTGGCAGTTCGTGCAATTGCTCATTTGCGGCACGTGGTCAAAGCGTCTGGCATAGGTCTTACCTTCATATTCGTAGGCCACCTTCGCATCCGCGCCATAGCGCGTCGCGCCGGCGGGGAAGTAGTGCACGTGGACGAATTCCAGCTTCGGGTTCGGCGCGTCGGGCGCGCCCCCGGCGATCGCCTTGTTGAGGCTTGCGGTCGACTCGCGGCCCTGGTGGCAGGTCATGCACAGGTTGCTGTCGTTGTGGCCGCTATCAATGGTGATGCCACTGGCGAAAGTCACCTTGGCGACCGAATGGCGTGCGTAGGTGAGCATGTCCGCGTGGCAGTTCGTGCAAGCAAAGCCGTTCTTGACGTGAGGCGAGGGATTATTCTTGCCTTCCTTCAGGTATTCCGGGACGCCGTTGGCGGCGTGACAACGCGAACAGACCGCCGGGATTTCCTTGGCTTGATCCCAATAGTGGAACGGCTTGCCGTCGCGATTGAAATGGCCCTCGCCCATGATGATGCGGGCGCCCGAGCTCTGCGCCGGCTGGTGTTGCGACCAGACGATCGCGCTTGTCAGCAAGCCCGCTGCTGCGGCTGTGGCCACGCACAGGGCGCCGTTGCGCCATTGTCGGAATGTCCACAAGGCAAAGCTCCTCCCCTAACCAGACCCGCGTGTATTTCTCCAGCCGAGCGTGTGTTGTTGCTGGAAATCGCAGAGGCGCCAGCAGAAGAGATTATCTGCGCGCCGGAAGGATAGTGCCGTCGCCCCGGCGTTACAGAATTGATCTATCGCAAAGCGGGCGGGTTGGCATTGTGCCTCGCCGAACGAGTCGGCCATATGCGAGGGCTTGGCGGCTGGCTCGGAAGAACCGCGCTCGTGAACGCTAACCAAAGACCGCGACCGCTATGCCGACTCGGTGCAATCGGATGCGGCGTCTCGCGTCAGCAATGCGTCTCTTTTGCGCGCGGCGCAGCGAGCGGCGATTTCTCACGCGCGACGTACTGTCCGACGCCCTCCTTGCCAACGAGTGCGGCGTCGCGCACGACGAATTTCCCGCGCACCATGGTCGAGATGGGCCAGCCTTTCACCCGGATGCCCTCGTAAGGGGTGTAGTCGCAGTCGCCGTGCATGAGACTTTGCGAGATGGTCAGCTCGCGCGTCGGGTCCCAAATGGTGATATCGGCGTCGCTGCCGACCGCGATGGTGCCCTTCTTCGGATAGAGCCCATAGGTCCGGGCGTGATTGGTCGCAGTCAGCGCCACGAACTTGTTGAGCGAAATGCGGCCTTTGCCGACGCCCTCCGAGTAGAGGATCGGCAACCGTGTCTCCACGCCCGGGATGCCGTTCGGCACCCAGCGGAACGACGTGCGTCCCTTAGGGGCGAGCTTGCCGTACGGATCGTCATAGCGAAACGGACAGTGGTCGGACGAGAACAGCGAGAATACGCCCTGCTGCAGACCCTCCCAGCATGCGACTTGGCTCGCCTGATCGCGCGGCGGCGGGGAGCAGACGTATTTTGCGCCCTCCATGTTTAGACCTTCCAGGTCTTTCGCGGTCAGCACCAGGTATTGCGGGCAGGTCTCGCCATAGACCTTCAAACCGCGCGTTTGCGCCCGGCGGATTTCCTCCATCGCCTCGCGGTTCGACACGTGCACGATCATGACCGGCACGTCGACGAGCTCGGCGAGCGAGATGGCGCGATGCGTGGCCTCGCGCTCGACCGGAATCGGCCGCGAGGTGGCGTGGAAATGCGGCGCGGTCTTGCCGGCGCGCTCGAGGCGATCGGTGAGGAAGCGGATGGCGTCGTAGTTTTCCGCGTGCACCATGACGAGTGCGCCGGTTTCGCGCGCGACGCTCATGACATTGAGCATTTCGAGATCGGACAGCGCGAGCCCCTCGTAGGTCATGAACACCTTGAACGAGGTGTAGCCGTCGTTCACCAGCGCGGGTAGCTCCTGGCCGAGCACGCGATCAGTCGCGTCCGCGATGATGAGGTGGAAGGACACGTCGACGTAGCATTTTCCTTCCGCCTTGGCGTGATACTGCTTGACCACCTCGCGCAGGCTCTCGCCCTTCTGCTGCAGGGCGAACGGCAGCACCATGGTGTTGCCGCCGAAGGCGGCCGCGCGCGTGCCGGAGGCGAAATCGTCGGCCATCACGATGCCGGGCGCCGAAGGTTGCGCCAGGTGGATGTGGCTGTCGATTCCGCCAGGTAAGACGAGTTTGCCACCCGCATCAACGATCTCGCCTGCGGTACCGAGGTCAGCGCCAAGCGCGGCGATGCGGCCGCCGCTGATGCCGACATCGCAGGCGAACGTGTCGGCGGCGGTCGCCACCGTGCCGCCGCGGATGATGGTGTCAAAGGGCATTCAGTGCGTGCGCGAGCTAGCCGCGTTGACCGCCCCGAGGGCGTCGACGAGACCCGCGCCGTAATCGCGGTCGCGGCCCGTGGGCCCGAGATCCCTTGCGGTCCGCATCAGAATCGCGCGGATTTCCTTGGCGGGCAGCCACGGATTGCGTTCAATCACCAGCGCCACAACGCCGCTGACCGCGGCGGCCGCGACCGATGTGCCGGTCGTGAACTGATAAGCGCCCGACGGCGCAGGCACGATGATGTCGACGCCTGGCGCCGCCACCGAGATGTGATTGCCGCGCACGGCGCGCGCAAAGATCGCATCATTTGCGTCGGTCGCGGTGACCGCAATCACGTTCGGGTCGGCCGCTGGATAAAGCGGAGGAGAATTCGGCCCGGCATTCCCCGCCGCCGCGATCAGCACCACGCCTCTGTTGGCTGCGGCCTGCAGGGCGTCGCGCAGGCGTGGATCGGGCGGACCGGCAAAACTCATGTTGATCACGCGGGCGCCTCGCGCCACCGCCCAGTCGAGTCCCTTGAGGATATTGAAGGTGGTCCCGTCCGCCGTGTTGGCCTTGGGACTAAAAGCTTGCACGGTAACCAGCCGGACTCGCGGGGCAACGCTGAGCAGTGTACGGCGGCCGGCGATCGCGCCCGCCATCCCGGTGCCGTGCGGATGCGGCTGTGCGGCGTCGCCCGCGGCATTGAAATTTTGCACGATGGCTTCGGCGAGGTCCGGGTGATCGCCGTCGACGGCTGAGTCGATCACCGCCACGATGATTTCGTTGCCGGTTGCCAGGCGGTGAGCGCTTGGAATGTTGAGCTTGGTCGGCGCATATTGATCGACATTCAGCGTGCCGGCTTGTGACAGCTCGTAAAGATGGATCGCCTGGGCGCCCGCGATCTGGCCGGCGAACCGTTTGTCGCGCGACAGCGCAATAATCATCTCCGGAACGGATCCGCCGCGGTCGATGCGCCAGCGATGCAGCGTGCGCCGCGTGAGACCGATGCGGACGGTCTCCAGCCGCGTCATGCCGTGACTGAAGGCGATGGCATCGAGCGTTGCGACGGAAACGGTGGCGGGAATGTCGAGCATGACTTCGTTGGGGACGTACTGCGTCACGCCGGGTGGCGGCAGGTGGAAGCCCGGACGCAAGTTCGTCACAGGCGGGCCACTCCGGGGTGGCAGACGTGGGCTCTGCAACTGCGTCAGCGCGGGTCCATCCGGCGGCGGTGGTGGAGGGGGCTGGTCCGGCGGCGGCGGCGGCTTGTTATCGGCGTTGATCCGATCGACGATCAGGATACTGATCACGCCAACGATAATGCCGCCGATGATGTAGGGGAGAAAGCGATTGTTGGAGCCACTGTCGGAACCACCGGGCGGAGGCGGAGGACGGACGATGATGACGTCTTGAGCACGCGCCTGCCCGGCGAATAGGGCAACGGCCAGCAGGCTGACCAGAAGGCAGCGGATGACCGCGGCCCCCGTCAGCCGTCGGATGCGCACCCACACAAAACCCCCACCCACGGTGCCCCTCACGCACTGGTTGCGACCGATCTGAGAATGATAGCACAGGCGTGGGTCTCGCCCAGCTACCCTCCAGCTTCCAGGCTCAGGCCCGGTTCCGTACGGGCTGGGGCGGCGTTAACTATGTTCTGGCGGCGCGAGCGCGATGCAGCGCGGTGATCGGCTGATAGGTCGCTGTTTGCGTGAATCCGTCCGGCGCAGGATTGGGCAGAGTCGCTAGGCTCCCCGCCACAAGCGGTTGCAGCCCGATCAGCGGCGTGTGGCGATCGAGTCCGGCGACCGGCAGCCAGATCAAGCCGGGCTCGAATCGCGCAATGGCCTCGCTTGATGCTTGGGCTTGCGCCGCATCCATGCCGTCGAACGACGCCACCCGGAGCGCGCCATCGGCCGCGACCGCGAAGCTGTCCGGTGGCGCGTGGCGGGCATCGAACAGGTCGCGGCTCCAGTCGGTGATGTGGGGCGCCCAGTCGGCGAAGCCCCATTGCGCGACGTAGGACTTGGTCTGCAGCGCCTCGGGCGTCGTGACCGTCCAAAGCGCGAGATAGTCGCGCCCGTGGCCCGCCGCGCGGCGAAAGCGCTGGCACGTGCGGAAGTAGGGCTGCGCCAGCATCTGCTCAAGCTTCGGCCCGCTGTACCAAGCGTTCCAGGCCTGCTCCTTCTCGGGCGCGGTGAACCTGCCGCGGACAATGTAGACAAAGGTCATTCTTGCGTTACCGGCGCATAAACGGACAGAAAGCGCCACTCGCGCGAAACGGGCCTTGCGTGACGGGCCCCCCCCAATTAGAGCGGCTTGATCTGCACCTTGCGGAATTTCACCGTGCCTCGGCCGAACTGCAGCGCGATCGGGCCTTCCTTGTGGTCGGCGTTCTCAGCGCCGTCGACGGTCTTGGTGCCGTTCAGCGTGACCCAGAACTTCGGTCCTTTGGCGACGATCTCGTAGATGTTCCATTTGCCGCCGGCCTTGATCGGCACCAGGGTCTTCGCAAATGGCACGATGCCTCCGGTGCCCATGGACGGATCAGGGCGCTGGTCAAAGATGTTGACCTCGTAGCCGGTCTTACTGCTGATCTTCTTTGGATCGGTGTTGCGTATGAAGATGCCGCTGTTGCCGTCGTCGCTGATCCAGAACTCGGCGCGAATTTCGAAGTCCTTGAACGATTGCTTGGACACAAGATACGACGCGACCGCCTTGGGGTCCTTCTTGTCGGTGGCTATCACCGAACCGTCCTCGATCTTGAAGGTGGCGGTGCCGTCGCCCACCCACTGGTCAAGATTCTTGCCGTCGAACAGCGTGATCCAGCCATCCTGGCCCACGGCCGTGCCGGTGTACTGCACGGCGGCGATCGCGGAAAATACCAACGCGACGACGAACGTCACCCAGCGTGTCATGACCTCCTCCTTGGTAGCCTTTTGATTACCCGGAATGCTAGCAAATGTCCCCTCTGCTCGTCAGTAGGTGACCGCGGAATTGCTTTCCTGGGCGCTGCCGTAGCAGGATCGCGCCGCATAAGGAGGAAGGAAACACCGATGCTGTCCGACGCCGACCGCAACCAGGCTGCCGATATTCTAATGGAGGCGCACACGACCAAGAAACAGGCGGTGCAGCTTTCGACCACCTATCCAGGCATCACCATCGAGGATGCCTATGCGATATCGACTCTCGTTCATAAGCGGCGGATCGCGGCCGGACGCAAGCTCATCGGCCACAAGGTCGGCCTCACCTCGAAGGCGATGCAGCGCTCGTCCAACATCGACGAGCCCGACTTCGGCTACCTGCACGACGACATGATCGTGCCGGACGGCGCCAAGCTCCCGCACGCAGGCTTCTGCCGGCCGCGGATCGAAGTCGAACTCGCTTTCGTGCTCGGCAAGCGGCTGGTCGGGCCGGGCGTGGGCCTGACCGACGTGCTGGCGGCGACCGACTACGTCGTGCCGGCGCTCGAGATCGTGGACGCGCGCGTGCAGGACCAGCGCAAAATTTTCGACACGGTCGCCGACAACGGCGCGGCGGCCGGCATCGTTATGGGCGGCCGGCCGGTCAAGCCGATGGATGTCGACCTGCGCTGGGTTGGCGGCATCATGTACAAGAATTCCGAGATCGAGGAGACCGGCGTCGCCGCCGGCGTGCTCGGCCATCCGGCCATGGGCGTGGCTTGGCTCGCCAACAAGCTCGGCGCCATGGGCACGCCGCTCGAACCCGGTCACGTGGTGCTGGCGGGCTCGTTCACGCGCGTGGTGTTCGCGGCCAAGGGCGACACCGTGCACGGCGATTTCGGCCTGCTCGGCGGCATGGCCGTGCAGTTCGTCTGAAGGCTGCGCCTATGGACATGCCACGCAACGCGTTCAAGCACGCGATCAGCCAGGGGCGATTGCAGATCGGGCTGTGGTGCAGCCTGTGCAATCCGATCGCGGCCGAGATCGTTTCGCATTCGGGCTTCGATTGGCTGCTGCTCGATACCGAACACTCGCCCAACGAGGTGCCTGACATTCTCGCGCAACTGCAGGCGACCCAGGCCGGCACCGCCTCCTGCATCGTTCGACCGGCCTGGAACCGCCTTGTGCTTATCAAACCCCTTCCAGCCATCCGAGCGCCATCCCCGCCCCATCCGTTCCGGTCCAAAGCAGAACAGGCGCACGCGCCCGGGCGAGTCCCCCCGCCC
>JACXTT010010308.1_pt1 | contig 12613 bp, 12 predicted proteins | sample 9270951 | NCBI WGS metagenome assembly JACXTT01 (sample SAMN15532306, study PRJNA645909) | rock metagenome | isolation source: weathered quartz diorite | place: Puerto Rico | collected 2017-06-21 | reverse complement strand
GTCCTGCTCACCGAAATCGGGCTGATGGTGGGCAGCGCGATCCTCGCCGCCAACGCGCTGCTGCATCAGCCGCTGGTGTGGGTGCTCTTCGTCATCGCGTCGCTCTCGGGCGCGATCGACGCCCTGCAGAGACCCGCGCTGTCCGCCTTGAGCCCGCGACTGGTCGACCGCGACGAGATTCCGGCGGCCGCTGCCCTCAACAGCTTTCGTGCGACCCTCGGAATGGTCGCCGGCCCGGCGGTCGCCGGCGTGCTGATCGCTGTGGCCGGCCTGCCCGTCGCCTACCTGGTCGACGTCTTGACGTTTGTGGTCGGGCTGGTTGGCCTGGTGTTGATGCGCGCTGTGCCGCCTCCGGCTGACGCCGAGCGGCCGAGCATTCGGCGGGTCGTCGAAGGTCTGCGATACGCGCGCAGCCGACCCGAGCTGCTGGGGACCTACTTGATCGACACCATCGCGATGTTCTTCGGCATGCCCATCGCGCTCTTCCCGGCGATCGCCCAGGGCCTGGGCGGCCCGACCGTGCTGGGACTGCTGTATGCCGCGATACCCGCCGGCTCGTTTGTGTTCTCGGCCACGAGCGGATGGATCAGCCGCGTGCATCGCCACGGGCTTGGCCTCATCGTCGCGGCCGTGGCCTGGGGCTTCGCCATCATCGGGTTCGGCTTTGCGCCAGGCCTGCCGTTGGCACTCACCTTTCTCGCGCTCTCAGGCGCCGCGGACATGGCTAGCGGGATCTTCCGCAACGTGATCTGGAACCAGACCATCCCGGACTCTTTGCGCGGACGCCTGGCGTCGATCGAGCTGCTGAGCTTCTCGGGCGGACCGCTGCTTGGCAACTTCGAGGCGGGCGTCGTCGCGTCCGCGTTTTCGGTCCGCGTGTCTGTCGTGTCGGGCGGCGCTCTGTGCGTTATCGGTTGCCTGCTGGCCGCGGTGGCGCTGCCGGCGCTCCGCCAGTACGACGCGAGGACGTGGCAGCCGTCTACTGTGAAGCCGTGAGCCGCTACATCAGGCCGGACTGGTTCACCCGGGCGATCTTCAACCCGACCGTCGCGCTGTTCACACGCGCGGGATTCAGCGTCTGGGGATCGCGCGTGCTGCGTGTGCGCGGCCGCAAGTCGGGCGAGTGGCGCTCATCCCCGGTCAACCTCCTGACGTTGGACAACAAGCGGTACCTCGTGGCGCCGCGAGGTCACACGCAGTGGGTGCGTAACATCCGCGTGACCGGTACCGGCGAGCTGCTGCTCGGCTCGAAGGTCGAACCGATCCGCGTCGCAGAGATTCCCGACGACGAGAAAGTCCCGATCCTGCGCAACTACCTGAAGCGCTGGAAGTTTGAGGTCGGCATGTTCTTCGGCGGCGTCAGCGCAGACTCACCTGAGTCGGAGCTGCAAAGGATCGCTCCGGACCACCCCGTATTCGAAGTCCTGCCGGCTCAGTCGTAAGGCAGGTCGCGTGGCTTCGAGGCGTTCCAGCGCTCGATCCAGGAGCCCTGCAAGTCCTCCTGATGGGCCTCTTCGCTGAGCTGGCGCACGGCTTTCTCTACCCGGGCCGTGAATTCCCGCGAACCCTCGGCGGCACTCGGCCGCATCGGCTTGCCGATCCTCACGCGCGCCGGCGCGGGCAGCGGCAGCTTCTGGCCCTTGGGCATGATCCGCTGCGCGCCGCGGATGTGGAGCGGCACCACCGGCGTCCCGGTCTCGTTGGCGAGGTGACCCACCCCGGGCTTGAACTCCTGGATGCGGCCGTCTGGTGAGCGGCTGCCTTCAGGAAACAACACCAGGTTCCAGCCCGACTTCAGCAGCATGCTCGAGGAATGCAGCTGGGCTTGAGCGCCACCCGTGCGTGAGAACGGGAACGTGTTGAGGAACAGGCTCACCAGGTTGCCCAGGAGCGGGCGCTTGAACCAGTAGTCCGCGGCGGCGGCTACCACCGTGCGCTCGCGAGTGCGGTCCGGAAGCGCGTGGAGGATGAGGCTCGTGTCGGCGTGACTGGAGTGATTGGCCGCGAAGATCACCGGCCGCTCGAGCTCGCGGATGAGCTCGCGGCCTTCGACCTTCGGATGAGACATCGCCTCGGTGAATGGCATCAACACCCCACGCTGGAGCAGAAATCGGATCGTGCGCACCGGCTCAACTCGTGCCCAGCCCAGGTCGCTGGCTGGTGCCGGCACGACCTCGCTCCGCTCGGGCCACCCATGCGGCCGCGGCGAATCCCAGCGCCAGCCGCGCCGCACGCGGCGGATGTCGTTGGCCGCGCTGCCGATGACCGAACCGAGCTTCAGCAGCCCGCCGTCGCCCGAGTACCAGGGCATCAGTGAATCCTCGAGTTCATGCGATCGGCCGCAGTGTCGCCTTCGCCCGTCGCGACGTTGTCCGCGTACACGACCGCGTCAAAACCATGGTTCTGCCAGAACGCGACGAACACCGGCACGCCTCGCAGCGAGATCGTGGCCACCGCCGAATTCTGACCCAACCCGATACCGAGGCCGCTGACCACCGTGCCGCCGGCGGCGGCGAATCGCGACGCGAAGTCCGGCGCCACAGGGAACTGCCGTGACATCGATGCGAAGCTCGCCGCGGCGCTCGCCGAATCCTTGAACTTGATCACGGCGCTGTACACGAGGCGGCCGGTGGGCGGTGCGAAACCCAGCAGCAGCGGACACTCCTCGACCTTTCCCGCGTACAGGGACAGCCAGCCATCGGTGGCGCCCGCCGACTGCAGGTCGGCCCATGTGGCGAATCCAGTCGGCAGCATCTCCTGGTCCCCACCCAGCATCAGGTCCGCCCAATGGTCGCTCTGCGGACATTTCGTGACGCCGGGCACATCACCGGCCTGAAGGACGAGGCCTTTGGTGGTCAGCGGTAGCGGGCTGTGCGCAGCGGTCGACCCCCAGCCGCATGCGCTCATCAGCACGACGAGGCACGCGACCCATAGCCGCATGGACTACTCGACGTCGCAGAGCATGATCGGCGGCATCCTCAGGTGGGTCACGCTTGGGTGCCGGCCCACCGTCTGCTCAGCCATCTCGAACGCGTCCTCGAGCGTGGTCGCAGCTTTGAAGCCGAGCCGGTGCACGACCTCCCGGTCACCGCCCACGATGATGATGTCGCCGGCGTGCTCCATCGCATGGGCCGCCCAGTACCAGGCGTAGAACGGGTGGGCGCCGTGATAGGCATGCGACTTCCGGTACAGCTGCCGGAACCATGGGTCCTCCGCAAACCGTAACTCGTACTTCTTCTCGATCTCCGCGGGGTCGGTCGTATCCGCAAGCACCTCGTCGTAGAAGTCGATGTAGCTCGGGTGCTGCACGGCGTCGAACTCGTAACGGCATGGATGGGTGAGGATCAACACCCCGCCCTTTCGCAGCACGGGCTTCGACCGGTAAAAGTTGAAGAGGTAGCCGATGCCCATGCAAACGACCAGCACCGGGTTCATCGGCGCGTTCACGTTGTAGGGCCCGAGGTACGGCACGCCTAGCGTGACGATGTCGGTCTGGCCCTCGACCCGCACCGCGATCTGGTTTCGCACGGCATCCAGCGTCTTGTCGTGCACGGCGTCGACCTGACCAGCATGCACCGCAGTCAGACCGTAGGGCGCGCGCATCGCGTGAAAGACGTTGCGCTTGAACGCCGGCGGAGCGATGTCCGTCATCTGCTTCATGGCGAGGAACATCGCCTGGTCCTGCGCGGTCCAGTCGGTCTCGCGCTTTTGCATGAAATTGGCGATTGACGGAAACGCGTGGTTGTTCACCGTGGTCTCGATGTGAAAGACACGCACCGTGTCCTCGATGAGCTGTCCCTGGCGGATGCAGGAGTGGTGCAGAGCAGAGTCCGGTGGGTTCATGTACGAGCGGGAGTGGAGGAGCGTCTTCACGTTGTGATGCGCGCGGATGCCGCGATAGGTCGCCAGCCCGGTGGCCATGGACTTGTGGCCCCCGTCCATCGGCACCAGGGTGAGGTTCACGTAGATGACGAGGTCCGACTCGGCGGCGCGCTTGTGCAGCGTGACCTCCTCGCCCTCGGACGTCTTGCCGATGTAAACGTTGGCCTCGGGGTCTTCGCCATCGTGCTGGTAAAGCCGGTCTGGCCAGAAGGTCGTAAAGATGCGGTCGCCGACGATGTGCCGCACCTCGTCGGCCGTCATCCGCCGGTGCAAGCCCAACGCGGCGATGAGGTGGATGTCTTCGACCCCCGCCTCGGCAGCCATGTCGATGACCTGCTCCATCACCAGCTGCCGTACGTCTGGCGCGGCCATGGGCGGCAGCGGCAACGACAGGTCGTCGAAAGCGATCGTGAGCTTCATCCCTCGCCGCAACAGCGCCTTCAGCGGATCGTCCTCGAGCGGCTTGGCCAGCGCACGCTTCACTGCGCGCTCGGGGTGCGCGATCGGCTCGAGCGGATCAGGCGGGTAAACGATGCGCGAGCCAAGCGGCAGCTTCTCCAGCCGCACGCCCTCGCCGAAGTGGAACATCACCGGCGGAGTGTTGCGGTCGACCTCGATGACTGCTCCAGGACGCGGCATCAGGCTCGTAATCCTCTCAGATCGAATGCGACCTTCACCGCACCCAGCCGCCCTGCGCTCATGGCATAGGTGATCGCGTCTCGGTATTCGCTCAACGCGAACAGCGGGCCGGAGAGCGTTTCGAGGTGCAGTTCTGGCGCGGCCTCCAGCGCCAGCTCGAATGTACGCCGCCCTTTGCGCGCGGGCTCCGCGCCGTACGCGTACGCGCCCATGATGGTGAGCTCGCGCTGCCAGATCGCCGCCCAGTCCACCTTCTCATCGCCGGGCATGCCGACGGCGATCACGGTGCCCCCGCCTCGCGTGAATCGGACCGCGTCGCTCAGGCTGTCCGCGCGTCCCACACATTCAAAGGTGATGTCGGCGCCGCCGAGGAGGAGTGACCGGTCGAGCCCATCGAGCCGGCGCGCCGCCGTGGCGAAGCGGATCCGCTGGAACACGTCGTCCGGTGCAATCACCTGGTCGGCGCCGAGCTTCAAAGCCAGGTCGCGCTGGGTCGGATGTTTGGCGACTGCGATCAGGCGACGCGGCGGGGTGAACAGCCGCACCGCGGCCACCGTCAAGAGACCGATCGTCCCGGCGCCGACCACGACGACAACGTCGTCTTTCGTCGCGCGGCCACGAAATGCGGCGTGCACGCAGCAGGCGAAAGGCTCGATCAGCACCGCGGCCTCGTCGCTCAGCGCCTCGGGCACCGCGTGGATCTGCGAAGGGTGCGCGACCAGCACCTCCCCCCATCCGCCCCCGGTGTCCGCGCAGTAGCCGGTCTGCAGCCCGACCGAGATGGGCCCGTCCGTCACGTTCTGGCATAAACCGGGGCGTCCTTCGGCGCAGCGCGGACACGACGGCGTGATGCCCCGCACCACGCAGCCTAGCGCCGGCTCGACCACTACCCGCGTGCCGTCGTCGAGGATGCCGACCACCTCGTGCCCTGGCACAAACGGATACGAGGTCAATGGGTCGAGATACAGGGAGGCGTGGCCCGAGATGGCCGACAGGTCGGAGCCGCAGATGCCGCTGACCGACGGCTGCACGCGTATCCAGCCCGACGCCGGCAGCTCGGGCTCCAGCACGTCGCCGAAATGCAGCATCGACAACGCGGAGGTGGCGACTGCGGGGTTGCCGCCGGACGCGCGCACCACTGCAAATGACGGAATGCTCCGTTCGTAAGTGAGGGCTAGCGTCGAACTGCCTCCCGGTATTCACGAGAGCGCGGGTCGGGCATGGGCAGCCGCCAGTTCCCCGGCGCCATCCGCCATCGCTCGATCCTCCAGCCCCTCTGGCCCGCCACCTGCGACAGCCGCGCGTCGGGATTCACCGCCACCGGCGTGCCCACCAGCTCGAGCATCGGCAGGTCCGACAACGAGTCCGCGTAGGCGAATGACTCGGACAGAGTCACGCCGTTGCGCGATGCGTACTCCTCGAGCAAGGCGCCACGCGCCTCGCCGGCCGGCGGCGGCGACTGCAGGTCACCGGTCATGCGGCCGTCGCGCACGAGCAGGTGAGCGCAGTCGACCTCGACGTCCAGCAGCTCGGCCAGCGGCTCGACGACCACATCCAGCGCGCCAGTCAGCAGCAGCACCCGATGGCCCGCGCGCTTGTGCTCGCGGATGCGGCGCATACCTTCCGGATAGATGCGCCGCAATGTGACCGCGTCCAGGGCCTCGCGCCCCAGCCGCTTCATCACCTCGTGGTCGAGGCCGTCGTACTCGCGGTAGAAGCTGCGTTGGAACTCCGCCCGTGACCGCCGTTCCAGGTACAACCACCGCGGCGACTCTCGCGCCATCTTGGCCATGAAGGCCGGCCACTCTTCGACCGGCTGGGCCCGCAGCCGCATCCAAAAGAAGTACTCGACGACGTTGGTCTCGACCAGAGTGCCGTCCACGTCGAACACGGCGAGCACGTCCCTGCGTCCGGTCCGGCGTTCGATCGTCGCCCTCACGGATGCTGACTCGGCGCGAACGGCGGTCGAACCAGTCGGTTGCTTGCCTTTGCGCGCCACGGTCTCGGCGCGGGACATGCGCACCACCGTCGGAAAGTGGACGTCCTGAAAGTAGTGGTCCCACGTGTACAGCGCGGGGTCGAATGGAAACACCGACCGCTCTGACTCAGGCACGCGCTCCCAGATCGACATGAGGTTGCGCGTGTCGAAGATGCAGTCGACCTCCGTGTACACCCCGTACAGCTGGATGAGGTTCAGCCCGCGTTCGAGACGCTCGCGCTCGTCGTTCAGGTCATCCGACAGCTGCGACACGCTCGCGCCCAGCGGCAGACGCTCGATTAGCCACTGCAACCCTTCGGTCACGCGCAGCGCGGTCCGCGCCCGCGTTGCCAGCTCGCTTCGCGACGGGTAGGTCCAGTCGGTCGTGCCGATCGCCTGGCCATAGCGGTCACGCAAGGGGCGCTCGTTGAAGAACTTCTGCGCGGCCTCGTTCATCTCGCGCAATCGCACAGGATTGCGCGATCCCGAAGCCGCGTGGTAGATGCGCGGCTTGGAGTCGGCCGGCGGATTCGCGGCCACCGCCAGGACCGTGTTGACCACAAAGTCAGCCGGGATGATGTCGAGGACTGAATCCGGCAGGCCGGAGAAGTCGCGCAGGATGCCGCGACCGAAGGCCAGGATCAGCGGCTCGGCCATGCGGAATCCCTCGAGCCAGCCTGGATACGGCTCGGCCAGCGCGCTCTCGATGATCGACGGCCGGACGATCGAGAGTGGCACGTCGCCGTGGAGCTCGACCACCGCGTGCTCGGCCATGGCCTTGGTGAACGAGTAGATGTCGGTGAAGCCCATCGAGTTCGCATGGACACGCCCGCGCTCGATGAGTCGGTCCTTCACCCACTTCTCGCGCAAGCGCTCGGTCGCCCGAGCCGTCGCGGGAGTGCCCGCCGGGCCCATGCGCGACCGCGCCTCGGCGCGGAGCTTCTCCAGCACCTCAGGCGATCGCGACTCTTCCTCGACAGGCGCGCGAAGCGCTGTGAGCACCTCGGCTTCGTGTCGCCAGTTGAAACCAGGGTCGAGCGGAGGCTCCTCGCGGACGAGGCCGCGCAGCATCCCGCCCACAAATGCGGTCGAGATGTGCACGAGGTGCGGCCGAGCGCCGGCATCATGGACCGCCCCCACCAGACGCGCTGCGCCAAGCAGGTTGGTCTGCGCCGAAAGGTCGACTGGGTTGTCAAACTCGACCGCCGCTGCGGAGTGAATGACGATCTCGCACGCGCGCAGCTGATCGCGTCCCGCCTCCGAAAGACTCAGACCATCGACGCCCAGGTCGATCTCGATCACGCTCAGCTTCTCGCGCGCGAGCTTGGCGAAGGCGTCTTCGCCGAGCTCTTCTTTCAATCGCTTGAAGGCGGGGCTCGCGAGCACCTCGCGCTCGAGGCGCTCCGTGGCCGGACGTCGCGCGCTCGAGCGGATGGCGAGGTTGATGCGCCCGACCTCGGGGATCGAGCGCAGGCACTTTTCGACGATGGACTTGCCGAGGAAGCCGGTGGTGCCGGTCACCAGGATGGTCTTGCCCTTGAACGCCTCGGCGATCACGAGGCATAACTCTAAGGAGGCGGTACGCCTTAGCTGGGAGCGGCGTACCTAGGGCTCGGGATCTGGATCTGCGTCGACGAGTTCGCATCGGTCCAGCCGAGGTCGGTCTTGACCGAGACCCAGAACCAGAACGTTTCGCCCGGCCTGGCGCGCAGGATCGCCGCCCCGGCGGTGGTCGGCCCGAGCCAGTTGCTCATCACACCGTCGGGCTTCACAAATGCGATCCGATACACGTTGCCATGTCCAGGGCTGGTCCACGACACGTCGATCGCGCGAGAGGCGTTCGGGTCGAGAGAGACGTTCACGCTCACCTGCGGCATCGGGACGTCGGCGAAGCGTGGTGAGCCCGAGATCCAGAGATCGCCTAGATCCTTCGCATATGGGTCGGGGAACGACCCTGCCCAACCATATGGATCGATCGGCCCGTTGCCGTTGACGTAGTACACGCCGAAGTGCAGGTGCGGCCCGGTCGCCGTGCCGGTCATGCCAGAGATGCCGATCACCTGCCCGCGTCGCACGTACTCGCCCCTGTGTACGTCGATGCGCGACAGGTGGCCGTAGTACGTAAGCAGGCCGTTGCCATGGTCTATCTCGATGGTCTGCCCGCTCAGGCAGCTATGGCACCCGGGCACCACCCAACCTGCAAGCTTCACCACCCCCGGGGCCGCAGCCGCGACCGGCTCGTAGTAGAGGCCGTAGTCGTAGCCGTCGTGGCCGTCGTAGTAGAGGTAGTCATGCTGACCTGGCGTCTGGGCGTAGCCCCAGTCGAAGGTCGGGTCGGGACCACCGACGGACTTCTCGACCACCTGCCCATCCCACCGGCACAGCCGGCCGTTGGCCTGGTAGTCGGGGTAGCAGTGGTCGAAAAGCGAGGTCACGTAGTGAGGTCCCGTGAAGGGCAGCGTCAGAAATGCGCCCGGCGCCGGTGACTCGCCGGTCGTGCCGGTGCCCGTCTCGAGCGGGCCGTAAGGCTGCTGGCTCGGGTAGAACCAGCGGATGTAGCGGCCCTGCTTCTGGCCGGGCTGCAAAGCCTGAGAGGCGCTGGCGGGGGCCGCAAACAGCAGCGCCAGGCCGGCGGCTGTCAACACGCTCAAGACTCGAATTGCCCGCACAGAGATTCGCCAGTCTAGGACCGGCTCCAATGCAACGACTGCCGATCCGGTTAAGTTTCGCAAATGAGCGCTGCGCCTCCCGCCCCTATCGAGATCCTCAGCCAGGGTCGTGCCGCAGTCTACGAAGAGCCTTCGGGGCCCTCGGGCGTGCGGGTGCGCGAGCGCCCGCGGACCGACCCGAAACCCGGCCACGTCGCCGTGGCGATCAAAACGGCATCGATCAACCACCTCGACCTGTGGCTGGCGAGCGGAGCTCAGCGCGTCACCCCGCCGCGGGTGATCGCCGCAGACGGCGCGGGCGTCGTGCACGCATCAGCCGATCCGCGATGGAAGCCAGGCGACGAGGTCGTGATCTACCCCGTCGCGTGCTGCTGGGAGTGCGAATACTGCCGGGCCGGCGAGAACGTGCACTGCACCCGATTCGGCATCTTCGGCGAGCACACGGACGGAGTCGCTTGCGAGCTCGTGCACGTGGACGCTCGCAACCTGTTCCCCAAGCCGGACGCGTTGACCTGGGCGGAAGCGGGAGCATTCCCGCTCACATTTCTCACGGCGTGGCGGATGCTGAACACACGCGCCAAGCTGAAGCCAGACGAGACTGTGCTCGTCGTCGGCGCCGGGGCCGGGGTGGCTGTGGCGGCGATCGCGATCGCGAAGCACATCGGCGCTCGCGTGTTCGCGACCAGCAGGTCCGAGGCCAAGCGGGCTCGCGCAATGGAGCTCGGCGCCGAGGCAACGTTCGACTCGTCGGGTTTCAGCGGAGCGGTCAAGGAGGTCACCGGTGGCGGAGTCGATGTCGTGTTCGAGCACGTCGGCCCGGCCACGCTCGGCGAGTCGATGCGGTCGGTCGACCTCGGGGGCCGGATCGTGACGTGCGGTTCCACTTCTGGCGTGAAGGCCGAGATCACCATGCCCCGATTGTTCTTCGGCCACATCGGCCTGCTCGGCTCGACGATGGGCAACGCGAGTGAGTTCGAAGCAGTGCTGCGGGCGATCGACCGCGGCATGCGGCCAACGGTCGACAAGGTCTATCCGCTCGACGCCGTGCAGGCCGCCCTCGAGCGACTTGACTCCGCTGAACAGTTCGGCAAAGTTGTGCTGTCCGTATCTGACTGACCAGGAGGGGAGAAATGAAGGGATTTCGCACGTTCCTGCTCCGGGGTAACGTGATCGATCTCGCCGTCGCCGTGGTCATAGGCGCTGCGTTCGGCACCGTGGTCACGGCGTTCGTGAAGGACCTCGTGACTCCGCTCATCGCCGCCATCGGCGGCAAGCCCGACTTCTCGACCCTCTCCTTCACGATCAACAACAGCAAGTTCACCTACGGCGACTTCTTCAACGCACTCATCGCGTTCGTCGTCATCGCCGCGGTCATCTACTACTTCGTGGTGCTGCCGATCAACGCGCTCATCGCGCGGGCGCGCAAAGAGCCGCCCGCGGACCCGACCACCAAGAAATGCCCCGAGTGCCTGAGCGAGATCCCGATCGGCGCCAAGCGCTGCGCGTTCTGCACCGAGCCGCAAACGATATGAGAGGAAACCCGCCGACTTTCTGACCCCCGGCTTACGACTGCTTTGCAGGTACCGCCCAGACTTTTGACGCTGTTTCGTGGCTCAGAGTCAGATCCTTCTCACCCGTACGGACGCGCATTGTCCGGCCGATGTCGTCAACCTCGAGCACGCGCACAACGCTGCCTGGCACAAGGCCCCGCTCATGGAGGTAAGCAAGCAGGCGCGGGGCCTCACGCTCGGCCACCTCAGACACCCTCGTGATGGCTGCCCGATCGCCGGTGCCCAGCGCGGCCACCCGAACCTCTCGCGGCATCGGCTTGGAGTGGCCCGGAATGGGGTTGCCGTGGGGGCAGGTCTTGGGGCGTCCGAGAGATTCGTACAGCCGGTGCTCCACCACGTCGGAAACCGCGTGCTCCAGGCGCGCCGCCTCTTCGTCGGCGGTCACCCAATCCAGGCCGAGGCCGTCCGTGAGCCAGCGCTCCATGATGCGGTGGCGGCGCACGATCTGCTCCGCCGCTTTCATCCCGGCGGGCGTCAGCTCGATATCCTTCGATCGGGTCACGCGCACCATCCCGTCGCGTGCCATGCGCCGCAGCGCGATCGTCACAGTAGGCCTGGAGACCCCAAGCCAGTCAGCGAGGCGGGCGCTCCGCAGAGGCTCCCCCTCGGACCACATGTAGTAGATGGCCTCGAGGTACCGCGAGATGACCTCGGAGGGCTCTCGATGCTTCTCGTTAGACTTGTCTAATCGGATCTTTTGCACGTACTAACCAACTAGGAACATCATGAGCCAAGCTGCCGCCATCGGACTGGGGGCCATCGCCGGGGCCACCATCTTCCTCGGTCTGCCGGTCGCCCGTATGCGCGGCCTCCCTACGGCCGTGCAGGGCGTGCTCAACGCTTTCGCCACCGGCATCCTCGTGTTCCTGCTGTGGGACATCCTCAGCCATGCCGGCGAGCCAGTTCAGGCGTCGCTCGCGGGCAAGCTGGGCAGCGTTTCATTTGCATGGCTGGCGGTCATCTTCGCGTTCGGAATCGCGGCCGGCATGCTCAGCCTCGTCTATTTCAACCGGGCCTTATTCGGCCGGCTCCGCCACGGCGCCCACGCCCCCGCTCCCCGCAACCTAGCCATGGCGATCGCGACCGGTCTGGGCTTGCACAATCTCTCCGAAGGCCTCGCCATTGGCCAGTCCGCGCGGGCGGGCGCCATCGCTTTCGCGGGCGTCCTGGTCGTTGGTTTCGCCCTCCACAACATCACCGAAGGCTTCGGCATAGCCGCGCCGATGACCACCGATCCGAAGCCCGCCTCGTGGGGTTTTCTCGCGCTGGCCGGGCTGATCGGAGGCGGGCCGACCTTCGTCGGTACCTGGATCGGCTACCTCGCCAGCTCCACATACCTGAGCGTTGCGTTCCTGGCCGTCGCAGCCGGCGCGCTGCTCTACGTGCTCAACGAGCTTTTTCACCTCGGCCGCCGGCTCTGCACCCCGCCACAGTTCGCGTGGGGATTGCTGTTCGGGTTCCTGACCGCCTACGCGACCGACCTGCTCCTGACCGCCGCTAGCGGCTAGGCTCGGAGCTAATCAGCGAACTCGAACTCGTCCGGCTCAGTGTCCACCCAGTCGGGGAAGCGCCAGCGAAACAGCCGCTCCTGGACCTCGAACAAGCTGTCGAGAGTGCCTTGAACATGGCCGTCGTCGCGAAGCGGCTCGCGGACGTGGCCGGGCATCAGCTCCCCGAGCTCCCGCAGCTCGGCGCGTACAGGCGCCGGCACCGCCTTGACGCCGTCCCGGTTCATCTCCTCGAGCCGCCACAGCACCCTGTCGGTGGCTTCCAGCATCCGCTGGAAGGCGTAGCGGCGCCGGTTCTGCCGGCGAAGCGCCGACTCCTGCTGCTCGATGCGCGTGCTGGTGTGATCGATCATCGGCTACGGTTCC
>JACXTT010010307.1_pt1 | contig 12615 bp, 10 predicted proteins | sample 9270951 | NCBI WGS metagenome assembly JACXTT01 (sample SAMN15532306, study PRJNA645909) | rock metagenome | isolation source: weathered quartz diorite | place: Puerto Rico | collected 2017-06-21 | reverse complement strand
GCAACCCTGCAGATCTTCCCCCAGCCACAGCAGCGCGCCTTGCTTGGTTTCACCTTTCCTGATTTCCCCACCGGATTTCGTGCGGTTGTCGCGATGCAGCAGCGCGGCGTCCAGCCAACTTCAATGGATCTCGCCGCCGATAGCTGGCCTGTGGATCTACAGGAATGGCGAGGATTTCCTCCACCTCAACCGCCGGAATTGCGATTGGTGTTCGATGGTCTAGCAGGAGAAGTGGAGGCGCAGCGTGCTGAAGCGGCGCGGATTGCTCGTGACTTTAACGGATCGGAACTTGCTCAAGACGAAGTGCTGGACTATTGGAATAACCGTCACGCCGTTGCCGATCGCTGGGCGCAAAATTCCGAATTACGCGAAGGAGCATGGCTGCAAACTCCCTTCGGGAAATCACAGTTCGATTTTCTTCATATGGCTATTCCGACAAGCCGTTTGCTCGACTTTCGCGAACAAGCCATAAACAGTCTACAAAAACGTGAGGTTTTCCTCTGCGAAGAAGGCGTCTGGATCTGGCCGGAATGTTACGCACTCGTGCTGTACTGTCGCCAAACGCCTGAAAATGACGCCGCCGCGCGTATGCACGAGGCCACAGAAGAAATTTATCGGCTAGCGCAAGATTGCGGCGGATCGATTGAGTATGTCCATGGAGTCGGCGTGCGCTTGAGACACTTGATGGCAAGAGAACTCGGCAATGGCATGCAGGCGCTGCACGCTCTCAAAGATGCATTTGATCCAGAAAGAATCATGAACCCGGGGAAGCTAGGCCTAGCGTAATCGCCCCCAGAGCGTGTCTTGCGCCTCCATTAAGGACATTAGTTGCTCAAAGTAACAGGCATCGGTACGGGGTGTCCGTAAGAAATGCCGTAGATAAGATGAGGTCCCGCCGTTTTTGCGATGGTGACTTCTTTTGGTCTTCGCCGCGGCGTAATGTGGAGGATGAAGCCGTTCTTGGCAGTAAGAAGCTTTGCGGGTTTTTGGTCGGAAAAGTTCTGTGTCATGATTGATTAGTGTCCTACTTCCTTTTGGGCATGCTCGGCCTCTGCATCTTCGGCTTGGTCCAGCAGATAGCTCAATTCATGAAGTGCTTCGTTGACATGAAACGCCACCGCGAGCAGAGAACTATACGCTTCTTCATCAGGGTCATGCAGCTTCAAGTGATCATTGACCACAGCCAACAGGTCGCGCAGCTGTTCTTCTGTATTACACAAATGATCGCACGAGGCCATATTGTCCTCCATTGTGGCGCGCCGAGCTATAAGTTGAACAGCATTGTAACCCACAACATGCCAGTCGCCTAGGGGCCATGACCTTGTCATGCGCAAGGCATCCATTGCAGCGACGATTATATTTGGTATGCAAAGAACAAGAGTCGCGGCAACAGGACATCTACAAGCACATCACAGGAGGAAGAAGTGAACATAGCAAGCCGTTTCCTATTGGGGCTCTCGCTCATTCTCTCGCTCTGGGCGGGAGTCGCCTCTGCAGCCGGAGAATGGGTCGAGAAAGGGAAAATGTATGAAAGTCAGCAGCAGTGGAGTGAAGCATTCTCCGCGTATACCGAAGCAATAAAGCGCGAACCGAACAACGCGCTCGCCTATTATCGGCTTGGTGTTGTCAATGAAAAATTGGGATCTCCTGACGCTGCTGTACGCGCCTACCAAGACGCATTACGACTTGACTCCAACATGAATGAGGCCCGTCTCGCGCTGGCTGGTTATTACGTCAACCAAGGCGTCGCCCAACGTCTTCGTAAGCAATTGGACGAAGCAACGGCTTCATTTCGCACCGCACTTAGCTATAACACCGCCTCCGCCGACGCCCACTTCGAATTAGGGCAGACGCTTGATCAAAACGGACAGACCGGCGAGGCCATAGCTGAGTATCAAGAAGCAATCAAACTCGACCCCGATAAAAGCACGGCGCATTTACGACTCGCCAAAGCTTATGCTGCGCAAGGTCAGCAGGAAAACGCGGTGAAAGAATACCAAGAAGTCTTACGCCTGAATCCTGAAGATCCCGTCGCGCATCATGGCTTAGGCGTCGCCTACAACGAGCTTGGTCAAAAAGATCAAGCCATCGCTTCACTTCAGCAAGCGGTTCGTTTCTATCTCATTGCTGGCCAGCGCGACAAAGCCCAACCCGCCTATGATTTACAAAAGAAACTAATGGCGGAGAAATATGGACAACAGGCGACGCCTGCGCCGAAGAAAAAGAAGTAGTAGAAGCAGCACAGCAGCGCGACAAGGAGAACGCGCTGCTGTGAGAAATTGATGCGGGGCACTGCCCCACTATAGGGACAGTTCCTTAAGATCAAGGGCAACGCGGCAGCGGTGAGGAAGATGCGCCGGTCAAGAGGAGAGCAGGTGTCGGAGGAGGTTCCAGCATCACAGTGCCGATTTAACTCTCCAGGGCACTGCCCACTGCCGCGTCATAAATAACTATCGGAGCAGGTCAGCAAAACTTGAGGAATAAATTTTTGTTCAAGAATTTAATCGAGGGAAGAGTTCTCGACAGAGTCGTGAGATCGTCTGCGTTGCCGCTTCGCGCGCACGCTTCAGCGCCAGTAACGCGGGAAGATGATGCGGGTGCATCACGACATGCGCAGCGGCGCGCAACGAGCGAGTCTTGCCCTCTGGCGTTACCAATCCAGCTATGGCTGGGATTGTCATATCTACCCCATCAAGGATGACGCGCAACACGAGAAACGGCAAACCCCGCTCTGCAGCGAACGCAGCGTGGACGCCGCTTTCCATCTCTACCGCCACTGCTCCAGTGCGCTTTCCCTGCAATACCTTCTCCTCGGGAGTATAAAGCACCCTCGGACAGGTAAAGAGCGACCCATCGATACTGGGGATCTTACTGCGAGCAGCCGCCTCTCGCATGCGCGTGAGCAGCGTCGCATCAATCGACAACAGTTCGAGCCGGTCGTCGTCCTTTGCAGGTTGCATGCGGATATCAGACGCCAAAATCAACTGTCCAGTCGTTAATCCAGCGATGAGGGCGCCAGCGCAGCCAATGGAGAGTACAGCGGAAAACGGCGTCGTTGCAAATCGTTCCACAGTTTGTCGCGTGCGCCGTAGACCAATACCGCCAGTAATGACGCGAAACTCCTGATCGCCCGCAAAACCGCTCCAGACATGCTCCTCGACTTGGGTAACCTGTTTAAGCACCGAGCGTACTGCTGCACTTTCCCAGGCAAGCGCGGTAAAGACGCCGATAGAAGCGGTCTCTTTTTTAGATATCTTTGAACTTTCCATGACTCCCCTTTAGAAGGCAGGGGCCTAATGGTCCCGCCAACCAATACGCCGGCCAGTGGCGTAACGAATGGCCGAGTCCACAGTCATGCCTTCGTACAACACCCCCGCGACAGGCAGCGTCCAACACCACGACAACGGCAGGTGAAAGAAACGGACCGCCGGACGATACACGACCGCCATTAACGCCCAAGCACAGACGCCAAGCATGGTTACAAAAGCAAAACTTGCAATACCCCCGGTCACGAGGCCGAGTAAACCGAGCAGCAACATGATAGCGCCGCCACTGGACCACAGCGGAGGAACAACAAACATCAACCCCATCCCCATCACCGTGCCGAACAAGCGTAGCCACGAATAGCGCAGTTCAGTGAATGCGGTGCGACGGACCATCACCCAGATTGTGTCGAGCGAATCATATACCCGCAGACTTTCCACTTCCGCGCGGCTGAGCGCTAACTGAATCGGCGCGTCGGCCCGTTTGATCTGCCGCGCTAAACTAACATCATCAATAATACGATCCTTGATACAAGTGAACCCGCCCGCGCGTTCCAACGCACTAGTTCGCAGGAGTACGCAACCCCCGGCAGCCCCAGCCATAGCGTGTCGTGGATCGTTCACCTGCCGCATCGGATACAACAAATTAAAAAAGAAAACAAAAGGCGGAATGAGCCAGCGCTCAGCACCCGATCTACACCGGAGACGCGCCATCCGGCTGTTCAACGCCAACTGTCCGTGTTCACTTTCAGCCACCAAACGCCGGAGCGAGTGCGGCGAGTGACGAATGTCAGCATCGGTCAACAAAAAATACTTGGGAAGCGGCATGCGAAGTGAAGGCGAAGAAGGAGGAATAGAAAGGATCTCATCAGTAGACCCACCTCCGACCTTGAGCCCACAATGCGCTGCGCCTTGCGCCAACGCCCATACTTTTCCCACCCAGCCCGACGGCAATGGAGCCCCGGAGATCACGCTGAGTCGATTGGCCGCGCCACACTTCTCGGCAAGCGCACGCGCAACTTCAGCCGTGCCGTCGTGAGAGCGATCGTCAATCACCACCACGGCGAATGCACCCGGATACTCTTGGGTCAAAAGCGCCGGCAACGTATGCGGCAGCGATTCACTCTCGTTGCGCGCTGGTACGAGAATACAGACCGAAGGCCACACCGAAGGCGCAGGAGGCGGCTCCCCGTCATCCCCCACGGGTTGAAAGTCCCACGGACGTGCAGGATGCAACAACACACCCAACCACATCAAGACGGAGATAAGGCCAAGACCTATCAGCACCGCCACACTCGCTCCTTCAGCGCCGCCACACTCGCTTGTGCGGAGCAGCCTCACGTTTTGACGTAGCCATTCTGACAGAACCAAACGATCGCCTTCCGCAGCGCTTCCCGCACCGGCGTTTGCGGGAGACCGAGTTCACGGACGGCTTTTGCTGAAGTAAAAAACATTTTTTTCTTACTGAGCTTTACCCCGACAGGAGGGACGAAGGGCTCACGGCCAGGAATAAGCCGAGCGAGAGTAGCGTCAGCATACGCAACACCGAGCGCCACCCAATACGGCGCTTTAAAACGCGGCGCCGGGAGTCCAGTCAACTCAGCCAACAAGAAGAGGATCTGTTGCAAGGTCAGATTCTCATTGCCTAAGAGATATTTCTCCCCCACCTTCCCCTTCTCTGCTGCTATCAAATGGCCGGCCGCGACATCATCAACGTCAATCAAATTTAAACCCGTATCGATATAGGCCGGCATTTTGCCATTAAGAAAATCGACGATGATTTTCCCAGTCGGCGTGGGCTTTACGTCGGCAACGCCAACCGGAGTGCTAGGGTTTACAATAACAACAGGAAGGCCTTCCTTAGCGTACTTGAGAGCGACTTGTTCCGCGAGGTACTTGCTGCGCTTGTAGTGACCGACCATCTCTTTCAAGGAAACCGGCGTCTCCTCATCACCAGGGGAACCATCGCGCGGCAAACCAAGCGTCGCCACCGAACTGGTGTACACCACCCTTTTGACCTTGCACGCACGCGCAGCGATGCACACGTTCTCCGTGCCAGTGACGTTGCTTTCGTAAATCTCCCGTTTGCGGCGCACCCACAGTTTGTAGAGCGCCGCCACGTGATACACCTGATCGCAGCCTGCAGTCGCACGCCGGAGCGAGTCCAGATCTGTCACATCGCCATGATAAACTTCCACTGGCAGATCGCGGATATTGCGTCGATCTGCGGTGGGCCGCACGAGCAGCCGCACCTTATGTCCAGCCTGTAGTAAGGCTCGCGTAACTGCTCCACCGACAAATCCAGTTGCTCCTGTGACCAATGCATGCATAAGCACTCCCCCCTAAAGGGGCTGCACTAGAGTGTCAAGGGGAGCAGGATGTTCCGTTAGGAGCATGGCGCCGTTACGAACTCTGCTCATTCATTGCAGTTGCATACGCGCGCAGATCTTTGCCTGTAGCCATCGAGTAAGTGAGTAAGAGCAAAGGATTGGCGCCCATCTCGTACAGTTTCCGCACCTCCCACCCCTTAATCGCGTCTCGCTCCTCCTGCGTGAGGTCGTACCGTTGCAGCAACACGTCGGGTTCCGTAGTACAGCGCTGGGCAAGTTCGGCGCTACAGTTCACATCGCGTAACAATTTGTTGACTTGATAGAGACTCATGGCGTTCTCCTCTCGATCTCTCAGTTTCCCGTCCACGCCATCACACCGATCCCACAGCCTGGCATCGGCTCATACGTAAGAATCTGAGGACGCAGCGCGGTCGGCATCGCAGCGGCAACCGCTAACCAATCACGGATCTCTTGTCCACCGTTGCCGGCATCTTTCTCTAACACTTCGTACTTGGGATACCGCGCCAACACTTCATCCTCTTTGCCCTCCACGAGGCAGTCCATAAACCAGCGGTCAAACTCCGCGTTGACTTTGCCAGTGCCCGGTAGCCCGACCCAGTGAGACAAGCCGCCTGTACCCACCACGGCGACCCGTTTGTTGCTTGGCCATCGTTCGATCACGTCGCGAACGAAAGCACCTACATGCCGGCAGCGTTTAAGACTTGGCATCGGCGGCGCAAAGGCGTTGACCACAATGGGCACGATAGGAATATCCCATCGCGGCGTCAGGAAGGACAGCGGCACCACCTCGGCATGATCGAGCCCCAGTTCCGCTGATGAAGCGAAGTCCACCCCGTTCTCTAACCCCTCGCTGACCAAGAACCGACCCAGCTCTCCCACTACCGGAAGTTTGACCTTGGGAATCTTCAGCCATTCATTGACTGGCCCCTCGGCGGTTTCTCCGACCGCAACGAGAAAGGGAGGCAGGTTATCGTAAAAACACCGATCAAAGTGATCAGTGGAAAAGATAACAATCGCATCCGGCCTTGCCTGTTCCAGCAACACGCGGGCCTCATTAAATCCGTTCATGATTCGTTGACGTTGCGTTTCATCCATTCGCCCCACCAGTGATGGAACCGCCAAATTAGGCGCGTGCGACGCAGCAATGCCAATAACAACTTCAGCCATGGGAGCTCCCTCCTTTCGCGTACAGGATAAACAGCAGGGATTATTGTGCCCGTATGGTTGTGTTTCTTCTAGTCCTCTATCAATACTCCAAACTTCAGGCCTTGCTCATGTCCAGGCTCGCCTGGGCGTGTCGTGGAGTTATAGCGCTATCGCACCTGAAGTTTGCGTTCCCAGGCAGAGCCTGGGAAAGAGATTGTCATACTTGCACCACATTTTCCGTAGGGGCGTAGCATGTTACGCCCCTACAAAGACGAAATTGCACTATTACCCCATTCCTCCTCAGGTTGACCGCGCGGAAAAGTTGAGGCTATGGTGGCAACGATCAGCGACAACATACTGACGTTCGATAAGGAGGACTCCGTGATGAAAGCGATGCGCGCAGCTCAATTTGGCGGCCCCGAACAGTTACGCTATGAAGAGGCTCCCGATCCCGCCGTTCAGGCGGGACAGGTGCAAATCCGCGTCCACGCCGCAGGCATTAACCCGGCCGACCTCGTCAGACTTTCCGGACGCCTGGGAACATTGCCGCTTCCCTACATTCCCGGGACCGACGTCTGCGGAGAAGTAGAGGCAGTTGGCGCCGGAATCACGCACGTCAAAAAAGGCGATCGGGTCTTCGGCCGGGCGCTGACGGGAGGGTACGCAGAGAAGACCTGCCTCGCAGCGAGCGAAGCCATCCCCCTGCCCGCGAATCTCACTTTTACGGAAGGCGCCGCCATTCCCATTCCGTTCTACACGGCTTACCGAGCACTGCACCACAAAGCGATGATCAAGAGTGGAGAAACCGTGCTGGTCTCCGCGGGCGGCGGTGGAGTGGGAGTCGCCGCGATTCAACTCGCGAAACTTGCCGGCGCTCGGGTCATCACCACGGTGGGCTCAAAAGAAAAAGCGGAGCGAATACGTCCCTTGGGAGCAGATGTAGCAATCAATTACCGAGAACAAGACTTCGCTGCTGAAGTGCAACGACTCACCGAGGGCAAGGGAGTCGATATCATTATTGAAAACGTCGCCTCCGATAATCTCGCAAAAGATCTGGCTATCGCAGCGCGGGACAGTCGCATCATCGTGATTGGCACGGGCACCGGGAAAGGACCGGACGGTCACTTTGCCGTTATGCATGCGCTCATGAAAGACGTCAATATCCTAGGGATGAGTCTGGTGAACGCCGGAGCGTTTATCGGAGAAATGTCCGCAGCGCTCACCGGCATGTTTGCCGAGGGTAAGCTCAAAGCCATCGTGAGCAAATCTTATCCTCTGCCGGAAGCGCAACAAGCGTTGGCCGACCTAGTGGCGGGACGAGTCTTCGGTAAGCTCGTGTTGACGCCGTAAGGGCGGAGATTGACAGTTCAAGGACAAGCAGCGTAACGTTTCTTCATCTTCGATTTCTAACCGCAAACCAAAAAGGAGGGTTGCAGGATGACGAACATCGACAGCGGATATGTTTCAGCGGATGGTCATTTTGTCGAACCAGCGGATCTGTGGGTCAAGCGCATGGATACACGGTTTCGTGACCGCGCCCCCCGCATTGAATCACGGGACGAGGCAGACTGGTATTTCATTGACGGCGTCACTCCGTTTCCAGTAGGTCTAGAAGGGGCGTCGATGGAGGACAAGATCGCCGGGGAAATCAAAATGATGGGGGGACGACGACACGCCCAAACCCGACCTGGCGCGTGGGACCCACAAGCACGTCTCTCTGATCTCACGCTCGACCATATCAGGGCCGAAGTCATGTATCCTGGCGCCTTGGGTTTACAGTTCTGGGCAGCGCCAGATGCGCAGTACCAGGCGGAATGTTGCCGCGTCTACAACGATTGGGTGAGCGAATTCTGCTCCTCCGATCCGCAACGGTTTCTTGGCGCCGCTGTGATTCCCATGCGAGGACCAATAGAACTGGCAGTGAAAGAAACCCAGCGGGCGGCAAAACTCAAGGGGATCAAAACCCTCTCCATTCCCACCACTATGGTTGATCGGCCCTATGCCAGCCCCGATTACGAACCGTTGTGGGCCGCGTTGCAAGACGCTGGTATGCCGGTGTCGATCCATATCGGAACGACCGGGGAGCCGGTGTATGACCGTTTCCTGAAGCTAGGCATCGGCACAGGAGTCGTTGAAGCAAAAATCCTCACCGGGCAGCGCGCTGTGGCCGAGCTGATTTGGGCTGGGGTTCCGCAACGTTATCCTGATATCCGCTTTATCGTCGCTGAAGGCGGCATCGGGTGGATTCCTACGTTGGTAGGTTTTATGGATCACTGGTGGACGGATCACCGCCGCTGGATGGAGCCAAAGCTCGACGAGAAGCCAAGTTTCTACTTTGACCGACAGTTTTGGGCGACTTTTGAGGAAGACCGAGCTGGCGTGATCCTCGCTCGCGAGGGTATTTTGAACGTCGACCGCATCATGTGGGGATCAGACTATCCGCACACCGAAGGCACCTTCCCCTATTCACGCGAAGCCATTACCAAAGATTTTGCTGGCGTGCCTGAAGCAATGGTGTATAAGATCGTGGCAGGCAACGCGTCTGCACTCTACGGGCTTTAGGAAGAAGATCCTCCAGGTTTGACTCCTCAAAAAATTAGCACTATGGTGTCCGACGACTTCGTGGTCAAATGTCGTTGGACATGCAATTCCCCTTCATGGAAACTGTGCGGCGGCAACTTGCCCCGCACTTCTATCTTTTGAGTTTTATCGCTCTCACGCTTCCAGGGTGTTCGTTCCTTGGCGTGTGGCCTTTTACTCCGGAGGCAGAGACGGCGCCGGCCCCTCCCAGTGCGCCACCAGCTCCACAGAACGATTCGTGGCTCCCCTTCTTCTCTTCGAGCCAACCCGAACCAACCACAAACCCACAATACGTCACTGAAGAAGATCTCCTCAAAGTTGTGACGGAATTTCAGCGTGTCTCCGGAAAAGACTCATACCGTTTTTCCATTCCCAAAGATGTCACTGGAGCCAATGTCTACAAAGCCACCCTGATCCGCTTACAAGATTACGAAGCCAAACACCCAGGCGCGTATCCGGAACTGATCGCGTTTACACGCGGGCGCGCGTATGAAGGGTTACATGAGTACACAAAGGCCCAGGAGCAATATCAACTCGTGAGTCAGACCAGACATCCGCTCAAGGCAGAAGCCGCCGCCGCAGTGGAAACACTCGCGCATTTTCAAGAGGTGCGCCAACGTCCGCTGGCCTCCACTACTCCGCTCGACTATTTAAAATCCCTCGACGAGCAAATCCAGAGTTGGCAAGAGCTTGCCAAACAGTATGCAGGCACGAGGTACGAAGCACTAGCGCGGGAAGAGGAAGAACGGTTAGACCAAGCCAAAGTAGCGTTCCTGCTGATCAATCGCTACCGCCTTGAGGACGGCAATGAAAGCGTCGTGCTTGCATATAGTCAGTTGATCGACAAACATAAGGAGAGCAAAAACAATTATCTTTACCAGCTGGAATTTGCTGACTTCTACGTCACCCTTGCGCAAGAATATGTAGCGCAGACGGATCCGCAGAGTTTGCAATTCGACACTAATGTCTTTGAAGAACTAGGTCGGAACGCGCTGCGTTTATACGCGCAAGTAGCGCAAGAGGACGGCATCATCGAAAAGTTAGAAGCCAAAGGCAAACTTGAAGCGCTCGAAGCCTACATGGCCAAGATTGGAAGGCTTGCGCGATAAGACGCGCGGTGAATAATCGCCTCAGTGAGATTACGATATGAGTAGCACCAGAATAGTCACGCAACTGCGTTGCACCCTTGATGACGCAAACGAGGGAGCGTGCCACTGCTGGCTTGTCCAGCAGTGCATGGTCTTTTTCGGGGGAATCATCGTTGTTATCACGCTTCTTATTCTTTCTTGTTGGCGAGATGGGTACGCCCAAGAGTTTGCCGATCCACTTGTCCAGAAGCTGAATGACTTCCTGCCAACCTACACGCCCTTTACTCCGCCGGAGCCGCCGGACCGGTACTTCCCAGACGAAGTAGGGAAAAAGGTTGCTGACGCAATTATCAACGTCTATCTGCAGAACCCTGAACGAGTTGAGCAGCGGGCCCGCGAGCTTGCGCAACACGACGCCGCCCTTATTGCACGAGGTGAACAGCCCACGGGGGTAACGCACTATGTGCAGATCCTGCTTAGTCGGCCTCTAACAGATAACGAAAAAGACGATCAAGACCTTGCCGACCTGAGCGGGTCCCCAGACCAGTTGCTGACCGAAGCAGATCAATTGGTGTATGAAGCAAAACGCGGCCGTATGGGGCGGCGCTTCAACTGGGTGCTCTCGACTTTAGATGTCGGCGGTCTCCTGTTCGGCGCGCCGCGTAGTCCAAATCCCGCATCAGCTCAGGGGGTCGTTTCAGAATGGAGCGATCGCAACGGGCCCGGACCCCGCGAACGCAAAGCTCTCGTCTTGTATCGCGAATTCCTACGCCGCGCGCCCGAAGACCCACGCGCCCCCGAAGTCCAACAAAAGTTGCAAGACCTGGAAACTCGACGCCGCAACGCCATGCTTGAAGCGGAGCTTACGCGCGCCGACGCCGCGTTCACGAAGCACGATTACTGGGGCGCTAATTTCCATTACCAACTCGCGCTGATGACGGATGCGACCTCGGAAAAAGCACACGACGGGTTGAGGAAAGTCGAAACTGCATTACAGAAACAAGAAGAGAACGCGCCCATGCAACCACAAGATCCGCTCGCCGGCGTTAAAGAGGCAGAGTGGGAACATGAGAAAGAGACGCTGGCCTATCTGCTGCCCGGAGGCGGTTTTGTCAAAGATAATTTTGTGGTCGCAGGCGCCCAAATCGCGACAGAAGGATTGGCGGGCGCAGCCACCTTTGGCGCACTCACGCTCATACAGACAGGAGGGAAACTGTTTCAACTGTTAACTGGTAATCCTGTTTCTCGTCAGCCGGTGATCACCGAGGCGGAAAAGTATGTGCACGACACTCCGCCTGAACAACGCTCGCCAGAAGTGTATGACGTGCTCGCAAACTCTTACGCACGAGAAGGGCAATTTGACAAAGCCATTGCGTACAACAAGCTCGCCGGCAAAGAGGACATAATTCCTGGCTTGCAAGAACGCGCCAGCTCCGCCCTGCTAGAACAGGCGAAGCAGAGCGAACATCAAGGTCAAAAAGAATCGTATCTGCGCACCTTGCTCGAGCAATATCCCCATACCAAAGCAGCCAGCCAGGCCGCCTCACAACTGCGCGAGCTCAATCTTCCAGAAAATCGTGGACTCAGGCTGAGCAAAGCGTTCCTCAAAGAAAATATCGATCTGGTTGGTCCACAAGGTCTTGGGCTCAAACCAGAACTGTTTGACAATAACCTCAACAATGTAGAGCTCGCAGACGAAGGCGTGACGCTCCTTCCTGACGGCGAGATAGCGCTGCGCTTCCATACCGATCAAGGCCCCAGGACCAAACTGTACGACGTGCCGAATCTGGCTTGGGAACGGTTCTGGCGACGGTTCCGAGAAAAAGGCTATGAGCAGGCCGCGGCTCGGGGAGATCGCGGTCTCGCGTTGCTCGTACAGGGGGCGGAGCAAGCTGATATCACACTCAAAAGTCAAAGTGAGAAGAACGAGCAAGGGGGCTGGAAGATGTTGCCGTATCTGTCCGGCAGCGTCGGTCAGGGCCTCGATGTGCGTGGAACGTTGCCGAAAGAAGTCGCCGGGACGCGTATGGCGTTTGGGAAAGACCAACGCAGCGCGTATGTTGGTCTTGAAGTGCCCATGCCCTTCGTACCTGTGGATTTCCTCCTTCTCGGACGCAATGGCTTACCGTCACTTTATCCTCGTATCCGTTTACCAGAGAAAGAATTGAAAGACGAAGAACTCTATCG
>JACXTT010010306.1_pt1 | contig 12616 bp, 12 predicted proteins | sample 9270951 | NCBI WGS metagenome assembly JACXTT01 (sample SAMN15532306, study PRJNA645909) | rock metagenome | isolation source: weathered quartz diorite | place: Puerto Rico | collected 2017-06-21 | reverse complement strand
GCGTTGCCCTGCCGGCGCACCGAGAAGGCGGCGATATAGCCGTACTCCTTCACCTTCGGCAGCAAGCCCTCTTCCCATCTTCCGTAGGGATACGCCAACACCTGGCTGCGCCGGCCGAGATTCTTGTTGAACAGCTCTTGCGGCTGCTCGAGCTCCGCCTGCATCCGGCGCGCGTACTGGGCCTCGGTCTCGCCCAGGGCGCGGCGAAGGTCGGCGTGGGTCTTGGTGTGGGCCTGGATGTCGAACCCCTCGGCGGCCAGGTCGCGCAGATCGCTCCAGGCCAGGGCGCCGCGGCCCGCCCCCACCCAGTCGGTGTAGATGAAGAGCGTGGCGGTGAAACCCAGCTCCTTGAGGACGGGATGGGCGTAGTCCTTGAACGCGCGGTAGCCATCGTCGAAGGTGAGCACCACCGCTTTCTGCGGGAGCTGGCGGTTGAGCCGAGTGAACTCGATGAAGTCGGCGAGACTTACCACGCGGTAGCCGTTGGTCTTCAGATAGCGCATCTGCTCGCGGAAGCTGGCCGCGGCCAGCACGAGCCGGCCTTTGGCCTGCTCGGCGAGGTTGTGGTAGGTGAGGACCGGCACAATCTGGTAGCCGCCCGGCGTCACCCCGGCCGGGTTCCACGGCCGTCGAGGAATCACGACCTCCTGGCCGGGCGAGAAGGCGCGCAGGCCGGTGTAGTCCTCGATCATCCACGCCTTGTCGGCGCCGCCGAGGTAGCGGGCCGCGAGCACCTCGGGCGTATCGCCGGGCTGGGCGAAGGTGACGACGAAGTCCTCCGACTGATAGGCGACCGGACGCGGGCCGGGCCGCGCGGACGTGGGGCCCGCGCTGGGTCCGGGCGCGGTGGAGGGGGAGGCACAGGCCCCGAGCCACAGGGCCGCTCCCGCCAGCACCAGCGTCCGTCTCCGCGCGGTCGATCGCACCATCCCCATATCCTACGCGACCGCCTCGCAGAAGCGGATCAAACTACCGGCGCCAGCCCGAGAACCTCGTAGACCTCGACCTCCTCTTCCTTGCCCTTGACGCGGATGCGCCCGAGCGGGCGCGCGTCGACGAGGTCGCGCACTCGCTCGTAGGTGCGGTGGCTGATCAGGATCTGGTGGGGCTTGGCGTTGGACTCGAGGCGGGCGGCCAGGTTGACGCTGTCGCCGATGACCGTGTACTCCATGCGGTCCTCGGTGCCGACGGTCCCCGCGACGGCCTCCCCCGCGCTGACCCCGATGCCGACCGCGATGGGCTCCTTGCCCTGCTGGGCTCGCCGCCCGTTGAGCCCGCCGATGCCTTCCTGCATGGCGAGCGCGGTCCGGATCGCGCGCGCGGAATGGTCGGGGTGGGCGATAGGGGCGCCGAAGACGGCCATCACCGCGTCCCCCAGGAACTTGTCCAGCGTGCCGTCGTGCTTGAAGGTGGTCTCGATCATGAGGGTGTAGAAGTCGTTCAGGAGCAGTACCACGTCCTCCGGGCTCATGCGCTCCGACATGGGCGTGAAGCCGCGCACGTCGCAGAAGAGCACCGTCACTTCGCGCCGCTCCCCGGTCAGCGAAATGTTCTCGGGGTTCTTGAGGATCTCGTCGACCACCTCGCGGGCCACGTAGCGGGTGAAGGCGCGCTTGATCATCTCCTTCTCCCGCAGGCTCCGCGCCATGCGGTTGAAGGACTCGGTCAGCGCGCCCAGCTCGTCGCGCGACGCCACCGGCAACGAGATGTTGAAGTTGCCGGCCGCGATGGCGCCGGTGGCCTGCACGAGGCGGAAGATCGGGCGGGAGAGCAGCGCGGCCAGCCCCACCGCGCCCCCCAGCCCGGCCAGGACCATCAGCAGGGTGATCAACAGGGCCTGGTTGCGCGCGCTGGCCAGGGCGGCGCTGATGGCCTCCTCGCTGAAGCCCAGGTAGAGGGCGCCCACCGGGACCCCGCTGTAGACCAGCGGCACCGCGAAGTCGATGATGCGGCCCTGCGGCGTCTTGTAGGTCTGGACCAGGATCCGGTTCTTGAGGGGCTGCAGCTCCTTGGGCCGCACCACCGCGGTCTTCACCACCCGCGCGTCCGAGTGGGCGAGCACGTGGCCGTCCTGATCCGAGACGATCACGTAGGCCACGTCGGGATCCTTCATGGCGTCGGTCACCAGCACGCCGAGCGTCAGCTCGTCGTTGGTGAGCAGCGGGGTCTTGGCGCCCGCCGCGAAGTTCTCGGCCATGGTGAGCCCGCGCTTGGTCATCTCCACCGTGAGGCTCCGCTGCTGCTGGCGCAGGAGGAAGAGGCCGACCAGGACCACGGTCAGCACCACCAGCGCGGTGATGAGGAGGCTCAGCTTGACTTTCAGGGGCACGCGGATCGCGGTCCCCTCCGGAGGGCCGGCGCCGACGACCTTCGCGGCCGGCGGCGCGCTCGAACCCCCCGTAGTCGCCTCCACGGTCACTCGGTCCTACAGCCCGTGCCGCGGGAAGATCTTGGCCTGGATCTCACCCACCTGCCGGCGCGCGTACTCCTCCGCCCAGTGGCGCGTGTCGGCGGGCAGGGTCTCGGGCGGATCGCTCAGGGTCAGCGTCCCGAGCCCGAGCCGCTCCATATCCTCGTGGCACTCGCGCGGCAGCGCCTCCCGCAGCTCGATGTCGTTCAGGGCCGCCCACGCCGACGTCCAGGCCCGCGCCACGTTCGTGAGGTCGTAGCCCCCGCCGCCCAGGGCGACGATTCGCGGCGCCAGCGGGAGCAGCCGGCGGACCGCGCGCGTGAACCCCTGGACGGTGAGGCTCAGGTGGGTCAGCGGGTCCGTCCGGTGCGAGTCGATCCCGAGCTGGATCACCAGCACGTCGGGCTTGAAGGCGGTCACGAGCGGCGGCACCACCGCCTCGAACGCCTCGTGGTAGACGGCATCGTCGGTCAGCGGCTGCAGCGGCACGTTCACCGAGAAGCCGAAGCCGTCTCCCTCGCCCATCTCCACCACGAAGCCGGTGCCCGGAAAGAGCCGGTCGCCACGCTCGTGGGTGGAGATGGTGAGCACGTTGGGATCCGCGTAGAACGCGGCCTGGACCCCGTCGCCGTGGTGGGCGTCGATGTCGACGTAGGCCACGCGGAAGCCGCGCCCGCGCAGCCGCATGATCGCGAGCACCGGGTCGTTGACGTAGCAGAAGCCGGAGGCGCGGTCGGGCATGGCGTGGTGGAGGCCCCCCGCGAAGTGGAAGGCGCGGTCGACCTCGCCGTCCGCCACGAGGTCCGCGGCCAGCAGCGAGCCCCCCGCGGCGAGCTGGGCGGCCTCCCACAGCCCCGGGAAGATGGGGTTGTCGCCCGGGCCGAGCCCGTAGCGGGCGGCGTGCGGCACCCAGTCTCCCGCGCTGACCGCGCGCAGGATCTCGAGGTACTCGCGGGTGTGGAAGCGGGCGAGCTCCTCGAGCTGGGCGGCCTCGGGCGCGAGCACCTTGGCGCGCGGCAGCGCGGTGAGATGGTAGGCCTCCATGAGCCGCCACGTGAGCCCGAGCCGCTCCATCCGGAGCGGGTGCTCGCGCCCGTAGTCGAAGTGGCGCCACTCGTCGGAGTAGATGATGGCCGTGGTTGTCATGATTTCTTGCGGGTCCAGGCGCCGGACTTGCCACCTGATTTTTCGACCAGGCAGAGGTCGGTGAGCACGATGCCCTTGTCGATCGCCTTCACCATGTCGTACACGGTCAGCCCGGCCACCGCCGCCGCGGTCAGCGCTTCCATCTCCACGCCGGTCTTGTCCACCGTGCGCACGCGCGCGTGCACCGTGATGGTGGAGCGGCGCGAGTCGAGCGCGAACTCCACGTCCACCCCGGTGATGCGCAGCGGGTGGCAGAGCGGGATCAACTCGGGCGTGCGCTTGGCCGCCATGATGCCGGCGGTACGGGCCACCCCGAGCACGTCGCCCTTGGTGAGCTGGCCCGCGCGCACCGCGGCCAGGGTGGCCGCCTTCATCTTGAGGGTGACGCGGGCGGTCGCCTCCCGGACGGTCTCCGCCTTGGCGGACACGTCCACCATCCGCGCCTCACCAGCAGGGGTCAGGTGGGAGAGGCCGCGGAAACCGTCCAGCTCCCGCGGCGGGGACATCGGTCGGGTACTGGACCCGACTCAGGCGTGCGTCGCGGCGCGCGCGTGCCGGAGGAGGGTCTCCATCCGGTCTTTCGCGATGAGCTTGAGCTTCTTCAGCTCGCTCACGCGCCACTGCTGATCTGGGGAAAGAAAGCCGCGGCCGTTCAGATTGACCAGTTCTTGCTCGTATCGCTGATGCTCTTCGCGGAGCTTGCGAAAATCGTGGTTTTCGGTGGTGAGCCGTTCGATGAACGCTTCCGTGTCGGGCATGCGGACCTCCTTGCCGAGGCTCCGGCCTTGCGAGCTGTTCCGACTCCTCGGGACCCTGCCCCTACCAGCGTCGGTACCCGGGTTATACTCCCCACCTCTTCGGCATGTCAAGGCTTCGCGTGGCGCAGCAGATGGGGCGCCGTCGCCTTGAAATGCGCGGTCACGATTGTGCCCGGAGCGAAGCCCAGATCCCCCACGGAGCGCTGCGTCACGAGGGCGACCAGGGGGAACCCGCAGTCAATGACCATCCGGATATGTGGACCACTCGGCACGAGGCGCTGCACGCGTCCGCCGAGCCGGTTGAAGTCACGCGAGCCGCCGGGCTTCGGCCCGCCGGGGAAGACCGTCACGTCCTCGGGCCTCACGCAGAGGCGGACGCGCTCTCCCGGCTCGGCCCGCTGCGCCACCTCGACTATCTGCCCGCCGACGTCGACGAGGGCGAGATCCCTCGACCACTCGACGACGTGCCCGTCGAGGATCGTTTCCACGCCCACGAAGCGCGCCACCTCCTCGGAGGCCGGCGCCCGGAAGACCTGGGCCGCCTCGTCGACCTGCACGAGCCGGCCCTCCATGAGCACACCCACCCGGTCCCCCAGCGCCATCGCCTCCCCCCGATCGTGGGTGACCAGCACGGCGGTCGTGCGCTCCTGGCGCAGGATGCGGCCGAAATCGTCGAGGAGTCCCTCCCGGGTCGGCTGGTCGAGAGCCGAGAACGGCTCGTCCAGCAGGAGCAGCTCCGGGTCGAGCACGAGAGCCCGGGCAAGCGCCGTGCGCTGCGCCTCGCCGCCCGAGAGCGTGCGCGCCTGCCGGCGGGCGAGGTGGGCGATGCCGAGCCGCTCGAGCCACATTCCTACGCGCGAGGCCGCGCCCTGGTTCGACGCGCCACGGAAGTGCAGGCCGAGCGCGACGTTCTCAAAGACGGTTGTGTCCGTGAGCAGGGGCTCCGGCAGCACGCTCGCCATCCTACGACGGCTGTCGAGCCCACCCCGGGCCGTGACCACCACCCCCTGGAACCGTACGCGCCCCGTGGTTGGCTCCTCGAGCAATCCCATCACGCGCAGGAGGGTGGACTTCCCCGCTCCGTTAGGGCCGATCACGGCGAGAACCTCGCCGGCTCGCACGTCGAGGGCGGGCACGTCGAGGACCGGCCGGCCACCCCGCTCCACCTGGACCGAGGCCAGCTCGAGGACCGGAGTCATGCCGCGGGCAGGACCTGAATGGAACCTCGGTGCATGGAGATCGCCCACCGCCGGTCGCGCGCGATCTCCAGCATCTCGTACACCAGCTTGGGCACTTCGATCTCGAGGTCGTAGTCGCCCTGGGCTGGCTCGCCCGCGTGATCGAGTCTCACGAGGAGCGTCCAGTTCGTCCCCTGATCGACCTCGCGGACCACGGAGCCCTCCATCCGGTTCATGTGATGTCCCGGATCCGGCCCGGGCCGGTCCTTTCGGATGAGTCGCACGTACTCGGGCCGGATGAAGAAGGCCACCGGCGTGCCGGGCGACGGCAGATACCCGCGCGTCGGGGAGTTGATGGCCTCCAGCACGTATCCACGCCAGGACAGCTCGATGATTTCGGGCGTCGCCTTCACCACGGTCCCCTGCAGGATGTTGCGGACCCCCAGCAGCCGCGCCACCAGCTCGGAGGCGGGCCGCAAGAGCAGCTCGCTTTTCGGAGCCACCTGCACGATCCGTCCCTCGTCGTAGATCACGACGCGGTCGGCGAGCTGGAAGGCCTCGGCGAGGTCGTGGGTCACGAGTACCGTCGCCTTTCCCCACTCGCGCAGTACCCCCATCAGCTCCGCGCGCAGCTGGCGACGAAGCGGGGCATCCAGGGCCGACAGGGGCTCGTCGAGCAGCAGCAGCTCCGGGTCGACCGCAAGGGCGCGGCCCAGCGCGACCCGCTGTTGCTGGCCACCGGAGAGCTCACGCGGGCGGCGCTCGGCCAGGGCGGTCAGTCCTAGCCGATCCAGCATCTCGGCGGTCCGGCGCCGCCGCTCCTCCCGGCCGCGGTCATGCAGCCCGTAGGCGACGTTCTCGGCCACCGACAGGTGGGGGAACAGCGCGTAGCCCTGGAACACATATCCCAGGCGGCGGCGCCGAGAGGGAATGCTGGTGCCGGTGGCGGCATCGAAGAAAACGGTGTCGTTGACGACGATCCGACCCCGATCGGGCCGCGCCAGGCCGGCCAGACACTGAAGCGTCAGGGTCTTTCCGGCGCCCGATGCCCCGAAGAGGGCGACCACCTCGTCGCCCGCTTCCCAGGCGGCGTCCAACGTGAAACCGGGAAGCTCCTTGTAGATCGAGAGCGAGAGCATGAGTCAGAAGCGCAGGCGAGCGAGGCGGCCCAGCCCCAGCAGGAAAAGCAGGGCGGTCGCCACCGCGACCAGGGAGAGGAGGTTCGCCTCCCGCATCTGGTTGGCCTGGACGTAGTCGTAGATGGCCAGCGGCATGGTCTGGGTCAGCCCGGGAATGCTGCCCGCGACCATCAGGGTGATCCCGAAATCTCCGAGAGCCCGACAGAACGCCAGCACGGTGCCGGCAAAGACGGCCCGCCAGGACAACGGCAGCGTGATGGACCAGAAGATGTTCCACTCCGACCGCCCCAGCGTGCGCGCGGCCTGCTCAAGGCGGCGGTCGACCGATTCGAATCCGGCCTGGGCGGCTTTCACGAGCAGGGCGACGGAGCCGACACAGGCCGCCAGCACCGCCGCGCGCCACGTGAAGGCCAGTTCGATCCCGAGGGCGCCCAGCAGCTGGCCCACCGGCCCTCGCGCGCCGATGACCACGAGCAGGTAGTAGCCGAGCACGGTCGGTGGCAGTACCAGGGGCAGGACGACGGCGGCCTCGACGAGGTCGTGCCCGGGGAACCGGCGGCGCGCGAGCACCCAGGCCACCGGCAGGCCGAGCAGCAGCGTCAGGAGCGTGGCGACGAGCGAGACCTGGAACGAGAGCAGAACCGGAAACGGATCCACGTCAGAAATCACCCGGGAGCAGGAAGCCGTAGCGCTTCATGATGGGCCGGCCCTCCGGTCCATTCACGAACTGGACGAATGCCATCGCCAGCTCCGGTCGGCCGCTGCGCTTGACCACGGCCGCGATCTGGTTGAGCGGAGCGTGCAGGGCGGGATCGATCGGCACGTGGCGCACACCCGGCGCGTCGGCGATCGACAACGCAATGATGCCGGCATCCACCGCCCCGGTCTCGATGAACTGCAGGGTGTGCCGGATGTTCTCCCCGTAGACGAGCCGGGGCTTGAGCGCGCCCCACACGCGGGCCGCTTGCAGGGCCTGCTGGGCCGCTCGACCATAGGGGGCGTGGTCCGGGTTCGCGATGGCAACACGCTTGACCTCCGCCCCCAGCAGATCCTCGAGCCGTTCGACCCGGAGTTTGCTCCCGCGCGGCACGGCCAGGACGATGCGGCCCTGGGCATACAGCATCCGCGTTCCGGGAATGACGGCGCCCTTGGACTGGAGATCGTCGACAAAGCTCTCGTTGGCGGCGAAGAACACATCGGCGGGAGCGCCGTGCTCGATCTGCTTGGCCAGAGTTCCGGTGGACCCGAGGACCAGCACGACCTTGGCTCCGGTAGCTCTCTCGAAGAGAAGCGCGATCTCGCGGAACGCGAAGGACAGGTCGGCCGCCCCGTACACCGTCAAGACCGGCTGCTTCGGCTGAGCCGACGCGGCCCCGGCGGCGGCCAGCAGCGAGAAGATACCGAGGACGACGATCCTGAACATCAGCAGATCTCCTTGCCGAGCATGGAAGGCGAAAAACGGAGCCAGTATACACGAGCGCTGGAGACCGCCAGCCGGTCCCTCATCGGCGGCGCTGCTGGATCCAGCTCAGCGCCCAGTTCACCAGGAAGGTGATCAGCAGCAGGATCACCGAGAGCGCGATCGCGACGTCGAAGTTGCCCTTGCCGGTCTCGAGCACGGTGGCGGTGGTCAGCACGCGCGTGGAACCCTTGATGTTGCCGCCCAGCATCATGGACGCACCCACCTCGGAGATCACGCCGCCGAAGCCCGCCATCACCGCAGCCAGCATCGGCAGCCGCGCTTCCTTGAGGAGCACCCAGATCATCTGAGGGCGGGAGGCGCCTAGCCCCAGCATCTGGAGCCGGAAGGCCTCCGGCACCTGCTGCACCGCGGCCAGGGTGAGCCCGGTGACAATCGGCGCCGCGATCACGAACTGGCCGGTCACCATCGCGGTGGGCGTGTAGAGCAATTCGAGGAAGCCGAGCGCGCCGTTGCGCCAGAGCAGGATCGTGACGAAGAGGCCGACCACCACTGGCGGGAGGCCCATGCCGGTGTTCACGAGGCTCACCACGAAGGCCCGGCCCGGGAAGCGGGAGAGCGCCAGGAGCGCGCCCACCGGGACGCCGACGAGTAGCGAGAGCAACGTGGCCGTCGCGGAGACCTGGATGGACAGCCAGGTGATCTGCCAGACCTCCGGGTCGCCGACGACGAGGAGCCGGAGCGCTTCGAGGATGCCCTGCCCGAACAGGCTCACGGCGCGAGCGGCTCCGGTCTACAGATCGTCGTCCTTCTTGCCGGCCACCGGCACGAAGAGGGGCTGGCCGTACTTGTCGACGCCGAACGCCTTGATGACGGCCTGGGTCTCGGACGCCAGCATGAACTCGGCGAACGCCTTCCCCCCCGCCGCGTTCACGCGTGGGCCGTTGGCCGGGTTCACCTCCATCACCGAGTAGATGTTCAGCAGCGGGCGATCCTTCTCGACGAGGATGGGCAGGTCCACCCGCTTCTGGAACGCCAGATACGTCCCGCGATCGGTCAGGGTGTAGGGGCGCCGGTCGTTGGCGATGCCGGGCGTCTGCCCCATGCCCTGCCCGGACTCGATGTACCAGGCGCCCTTCGGCTCGATGCCCGCCTGCTTCCAGAGCCCCTGCTCCAGCACGTGGGTGCCGGACTTGTCGCCGCGCGAGACGAAGCGGGACTGGTTCTCCGCGATGCGCTTGAGTGCGTCCACCGCCTTCGGCAGGTCCTTGATCCTGGCGGGATCGTCCGACGGGCCAATGATCACGAAATCGTTGTACATGACGAGGCGCCGATTGCTCATCTTGCCGTCCTCGACGTACTTCTTCTCGAGGCCCGGCGCGTGGGCCAGCGTGACGTCGGCCTCGCCGCGGGCGGCGAGGGCGAGCGCCTGACCGGTGCCGACCGAGATGGTCTTCACGGTGAGCCCGCTCTTCCTCTCGAACATGGGCACCAGCACGTCGAGCAGGCCCGAATCCTGCGTGCTCGTAGTGGTGGAGAGGATGACGATGCTGGACTGGGCCGAGACGGGGCCCCCCGTCGCGAGCAGCGGCGCACCGACGATCAGCCAGACGAGGGCGAGGAATCGAGCCATTATGCGACCGAGAGCATACAGGCTCCGGATAGCATAGTCAACGCCGGACAGACTCCGCGTCGCCCCCCCGCGACTCGGTGTATCATGGCGAGCGCGCGCCAACCCTCGGGAGACAACATGCGACGATTCGATCTCGTTCTGCCGAACAGCCTCGAAGACTGCCTGAAGATCCTCGCCGAGCGGGGAGCGCAGGCCAAGCTGCTGGCGGGAGGCACCGACCTCCTGCCCCAGATGAAGAACGGCGTCCTCAAGCCCGCCCTCGTGGTGGACCTCACCGGGATCGCCCGGGTTCGCCAGATCCAGAACGGCAACGGCCTCCGCATCGGCGCCGCGGTCACTGCGCGCGAGATCGAGGTGAGCCGGGCGGCGCGCGGCGCCTATCTCGCGATCGCGGAGAGCGCGGCCATGGTCGGCTCGCTCCAGGTCCGCAATCTGGCCACGGTGGGCGGCAACCTCTGCAACGCCGCGCCGTCGGCCGACATGGCGCCGCCGCTGGTGGCGCTGGAGGCCCAGGCGGTCATCGCGGGGCCCGGCGGCGAGCGGCGCGTGCCGATGGCCGACTTCTTCACCGGGGTACGTCAGACGGTGCTCGCGCCGAACGAGCTGCTCGTCGAGCTGATCGTGCCGCCCCCGGGTGGACACAGCGGCGGCCAATACCTCCGGCACACCCCGCGGCGCGAGCTCGACATCGCGGTGGTCGGGGTGGCCTCACAGCTGACCATGGCCGACGGCCGCTGCACCAGGGCGCGCATCGCGCTGGCTTCCGTGGCCCCGACGCCGGTCCGCGCCACCGCGGCCGAGCGGTCCCTCGAAGGCCAGGTGGTGACGCCAGAGGCCATCGAGCGGGCCGCCACCCTCGCGATCGAGGCGGCCAAGCCCATCGACGACCAGCGCGGCTCCATCGAGTTCCGTAAGCACCTGGTCCGTGTCCTCACCCGTCGCACGCTCACGACCGCGCTCCAGCGCGCGAACGCTTGATCCGGAGGCAGATGATCGTGGCCAAACAGATCCTCAGCTGCACCGTGAACGGCGAGCCGGTCGAGGTGCTCGTCCAGCCGTACGTCACCCTCCTCGACGCCCTGCGCGAGGACATCGGGCTCACCGGTCCCAAGGAAGGCTGCGGCACCGGCGACTGCGGCGCCTGCACCGTCCACGTGGACGGTCGTGTAGTCGCGAGCTGCCTGATGCTAGCCATGCAGGCCCGCGGCCGGAAGGTCCGCACCATCGAGGGCCTCGCCGGCACGGGGGCGCTTCACCCGCTGCAGGACGCGTTCGTCCGGCACGGGGTGCCCCAGTGCGGCTTCTGCATCCCGGGCGTGCTGATGGCGGCGGCCGCGCTGCTCGAAGAGAACCCGCGGCCCTCCGAGGAAGAGATCCGCTACGGGATCGCCGGCAATCTCTGCCGCTGCACCGGCTACACCAAGATGGTGACCGCGATCAGCGAGGCGGCGGGCACCCTCGCCTCGCAGAGGAGCGCTCGATGAGCACCATGAAGACCACACGCGACGTCAAGGGAGTGGGCGTGTCGATTCCGCGGCCGGACGGCCCCGAGAAGGTCACCGGGCGCGTGCAGTACGTGGCCGACATCCAGCCCAAGGGCCTGCTGCACGCCAAGCTGCTGCGCAGTCCGCACGCGCACGCCAAGATCGTCTCGATCGACACCAGCGCGGCCCGAGCGCTGCCCGGCGTCCGTGCGGTTCTGACCGCGAAGGACATCCCGCACCTCAAGAAGAAGGCGCCGACTCGCGCCCACGCCGTCCTCGCCATCGACCGCGCGGTGTTCATGGGGCAGCCGGTGGCCGCGGTGGCTGCCGACGAGTTGGCCATCGCCGAGGAGGCCCTCGACCTCATCGAGGTCGAGTACCAGGTGCTGCCCGCCTCGATCGATCCGCTCAAGGCCATGCTGCCCGGCGCGCCCCCGGTGGCCGACGCGGGCACCGAGGCCGACACCAGCGAGGCGCTCGCCCACTCCGCGGTGGCCATCGCCAAGAGCGAGGCGGCCGCGAAGGCGGTGAACATCTCCCAGCAGGCGCGCCTCACGCGCGGCGACCCCGCCAAGGGCTTCGCCGAGTCCGATCACGTGCTCGAGAAGACCTATCGCGTGCCGATGGTGCACCAGGGCTATCTCGAGGCGCATGCGGTGCTGGCGGAATGGGACCGCAACGGGCTGCTCACCCTGTGGGCCAGCACCCAGGGCTCGTTCAACACGCGCTCCGAGGTCGCGGACGTGCTCGGCATCCCCGAGAACCAGATCCGGGTCATCCCGGTGGAGTGCGGCGGTGGCTTCGGCGGCAAGATCCGCGCGCTCTGCGAGCCCATCACCGCGGTGCTGGCGCAGGTCACCAAGCGCCCGGTCCGCTATGTCATGACGCGCAGAGAGGAGCTGCAGGCGGGCATGCCCGCCCCGCAGGTCATCATCAAGCTCAAGACCGGGGTGAAGCGCGACGGTACGCTCATGGCCCTCGACGCGGAGACGGTCATCGACTCCGGCGCCTTCTCCGGCGCGGTGCTCGCGGTGAGCGCAGTCTTCCTCGGTAGCATGTACAAGTGGCCGTCGTTCGACATCCGCGGCTTCGAGGTGCTGACCCACAAGCCGAGCGTGGCCGCGTATCGCGCGCCGGTGGCACCCCAGACCATCTTCGCCATCGAGTCGCCGATGGAGCAGATCGCCCGTGATCTCGACCTCGATTCCGTCGAGTTCCGGATGCGACATGTGATCCAGGAAGGCCATCCGATGGTGAACGGCCAGCCCTGGCAGTCCAACGGGGCCAAGCAGGTGCTCGCCCGGATCGCCGAGCACCCGCACTGGAAGACCCGCAAGCAGTGGGTGGCCGCGGGCAAAAACGGCCAGCGCCGGGGCGTGGGCCTGGCTCCCGGGCGCTGGCCCGGGGGGCTGCCCCCCCCCGGGGGCCCCCGCCCGCCTCACCCCCCC